>Ga0181573_10003769_pt1 | contig 13228 bp, 6 predicted proteins | sample 101ome_25_FD_148643 | JGI IMG/M metagenome (GOLD analysis project Ga0181573, IMG submission 148643) | Coastal salt marsh microbial communities from the Groves Creek Marsh, Skidaway Island, Georgia - 101409BT metaG (spades assembly) | ecosystem: Environmental > Aquatic > Marine > Intertidal zone...
TGTCCACCTGTAAGTGCAGAGACCGACGCGCGCGAGCTTCGCGTGAAAAGGCGCAGGGTCTCAACACATGAGTCTGGGGAATGATGTTGCGGAAGAGAGCATCGTTATTGTCGCCTCTAGTTCTAACCGGCTGTAGGGTTCGAAGCAGCGACTGGCGCCGGCGTGTCGAAGCTCCACCAGGACGGACCCCACCGGCATCACAGCCATCCACCCCTCGCCGCCGCCGTGCGCAGCGATCACCTGCCAACACGAAGAAGAGAGCACGGTGTCGCGTCAAGCCACACAACGCCTTGCGTTGGATATACACAGTTTTTTTCAGGCTCGGGTTGCGTGATCGCTTTTAAGTGCTGCCGTGCAGTCTTTTGAGTGCCTTTGCGCGCCAAGTCTTACGAGGTCCGCCCCCGCGGCCGCGCGCAGCTGCTCAGCCCTCGTCAGCCGCTCGAAGAAGACGTGCCGCACGGTACCCAGCCCGAGCCCGCGCAGCGACGCCACGAGCGCGACGAGCGAGTCCGACGTCAGCCGCCGGTCGCACTCGTCTCGGTCAAGCACAAGCACCGAGGCCCGCGCGGCCGACGCCACCGCGGCCCGCCGCCCCCACTGTAGCACGCGTCCGCCGCCCACCCACGGCTCGGCCCACGGGCTCCGCGCCTCTTCCTGGCTCGCGTCCCGCAGCGCCGCCTCGACCATGCAGTCGCCGAAGGGCCCCAGCAGGTCCTCCCCGCCGCGCCCGTTGAAGGGGTAGCCGCTGCAGCACGGGCCGCCCACCACCACCGAATCGTAGCATGTCAGCGGTCCCCGTGCCGCCACGTGCCACGGCGCCGCATCCGCCGCGGCGTAGGGCCTCGTGGCGTCCGCAGTCAAGTCCAGCAGGCTCCGCAGACCACCACCGCCGCCGCCACTGGTGTGCGTGGCAAGAGCCCGCCAGAAGGCCACGAGGTAGCCCCGCTTCCATTCCGCCGACGTGCCCAGTACCTCGTCCGTCAGGAACACGTCGTACCGCGGGCACTGCGCCAGTGACGGCGCGGCACCCTTGCGGTCAGTGCCCTTGCGGTCAAGCGGGGCCGTGCCGCCGCCGGTGCTCGCGGAGCCGCTCACCCCGTTGAGCCTCCGGACGTGCGCCCAGGCGTCGACCAGCGGCTCCAGGAAGCCGTGCCACGTCGACGAGAACATGTCGAACCCGGGCCGCGACGCCGTGGTCCCCGCGCCCATTGTGAAGGTCCCCAGAAGCAGCGCCCCGGCTACCGCGTCGCCCCCGCCACCTCCACGCCACTGAACGTTGGAGCTGCTCTGGCGGTGCGGCGAGGGCGGAATGGCGCCGGCGGGGGCTGCGCGGACCAGCACGGTGCGGTGGCTATCCAGCGGGCGGTACTCCTTGTGGCCCGGCATGTTCGCGCGAAACGGGTGGTACCTCACGGCCACCTCGGCGATGGAGCCCGGGTCCAAAAGTGGCGCGCTGTCCCACACCAGCACGGACGCGTCGACGTGGCTGAGGCACGCGTTCTCCAAGACGACGTAGCCGTCGCCCCGCTCCACGACACGCGCCCTGGCGCAAGCGATTACAAGCCCTAGAGTTGGTATCCAGCGAACCATTCAGTGAGTTAGGGGCCTATCCCGCGGTGCTCCCTATGGAGTCCCCCTCGGTGTTCCCCCCGTCGTACCCCCGTCCTCGAGTCCGTCCCATACGTTTGCGCGATGATACGACGGACTCTTGGCTACTGCACAAGATGAGAGTATCTTGTTCCGCCTGCGCTGATTGGCCGAGAGCCCTCCGAAAGCACAAGCGAACTCGAACTCGAACTAATACAATCCCATATGGCACAGAAGCCAGCACAAGCAGCCTGAGTCCACTATGATCACGCTGTAGGCGATCGTTCTACCGTGCATCGCCGGGCTTCTGCTTCTGCCAGCTTCTGCACAAACAGCATCTTTGCGGTGGCGCGCCTCACACCGAGCACGTAAGGAGCCGGTGTTGCTGTCCTACTGCCCGAGTAGCCCATTGACATTTTTGTCACGGAAAGTCTACACGGCGCCGGAGAACTTCGGCCCCCAGCCACGCGAGTGCGAGTGCCGAGCCACCCACCTTCCACCCCCAGCCACCGAGACCCCGCCGCTCCGCAGAGAGCGCCCCGCGCCCGCTTCTTTCCGACCGATTGACGACGAACCGAACTAAGCAAAGTTGACACGCGCTTCTAAGGCGAGAAACAGTCGCCGTCGCGCAGGACCTCCCGCGCCGTATCCTCTCCAAAGAGCGGCGACGTGCCGTCCTCTACGCGGCCCTCGTGGCTCGGCGGCGAAGGGTTGAAGAAGTCGAGCTGCTCTGAGCCTGCCGCGCCGGGTGTCACGGTGGTCAGGGCCTGTGCGCTGAAGGGATCGTCCACGGCACTGCCCGTCGCAAAGGGCGAGGCCGCGAAGGGCGAGGCCGCGAAGGGCGAGGCGAAGGGCGAGGCGAAGAGGGCGCTCGCGTCGCCTTCGAGAGATTGGCCCCCGTTGTGGTTGCCGTCGTTGTGCGGCGTGGTGGCGAGCCCGCGCATGGCAAGCCGCAGATCTGCCAGCTGCCGCCGCAGCGCCGCTGCCTCGGACCGACCCGCCTCCGCCGCCGCCGCCGACACCGCGGCCTCCTCCAGGGCGCACGCCGCGTCGTCAAGTGCCCGCGCCTCCGCCTCCTCTTGCTGCGCCGACCGACTCGCGGCGGCCGCCAGCGCCGCCGCCGCCCGCGCCGCTTGCTCTTCCGCCTCGGCCCGGCTTTGAGCAAGAGCCAACTCCGCTGCCTCCGCGCGGGCCAGGGCGGCGGCGGTATCGGCAACCGCAACCTCCCGCGCCGCGCCCACCGCCGCCAGCTCCGCCGCCAGCTCCGCCGCCCGCACGCCCAGCGACCCTGAGTCTACGCTCTGCTGCCCTGCGCCTGCGCCTGATGGCGACTGAGGCGACTGCGGCGACGCAAAGTCAATTGCAATGAGCGGAAGTGCCGGGCGGTGAGGGCGGCACGTGACGCCGGCCTTTGCCAGGAGGCGGCGCGAAGGGTCGTCGCTGTCGCCAGTGGGGCAGTCCAGGAAAACGACCTGACGCAGACAAAGGCAGAAGCGCGCCGACGGGGAGCAACGATCAGCGATGGCGCCCATGCGCTGCGCGTGCCTTCCAAATTTGCGCCCATCGCATCAGCAGAGATGCGCACCTCGCGGATGCCGCTCTGGATGATTAGCTTCGCGCTGTCGATGCCGGGCATGCGCGCCGTGTAGATCCGCGCGCCGGCCAGCGTGGCGCTCGACTTATGCAGGATCGCGTTCACCTCGGCGCGGACAACGAGCGCGTCCCTGCACACACACGGGAGGCAACCCGGCGCCAAGGGTGAGTGTCCAAAGCCAAAAGCAGCTATGAAAATGGTGCAGGTCGCTGTGCCGCCGCCGCGAAGCTTCCGCAAAGATTGCGCACACATGGCACCGCACATGCCGCCGCACATGTCATCTCCATCGAAGAGGTCCGGCAGCGCGCCGTCAGGCATGCAGTTGAAGCCAACGCCGAGGATGCGCTGCCCCTCGCCCACGATGCACGCGCCCGCCTGAAACACCACAAGGCAAGGGTTTGAGCAACACAAAGAGGTGGTGGCGCGGCAGGGGCTTCTTCTTTCAGCCTTATGCCGTCAGCCTTGAGCTATACTGCGACGTGGTGCTGACCTTACCATTGGCGTCGCATCGCTGGATCGCAGGGCTGCGACGCACGCCACTGCGAGGAAAAAGTCGTCCCAGCTTAGGCGCAGCCGCCCTGACACGAGTGAGGCTGCCTCCGAGGCTGCCGCAGAGGCTACCGCGGCCTCGGCGGGGGCTGAAACAGCCTCTTTGGCGGCCGTCGCCTGCGGACCGACGCTGCGCGCTGGCTTCTTGGCGGTGGACGGCGGTGCGACGGACCCCTTGCCCGCCTCGAGGTGGCTCTGGTCCACTGTGAAGTCAAGCTCCAAGGTGTATTCGGCGCTCGCCTCGCTCTGAGCCTCGCTCTGAGCCTCGCTCTGAGCCTCGCTCTGAGCCTCGCTCTGAGTCTCGCCCTGGCCATCGTCGCCGCGTGGTGAAGCGCCATCGTGGCGTGGGCGGCGGGCGGGCGGCGATGGGCGCTTCTCCTGAGCCTTTTGCGCCGGCAGGTCAAAGGTCACTGCCAACTTCCGCACGCTCGGGCCGCTCTCGACACACGCCCGCGCCGCCTCCTGCGCCGCGGTCACAGTGGAACCTGCGCTAGTGACATCTGTGCTGCCCGGCTCCTGCCACGCGGCCTTGGGAGCGGCGGCGGACCTGCGCGGCTTGGCGGGGTCCCACTGCTCGAGCATGTTAACAAACTGTGCGTAGTCCAAGAAGCCGCCGGCGCGCGTCATGGCCGCCGCGAGCACGTCCTTTAACACGCGCACGTCCTTCGCCTCGTCGATGCCCAGACTGCGCAGCGCAGCCGCCAGCTCCGCTGCGTCGATGCTGCCGCTGCCGTCCACTTGGCGGAAGATCTCGCGCGCCCGCGCCTTGTCCTCCTTCGTGAAGGGGTGCATGCGGTCCAGCACCTCGGCCGCCAACGCGTCCACCGTCTCGTCCGACGGCCCCTTGGCGTGCATCGTCGCGCCGCTCCTGCGCAGCAGCGGCGGGTTGGCGCGTGTGGCGTCCTGCTGCGGCGAGCGCGCCGCTGCCCCTCGAAACGACGCCATGAAGCCCGGCGAGGGCGGTGACTGCACCTCGTGCCGCGCGGGGCTGCCAAAGCTGCTCGCCGAATACTCCAGCTCCAGCGTGGTCTCCCCCTCGGCACTGCCATCGTCGCCGGCAGGCGCGCTGTCGCACGCGCCAAGTCGGCTGCCGATGTCGTCCGCGAGCAGGTCAAACTCCTCCTGCGTCAGCGCCCCGTCCGCGAGCATCTCCTTGATCTCGGACAGGTTCATGCTCGCCTCCGCGCCATCCACGGCTCCGTCGTCGCTGGGGTCCCGCTCGATCGTTGCTGATGACGGGCCCAACGATTCGACATGCTCCACTGCTGGCTTTCGGTCCTGCAAATTGGGCTCCTCGAGCTTGTCGACCAGCAGAGACAGCTCGTCCCGCTCTTTGCTCGAATTTGCTCCGGCCTGCTCACCCTCACCGTCGTCGTCGTCGTCGTCGGTCTCGTCCTCTTCGCCCTCTTCGATCACCGGGGGAATGCCGTTGTCTAGCGACGAGTCGTCGCCGGAGTCGCCTGCGATGCGAATGGCGTAGTCGTTCTCCTCCTCCAGGTCGTCCTCGTCCACGTACTGCACGCTCTCCGAGTCGCGCAATGCGTCGGGCTCAAAGGCCTGCTCGTAGGCATGCTCCGAGGCCTGCTCTGAGGCATCGGCCTGGAAGTCAGGCTCGTCGTTCAGGTTGTGAGGCTCGTCGTCCGCGTCGTCGTCGGCGTCACCCGCGTCGTTCGCGTCGTCGTGCGCGTCGTCGTCAGGCGTCGCGGGGCGCATCGCGGCTTCCGGAGGCGCTTCACTTGTCGCCGGCGGCTGCTCCGAAGCGGCAACCGCTGCAAGCGGCGCGCGCGCAGCGGCAACCCCGTCGCAACCATCAGCGGGCTCGGCGGGAGGAGTGGACGCAAACGTGAAATCGGGGTCCCAGGACGCCGACGGGTCCCCCGCGGGAGTGTGAGGACCCAAGCCGCCTTCGTTCGGCCCCGGCGAGGCACCGCCATCGGAATCGCCCCAACTGACAGCTGAGCCGTTCGCTGCATCGTCCCTGGACAGCAAGGAGTACGCAGCCGCCGCTTCTGCCGCGGGCTCCGGACGCAGCAACCGCGGTTCGGAGAAGACTGCGACTTGCGGCGGACTCTGCTGGGGAGAGGTCGATCGCCGTGGCCCACCTCCGTGGTTGAGCCTCTTGGCGCCGGAGGTGAACGCGGGGGGCGGGGTCGGCGGCTGTCCGGTTTCGACGGTCGCGAAGACCCCTGCGACCTTCTTCACGTGCTCACCGCTGTCCCTCGGTCGCGCCGCTTCTGGGTCCTGCGCACCGTGTCCACCGCTGTGCCCACCGCCGTGTTCACCGCTGTGCGCACCGCCGTGTTCACCGCCAGCCGACTGCGCTGTCGCCTGCGCCGTTGCGCGCGCCGCCCACGTGCCCCGCAGCGGCGACACAACTTGTCCCCCACTGCCCTTCTGAGGCGACCTCGACGCGCCCTTGGGCGGGGACACGGCCGGCTGCGACTTGGAAAAGGCTGCGGCGAGCCCTTTGTAGCTGGGGGCCGCCCTGGACGGAGCCGGGTGCCTCGGGGACTGAGCGGTCGGCGCCGGCCCAGGCTTGCTCGTAGTAGGCCTCCCCATTGCCCTCTGGGCCGCGGGCGTGGGCGGCGTCGGGGGCGGCGTGTCGGCCTCGCTCGATGTCGCGCCCACGTTGTCGGGGGACGTGGGAGGAGGTGTGAGGCGGCTGCCCGACGTAACACCCGACGTGCGCGGGTGCAAACTCCCGAGCGATCGCAGACTCGCCGGCATCGCCGACGGCATCGCCGACGGCATCGCCGTCGGTGGCGGGCCGGGCGGCGATCGTCCCGATGGCGGCTCCCGCGAGAAGACGGCCCAGGTGGTGGCGGCGGGATTTGCCTGGTGTTCATGCTGGTGTGCAAAGGCGAAGGGCGGCGAGCCAGCTTGTGAGCCGGGGCGCTCCACGGGTCGGGTCTTGAACGCCGCGAGGCGACTCGTCACGGTGCCTCCCTGCCTTGCCGCCATGAGCGAGGGCGTGCAGTCGCGGTTTTTCGACGCCCACTCTCGCGGGTCCCACGCGCCCTCGGGGCTCTCCGCACGGAGGTCGGGCGACTGCGGCGGCGACGAGTACGACGCCACGCGCTTCTGCACCGCCGCCTGCGCCCGCGCCGCCTTGAGGCCCGGGGTGCCCTCGCGGTCGCGCTCGTCAAGCCCGCGCGCTTCGCCCGGGGGCAACGCCATCGGTGGCGCGCCTTCCGGCTCCTTTGCCTTCTTCGGCGGCGGCCCGACGGGCACGGGGTAGCCCGCCGCCACGTCCCGGAGGTGGCTCTTCATCTGCGCAAGCGTCCGCGGTGGAAAGGCCGCCGGAGCCCTCGTGGGAAGCACAGAGTCGCGGCTGCGGTGCGCGCGGCCCTCGTGGATGGGCACAACGGGCGCTGCGAGGGCCAGCTCCGCCACGCGCTCCTTCACGTGCGCTCGCGCCCGCGCCGCGCGGATCGACGGCGTCTCGGGGGCGGTCGCCTTCGCCAAGACCCGTGCCGGCGACGGCGGATCCCCGAACGGTTCCGAGCTGCTGGGCGCGGCCGCAACTTGGTCGGCGGAGGTGGTGGCCTTGAGCCGGCGCATGCGGGCTTGCAGCCGCGCGCCCCGCTTGTCTTTCTCCTCCTTGATGTGCTGGATGTTGTCGTAAGCCACGCCGGGGGGCGTAGCTTCGGTGCGCCTCTCCGCGACGGACGAGGCCGAGAACCACGACGGCGACGACGATGAAGAGCTGGCGCTCAACGGACTCTGCGACAAATGAAGGGCCAAAGGTTCGCGCAGGCGTGCGTGGGTAAGATTGAATCGACCAGGGGAAAGAAGCGGATGGGGCCTCGCAATCAAAGCGTGTGACAGTGCATCAACAGGCGCACGGACCTCGAGCGTCGCCTCGATTGCACTTGGGGACGAAGGGAGCGGGGTGGTCGGGGCCTTCAACTGGGTCTTCTCCGTGCCATATGCAGACTGAACGTTCTTGGCGTCGGCCCAAACCTCCATGCCCTTGTGTTCGATGCGGAGGCGCGTCCCTGTAAGGCTCACCAGCACCGCGACGACTGTCCCGCTCAGGTGGGACCCCATGCTCGTCATGAATCGCACCTCGTCGCCGATGGCAAACGGCGGCGGCTCAGCGCTCGGGGGCCCCATGGTGCCGTTGGCCTTCGCCATCTTTTACCTCGGTCAATGCATAGTTTCTGTTGATTAAATACAACCGTAGGTATCCATTGGGATTTTACCTACCTCACCATGGCGGCGCTTACACACGGAGCCGCGTTCACACTTGACGAAACTCGGGCGCTCTTGAAGCAAAACCCTCCCCCTATCCTAGCCACTGCAGCCGCCGTGCTGCTCCGGCTCCTCTCCAACCTCGCCTCCTCACCGCAGAATCTAAAGTTCCGGTCAATCCGCGTCGAGAACCCTGCACTGCAGCAGAAGCTCTTTCCATGCCGGGGCGCGCTGGAGCTTCTCGGCCTCGCGGGCTTCTCGAGCCTCTGCGTGGACGGCGTCGACGAGCTCGTGTGCTGCGGGGAGGTGGACTGCAGCTTCGTAGCGGCCCAGGTTGCGTGGCTGAAAGGGGTGCTGGGTGAGATCGAGGTGCGCAAGGAGCCCTCCAGCGTCGGCATTTCGGTCGAGGAGAGGCAGCGGCGGCAAGAGGCTGCCCGGCTCGCTGCTGCTGAGAAGGAGAAGGAGAGGCGACGCGTCCGGGCTGAGTGGGCGAGCGACAAGGATATGCGCCAGGCGAAGCAGTCGCACGGCCCCGCGCACGCCACGCCCTCGCGACCCAGCAGCTCCAGTGAGGCTCTGAGCGTGGCTGCGCGAGCGCCGAGCGCGTCCTCGAGCGGCGCGAGACCAATCGCCGGTCCAATCGACAGGCCGATGTGCGCCGACTGCACCCTTCGCGTGCGGCTGCCCGACGGCGGCTCCTGGGAGGGGACGTTTCCGAGCGGCGCGCCCCTGCGGGCGGTGTTCGACCGCCTGCGCTCGGCCCCCCTGCGCGCCTCGCCGGCCTTCAGCCTGAAGCAGCTCGTTCCAAAGCGGGAATTCTTCGAGGAGCTGCACGGTTCGGCGGGCCTGGCGGGCCTGGGCCTCTGCCCCGCGGCGGCGCTCGTGGCCTTCCCGGCGGCGGCGCGTGGGAAGATGGTGCGCGGCAGCGTCGAGGCCGCGCTCGGCAACTCCCACGGCGACGGCATCGACCTCGACGGTGAGCCAATGCGTGGAAAGATGTGTTTCAAAATCGAAAGCGTGCTCGTCGTTCCCCATGGGAGGTCACAGCGCTCGCCCCTCGCCCGGTCCCTGCTCCCGCAGGCTTGGGGTACGAGGACCTACTCGCGCTGGAGGAGCGCATCGGAAAGGCGCAAGCGGCGCGCGAGGGCGACGACCGGGCGCAGGCGGCGCAGTTGCGGCTCGTGGCGGCAGCAGATTTGGCGGGGGAGACCCGGTGCTCGGTGTGCCTCGGCGCGTGGGCGGCCGGCGACGAGGCGCGGTTCCTCCTCTGCGGCCACATATTCCACCCCGGCTGCATCGGGGAGTGGCTCAAAGAGAGCAGCACGTGCCCCATTTGCAAGGCAGAGGTCTGAGATTGAGGATTAAGGCCAGTTTCTGACTCACCCACTGCCAGCCAGTTGGGCACATAGCACACCAGGCTCTTTTTTTTTTTCGATCCCACCTACCAGCTGACCCCACCTACCAGGTGGGTAACTTCACATAAACAAAATTCTAAAATACTGCAGTCGCCCGCCGCCTGCGCCACGCGCGCGGGTGGCAACTTCGATTCCAACTCCGAGAACTATGACCTCTTCCACACCCAGTCTCCGGACACCGGTTAAGGTGTGCGGTGTTCACGCCCGTTCGTGGCGAGCGAGCCGAGACATTGACAATTGACGTCAGGCGTTAGTTTCTAAGGTGGAGGGTGAGGGTGAAAAACTTGTTGGCTCTGTTACTGTTACTAGATGGCCCCTACGGGGGAGCGAAAATGCAAAATTAAAAACACTGGCGCGTCCATGCCGTCCGTTGTCCGTGGTCCGCGGTTACGCCTGGTTGTTGTGTGTTGTGTGGCGGCGCAATTTCAAGCATATGCCTTTCTTTGTGGGTTGCTGCATCATATATCAAGCGGGGGTTGGGGTTGGGCCCCCTATATTCCACATACCCGGCGTGTCCAGATGTCAAGATTCGCATGTCGATACGGGGAAACACCTCGTCCAACTACCGGACGCCGGCAGTCCACCGCGCAGGGCCGCCGTCCCGCACGGACCGCAATTCCAATTGCTAGTACCCAAAGAAGATGAAGATAAGAGTTAGACATAAAACAAGCCCACTCCGAGCAGCAAATGCACAGAAGAACCTTCCGCAAGACCACTCCCGATCAGCGATCAGCGAATCTGCTCACTCACACTGCGGACCATCCCGCGACCGCCCAAGCCCGAGCCGCGCCAGCCGACCATCCACCACGACCACGACGGATCCAGCTCCAAGATAGTGGCCGACCAGCTCCGGATCGCCTCCACGTCCGCGCACGCGCAGGCCCTGATCCAGGAGCAGCACGCGCCGTTCCCCCTCACGATGGCCGTGGTCTTCGGCGACACCGCACCGGCCCAGCGCTGCCCAGATCCGTGCGAATCTTAACATCTGAACACGGCGCCTGCGCTTATATCCGTAAACAAGACAGACGCAGCCACGAAGAGGGCTTGAAGTACATTGGACACAAGCCATAATTGAACTCGAACTCGAACTAATACAACCCCTTATGGCACAGAAGCCAGTGCTGCGGGGTGAAGTGGGGTGCGCGTGTATTGCGCGTGAGGTCAGTGTCAAAAGGGAAGGTATGGGCGAGCGCGGGTGTGCAAGGCGCTTGGGTGGGTGGGTGTCGGGCCATAATTTACTTGACTTCAATAAAAATCAGTTTGCGCGAGTTACGGACTTCCCCTTCGGCCTTCGGCCTCATGCCTCAGACCTCACTGAACCAGCCGCAGCACGGGCTCGGGCTCGGTTTTTGTTCGTTGTTCGTCCATTGCTGACCATTTTATTCGCCCGTCGCCGCGTCACTACCCTTGACCTTTACCAGTCCGCATAGTCGCTGTACGCGGCCGCGCCAATCTCGAAGCCCACGAGCGCCGCGTGCGCGTCGAGCGGGTCGAAAGTCGCAAAGTCGCTGCCCGCGGCGCTGGGCGGGAAGGCGTGGGCTAGCTTGTCCGGCAGCGCCGTGAGGTGCTCGGGCAGCCAGAAGTCGCCCGCGGAAAGGCCGCACAGCCGCTGCGTTGTCGCGTACCGATCGTCCACCTTGTAGCTGCTCAGCCAGCCCTTGGACAGGTCCGGCAGCGACGGGTCCAGTCGCTCCAGGCCCTCGTACCGCCCCAGCACCACGGGCGGCTCAACGCGCGCTGCATACCTCCGCGCCTCCTCGCTCACCTTGGTCCCGCGCGGGTCGAACGTTTCGCCGGCCACCAGACGCACCACGCGCTCCGTCTTGGCCGTCGAGTTTAGCGCGGCGGTCGCGAACGGAGGCGGGGGCGGGCCGTCGGTGGTCCCCGCACCAGCCTTGGCCCCGCTGGCGCGCCGGCCGTCCTGTTGCCCTTGGTCTGGCCTACGGAATACGTCGGTCGGCAAGGGGCCCATCTCCCGCGCCTGCACGTCCTCAATCTCCACTGAGAAACCGTCGACGTCGCCGCCGTCGCCGCCGCCGTCGCCGTCGCCATCAACATGGTTCACGGGCATGCCCCGTGCTTTTGGCGCTGCGTTTGACGCCGTGTTTTCGTCATTCTCCCCAAAGGCGATGCGTGCCACGGCATCGGCGGCCACCGCCACCTTTGCCGCGACTGCTGCCTCCCTGTCGCGTGCGGCTGTCTCGAGACGGGCCGCGGCGCCGGGGGGCAGCGGTGAAGGGGCGGCGGGGGGCGGCGGGGCGCTCAAGCGGGGCTCGGGGACGGCGCTCGGGAGGTTGAGGGGGTCAGGCTCGCTGCGTGGGGGGGTGGGCGGCGGCGGGGGTGGCGGGACGGGTAGGGCGGTGGAGTCAGTGGGGAGCTGGTTAAAGGACCACGCCCGCAGAACGGGGCCGCCCGGTCCGAAGGGAGCGCCGCCACAGACGACCAGCTCGCCTCCGCCGTCCGCCACTCCCAGCGCGAGCAGGGACAGGGGCGACCCGAGGAAGCACTCGCCGACGAGCCCCCAGCCGCCGTGCTCTGCCGCCTTCTTGGGCCGATAAATGCGCGCCACGCCCGCACCGTCCGCCGCGACGCACAGCCCCGGCCCCGCTGCGTCGTCGCAGTGCACCGCCACCGCCGCGACGCTGTCGGCGTGCTCCGCCGCCATCACCACGCGCGGCTGCTGCGCCGAGGCCGACCCCGCCGGCATGCCTTGACCGTCGAGGTCCCAGAGGAGCAGCGTGCCGTGGCCGGTGCCCGCGGCGACGGTAGCGCCGCTGCCGGCCAGGGACGATACAGTGGCCGCCCCGCAGCGCAGCACCGCCAGCGGCCATGCCGCGAGGCTCCCGAGCACGGACCCACACGCCCCGACGCCCCATACGCGCACGTTTCCTCCGGCGCCCCCCGCGCTTAGAACCCGCCGCAGCGAGGGCGCGCGGGCCGCGGGCGGGTGCCGTGCGACGTGCGCGAGGGCGGTGACGGGGCCGTCGTGCGCTGCAAATTCGCCGCTCGCGACGCCGCCCACGGCCCACTCCTCTTCATCCCCCGTGTCTGAGGCGCCGGCGCCGGCTGGCCTGAGAGCCACGCGCGTGAGGGGCCAGAGCTTGAGGTTGCCGGCTGCGTCCCCTGTGACGAGCACGTCCCCGTCTGCGTCGAGGCTCAGCGCAGTGATGGGCCGCTTGTGGGACCCGAGGCTGAGGACCCGCGACCCGTGCAGGAACGAGCCTTTCTGCCGCTGCCGTGTCCCGCTTCCTAAAAGCTCGGATGAGAACCCGGGCAGCGAGGTGAGGAGCACCTGGTTCGAGTGGGCCACTGAGAAGAGGATCTCCCCGGCGCGATCCCCCGGCAGCGCCGCGGCCGTGGCCCAGCGCCGCGTAATGCACTCGGGAGGGGGCAGGGCCGAGCCGACGGCGGCCGCGACCATCTGGAAGTGCATCTCGTAGCGCTCCAGCGGCGTGGGTGAGCCGGCGCCCCGCTCGCACAGCGTCACGGAGCCGTCGGCGTGGCACGCAGCCAAGAGCGGCTGTCCCAAGGCGCTGCGGCAGTGCGGCGGCAGGAGGCAGCCATGGACGAGCGGGCTGCCCGAAGGCCCCGCGTCGGCCGCGTCGACAAGGCGCAAGCCAGTCTCTTCTGCAGCATCCAGCAAGGTCTCGGGGGAGAGCATTTTCGAGGCCCGCGCGCCTCTTTACTCGAGTAGTTCAAATCTTCACTATTACTCATATCCGTTGAATCGGCCTACAGGGCCAGTCAGTCAGCTAAAGGCAGTAGTAGTATGTATCTTCAGGGGTCACCACGCACGAGGCCGCCGCCGGTCATTCTGGGACTCTAAACTCTGCATTAAGCTCGGTTGTAGCGCATATCCTTTAGTCGGAAGAGGAACATGAGAGACACT
>Ga0181573_10003771_pt1 | contig 13224 bp, 8 predicted proteins | sample 101ome_25_FD_148643 | JGI IMG/M metagenome (GOLD analysis project Ga0181573, IMG submission 148643) | Coastal salt marsh microbial communities from the Groves Creek Marsh, Skidaway Island, Georgia - 101409BT metaG (spades assembly) | ecosystem: Environmental > Aquatic > Marine > Intertidal zone...
CTAGGCACTAAAAGCGCCAAGGTCACCGTCCTACTGTGCACCCACTGCTCCTACTTTGATCCGCCCCAGTCTATCGCTGTGCATCAATCCATGTGGTGACTTGATCTTTCAGCAACGCCAAGGGCATGGCGCCGTTCATGAGCAAAAGCTCGTGGAACTGCCGGATATCAAAGCTCTCCCCAAGGGCCGCCTCAGCGGCTTCCCGCAGCTCAAGAATGGCAAGTTGGCCGGTTTTGTAGCCCGTCGCCTGACCCGGCCAGACCGAATAACGCTCAATCTCCCGGGTGACCTCATCTTCCGTCATTCCCGTTTTTGCGAGCATGTAATCGATTGCCTCTTCCCGACTCCAGCGCTTGGCATGGATACCTGTATCCACCACGAGGCGAACCGCACGAAACATCTCGGCTTGTAACCTGCCAAGATCGCCGAGAGGATCATCGTCATACAGCCCCATATCGGTTTTTGCGATGCGCTCGGAATAAAGCGCCCATCCTTCGGTAAATGCATTAAACGGGGAGAGTCTTCGGAGCAGAGGTACATTTTCTATCAGCTGGGACGCCGATAACTGGAAGTGGTGGCCTGGAGAACCCTCATGAATCATGAGCGTAGGGAGCGTCCAACGCGGGTTATCCGCGGTGTTTTTCTGGTTAATGTAAAACCGGCCCGGGCGGGAGCCATCCAAAGCTGGCGAACTGTAGTAGCCCCCGGCAGAAGAGTCCTGAGCATGAACAGGAACACGCACAATCTCGAGTGGCTGCGGGGGTATGGTGATGAAGAAGTCAGCGACCCGCTCCATTACTTTTGCATCAAAGGATTCGAGATAGGCAATCATCTCCTCGCGTCCTTCGTCGGTGTTGGCAAACTGCTGCGACGGGTCCTCCATGACTACCCGCACGCGAGTGGCAATGTCTCCATCGGGTATTTGCTGTGCATCCAGAATGGCGTGCATTTCGCCTTCAATGCGAACCACCTCAGCGAGACCAATATCGTGGATTTCATCAGGGGTGTAGTCGGTGGTCGTACTGGACCGAAGACGATGTCGGTATATGGCCTCGCCATTGGGAATGCGCCAAATCCCAGCATCGTGATTGGTTTGGGTGGCGAGCTCTTCAAAGAGCGCAATCATGCCTTCGTAGCCAGGAATTACCTCGGACGCTACGCGGGCTTGGGCATCCGAAACCAAGAGGGCTTGGTCCTCAGCGTTTATCTCGTCAACCTCCGACAAACGGTTAGCGAAATCGGTAACCAGGACATTCTGCGAAGCGCCCTCAGAAATAAAGCGACGCATACCCGTCAATGATTTCTCGATCACAAAATCAGGGGGGATTACGCCGTGATCCCGGTCGTCAATGACTCGGTCTTTGACCTCTCGAAGGACCCGACCAAATTCAGTCAACCGAGACAGATAGCGATCCGCACTGCGCCGATCAATGATGGCATGGGCGTCTGTTAGAAACTCTGGGAGGTTTACCGTCACACCAGAAATTTGATTGACACGATATCCGCTGTGTTCCATCTCGGCGTTAACCAGCCATTCATCGAAAAACCAGGCGGCGATTTTCCAGCTCAAGAGCTCCTGGCCTTCAAGCCCCTGGGGACCATAGTCGTCGAGGCCTTTCCGTGCAGTTCTCAGTTTTTCCAGAGAGCGCTCATCAGCTTCCTTGGTGTAGTCGGCAAGCTTACCGCTGTGAAAATCAAGCACGGTATTGTCGATGAGGCCGAGCCGAGTGATGAGCTCCGGCGACTCCATCGCTGCCTGAATAGTCACCTTATTGATATAGTTGTTCACCCCAACAGGGGTAAACCAGAACCAAAAAGATGCGACCACCGCGCCGATACCGGCAGCACCCAATAGACCTAGTAAGCCTCTCTTTACAAACCGCACTGATTACCCTCCCTGAATGCTGATCAAAAGCCGGGCAAGGGTATCAATACTGAACCATCTAATGCCACGACCGATTTAGCGTTTTACTGCCAGTCAAGGGCCTTTCAATTTGATTCGATGTAGCCAGTGGCGATCAGATGATCCAGAAAGCCTTCAGAGGCCTGGGTGATTAAATCAAGCACCAACTCAAAACCGTCATCACCACCATAATAAGGGTCGGGAACGTCTAGAGAATTCGCGCTTTTATTAAATTCTAGAAATCGATGCAGGTGAGCTGAAGAACCCTGAGGGCGCAAGGCACTAAGATCCTCAATATTTGACTCGTCCATGGCAAGGATGAAATCAAAATTCTCGAAGTCTCCGGCCTCTACCTGACGGGCACGCAGCATAGAAAGATCAACACCACGCCTACCGGCAGCCGCTACGCCTCGTGTGTCGGGTGGCTTGCCCACATGCCATCCAGCGGTTCCCGCTGAATCAATCCTGAACTGGCCCGACAGTCCACGTTGTTGACATGTCGCTCGAAAGACCCCTTCTGCTGTGGGCGAACGGCAGATATTGCCCAGACAAACGAAAAGCAGTGAAATCATAGAGCTTAAGTAGCTTCCACGCGGAACACCGTAGCGTAGATGACCGGTACAACACAGAGCGTCAATACAGTTGACACTAAAAGTCCACCCATAATGGCAAGTGCCATTGGCTCCCACATCTCTCCGCCGCCCAAATACAAGGGGAGCAAGCCCAATACGGTTGTTGCTGTCGTCAGCATAATGGGGCGAGACCGCTGTACAGCCGCGTTGATGATGGCATCGAAATGAGAACAGCCTCCATCCAGCTCCATCTCAATTCGCTCGAGCATCACAATCGCATTGTTTATAACAATCCCCGCGAGGGAGATAACGCCAAGCAGGGTCATGAAACCAAAGAACGATTGACCCAGAAGCAAACTAATAACCACTCCAATCAGACCCAACGGAATCGTCGTCAGAACAACCAGTGACTTTCGGATGGAATTAAACTGGCTGACAAGCAATAGCAGGATAATAAAGCCGGCAATCGGCAGCTTTTTGGCTATCGCCTCGTTCGCATCACCCGAACTTTCGCTCTCACCGCCAATCTCTATGTCGATGGTGGAACCCCACTCCTCTCGCTTTGACTCAAGCCAGCCATTTAACCGCTGCATACGATCAGACGCGGTCACGCCGTTATCTAACTGGGCACCGACGGCGACCGTGCGTACGCTATCTCGCCGCAAGACTTTAGCCACATCCCAGACCAATTTCACATCAGCAACTTGTCTGAGAGGGACTGCCTGGCCAGAGGATTGGTTATAGACCGAAAGCGATAGCACTTTATTTATGTCATCCAGGGTAGACGCTTCGGATCGAAGTACCACAGGAATGACGTCCTCCCCTTCCCTGTATTCCGTCAGTTTGATGCCGGAGAGGCCTGCCTGCATTGATATCGCAATGTCTTCATTGGTAATACCCGATCTAATCGCACGAGTTTGATCAATACGCACCTCAAGTTTTTTTTGCCGCTGACCCCAATCATCAATGATTGTATTCAAACCTCCCAATTCTCTCAGCTGGGCCTTGAGCTCATCGACAGCAGCAAAGAGTTTATTCGAGTCTGTGGCGGAGAGACGTATCTCCACAGGGTTATCAACCGAGGGACCATTTTCTATAAGTCGGGTTTTTAGTTGGAGGTCTGGGTATCGATCTCGCGAAAATTCAGAAATCTTTGCACGCATTCGATCAATAAATCCGGCCTCTCTCATATTAACGACAATCAACGAAAAATTAGGTGACGCCTGACGGGGGTTGTGAGACAGCACAAAACGAGGCCCTCCACTGCCTATATAACTCACCCAATTCACGAGGCCACTTGATGCAGAATCCTGTTTCTCTTCCGCGAAAAATAGGTCTAATTCCTCAACTAGCGCCTCCATCGTTTCGATTGAAGTCCCCGTTGGTAACTCAAGCTCAACCGTAAAATAAATCCGGTCAGAGGGCGGGAAAAACAGTTTTGGTAGCGCGCCAAAACCCTGTAAAGCTATGACCAGCAACAGCGCAGTAACGCCCAAGGTCATCCGTCGACGTTCGAGAAAATATTGAAGTCCTGATTTATAGAAATGCTCGAACCGGTGGCTAGCCACATTATTCTTTTCTGGAACTCGCAGAAAGAGAGAGCAGAACAGTGGAATAATGGTCAGGGAAATAAGCCACGAACTTAACAACGTGATGGTTACTACTTTGAATAAGGACGCTGTAAATTCGCCAACGCTTGATTCCGCCAAAAAAATTGGCAGGAAGGCGGCCGCTGTCGTCAATGAAGCGGTCAATAATGGAGTCTTCAGCTCTCCAGCAGAGGCCAATGCAGCCTCTAAGGCCGTCTTTCCCTTTCCCATGTGAACCATGGTGCTTTCAGAGACAACAATTCCGTTATCTACCAACATCCCGAGCGCTATAATTAGTGCTGCCAGAGAAATTTGGTCAAGACCGATAGAGAAGTTCGACATCACGATAATAGAAAGCAACATGGTAATTGGGATGAGGCTTGAGACGATTAAGCCCGTTCGGAATCCCAGTGTTATCAGCATCACCGCTGTGACCACCGCTATAGCTTGCAGCAGATTCGATACGAACCCCTTAACTTTGTCGTCTACTTCCTTAGGCGAGAAGCTGACCAACTCAAACTCAATGCCAAGAGGATAGATCTCGTTAAACTCCTCGATTTCAGCCATAACGGCATTACCAAGGGCTATATTGTTTCCCCCTTCACGCATGGCGATTGCTATGCCGATAGCCGGCCTACCATTGACGCGGACCAGTTCTGTAGCGGGGTCTACATAATCCCTTTTGAGCGTCGCCACATCTCGAACTTGAAATAGCTGATTGGTGCCAGGCAGACGAAGCAGGGTTTTACCAATCTCCTCAATAGAGCCAAAACTTCCGCTAGGTTCCAGAGCCACTCGCTCTGCCCCCAAGTTAAACGCCCCCCCGGAAACAACAATATTTCGTTGCTCCAGGATTTGTGCAAGCTGCCCCGGCGATAGCCCAAGGTCCGCCAGTCGCGCATTGTTGTATTCCAAAAACACGCGCTCTTCCTGTAACCCCAACAAGTCAACCTTTGCGGCGTCCTCCAACTGAAGAAATGCCGCCTTTACCTCGTCGGCCACGTCTGCCAGCTCCCGAAAAGAAAAACCCTCTCCCGTCAACCCAACGACGACTCCGTAGACATCACCAAAATCGTCATTAACCTGAGGTTCGCTCGCGCCTTCGGGAAGAGCAGTGGGTAGGTTTTCTACTTTTCGACGCAGGTCGTCCCATATAGGACGCATGTCCGTGTAGGCCTCGGTAATATTGACACTGACAATCGAAACGCCGCTTCTTGATTCACTTTGCACAAAATCAAGCTCTGGAATCTCTTTTACAACCTCTTCAATAGGAGACGTTACTAGTGCTTCGACCCTTTCTGCGGAGGCACCAGGGAAATGCGTGACAACCTGTGCGGTTCTAATGATGAAGCCGGGATCGTATGCCCGAGGCATATCTTTAAAAATCTGCAGCCCTGCAATAACAACGATCGCCAATAGGACCCACGTAACGCGGTCATACTCTATTGCCAGACGAGTGAGTATCACTCAGATATTTCTCGTTGAACGCGAACCTGCATGCCGTTTTGTAGCTTGCTCATTCCAGCCGTTATCAACAAATCTCCTGGAGACAGGCCGGCCGTGATCTGAAGACCCGCTCCCGTCAGAGCGCCTACCGACACCCTTCTTAGCTCCACATTTGCCAGTCCCTCTGATGAGGCAACGGCGATAAAGGCGTAAGGACCTTGGCCATCGGAAAGTATAGCCGCTGGCGGTGCGAACAGATTGTCCTGTGCAGCTGCCATAGAGGGGCTCTGCAGCCTTACCGCCGCAGACATGCCTGGCAAAATATTTAAATCACCGAAGTTCTCCAAGGCAAAGGTTACTTCGAAGGTGTTGGTATCCGCCGACGCGCGCGTGGCCACCTCGTTTAGAGTGAGTGGGAAGGCTCTACCGGGAAACGCATCAAATAACGCGGTCACCTTTAAGTCGGCCTCCCGGCGCGCTCGAATCATGATGCTCTCGGGAATATCGACTTTTACTGTCAGGGTAGATATGTCCTGCAATGTGTAAATACGCTCCATCGCACTAACTTCCTCGAAGTTTTCCACATGCCTCATTGCGATCCAGCCATGAAAAGGCGCAATTAATCGGGTCCCATCCAGATCCCTTTGGGCAGCTTCAAAGTTTGATTTTGCAGTGCTCGCCGATGCCTCCAGTTTTTGCAAGTCAGATCTTGAAATACTGCCGCTGTCAATAAGTGACAAGCCCCGCTGATAATCATCGTTCGCTTGTTCAAACTCCTTCTCTCTGGCGCGAAGTCTAATCTGCTGATCTCGGTCGTCGAGAGTTGCGACCACATCGCCCTTTTGAATTTCATCACCTTCACGGGCCATAAGGGTGGACAATTCGCCCGACGTTCGAAAAGACAACTCAGCCATCTTGAGCGCTTCGACTTTCCCGGGAAACTCTTGCCACGCAGTCGAATTATCGGTGCCAACTATTAGTGTCCGAACAAGTCGAGGCTCAGGATTTTCCGCCAAGGATTGTTCGTCACCACCACAAGAGGAAATAAAAAGCGGAGTCATTGCCAGAATGATGCTGCGAAAAAGTTTGCGGTTATGCATCGCGGTGTTACTCCATACGCTTGAAAGCTGCACTAAAACTTCTGCAGCCTGACCGAGCAATCTATCAAAAACCTCTGGGAGGTGCGAGGCGATAACTTGTTCGCTTGTTTTAGCCCAAGATGCCTAATTAACGATCTTTAGTTTTGAAGAACAGTGCTTAAGACCCGATAGAAGTATTCCGGGTTCTCCATATGCGGAAGATGGCCAGCCTCTGGGACTACATAATCATCTCGTCTTGGAAGCAAGCGATCAATTTTTTCAGCAAAGTCCGCATATACGACTACCGTATCGCTATCTCCCCAGATCGTTGTAACAGGAATGGTCGATTCCTGTAGCTCCGCGTGAATGCGATCAAGCTCGGTGGAGTCATGATGTTTACGGGTCGATAGCAGTGCTCTGGCAAAACCCTTGTGAATGAGGAGGTCTTCGTATTTGTCGGCCCAGTCAGGAAAACGATCAGGGTATTTAAAATCCGCCAGTTGGCCCTCAGGCAACTTGGGATAGGTCGCAATCAGAGCATCGATCTCTGCCTGCGTGACCCTTGTATCGGGTGATCGCACCGCATCTCGAAAGCCCGACGATGCGACATAGATCAGAGCATTAATCCTCTGGGGAGCCTGCCCCGCGAGCTGGCTGATAACCCGACCACCGTTAGATAATCCAACGAGGGTTGCTCGCTCAAGACTAAAATGATCCATGAGCTCCAAGACCTGGGTGGCAAAAAGCCCGTCGGTATAGTCGACATCAGGATTATCGGAAAACCCACGGCCATAGAGGTCGAGCATCACCACGCAACGCTGCTTCTTTTCGAGAAAAGCGAAGGTGGGTTCCCAGATATACGAGGGCACAGAAAATCCGTGAACAAGGAGAATCGGATCTTCGCAGTTTGACATGTTGGCGGTACGGTAAAACGTATATCCTTCAGAGAGCTCAACGAAGCCCGCTCCCTCTGCCAACCTGAGGCCGGCTCTGAATTCTTCGTTTTTTATTATCGACTCGTACTCGTGAGCACTAACGGATAACGCAGTGAAGAAAGCCAGCAGCGTCGATGAGATTCGTGAGAAAGTTGAACGCTTGGGCATCGTCATTGATTAGTCTCTGAGGCGAGTGAGTTATATGATGGCGAAAAAAGTATCGAGCCGTTGGCATAAAAGAATACAACAATCCCCATAAGAGGCTGTAACAGTGGCGGAATCGACACCACGAATCATCATTATCGGTGCCGGCATGGCCGGCATACTCGCCGGCATAAAGCTCAAGTCAGCGGGTATTGAAAATTTCGCGATCTACGAAAAAGCCGCCCAAATTGGCGGCACCTGGCGAGAAAATACTTACCCAGGCCTTACCTGCGATGTGCCCTCCCATCACTACACCTATTCCTTCGAACGAAATCCCTCATGGACACGCCACTTACCACCTGGACCTGAGGTACAGGCTTACTTTGTGGGCGTATTTGAAAAATACGGGCTTGCTGCCCACACCCGCTTCAATGAGGAGGCCATCAGCGCGCGCTACCACGAGGGCCAGTGGCACCTCACCTTCGCCTCGGGTAAGAGCGATGAGGCCACTATCCTCATTATGGCGAGTGGAGTTCTGCATCATCCCAAACTGCCAGACATCCCCGGTTTAGACAGCTTCGAGGGGGCTCTTTTTCATACAGCCCGATGGGATCACACCGTAGATCTGTCAACGTGTCGAGTGGGTGTCGTAGGTAATGGCTCAACCGGCGTGCAGATCGTGTCAGCTCTCGCAGGCAATGTGCCGGCACTATTCCACTTTCAGCGCACTGCCCAGTGGATCATGCCCGTGGAAAACGGTCACTTCTCCGAGGCAGAACGGCGCGCTTTCGAAGATCCAGAGGCCCTGCGCGCGGCAATGAACATGCCTGAATATCTGGCATCCGTAGAAGCCTATACCCAGGCATTAATCGATGAGTCTTCGGAGGGCGCCAAGTCACTGGGTGATGCCTGTCGCTCGAATCTTGAACAAAGCGTGCATAATCCGGTGCTCAGGCAAAAGCTGACTCCTTCGCATCAGCCATTGTGCAAACGACTCATTTTCTCACCGGACTACTATCAAGCCATTCAACACCCGTGCGCTCACTTGGTAACGGAATCTATTGACCGCATCGAGGCCACTGGCGTAAGAACCGCTGATGGTGTGCTTCACGAGCTGGATGTGATTGCGCTCGCGACGGGGTTTGATGCTCGCGCCTTTATGCGGCCCATGAGCATCACTGGCCGAGAGGGCCTGCACCTTGACGCACTTTGGCACGACTACCCAAAAGCCTATTTCGCCATCTCGATGCCGGATATGCCCAACTTATTCATGCTAAATGGGCCCAATGGACCCGTAGGCAACTTTTCACTCATCGATATCGCAGAGCACCAATGGAACTACATTTGGCAGCTAATGGAACCCATTCTCTCGCGCGATATGGCCGAAGTATGCTGTACCCGTGACGCACTGGAGGCCTACGAAGAAGAGCGAAGCGAAGCAGCCAAACAGACCGTCTGGTTCAAAGGGGGCTGCCAAAGCTGGTACTTGGATAGCCGGGGAATACCGGCGAGTTGGCCGTGGACCTACAGCGATTTTACGGCCGCGATGGCGCGACCGGACTGGACCCAATTTGACACGGTATCAACCAGCTGACGCTGTCCCTTTGAAAGGTTCAGCACTAGCCGATGTCCTTCAGCATCTCCTCGCGCATCACAAACTTCTGAATTTTGCCCGTAACGGTCATCGGATACTCGTCCACGAACTTAACAAAGCGCGGAATTTTAAAGTGGGTGATCTTGTCTCTGCAGAATGCCTTTAATTCCTCCTCGGTCATGGACTGCCCCGCGTTCAGCTGAACCCAAGCGCACACCTCCTCCCCCATCTTGTCATCAGGAATGCCAAAGACCTGCACCTCGGATATAGCTGGGTGCTGATAAAGAAACTCCTCTATCTCCCGGGGATAAATGTTTTCCCCTCCACGAATAATCATGTCTTTTATACGACCGACAATTCGTACGTAACCGGCTTCATCCATAGTGGCCAGGTCTCCAGAGTGTAACCACCCAGATTTGTCTATGGTTTCCGCTGTTCGTTCAGGATCATTCCAATAGCCCTGCATCACTGAATAGCCGCGGGTGCATATCTCCCCCTTTTCACCCACAGGGACTACATGGCCCTCTTCATCCACGATCTTGACCTCCGCCCAGGGCATCGCACGACCAACGGTTTCCGTGCGTCGCTCAAGGGAGTCATCCGGCAAGGTCATATTGTTAATCGGGCTCAGTTCGGTCTGGCCATAGGCGATTAGAATGTCTTCCATGTGCATTTCAGCGATAACCCGCTTCATGACTTCTACAGGGCACGGGGCACCAGCCATGATCCCGGTTCTCAGTGACGAAAGGTCAAACTGGGAGAAGTCCGGGTGATCGAGCTCCGTAATAAACATGGTCGGGACACCATGTAACGCCGTGCACCCCTCTGCCTCAACGGTTTTTAATGTTTCCAGAGGATCAAAGGCAGCGCTCGGGAATACCATGGTTGCCCCATGGGTGACGCATGCAAGCACCGACAACACCATACCGAAGCAGTGATACAAGGGAACCGGGATGCAAAGCCTATCGTCTTTTCCGAGGCCCATCGCCGCGCCAGTCAGATAGCCGTTGTTGAGTATGTTGCAATGAGAAAGGGTGGCGCCCTTGGGATTGCCAGTCGTCCCACTGGTGAACTGTATGTTGATGGCGTCGTCGGGCTTTAACTCGGTTTGCAGCTGTTTTAGCCGCTCTTTCTCCACCGAAGAACCCATTGCACAGACGTCGGCGAAATTAAACATCCCCGGGGTCGCCCCATCACCCATCCTGATTATCTGGCGAAGATGTGGGAATGCCTTTGATTTCAACTCGCCCGGCTTGCTATCTGCCAGTTCGGGTGCGAGATGGCTGAGCATATCCAGATATGCGCTCGTTTTGAAATGCTCGGCGGTTATCAGCATGCTGCACTCAACTTTATTGAGCGCAAATTCGAGTTCGTAGGTACGGTATGCAGGATTGATACACACCATGATGGCCCCAATTTTGGCGGTGGCCAATTGCACCATTACCCATTCGTAGCTATTGGGCCCCCAGATGCCGACTCGATCTCCCGGTTCAATCCCAAGCGCTAGCAGTCCAGCGGCAAGATTATCAACCTCTTTCCCTAACTGCTGATAAGTCCAGCGAATATCCTGATGACGGACAACAAGTGCGTCAGTGTTTGGAAACTGGGCGCAGATCCGATCAAAGTAAACCCCAATCGTCTCGTAAATGATCTGCACATCAGATGTGCCGCAGTAGTAGCTATTGGATAAAGGCTTCATTAACAACCCTTGTATATTTAGCGTGGGGGCATGTTGCGTAATGTATCAGGATTTAACCATTTAACCTTTTATTAACCCATGGGTTTGTCACAGTAATTTTCTCTTACGGGAGCAACGGCTGAACCTCACGGGCAAACCGATGCAAATCCTCGAGATAATGAGGAAATGTCAGCATAGCGAGATCGACACCAAGTCGGTGGGCCTCGCGAAGCTGTTCTGCCACATCCTCGGCTGTACCATGCACATGTACCCCGCCACCCGAGGCTGCCAGCATATCTGAGGTAAAGGCATCGAAAGAGCCGCTACCCGCGGTCAGATCATGTAGCCAATTTGCGGTGGCAACCTCGTCTTTCTTTTCAATGATGGCGTGCAACTGGTCCTCGGCCTCATCTCTCGAGTCTCCCCAGAGTACAAAAGGAAAGATGGCGGTACGGACCTCGCGATGATGCGCTTTGGCCCGTGTATTGATATCGCTGATGATAGCGGCAACATCCGGAATCGACGGAGTTGAGATGAATGCCCAATCACATAATCTCGCGGTCATCGCCTTGGCATCCTCAGACGCACCGGCGTTGGCGATTTGTGGAGGCACATCGGGAATTGGCGAGGCCTGTCCACCCTTCACGTGATACCAGTCGCTGGTGTAGTCAAAGGGCTGACCTGCCTCTGACCACAGTCCCCGAAGGATCTCAATAAAAGCGGCTGTCCTGTCGTATCGCCGGGCATGGTCCTCTAGCTCGATTCCCATCATGCCGAACTCCCGCTCACTCCACCCCGAAACCACATTCAAGCCCCATCGGTTGCCGCTAATATGTGCCAGCGTCGCGCCCATCTTTGCAATCACAAAGGGATGGAATAAGGGAACGTGCACTGTCGAGAAAATATTGATGCGACTGGTTGCGCGGAGTAAGGCCGACGCCCAGGTTGTTGTCTCGAGAGACGTACCGAGAAAATTGGTTTCGCCACCAAATCCGCGCCAGCGGGATACCGGAAAAAGGTATTCAAAATCGTATTGCTCTGCAGCGAGCGCAATTGCCTCGTTAGAAGCATAGGTCCACTGATCCTGCGCGACGTCGTGAGTCGAGATCGAAGGCATGTTTGAGCAATTGGGCATAAACAAGCCCAGAGAGAGTCGTCGCTGAACCATTCTGACTAGGCCTCTAGCTAATTGGGATTCAACGTTATAGGCAGCGTCGAAAAGCCTCTAAACAAAAAGGCTTTTCGTTGCTCAGCTCGTTCGATATCAACCTTGAAATCGGGGAAATGGGCAAAAAGCTCCTCAAAGAAAACCTTTCCCTCCAGTCGAGCCAAAGCCGCTCCGACGCAGTAATGAATGCCACCCCCAAAAGTAAGTGGCTTTTGCTCTCGCGGTGATATATCGAATACCTCGGGCTGATTAAAAACCACCGCATCCCGATTCGCGGCCGCAACAATAGTCAGTACCCGATCCCCTTCAGGGATCTCAACACCAGCAATAGACTGTGGGCTCAACGCAGTGCGGTAAGTTGCCTGAAGCGACGACTCGTATCGAAGAATTTCCTCGGTGGCGGCCTCTGCAAGCGAGTGATCTGCCGCCAGCTTTTGCCTCTGATCTTCGTGACTCCCAAGCAAATACATGCCATTACCAATCATGTGTGCGGTGGTTTCGAAGCCGGCACCGAATAGCCCTATCACCGAGGTAGTCAATTCTTCCTGAGTAAGCGCGTCTTCGCCTTCACCTGCCTGCACCATGGCTGTCGTGAGATCGTCTTTCGGCGATTTTCGACGACGTTCAAAGAGCTCATCAAAAAAACCGGTGAGAAAATCCATCTGGCGGTTAGCTAGGGCGAGCTCTGCTTGCGCAAGCGCGCGAGTCTCAAAAACAGGAAAGGTATCGGCAACCGCCTGATTAAGCTGCAGCAGCAGCTCTTCCGAAAACTCATCCTCTTCCAAGCCCAACATGTCACACATCACAAGGGTGGGAAACAAATAACTAAAGCGGGTAATAAAATTGCTGTCCGAGTCCTCTGAGAACCTCATCAGCTGAGCCTTGGCCAGCTCACGTATGCGCGGCTCCATTTCCCGTATCCGCTTGAGAGACAGCGCGCTCGCCACCAAATTTCTAACGCGAGTATGTTGTGGTGGGTCTTGCATCACAAAAACCCGTGACAGCCAGGCATAAGAAGACTGGGCAAGCACATCGAAATCATCGTCATAGAAAAGGCGGATATTTCGGACAAAGTCACCCTGACCGAATCCCTTGTCTGTCAAGACATGACGATTA
>Ga0181573_10003773_pt1 | contig 13223 bp, 9 predicted proteins | sample 101ome_25_FD_148643 | JGI IMG/M metagenome (GOLD analysis project Ga0181573, IMG submission 148643) | Coastal salt marsh microbial communities from the Groves Creek Marsh, Skidaway Island, Georgia - 101409BT metaG (spades assembly) | ecosystem: Environmental > Aquatic > Marine > Intertidal zone...
GGTGACGTCTACATGCCCAGGGACTACTACACGAAGCGATCGAGGGGCTTCGCGTTCGTCCGCTTCAAGGACCGCACCGCCGCGGAGGTGCGAACCAGTTCGTTCGTCTCGTCCGCGGACCCGCCAAGCGGGCCCAGCCCGCCCGAACCCTTTTTTTGCATTCGTCGTCGTCGCAGTCAAAAACAGGAACCCTGACTCATCCGTCCTCATCCGATCAACAGGACGCGATCAAGGAGTTCGACCAGAAGGAACTGAACGGCCGAGAGATCGCGTGTCGCTTCGCGGAGAAGCCCAGGCCCGACAACCCTCGCGAGCCGTACCAGGGCGGCGGCCGAGGCGGCCGAGGCGGTCGAGGCGGTCGAGGCGGTCGAGGCGGCGATTACTACCGGGGCGGCGGCGGCTCCTACGGTGGCAGCTACTCCAACCGCAGGCCGTACGGCGGCGGCGACGACTACGGGCCCAGTAGGGGCGCTTACCGCGAGGTGTACGACCGACGCGGACCGTACGATCGCAGGGACTCCGATTACAACCGCGGAAGGGACGACTACCACTACGACAGAGACAGAGGCTACTCCGACCGCGGAGGGTACGATGACAGGTCGAGGGGATACGATCGCAGGGACGATTACTACGACAGAGACAGAGGCTACGACAGGGATCGCTACGACGACAGGTCGAGGGGATACGATCGCAGGGACGAGCGCCCGAGGAGCAGATGAGACCGCAGTAGCCTTGTGAGAAAGACAAGAAACTGTCCCATGTTTTTCGCTTTTTCGCAGACTGGACTTCCAAAAAGAGATCATTCCCAACCGGCACCCGGCATGAGCGAAGAGCCAGCGCCGGTCGACGTTGCCGCCGCGGCCGTCGCCGGTGACGCCGCATCCGTCCATGGATCTCAAGTGGGCTCCTTGGTCGGGTCCCGCGCGGCGTCCATCGCGGGTGACGCGGCCCCCGTGGGCGAAATTGGGGGTGGCGAAACCGGAGGCCCGGGATCGGTAGCGGGCGAGTCGGCGCACGGCAGGGGAACGCACGCGCCTCGGGTTCCTGTCAAGCTGGAGGACGTCGTCGCAAAGAACCGGAGGTGGGCGGAGGCGTGCGACAAGGAGACGAAGATGATCCGACTCAACACCACCTTCATGGTGGGCAACAGGAACAACCTGGACATCTTCCCGGAGAAACCCAACCGCCTGAACCTTCCCGTGGTGAACGCGGACGTGGCGCGCGAGAGCAACGAGCTGCTGGACTCGGTGTGCTCGGTGAAGGACGCCATCTTGCTCCCGGCGGAGAAGTACGAGCTCCCGCAGACGATGGCCCAAGAGGTGGGCTTCCACTATAAACCTCTCGTCGAAAGGAACCCGATGTTTCAAAGGGGCCGAGCCGGGTGCGAGATCACCGCGTACGCCGAGAACTACGTCGAGACCACCGGCGTCGGTCCCTACGCGCGAAAGAAAATAACGCAGGCCAGTAGAACCAGCAAGGGCGGCAAGGGTAAGAAGAAGAAGTGACCGTCGGCGCGTGGTCGTTGTAACTCTACCGTATTACGCATCAAGGCGCTAAGCACGTGATTCGGTCTGAGCCTCCGGGTTGCCCCGCGTCATTTGCGATTGAATTTGGCCATCAGGTCGTTCACGTCGCCCGAGGGCTTGGGGCCCGGAGCCTGCGACGCCTTCCTGATGTCCTTGGAGGGCGAGGGGAGTCCGCCGCCCTTTTTCTTCTTTTTGCCCTTACCACCCCCGCCGCCCTTACCACCCCCGCCGCCCTTACCGCCGCCGCCGACGACTTTCGACGCAAACTCCACGCCTTCAACCGGACACTTCAACATGGCGCGGCCCGTCTGCACCGTCAGGAGACCGCCTTCGTCCACGACCACGGTCCCGACCGCGCCCTTGTTCGCGCCGCCGATGATCCGAACCTTATCCCCCGTCGTCGGCACGTCGTCTTCCGCGTCGAAATCGTACCCAAACGACGACGACGGCGGCGGCGGCGGAGTGAAATTCTTCCTCGCCGCGGCTCGCCGCGAGTCTGCGCCCATCAACGCGTCGATCCTCGCCGCGGCCCTCGTCCCCGCCGGCATGTGCGCGCGGGCGTTGGTGACCTTCCGCTGCTTCGGCGCGTCGGTATCCGGCCGGACGTCCGCGACGTCAACCTTGAGCTGCATCAGCCCCGCCTGGACGGTGACCGCGGAGCCGACGACTTTGCGAACCTTGCCCCGCATGCCGGTGGTGAGAACCACCACCGGGTCGCCCACGTCCGGGCACCAGCCGCTCGGGACCTTCGCGGGAGGCCCGAGCTTCGCCGCCGCCGCCGCGCGCTCAGCCTCGGCCTCGGCAGCCCTCGCGGCGGCGGCGGCGGTGGCGAAATCGGTGGCGCCGGTCGCCAGCGCCGCGCCCCTCTTTTCCCGGGCGATTTCAACCTGCGCCCTCCTCGCGTCAGCCGCCAGCTGTGTTTTCCGGTCGCGTCCCGCCCGGGCGATCCCGGACGCGAGTTTCACGTCCGCGGCTTCTTCGGCGGCGTCCACCCTGGCCTGCGCCGCCGCGATCCGCGGCGTCGTTCGGTCCACGTCCCACAGGAGGGAGAGCGCTCGCTTGATGTCCTCATCCGCGCCTCTTCTCGCCGTCTCCAACGCGCCGATGGTCTCCTCGAGCGTCGCCCTGCCCTCGCCCAGCGCCGCCCTCGCGTCGTCGACCACCGCCGGTTCCAACCCGAACCGCTCGGCGATTTGCAACGCGCGGGATCGCCCCGGGACGCCCCACAGCAGCCTGTACGTCGGCGCGAGCGCCGCCTCGTCGAACTCGACGGCGGCGTTTTCAAAAAAGCCGCCGGGGTGCTCGTACTTGAGCGCCTTGAGCTCGCCGTGGTGGGTGGTGGCGAGGGTGAGGCCCGCGCGGTTAAAGTCCGTGCCGCCCGCGCCGACGCCCGCGAGCCGTTCGAGCAGGGCGCCGCCGATCGCGGCGCCCTCCGCCGGGGACGTCCCGGTGCCCACCTCGTCCATCAGCACCAACGAATCAGGCCCAGCCGCGGACAAGATGGCCCGCTGCTTCGCGAGCCTTGCGCTAAACGTCGAGAGGGACTGCATGAGATCCTGCGAGTCGCCTATGTCGACGAGCACGCTATCGAACCAAGGCAGGCGCGCCATCTCCGCCGGGACGAAGAGCCCGGATCGCGCCATCAAGCTCGCGAGGCCGACCGCTTTCATAGCCGCCGTCTTACCGCCGGTGTTGGGTCCGGTTATCACGACGCACCGAGCGTTGAGAGGGACGAACACGTCCACCGGCACAGGACCCTTGACCCGCGCGACGTCGTCGCCGCCGTACGTCCGAGGGTCCACGCCGCGCCTGACCCCGAGCAACAGGTCGTCGTCGACGTCCGAATCGTCGGTCGCCCCGCCCTCCTCGAGGAGCCCGGTCCTCTTCTTCGAGAGAGCCGCGCGCTTCGCCGCCTCGCGTCGCGCCGCCCGCTGCGCCCGGATCGCCTGCGCCGCGAGCACCGGCTGTCGCAACCCCGCGAGCTCGACGAGCAGCTCCCCCTTGTCGTCGTCCTCCTCGCTCGCGCCCTCGTCGTTGAAATCGTCCTCGCCGTCGTCCCCGGGGTAGCCGCCGCCGCCCGTCGAACCCGCCGCCAACGACGGAAACATCGCCGCCTTCTCAGCCTCCCTCGCCTCCCTCAAGGCGCGCGTCTCGTCGTAACTCCCGTCGACGCCGCCGCTGAACCCTGATCCCCCTAAACCTCCCAGGGAGTCGATCGCTCGACCGGGCGGGAGGACGAACGTCGGTCTGCACGCGTTCATCGCGCTCGCCTGCCTGGCCCGCGCGGCGATGGCGTCCAATCGCGTCACGACGTCTAGCGCCGCGAAGAGGTCCGGCGTCGCCTTGTTGACCTCGTTGGTCAGCCTGCGCCGTATGGCGTCGATCGCCGTCTCCTCGGACGCGACGCACTGCGCCAGCTGGCCGTTGAGCAGCACGACCCCGGGGGGTTCGATGAGCACCAAGCCGCCCCCCGCGGCGACGCCCACGATCAAAGAGCCGGCTGGCGCGGGCGGGGTCACCGCCAAAACCACGCGGCCTTGGTGGGTGGTGACCTGGCCGTTGGCGTTCTGCAGCGCCCTGCGCAGCTTAGCCTCCGCGGCGGCGCGCTGCGACCTGGCGCGGCGGAGCTCGGGGGACGCGCCGTCCTTGAATCCGCCCTGGTCGTCGACGCACGACTTGATGGCATCCGCGACTTCGGGTCGGGGCGCCATGGCGGCGACGATGTTGCGCAGTGGGGCGAGCTCGGGGGGCGGGACGCCGTTCACGGCGACGTTCTCGACGGTCTTCTTGAGGCGCGCGGCGGATCCGATGAAGGCGACCATCGCGGCGAGCTCGTCGCCGCCCAGGGATGCGTACTTCTCCGCCTTGTAGAGCGCGCGGCGAACCTCGGCGGACATGATGCCGCCGAAGTCGATGGAGGCGCCGAGGTGGTTCTCCATGACCATCGCGGCCTCGGTCTCGTCCAAGAGCATCTCGCTCTGCCACGCGCCGCCCTCGGGGGGTTGCATCACGCGCACGGCTTCCTGCCCGAGGCGGGTAGAGGCGTACTCGGCGAGGTCCTCGAGGAGCTCGCCCCAGCCGCACGCCTGCAGGCTCTGCTCCTCGAGCTCCTCGGGGGAGACGTCCTTGCCGCGCGCGGGGTTGGCCGTCGCGGACTGGGCGGCGCGAGGGGCGACGCCGGATCGAGACGGCGGGAGTCTCCATCGCGCGGCTCCCTCGCCGCGGGTTCGAACCCGCGTCGCGGCGCACGCCGCGAGCGCCGGGGAGGCGCACGACATCGCCGTGTGGGCCACGTCGACCCCTTTCGCGGCTGGAACTCGACCGAAATCCGAAAGCATTTTTCCCTCCGCAAGCCCCCTCGCACAACTGGCGTCGCGTCGGCATGCACGTCCTGGCTCGCGCGACGCCCCATCCCGTCGCGATGTCCTCCGGGTGTGAGACGCCATCGCACAGGGTCTTCGTGTACGGAACGTTAAAGCGCGGGTTCTACAACCACCGGCTGCTCCGGGAGATGGACGCCAAATTCCTGGGCGAGGCGCTCACGCGAGAGCCCATGCGGATGGTGCTAGGCGAGTACGGCATACCTTACCTGATGCGGGGTGAGGCGGACAGAAGCGCGGTCGTGCCGGGTGAGTTGTGGGAGGTGGACGACGAGGGGTTGGACGCGCTGGATGTCCTGGAGGGTATCGACGAGGGGATGTACGAAAGGGTCACCCTGGACGTCGCGACGAGGGAAGGGGATGGGGTGGATGGGGCGACGACGGCGCAGGCGTTCGTGTGCGGACCGGAGTCCGAGCGGCGCGGCATCGGAACGACGTGGAGCGAGGAGATCGCGGCGTACGACCTGAAGACGCACGAGGCGTCGTACGTGCCCAAGCACGAGCGCGCGGCGGGTTCGTTGGGCACCGAGTCCCTCGGGCGTCGACGGAGCTAACACGACGAATCGAAAAGGATCGTCGCTAGGATCCTCTAGAGCTACTTGTAGGCTGGTCGAAGGTGAAGTCGTCGTCCCCTTCGTCGTCGCTGGACTCCTCGTCGCTGTCCACGTTCCCCTCGAGCACGCCGATCTTGCACTTCTCCAGCATGTAACCCCCGTTCACCCACCGATGGTACCGATCGAACAGCGCCGTGCAGTCCTTCCCGAGCGCCTGCGTCAAGATCTTTCGTCCGCCGGGGTGAAAGTCGAGGTACGGCGAGAGGTTGTACACCTTGCCGCGCAGCACCGTCCACCCGTCCGCCTCCGTGCCGTGCGTCGCCACCTCCGTCATCGTTATGTCCTTCCGCCGCTTTCCCCCGCGCAGGCCGTTCATGTCGGGCTCCCGTTTCGTCAGCCTCATCCAGTCCATCTGGCTGTAGCCCGCCGCGAGCTGGATCTTCTTCGCGCCCCCCCCGGTCGACTGCGTGCCCGCCGCGGAGGGCGCGCCGTCGCTGCCGTCGAGCCGCCGGACCCTACCGACGTCCGAACCGTCCGCGTAGGTCACCGTCGCGTTGGCAAGCAGCCCGCTGGGCCGCTCACCTTCCCCCGACATCGTGTACCCCGACACGCGTGTGCGCCCGACTGCGAATGGCCGAGTGCGCCCTCGAGCGGCGAGCAGAAAAAGGTCCACGTCGACGAACCTTTTGGGTGCCACTTTATCCCGCGCAGAGAGCCACTATCGCCGCGTCTGCAATCGCCGCTAGGCTCCGGCTCGCGCCACTCGCGTTCCCGCGCCCGCGTCGACCCTCCGACGCCCCGCACCGCGCGCGTCTCGCGATCCGAGCCGCGACCGGATCCCCCGCGCCGGTTCCCGAAGCCATGGCTGCCAAACGATCGATCCTGTGGTTCCGAAAAGGCCTGCGCGTTCACGACAACCCGGCGCTGGTGAAGGCGTGCGAGGGCGCCTCCGCGGTCCAACCCGTGTTCGTCCTGGACCCGTGGTTCATCAAGCCCGAGCGCGTCGGCGCCAACCGCCTTCGGTTCCTGCTCGAGTCCCTCACGGACCTCGACGCGTCGCTCAGGGCGCGAGGGTCCTCGCTGCTCGTGCTGCACGGCGATCCGGCGCGCGTCATCCCCGCCGCGCTCGAGGCGTGGCGATGCGACAGGCTGTGCTACGAGTTCGACACCGAGCCGTACGCGCAGAAGCGCGACGCGTCGGTGAACGAGGCGGCGCGGGCGTTGGGCGTGGAGGTGCACGCGCCGGTATCGCACACCCTCTGGGACTTGGACCGGCTCCTCGCCAGATGCCCGAGGGGCGAGCCCCCAACCGCGTACGCCTCCTTCCTCAAGATCGCGCACGGGCTCGGGCCCGTCCCACCTCCCGCGCCGGACGTGCCGTCGATCACGCCCCTGAGCGGTGACGCGCCGAGTGAGGACGGGAAGGACCTTGTCGACGCGCTGAGGGACGTCGTCACCGGCTCGGGCATCCCGTCGCTGGAACGACTCGGGTACGAATCGATCAACGACGGCGAGGGCTTCCCGGCGCGGGGCGGCGAGACGGAGGGTTTGGCGCGGCTACGCAAGATGCTGGCCAGGACGACGTACATCGCGGAGTTTAAGAAGCCGCAGACGAACCCGACGACGTTGTGGACGCCGGTGAGAGCGGGTAAGGAGGGTAAGGCGGGCGGGAAGGGCAACCCCTTCGACGCGGCGAAAAAGTCGGCAAAGTCAGAGTCTGCGACGACGGCGGAGGCGTTCATGGCGCCGTCCACCACGGCGTTGTCCCCGTACCTCAAGTTCGGCTGCGTGTCCCCGAGGACGTTCTGGCACGAGCTGCGCGCCGTGCTGGACGTTGAGCTCGAGGGAAAGCACAGCAAGCCCCCGGAGTCGCTCGAGGGGCAGCTGCTGTGGCGGGAGTTTTACTACCTCGCCGGGTACGGCACTCCAAACTACGACCGGATGGCGGGGAACAGGATATGCCGGCAGATCCCGTGGACGTGGGACGAGGAGAGGCTCGCGGCGTGGGAGGAGGCGAGGACGGGCTTCCCGTGGATCGACGCGTGCATGATGCAGCTGAAGCGGGAGGGATGGATGCACCACCTCGCGCGTCACGCCGTGGCGTGTTTTTTAACCAGGGGCGACTTGTTTGTGCACTGGGAAGCGGGCGCGGCGGTTTTCGACCGCGAGCTGGTGGACGCGGACTGGGCTCTGAACAACGGCAACTGGATGTGGCTCAGCTGCAGCTGCTTCTTCTACCAGTACTTTCGGGTGTACGGGCCGGTGAGTTTCGGCAAGAAGTACGACAAGGAGGGGGCGTACATCCGCAAGTACTTACCCCAGCTCAAGGACATGCCGGCCAAGTACGTGTACGAGCCGTGGACCGCGCCGATTGAGGTGCAGAGGAAGGCTGGGTGCGTGGTCGGCGTGGACTATCCGGCACCCATCGTGGACCACGCGGTGGCGTCGAAGGAGTGCATCGAAAAGATCGCGGCGGCTTACAAAGCGCACAAGGATGGAACCGCGGGGAGCATCGTCGCCGCCGGGAAGAAGCGCAAAGCCGGCGAGTGAGTCTGAGGGCTTTTAAAACTTAGACTACTTTCGTTTGACGTAGGCGAGTACGGGCGCGGTGTGAACCAGGTCCGCGTTGAACACCGCCTTCGCCGTCCACTCCCCGAGGTCGACGAACGACGTGACGAACGCCTCGCTCCGCGCGACGCCGAGCGCTTTCGCGTCCGTTTTCTTCGAAGGTTTCTCCGCGAGCAACCCGGGTCGCGAGACTATCCACTCCAGGTCGTCCATCTCTCGGTACACATACGGCACCAGCGCGTGGTTATCCGATACCATGCCCTTGATGCACATCAGGGGCGACATAAACGTGACCATGAAGGTCTTGAAGAAGTACGATGGATCTCGGTACAGCCTCGTGTCCACGCTCATCGCGCCGGTTTGTATCAAAACGCGCTTCAGGCCAATCTCGCGCATCGTCTCGGCGATGGCTCGCACCGCGGGGAGCAGCATCGGTTTACCCGCGAGGATCTGGAAGGCTTTTGGCTTACCCGCGCATTCGATGATGACGTCACCGTTGGCGTGTGACAGACCGCTGTCGCGCACGGCGCTCCGCACCGCGTTCAGGTCCGTGAGGTCGCCTTCGAGAACCTTCAATTTGTCCTGCATGAGCGCGGGAGAGACCCCGACCTCGCCCAGGACTGAGCGGAGCTTGTCGGGGTTGCGGACGAACGCGATGACGTCATGGTCGGCTTCAAGCGCGAACTTGGCGACGTACCGGCCGGTTTGGCCGGAACCGCCGAAGAGGAGCACCTTGGGTGGCGCCATGCGTCGTGTTGTGAGCGGCGCAGCACCAGTTCGTCGCGTTATTTCTTTTGGCTCGCGTTATTTCGTCGCGTTATCGAGAAATAGTTAACAACGCGGTCCGCAGAGTATGAGCGCCCTGTCCTCGGTGCCAAGCCTCGCGACCCGTCCCTTCCGTCGCGCCGGTTCGACTCACCCTCGCAAGTATCGCTCGCCCGTCGTCATGAGCGCGCTCCCCAAGATTACGTACTTCAACGGAGTCGGACGGTGCGCTTCACCTCCAAATGCCGATACACGGAACTCACCCACGCGTCCTCGTCCCCGCATCGCAGCGTATTCGGCCTCCGCGTCGCCATGTTCAAAGCTTTCGGCAAGGACGGCTGGATCGATGAGCGGCTCCAGTTCCCAGAGTTCAAGGAGAGGAAGCCAACCCTCCCGCTCGGTTACCTGCCGGTCCTCTCGATCGACGAGGAGATTTTCACGCAGACCGAGCCCATGGTCCGGTGGGCCGCTAAGATCAGCGGTCTGTACCCCACCGACCTCAAGGAAGCCATGAGGGTGGACGAGGTGTGCGCCGTAGCTCACGAGGTGCTGTATAAGTGCCCTTTCGACGCCGATGAGGAGGTGAAGAAGGCCAAACGTTTGGAGTACGCGGAGGGTCGAATGCTCCAAAACATGAGCTACATCGACTCCAAGCTGGCCGGATCGAGCAACGGGTTCCTGCTCCCGGGCGGCATCTCGATGGCGGACCTGCAGGTGTACATGGTGGTACACATGATCAGGACCGGGAACTTCGACCACATCGAGCCCGAGTACGTCGACAGGTTTCCAAACATATGCAAAAACGCCGCCGCGTTGGACGCCGATCCGCTCATCGTGGAGTACAGGGCCCACTACCCCAACTGACGCGATGCCTTGAGTCTTATTAGCACGACTGATGATACACGTTGCGATTACAATGTCGACGAGCGTCGACGCTCGAGTCGACGGACCGCGACGGGTCACCGCCGGGTCGCCTCCTCGTGCAGGAGCTGCTTCGCGCTCTTCTTCCCGCTCTGCGCCTTGGCTCGCTCGCGCTCGATGGCCATCTTATAGAACGGCTCCGTCGGCGGCTGCACGGGGTCCAGGCTCGGCTTCACCCTCTCCACCCCGTCCTCATCGATGTACGTGGGCAGGTCGTAGCTCATGTCCGAGTCGTAGGCGTCGATTCCCCCGCACGACACGAACGGGACGATGCACTCGGTGGGCCAGCCCATCGTGCCTAGCGCGTTTCCGTGCGCATCCTCCTGCAGCATCCCTTTCGCCCTCTCGTGCAGCACCCTCGACAGGTCGTCCGGCTCGAACCCCTCGGGAGGGGAGTACTCCTGGCACACGACGAAAGCCTCGATGGACGAGTTCCTCGAGCTCTTGGGCTTGGCGCACGTCACCTGCTTGAAGAACAGCTTGAGCTGGGAGTACAGGAGCGCGACGTCTTTGCCCCTGAAGATCTTCGCGACGTAGACGCCCCCGTCCGCGAGGATGTGCGTGCACACGGTGAGCCCCGCGAAGACGAGCTGGGCCTGCATGAACTCGTCCATGTCGTGGAGTCCGGTGACGTCCGGCGCGCCGTCGCTGATGACCAGGTCCGCCTTGCGCCCGTCCGTGAAGTGCGCGAGGATCTCCTCGACCTTCGACATGGAGGTCATGTCGCCCTGGATCGTGGTGATGCCCTCTATCGGGGCCATCGGCTGCAGGTCGATGGCGATTAGCTTGGGCATGTCCTCATCAGATAACCCCTTCTCCTTCGCGGGGAGGTAGATGCGCCTGGACAACACCTGCGACCAGGACCCGGGCGCCGCGCAGAGGTCCACCACGTTCTTGACGTTCTTCAGGATGCCGAACGAGTCGTCGATCTGCAGCAGCTTGAACGCGGATCGCGCGCGCCATCCCTCCTCCTTGGCCTTCCTGTAGTATATGTCCCTCTTATCCTTCGAGGCCTTCCCCATCTCGCGCTCCCCGTGATTAAAACACACCGACCAGTCCCGCGCGGAGGAGGAGTGGGCGTCCGTGTTCCTCAAAACCGCACCTTCCGGAACCGCCGCCGCCGCCGCCGACTCAAGCCGGAGGAGAAAATCGCCGGTGCCCTCGCCCGCCAGAGCGCAGGCGCGTCCGCGTTGAGAAGTCCGGCGGCAGATTTCACACGAGAGGGCCACCATGCGGAAGAAAGTGGACCAGCGCATCCGCACGCTCGTCGAGAACGGCGTGAAGCTCAACGAGCGCTCCATGTTCGTCGTCGTGGGCGATCGTGGGCGCGAGCAGGTGGTTAACCTGCACTACATGCTCTCGAAGGCGACGGTGAGGTCCAGGCCCAACGTGCTGTGGTGCTATAAGAAGGAGCTGTACCTCTCGTCGCACAAGAAGAAGCGCGTGAAGCAGATCAAGAAGATGGTGGCGCGAGGCCTGATGGACGCCGAGAACGAGGACCCGTTCTCGCTCTTCGTCGCATCCACCGACATCAAGTACACGTACTACGCCGACACGCAGAAGATCCTCGGCAACACCTACGGCATGGCGGTGCTCCAGGACTTCGAGGCGCTCACGCCGAACCTACTCGCGCGCACCGTGGAGACGGTCGAGGGCGGTGGCATCATCGTGCTGCTGCTGTCAAACATGGAGAGCCTGTCGCAGCTGTACACCATGACGATGGACGTGCACTCGCGATTCAGGACCGAATCGCACCAGCACGTCGTCGGCCGGTTCAACGAGCGATTCATCCTCTCCCTGGGGTTCTGCCCCACGTGCATCATCATGGACGACGAGCTCAACGTCCTCCCGATCTCGTCCCACGTCCAGAACCTCCAGCCCGTCGGCAACGACACCGAAGTCGGCGCCGAGTCCGAGGATCTCAAGGAGCTCAAGCAATCCCTGGAGGGAACCGACCCCGCGGGCGCTCTCGTGTCCTGCTGCAAGACCCTCGACCAGGGTAAGGCCGTCGTCACCTTCCTCGACGCGGCGTCGGAGAAGACGCTCAGGTCCACCGTCGCGCTCACCGCCGCGCGTGGACGCGGTAAGTCCGCGGCGATGGGCATAGCCGTCGCGGGTGCGGTGGCGATGGGATACGCGAACATCTTCGTCACGTCGCCGTCGCCGGAGAACCTCAAGACGTTCTTCCAGTTCATCCTGAAGGGATTCGACGCGATGCAATACAAGGAGCACCTCGACTACGACATCGTGGAGTCGTCGAACCCGGCGTTCGGCAAGGCGATCGTGCGGATCAACGTCCACAGGGCGCACAGGCAGACGATTCAGTACATCCTGCCGCAGCACGCGGAACGAGCGTCATCCGCAGAGCTCTTGGTCATCGACGAGGCCGCCGCGATCCCCCTGCCCACGGTGCAGGCTTTACTCGGCCCTTACCTCGTGTTCCTGTGTTCCACCGTCAACGGGTACGAGGGCACCGGCCGGGCGCTGTCGCTGAAGCTCATCTCCAACCTGCGGAGGGAGGCGGCGGGGGTGGCGAGAGCCGGTGACGCCGGTGCGGGGGGCGGCGGGCGGCTCCTCCGCGAGGTTTCCCTCGCCGAGCCCGTGCGTTACTCGTTCGGCGATCGCATCGAGGCGTGGCTCAACGGGCTGTTGTGCCTGGACGCGGCGGATCACACCCCGCCGCTGACGGGGCACCTGCCACCGCCGTCCGATTGCGAGCTGTACGAGGTCAACCGAGATACCCTCTTCAGCGCGCACAAGCCATCGGAGACTTTCCTGAAGCGGATGATGTCGCTGTACATCGCGAGCCACTACAAGAACACGCCGAACGACCTTCAGCTGATGGCGGACGCGCCCGCGCACAGGCTGTTTGTCCTCCTGGCGCCGCCCAAGAGCGCGTCGGTTCTCCCGGATATTCTCTGCGTGGTCCAGGTTGCTCTCGAGGGCGCCATCAACCGCGCCAGCGCCTCCTCCGCGCTCGCCGCGGGCCAGTCCCCGCAGGGCGACCTCATCCCGTGGACCGTCGCGACGCAGTTCCAGGACCCCGAGTTTCCCTCCCTCACCGGCGCGCGCGTCGTTCGCATCGCCGCGCATCCCGACCTCCCCGGCCAGGGATACGGCACTCGCGCGCTGCAACAGCTTCACGCGTACTACGAGGGTAAGCTCACGAATCTCACCGAGACGGACGTGCCGGCGCAGACGGAGGCGGTCCGCGCGACGCCGGTGACCGCGGACGGCGGCTTGCTCCAGGAGCAGCTGGAACCGAGGTGCGAGCTGCCGCCGCTGCTGTGCCCGTGCGGGGATCAACGCCCGGAGCGGTGCCACTGGATCGGCGCGGCGTTTGGGCTCACGGATTCGCTGCACAAGTTCTGGTCCAGGCAGGCGTACCGTCCGGTGTACCTGCGCCAGACCCCGAGCGACGTCACCGGAGAGTTCTCCGCTATCCTCATACGGCCGCTCGACCACGAGGGTAACGACGAGGAGGACGGGGAGATGACCACGGCTCCCGA
>Ga0181573_10003775_pt1 | contig 13215 bp, 11 predicted proteins | sample 101ome_25_FD_148643 | JGI IMG/M metagenome (GOLD analysis project Ga0181573, IMG submission 148643) | Coastal salt marsh microbial communities from the Groves Creek Marsh, Skidaway Island, Georgia - 101409BT metaG (spades assembly) | ecosystem: Environmental > Aquatic > Marine > Intertidal zone...
CCAGATCAAGCCGCAGCGTACCGAAACCGGTACTGTACCGAAGGCCAAATCCAGCGCCGCTATGGATACCGCCCGTACCGTCGATCCAACTATTTTCACCGACATAACCAATGTCATAAAAGGCGACGGCATCAACAACCCCTGTCACAGGCATGCGCAGTTCGCCGGATGCACCCAAAAACGAGCGCCCCCCAGTCTGGTTCGCGCCGGAAGTGATCGAAAGGGATTGATAACCATGGCCGCGCACAGTGTCGCTACCACCAGACAGAAACAGCATATCCGGCGGCGTTTCTAAAATGCTTGCCCCAATAACGCTTCCCAATTTCAAACGGCCCGCCACGACGGCACCCAGATCCCCGCCAAGCGTGCGATATCCGCGAAGTTCGGCCAAATTCCGCGCGCCCAATTGTGCGCTGGTAAAGTCATAAAACGGTTCTGCTTCAAAGTGCAGAAACATGCCGTTGGTAGGGTCTAGGGGATCGTCTCGCAGATCCCACGACAAAGATGTCGGCATGGTCAGCAATGAATAGGTCCGCTGTCCCAAATCGTCTTTTACCCACTCTCGCACCAGAGAAACGGCGACATCATTCGCGATCGCATCGGAAAGAATGGTTTGCACGCCGAGTTCCACGTTTATCCTTTGGCTATTGAACAAAGGATCGTTCAAACTGGCAAGCGCGGCACTGGTATATAGATCCCCGCGCGTGCCAACCGCCGAAGGTATAGTCAGACTAGCTCCTAGGTGAATGTCCCGCCCGCCTTCTGACGCCGTCAGTCCAGAGAGATCGCCGTCGATCCGAAGTCGCTCGGCTCCACCAAACAGGTTGCGGTCCAACCAATAGCCGGAAAACGCAAGTCCCTGATCCGAATACCATTCCGCCCCAAAACCGAAGCGGTTCGGCTTGGCATCAACAACCTCGATGTCGATGTTTAGAACATCACCCTCCGCCAATGTCTCGGCTTCGGTCACCGCCACCGACGAAAATGCCCCTGTTCGTCGAAGCCGGGCTACCGACTTTTGCAATACATCCGGATCGTAAATGCCCCCAGACGGAATGCCCGTTATCTTCTCCAAACGCTCTGGTCTTACCGCGCTTTCACGGCTGAACGTGGTTTCGCCGAACGAAACGATGGGGCCCGGATCGACGGTCAGGGTTACGTGGACATTTCTGGCGTTGTGATCCGCCTCAATGTTTTGATCGGCGATAACAGCCTTTGCATGACCAGCCGCGCGCCAATTTGTAATGGCTTCAGACGCCGCCGTTTTGATCGTCGAAAGTCTGGCTATGAACCCCTTTGAAAACTCTAAAGGCGCCTCGGTGTTAGGGGCAAGCGGCGCAACCATGACGTCTCCGAACTGAAATCGTGCGCCCGTTTTTACCGAAATTGAAATTTCCGATATCTCTGGCAAGCTGGCCAATAGGGATATCCCCGCGGCTTCCTGCCCATCCAGAGTGATCGAGACCTCGGGCGCATAGAACCCTTCTTCGTAAAGCGCCCCGATCATTCGCGCATAATCGGCTTGAGCGGCGGCCAAAATATCCTGAGGCTTAACGTCAGGTAACACCAAAGCCTCGCGCACAAGAGATGCCGAATTCAGCGTTTTTTCGATGCCGAAATTATCAGGGGCTGTGCTCAGACGGTACTCGAAGCCAGGCGCATTGGACGCCAGGATCAGGTAGGTGAACACCGTGGCAACTACAATTCGTATAGGATTGGGCAAAACATTTAGTCCCATAATGGGTAGACTACCCCGAATCCCCGCTCCACAGAAATTGCAGGGCTTTCCGTTGAGATATTTCCTACGAAAACCCAGTTCAATACAGGATTATTTTGTCTCACCTCCATTTTTGGCGATTTTGCACTCAAGCCTATAGTCAGATCGCGCACCTTGAAAATTACCGGTGCAGCGCATGGAAAACCTGACTTGCGCCCGTTCAAGTTTGAGCGCTATGTGGGACCATAAGATTGTTAAGGGGTTGCAGAATGGCCGTTCAAGACCGCAACACAGGCTGGTTCTTAGCGCAGATCAAACCGAACTGCGCAACTATTGCCAATAGGAATCTGCGTCGCCAGGGCTTTGAAACCTTTTTGCCGATGGAAGAGGAAACACGCCAACGCAGTGGCAAGTTTGTCACCACAAAGCGCCCGTTGTTTCCCGGTTATATCTTTGTAGCATTCGATGCGAACCGCGGTCATTGGCGGAGTGTGAACTCAACCTATGGCATCACTAAACTTGTCAGCTTTGGCAAGGATCCTGCCCAAGTCCCGCATGAGCTAGTTTCAGAACTAAAACAGCGCTGTGACGAAAGCGGTGCATTGCTGCCGCCAAGAAGCCTGACGCCCGGAGATCAGGTGACCGTGACCAAAGGCCCTTTTGCCAATTTCGTTGCAGAAGTCGAAAATATCGCCCCAGACCAGCGGGTTTGGGTCCTGATGGATGTGATGGGCGGTCAGACCCGCGTTGCCGTCGGGGCTGACCAACTTCGGGTTATTTAGACCTTTGCGCGGATTGTCTGCAACAAAGTCATGACGTCCGACATATCTGGCCCACGTTCTTGACCCGTCAGAGCTTTGCGCAGGGGCATAAATAGCCCTTTTCCTTTGCGGCCAGTCGCCTCTTTTACAGCCGCGGTCCATTCCCCCCAGCTGTCCTTGGTGTACGGACCTTCTGGAAGCAGTTCCAGTGCTTGCGCCACAAATTCTCGATCTTCATCATCAATCAACGGCTCTGCACCGTCACGGTACATTCTCCACCAGCCAGCAAGGTCCTTGCGAGTTGTAATGTTTTCCCGGGTGACGTTCCAGAAGGTCTCAGCCAGGTCTGCAGGAACACCCAAAGCGGCAATATCAGTTGCCACGGCTTCAAGTGGCAAGGTGTTCAAATACCGACCGGTCAGCGGGTAAAGATCATCGACATCGAACTTCGTCGGCGCGGCCCCGAACTTGGTGATGTCAAACCCTTCGATCAGCTCATCCATGGTAGACCGCATCTCAAACGGTTCGGACGAACCAAGGCGCGCCATATGGCTAAGAAGCGCCATCGGTTCAACTCCGTTTTCGCGAAGATCACGCAGGGCAAGAGTGCCCAAGCGTTTGGACAATGCCTCTCCCTGTGGGCCGGTCAGCAAAGAGTGGTGGGCAAATGCCGGTGGCTCAAAGCCAAGTGCTCGGATCATCTGGATTTGCGTTGCCGTGTTGGTCACGTGGTCCGAACCGCGCACGACGTTGGTGACGCCCATATCAGTGTCATCGACAACCGACGCCAGCGTATACAAAAACTGGCCGTCACCGCGGATCAAAACCGGATCGGAAACCGAGGCCGCATCAATCGAGATATCGCCCAGAATTCCGTCTTTCCACTCTATCCGCTCGTGATCCAGCATAAAGCGCCACACCCCATCGCCACGCTCGGCGCGAAGCTTGTCTTTATCCGCATCCGACAGGTTCAGCGCGGCGCGGTCGTATACGGGCGGTTTGCCCATGTTCATTTGCTTCTTGCGCTTCAGGTCTAGCTCGGTCGGGGTTTCAAACGCCTCATAGAAACGCCCCATATCGCGCAGCTTTTGCGCCGCGTCTTCATAGCGGTCCAAGCGCAGAGACTGGCGTTCAATCTTGTCCCATTCGATGCCCAGCCACTCAAGGTCTTGCTTTATGCCGTCAACATATTCTTCCTTGCTGCGCTCGGGATCGGTGTCGTCGATGCGCAGAATGAAAGTACCGCCCGCCTTGCGGGTGATGAGATAGTTGAATAGCGCGGTGCGCAGGTTGCCTACGTGGATATATCCGGTTGGCGATGGTGCAAAACGGGTGGTCGTCATGGGAGTCTCCTGTTGAGTGGAGCCTTCTCACAGGTACGCGGAATTGTCCAGTTATCGAAGGTCTTGCCAGTTCAAGTTGTCAACTGTACCAAAGTCAGGAATCCGTCAGGACGACCTGACTCGAAAACGGGGGATTGGCCGGGACGACCCGCCTTGTTACAGGGGAGGTCGCAGATGGCTTGGGTAATCCTCATCTTCGCCGGACTACTTGAAACCGCATGGGCCACGGGCCTGAAACTGATCACTGATAAACCAAGCTCTATGCTCTATGGCCTCACCGGTCTGACAATGCTTGGCAGCTTCATTGGGCTTTACTGGTCCATGGCCCGCTTGCCGCTGGGCGTTGCCTATCCGATCTGGACAAGCATCGGCGCTGTCGGTGCTGTCATCGTCGGGGCCGTCTATTTTGGCACCCAGCTTTCCGCTTTCAACATACTCGGCGTTGTCCTGATCTTGGCGGGCATGTTCCTGCTCGCCAGCACATCTCATTAAGGAGACAGACATGAAACGCAATCTCATCGAAGGCCGTGCGGCCATGATTGTCATCGACATCCAGAAAAGCACCTTTATTGACGACAGCGAAGACCGCTCGATCCCGAACATGCCCGGCTTCAAGGACCGGATGCTGGAAACCCGCAAGGCCGTGGACGCGGCGCATGACGCCGGAGTGCCTGTGATCTTTATTCAGGAAATTCACCGCGCAGACGGCGTTGATTTCGGGCGCGAACTCGACGGGTCCGAGGATGTGCATTGTCTGGACACCGATCCCGGCACGCCGGTCGCGAAAGAAGAACTGGGGTTTCGCGAAGGTGATTACATCATCCCGAAACGCCGCTACTCGGCCTTTTTTGGCACCGATTTCGACATTCTGCTGCGAGGGTTAAAGGTCAATACCTTGCTGCTGACAGGGGCATTGACGGATGTCTGCGTGCATTACACTTTCGTTGACGGCCACCAGTACGATTATTTCGTCCGCGTGATCGAGGACTGCGTGGCAGGCTCTACGGTTGAGGCGCACCACGCCTCGCTGAACGCGATGGAATACCTTCAGACGGGGGCTATCCGCTCGCTAGACGAGGTCATCTCCGCGATGTCCCGATGACCCCGCTCCGGACCTGACCCGGGGCCTCACCCACAAAAAAGCCTCAGCGCATGGTCCGGGGCTTTTTGATTTCGCACCAAGGCAATCGTCTAAATCGGTATCAGGAACAGCGTGATCGCTGGGAACATCACCAACAACGCCACACGTACCAGATCAGATCCTACAAACAGGATCACCGCTTTGTAGGTCTCGACCATCGGCGTTTTACGGTCCATTGCGTTGATGATGAACAGGTTCATGCCGACCGGCGGCGTGATCAAACCAACCTCGACGACGATCAGGACAAGGATACCGAACCAGATCGCGACCTGCTCAGCCTCGATCCGGTTGGCCATGCCGCGGCTCATTCGGATATCCAGCGCGCGCATCTGCTCGCGGGTCAGTTCTGCTCCATTGGCAATTGCCGCTTTGATATTGGCCAGCATCTCGCCAGTCACCGCCTCGGGGATTATCCCGCCGTCGATCACCGCCATTGCCTTGATCGCCTGCAATTCGGCCAGCGAGGTGAAGTTGAAATCAAGCGCCGTGATCACCGGAAAGAAGATCGGGATGGTCAGCAGGATCATCGACAGGCTGTCCATCAAACAGCCAAGTAGCAGATAGAATACAAGGATCATCACCAGAACCAACCACGGGCTATATCCCTGTCCGACTACCCATTCTGCGATTTCCTGAGGCACCTGTGTCAGCGCAAGGAACCCGTTGTAGAACCCGGCCCCCAGCACGATGAAGAAAATCATCGCGGTAGAACGGGCCGTGACCGTGAAGCTTTCCACCAATGTTTTACGCGTCAGACCGCCGTTGAAATAGGCGATGACGCCTGTCCCAAGCGCGCCCACTGCAGCGCCTTCCGTCGGGGTGAAGATACCGCCATAGATCCCCCCAACCACGGCAATAAAGACCAAGAGCACCGGCCAAACAGCAACAAGGTCTTTAAACCGCTGACCATAGGGGATGCGCTCGCGCGTACCGGCGCTTTCAGGGAACAAACGCACGTAGATCGAAATCACCATCACATAGCCCAACGCCGCCAAAATGCCCGGTACAAAGGCCGCTAGGAACAGTTTTGCGATGTTTTGCTCGGTCAGAATTGCGTAAATCACAAGCACAACCGACGGAGGGATCAGGATACCCAAGGTGCCGCCAGCCGCAAGCGTAGCGGTCGAGAAGCCGCCTGCATATCCGTAGCGTTTCATCTCGGGCAAAGCCACGCGGCTCATCGTGGCCGCTGTTGCCAATGAGGATCCGCAGATAGCTCCGAAACCCGCACAAGCGCCCACGGCAGCCATAGCAACCCCGCCTTTGCGGTGCCCCAGCCAGCCTTCGGCGGCTTTAAACAGCGCTTGGCTCATGCCGCCTAGCGTCGCAAAATGCCCCATCAGCAAGAACATCGGAATGATGGACAGCGAGTAGCTTGAAAAGGTCGTGAATGCCTCGGATTTGATTTTGGCAAGGGGGATGTCGGTCGCGCCTGTGACCATAGACAAACCGACGAACCCAGTAGAAAACATCGCAAGTCCGATCGGCACTCTTAGGAAAATCAGCAGAAGTAGGATCGGGAAGGACCAAAGTCCGATTTCGATATTGGTCAATGCTCTGCCCCTTCATCGACAATAAGTGTTGAGCCGGTCAGCACTTGATAAACGCGTGCTAAAGCCGTGTAGACCCCGACAATCGCTGCGGCCGCAGCCCCGATCAGGCTAAAGGCGTAGGCCCACCAAACCGGAAATTGCAGCAAAAACGTCGTCTGACCGCGGTCCATCTTATCCAACATGCCATGCATCAATTGCCAAGCAATCATCACCAGAACACCAGCGAATATGATTTCAATAAGTGCGAACAAAACCCGCTGAACGCCCACCGGAAGCCCATTGGTGAAAATGTCCACAGTCGCGTGTCCTGCTGTTATCTGGGTAAGCGGGAGAAACGAAAAGATGCAGAAGGCAATACCTGCTTCAAGCAGTTCGTAGTCTCCGTTGATCGGCCCCAAACCCCAATCAATCAACGTTTGTGCGAATCCGCCCAATAGCATCTCGGCAAAGCCTGAATGCAGGATGCTGTTCAACGTTCTACCGATGATCGACACGCAGACCATCAGAATAATAGCCGACAAAACAATCCCCCCAAGGATCGCCATCAGCCGCGAAAGTGATAGGAAAAAGCGGTGCATTCTTTTGCCCCCAGAAATGCAAATACGGGCCGCCGCAGTTCCGCAGCGGCCCGCATGCTTTGATTTTCTTAGTCTGCCGAGTACTCGGCCATCAGTGCACGGGCTTCGTCAATCAGAGCCTGACCGTCTTTACCCTGAGCTTCCATATCTGCGATCCAAGTGTCGTAGATAGGGGAAACCAGTTCCTGCCACTCTGAGGTGTCAGTGATGGTAATGATGTTGTTGCCAAGTTCTTCAGCAACGGCGCGCGCCTGCCAGTCAGCATCCTGCTGGGTCGCGCCAGCGAAGATCGAGAACATTAGACCCGAATGGTTGTCGATCATTTCCTGAATGTCGGCAGGAAGCGATTCAAACTTGGCTTTGTTCATCGCCAGGAAGAAGGTCAGAGTGTAAAGTGCCGGACCTTCGAACTGGGTGTGGTTTTCAACCAGTTCTGGAACTTTCAGCGACGCCGAAACTTCCCATGGGATGGTCGTTCCGTCGATCACACCTTTAGAAAGCGCTTCTGCCACCGCTGGAACGGGCATACCAACCGGTGTCGCACCAACGCGGGTCAGCAGGTCGTTGACAAGGCGTGAACCACCGCGGATTTTCATACCTTCGAGGTCAGCAGGCGACTCAACCGGATCAGCTGTGTGGAACATGCCAGGACCGTGAACCCAAGTACCCAGCATTTTCAGGTCTTTGGTTTCGTCGTCTTTCATGTGGCGCTCATGCATTTTCCAAAGCGCATACGAAGCAGCGTCCGCGTCTTCAACCATGAACGGAAGTTCGAAAACTTCTGTGGTTGGGTAGCGGCCCGGAGTGTAGCCAACCACAACCCATCCGATATCAACGATACCGTCCTGAACGTGGTCGATCAGCTCTGGAGGCGTGCCGCCAAGCGACATCGTCGCATAACGCTCGATTTTGATGCGGCCGTTCGAGTTGCGCTCCAGGTTGTTCGCCCATACGTCCAGAATTTCTACAGGTACGTTTGCACCCGCAGGCAGGAAGTGCTCAAGCTTTAGGGTAACTTCCTGAGCGAAAGCAACGCCTGCTGAGGCAACTGCAATAGCTGCGCCGCCCATCAGGCTCATAATTGTTCTACGTGTGGTCATCGTGTCCTCCCTGTGACCTCATCATTTGGGCTTCCGCCCACTTGCCCGGCAATCATGCGCCAGGCATTTCAATAATCAAGACAAATTAGAAAAAACTAATACAATCGGGCAAGAAGTTATAGTTTATAACTAACCTGTTCTATTTGCGGTATCGCATAGGACAAGACGGAAACGCAAGATAAATCCGACCGGTCGTTCGAGAAATTTTATTGCGCCCAGAGGTGGCAATCTATGCAATTGGATCAAAAAGGGGGACTTAGCCCCCTTTTAACTGCTGTAGCAGAAATATCTCGCTGTCAGGTTTGACAGCGATGTGATGTGCATCCGTGATAACCTCACCGTCCACAGCAATCGAAACGCCAGATTCAATCACGGGTTCAAGGGCTGGATACGCCGTCACCAACGCATCCAGCATTTGCCCTACGGTTTTGGCCTCAACGGTCACCACCAACTCTCCGTCAGTGAACCGCCGCAGGCCCGACCAAAGGTTGACCTCAACCATTGACCCTTTCCTTGATCGCCTTCAAGACCTTGACTGGTGTCATCGGCAAATGACGCATCCGACAGCCTGTTGCATCTGCAATCGCGTTTGCAATCGCAGGAAGCGGTGGCGTTATGCCAGTTTCGCCAACACCGCGAACGCCATAAGGGTGTCCGGGGTTTGGAACCTCAACAATCACAGTGTCGATCATCGGCAGATCCGATGCAACCGGCACGCGGTAGTCCAAGAATACAGGGTTCTGCAATCGGCCCATATCGTCATAGACGTATTCTTCGTTCAGTGCCCAGCCTATGCCCTGTGCAGCACCGCCCTGATATTGGCCTTCCACATAAGAAGGGTGAATCGCTCGACCAGCGTCTTGAACCACTAGGTAGCGGAGAATAGTGGTTTTTCCGGTTTCCGGATCAACCTCTACGTCCACGACATGGGTGCCAAAGCTTTCGCCAACTCCGCCCGCAGTGGTTTCATGGTGACCCGAAATCGGTCCACCAGAGCGGCCCATCGACTGTGCGATCTTTTTGATCGTCATCGGCGGGAATTCACCCGCGTTTGGACCTGCAGGATGGGCAGCACCATCTTTCCATTCAACCGCGTCTTCGTCGATGCCCCACTTCTTGGCGGCACGTCGGCACATTTCCTTGATCGCCTGATTGCACGACTCAACCGCAGCCTTGCCGGTGGCAAAAGTCGCGCGGCTACCATGCGATGGCTCGTTAAAGCCTAGCGCGCCGGTTTCGACGATATTTACACGCACATGATCATAAGGAATGCCCAAAGTTTCGGCGACCATCAACGCAACCGATGCACGGCTTCCGCCAATGTCCGGTGTACCCGCAGACACAGTAACAGTGCCGTCGTTACCCAGCGCCAAAGTTACAGACGTTTCGCCGCCGTGGTTAAACCAGAAACCGCAGGCAACTCCGCGCCCTTGGTTAGGACCAAGCTCAGCCTGCAAGTTAGGATGCGCTTTGGCCGCTTCCAACGTCTGCATCAGACCGATTTGCTTGAAAGTCGGACCATAGCTGGCTTTCGTGCCTTCCTTGGCGCCGTTTTTCATTCGGACTTCGATAGGGTCAAGTTTCAGCTCGCGGCACATCTCGTCAACCAGACTTTCCACGGCGAAGGCTGCCATTGGCGACCCTGGCGCACGATAGGCTGCCGCCTTAGGGCGGTTTGCCAACACATCGTAGCCAACATGATGTACCGCTGGCATGTCGTAGCTGGCAAAAGCACAGTTCAGCGCCATACCTGTCGGAGCCATATCCGGCCACGCACCGCCTTGCATACGGAACTCTACGCTACCGGCAGTGATCGTACCGTCCTTTTTCATGCCAATTTTAACATCCATCGACGTCGAGGCAGTCGGACCAGTCGCCCGAAGCACTTCAGAACGGGTCATAACCAGCTTGACCGGACGGCCGCCCGCCTTTCGGGACAACGCCAGCGAAATAGCTTCCGAGAAGATGGTTGTCTTACCACCGAAGCCACCGCCAATTTCCGAAGGGGTCACGCGCAGGTTGGATGCTTCCAATCCCAGAACGGCCGCACACATTTTGCGGATAAACCACTGACCCTGAGTACAGACCCACATTTCGCCTTTGCCATCTTCGCCCAATTGGCCAACGCATGCATGAGGTTCAATGTAGCCCTGGTGGGTTGCTTCCGTCTTGAAGGTATTCTCCAACACCAGATCCGCTGCCGCAAAGCCCGCCTCAAGATCTCCGTGGCCGAACTCCATGTAGTTTACGACGTTGGGGTGCATGCCTTCCGGCACAGTCGGCCCCTGATCCCCTTCACGGATGACAGGCGCGTCTGGCTTCATGGCTTCATCTACGTCTATGACGTGAGGCAGCAGTTCGTATTCGACCTCAATCAGCTTAACGGCGTCTTTGGCCGCCAAGGCTGAAGTCGCTGCCACCGCCGCAACGGCGTGTCCGTCATAATAGACTTTATCGCGGGCCAGCGTGTTTTCCTGCAAGTGCAGATCGCCACCTGTCAGACCTTCGGGTAAGTCGGTGCCGATGACTACGGCCTTCACGCCCTCGGCAGCTTCCGCTTTTGAGGTGTCAATTTTTACGATGCGCGCATGGGCATGCGGAGATCGCAGCACCGCTGCGTGCAACATGTTGGCAACAGCATGATCCGCGCCGTACTTCGCGCGTCCGGTGACCTTATCCAAACCGTCAGGACGGTTCGGACGGGTGCCTACATATTTGAATTCCTTGTTCGAGTCATAGGACTCGCCGGTTTCAACGACTGGTTTTACTTCGTCCAAAGCCATTACGCAGCCCCCCGCATTTCTTCTGCCGCATCCATGACGGCACGGATGATTTTGTCATAACCGGTGCAACGGCACAGGTTGCCCGCCAACCAATAGCGTACCTGCTCTTCGGTCGGGTCCGGGTTCTTTTCCAGCAGGTTCTTGGCAGCCACCAGAATCCCCGGCGTGCAAACACCACACTGAAGCGCAGCGTGTTCGATGAATTTGCGTTGAAGGGGATGCAGTTCGCCACCCTCGGCCATACCTTCAATTGTGGCGATCTCTTTGCCCTCGGCTTCGGCGCCCAGCATCAGGCAAGAGCAGACCAAACGTCCATCTACCGTGACCGAGCATGCGCCACAGTCACCTGTTCCGCAGCCTTCTTTTGCGCCGGTCAGGTTCAGCCGATCGCGCAGTGCATCCAAAAGAGTTTCGCGGGGATCGCACAGGAACTCGACCTCGTCGCCGTTTACTTTTGTGCTTACGTGAATCTTGTTACTCATACCTTTTCCCCTTTCGCGCGGGCATAGGCGATTTTCGCGGTGCGCTTTGCCAGCACTCCGGCAACTTCGGTGCGGAACTCGATCGTCCCGCGTTTGTCATCAATCGGGCTACATGCGGCCTCGGCAGCCTTGGCAAGTGAATCCAATGCAGCATCGTCCAGCGTCGTACCAATAATCGCTTTCGCAGCATCCGCGACCAGCAGAACGGTCGGTGCCACGGCGCCCAAAGACACACGCGCTTCGGTGATCACATCACCATCAACCCGCAGACTGATGCCGCATCCGACAACCGCAATGTCCATTTCGGTACGTGGAATAAAACGCAGGTAAGCATCACCAGCGTTGTCTCCACGTGCGGGAACATGCAACGCCGAGATCAATTCGCCCTTTTGTAGTGTCGTACGACCGGGTCCTGATGGAATGTCTTCCACGGCCACGTCGCGGGTTCCGTTCGGTCCGGTGACTGTAACCGTCACACCTGCCGCGATCTGAGCCGGAACACTGTCCGCTGCGGGAGAGCCATTGCACAGGTTACCAACCAATGTTGCGCGTCCCTGCACCTGAGTTGAACCGATCAAATCCATCGCTTCGACCAAGCCGGGCCATTCTTGCCCCAACGTGGGATGCTCTGTCATTTCAGCACCGGCAACAGCAATGCCGATTGTCCAGCTACCATCGGCATTTTGGGTGATGTCTTTGACCCCATCAATATGCTTGACGTCGATCAAATCTTCCGGCGTGACAATGTCCGAGCGCATCTGCACAAGTACATCCGTCCCTCCGGCCAGAAATCGTGTTACGCCATGAGCTTCTGCCGCGATGGCAGACGCGTCGGCGAAACTGGCTGGTGTATGATATTTCATAAGTACCCCTCAACCTGTTCAGGCAAGTTTGTGTGTCAATCTCGCAGACAATATTTCCCATCGAGAAAATGTCTATCCTAATCCGGCAAAAACCTGATCAAATTTCGCGAAGAATTGGAATGTCTTCGTTTCTCAACCCGCAAATTAGAATTTGCGGTATAAATCTCGCTTTTACTTGCTGTGGAAACCTGCATGATCCGCCCAAACAAGACAAGGACCTCAATCGTGTTATTTTCTCCTGTGCTTCTGAACGAAGTCCGCTCGAAGTTCGCCCATGTCGACGCCTGTCCGTTCACAGGTGATCGAATTTTTTTCGAAAACGCGGGCGGCGCTTTGACGTTAAAATCAGTTGTTGAAACAACCGCGATCTTTGCCGCCATTCCCGACAATCAGGGGCGCGACAATCCCGCCTCGAAAGAACTTGTCCGGGTGATTGACAAAGCGCGGTCTGACGCCCGCATTCTTTTAAATGCACCAGACGGCCAAATTGTGTTCGGAGAATCCGGCACCGAGATGCTGTTTCGTATGATCCGAAATGCCGCAACTGGCACTCAAGCAGGCGGCGCAATCATCAGCAGCACGCTTGAGCATCCCGCGTCCCGCAGTGCTGCCGCGCACTGGGCCGCGATCACTGGGCGCGAGCACATCGTGGTTTCACACGACGATGCAACTGGGACGATCACTGCCGATGCCTATCGGGCAGCCTTGCGTCCTGATCTGCGCGTTGCCACGATTATCCACACCTCACCCGTTACAGGAATGGGCGTGGACGTGGCGTCTATTGCCGCTGAAATCCGTCAAATTGCACCAGAGTGCTTGATCATTGTCGATGGCATCCAGCACGCAGCACACGGGCACATCGACATTCAAAGCTACGCCATCGACGGCTACGCA
>Ga0181573_10003776_pt1 | contig 13213 bp, 12 predicted proteins | sample 101ome_25_FD_148643 | JGI IMG/M metagenome (GOLD analysis project Ga0181573, IMG submission 148643) | Coastal salt marsh microbial communities from the Groves Creek Marsh, Skidaway Island, Georgia - 101409BT metaG (spades assembly) | ecosystem: Environmental > Aquatic > Marine > Intertidal zone...
AATGTGGAGAAATACGCGGCCGTCAAAGGCGAGTTGCAGGTCGTCAGTCGGGCGTCCGACAACGAACTGACGGTCCAGGTCGTGGATCGCGGGCCGGGCATTCCCGCCGACCAACGCGAACGCGTGTTTCAACCGTTCCAACGGCTCAGCGACAAATTGACCGAAGGCGTCGCCGGCACGGGCATCGGGCTCGCCATCGCCCGCGAACAGGCGCGCACCCACGGCGGCGATCTGGCGATCGTGGATTCCGACCGGGGCGCAACCTTCGAACTGACCTTGAATATCGAGACAACCAAGAACGCCGCATGAAGATCCTGCTCGCAGAGGACGACCCCAACACACGCAAGGGCCTGGCGCAGATCCTGAACGATGAGGGCTACGAGACCCTGGTGGCTGACAATGGCGAGACGGCGCTGGAGCTGTTCCGTCGCGAAAAACCCGACGCCGTCTGCCTCGACGTGATGATGCCGGGGCGCGACGGCTACGCGGTCTGCCGCGAGTTGCGTCGCCTCGACGAGCAGGTCCCGATCCTCTTCATCAGCGCCAAGTCCGAGGAAATCGACAAGGTCCTGGGGCTGGAATTGGGCGCGGATGATTTCATCGTCAAACCCTTCGGTGTGAAGGAGGTCGTGGCCCGGATCCGCGCCGTGACCCGTCGCAGTCTGGCGCGCGGCAATGCTTCGGATTCGGCGGAGAACAGAACCTTCGAAATGGGCGACCTGCGAATCGCGCCGGCGGAATTGCGCGCGTATCGGGACGACCAGACCATCGAGGTCAGTCTTCGCGACATCAAGATCCTGCGTCTGCTGCACAGCAACGCCGGCAGGGCCATGTCCCGCGACCGGATTCTGGATGAATGCTGGGGCATCGACTACTTCCCCAACAGCCGGGCCCTGGACCAGCACATTTCCCAACTCCGCAAACGCATCGAACGCGACCCCGCAAATCCCGAGATCGTCCGGACCGTGCACGGCGTGGGGTATCGGTATGAGGGGTGAACGGGCGTGAGGTTGGGGGCGGGTTCGTCGATTTACGGCTGAACGACGAAACACCCAGATACCCAAGCCCAAAAGAAGTCCGAATGACGAAATCCGAAGCGCTGCCGCATTCGTTATTCCATCCGCCTTCGCCCGGCTTCGGCGTGACAAGTGGGTATTTGGGTCCTTGGGTCTTTCGCCATTTGCGGGAGGCCTCCGGCCTCGGCGCCTCACTCCCCACACTGCGCCTGATGACGCAGCGCGTGATCGACGAGCGTCAGCGCGGTCATCGCCTCCACGATCGGCACGGCGCGGGGCAGGACGCAGGCGTCGTGTCGTCCGCGGCCTTTCAGGGTCGTGTTCTTTCCGTCCTTGGAAACCGTTTCCTGCGGATGCATGACGGTTGCCGTGGGTTTGAAGGCGACGCGGAAGAAGATGGTTTCGCCGTTGCTGATGCCGCCCTGCACGCCGCCTGAGCGGTTGGTCTTCGTTCGCACCTTTCCGCGGCGCATGCGGAAGGCGTCGTTGTGCTCCATACCGGTGAGCAGGGTTCCGTCAAAGCCGGAGCCTATTTCAAATCCCTTGGTCGCCGGCAGGCTGAGCATGCCCTTGGCGAGATCGGCTTCCAATCGATCGAACACGGGTTCACCCCAACCCGCCGGGACGCCGCGAGCGACGCCTTCGATGATTCCGCCCACGCTGTCGCCGGCCTTGCGGGTCTTGTCGATCAGGCGGATCATCTTTTCCGCGGCCTTGGCGTCCGGGCAGCGGACGATGTTCGATTCGATCTGCTTGAGCTTCACCTTCTCCGGATCCACTTCGCCGATGACGTTCCGGACCTGTTTCACGTAGGCCAGGACCTCGACGCCGAAGCGTTGTTTGAGGATCTTCTTGGCGACGGCTCCGGCGGCGACGCGGCCGATGGTCTCTCGCGCGCTGGTGCGGCCGCCGCCCTGCCAGTTGCGAAATCCGTATTTGGCGTCGTAGGTGTAGTCGGCGTGGGAGGGGCGAAACTTCACCGCCATCTCCTCGTAGGCCGAGGAGCGGGCGTCCTTGTTGCGGACGAGCATGCTGATTGGCGTGCCCAGGGTCTTTCCTTCGAACGTGCCGGAAAGGATCTCGACGGCGTCGGCCTCGTTGCGGGGGGTGACGATCTTCGATTGTCCCGGACGACGGCGATCCAGATCGGGCTGGATGTCGGCCTCGGTCAGTTCGAGGCGCGGCGGGCAGCCATCGACGACGACGCCGACGCCCCCGCCGTGTGACTCGCCGAAGGTCGTGATGCGAAACAGATGCCCGAATGTGTTGCCCATATGGCGGGAGAGGTTGCGGGAAATGATGCCGCCGGTCAATCGCGGCCGAATCGAAACAAGAAACCCGCCGTCCTTTCGGGCGGCGGGTTGTTGGAGATTGATTTCTGTCCGGGGACTGTTCTCAGGCGGCGGCGGGAGCCTCGGCGGCATCCTCCTCCTGCGGGGTCGGGTTCACGCTCTCGACGTTCACCTTGAGCGTGCAGGTGACCTCGGAATGCAGACGGAGCTCGACATCGTGTTCGCCGGTGTGGCGGATCGGGTCGGCCAGGTGAATCTGCTTCTTGCTCAGATGCACGGCGAACTGGTGCTCCAGTTCCTCGAGAACCATTGCCGAGGTGACGGAGCCGAACATCTTGCCGTCGTCGCCGGTGCGGACCTTGACGGTCAGCATGAGCTTGCCGACGCTCTTCGCCAGCTCTTCAGCGTCCTTCAGTTCGGCGGCTTCACGCTCGGCGCGCCGCTGCTGCAAGGCGTCCAGTTGACGCCTGTTGGCGCGGGTCACGGGAACGGCGAGTCCCTGCGGGATCAGGTAGTTGCGGGCGTAGCCCGGGGCCACCTCCACGGTGTCCGCCTCGCCGCCCAGGCTCTCAACATGCGATGTCAGAATTACTTTCGTCTTGGCCATGATATGTCGGGGTTAAATGGATGTTTTCCAGACCGGGGCGAACCGGTCGTCAATCAAAAGGGAACGTCGTCGTCCTCGGGAAGGCTGTCGTCGTGAACCGGCGGCGGGACGGGGCGTCCCTGAGCCGGGGCCGCCGGGCGCGACTGGGGAGCGGACTGCTCGAACGGATCCGAGGTCTCGCCGCGATTGCCGCCGGCGCCGCCGTCCATGAAGGAGAAGGACTCCAGAACAACGCGCATCTGGCTGCGGCGCTGGCCGCTCTGTTTGTCCTCCCACTGGTCCAGGCGCAGACGGCCCTCGACCAGCAGCGGCCGGCCTTTTTTCAGATACTGCGCGACCACCTCGGCCTGGCGGCCAAAGGCATCCACGTCAACAAAGGTCACCTCTTCCTGCGTTTCGCCGGCGTCGTTCTTCCAACGGCGGTTCAAGGCCATGCCGATGCGCGCGATCGCGGTGCCCTTGGGCGTGTAGCGCAATTCGGGGTCGCGGGTGAGATTCCCGGCGATGATGACTTTGTTGAAGCTGGCCACGGTGGATCAGGCGGTTGGCGCGGGGGCGGGTTCCGCCGGCGCGCTGGTGAAAATGACGCGGAAGACCAGGTCGCTCAGATTGTACTTCGCGTTCAGCTTCGCGATGGCCTCGCCGGGAACCTCGAACGCAATGTTCACGTAGTAACCGGACTGGTTCTTCTTGTTGGCGACCCGCGCGAAGTTGCGCTTGTCCATCTTTTGCACGTTCTCGATCCTGCCGCCCTCGGCGACGATCTCGGCGGAGACCTTTTCAATGGCCTCGGGGATGCCCATCTCCTGGGCGGCGCTATTCAAAATAAACAAGCCTTCGTACTTTCTCACTGCTGTTCCTTCGCGTCGTTCGGGGCGGCGACCGCCCCGTTATGTTCGTTCATTGCTTTTTCGATTCCCGCGGTCAACCAGCATTCTGCCTGGTCGGCCGCCCTGGCCAAGGCCAGTTCCAAAACCTTCATCTCATCCGCGGCAAACGCGCCGAGCACGTGCCCGATGATCTCGCGCGAGCCGTCCCGCCGTCCGATCCCGATGCGTTGCCGGGCGAATGTCTTTCCGCCCAGATGGGCTTCGATCGACTTCAACCCGTTGTGTCCGCCCGAACCGCCGCCGCGTCTCATCCGAACCGCGCCCAGCGGAATATCCGCATCGTCCACAACCACCAGGACGTTGTCCGGCGGGATCTTGTAAAAATCCGCCAATGCCCTGACCGCCTCGCCGCTGCAGTTCATATAAGTCTGCGGCTGGCAAAGGACCGCCCGGCGTCCGCCGAGCGCCACTTTGGCGACGCGCGATCTGGATCGCTTGTCGTCCTGCCAGTCGGCGCCCGCCCTTCGGGCGAGCAGTTCGACCAGCATGAAACCCGCATTGTGCCGCGTCTTCTCGTATTTGCGGCCCGGGTTGCCCAGCCCAACGACAAGTAACAGATTGTCCATGGGCCGGATGGCGGCATCCCATCAGGAACACCGCCGGGTAAAACAGATCAGGACTCGGCCTTCTCCTCGCCCTCGGCCTTCGCGGCGGCTGCCGCGGCGCCTTCCTCGGAGCGGCTGGCGCGGGACTTGGCAATGGAGCAGACCGGAATGTTCTTGTCACCCAGGACGGTCACGCCTTCGGGAGCGACGATGTCGCCGATGTGCAGCGTATGCCCGGTTTCCAGCGGGCTGACATCCACCTGAATCGACTCGGGGAGATCCTTCGGCAACGAGCGGACACGCACCTTGTGCAGCACGTGTTCCAGCAGGCCGCCGCCAACCTTCACGCCGATCGCTTCACCGACGGTCTGGATCGGCACGACGACCTCAATCACCTCGTTCTCGGCGACCTGATGCAGATCGACGTGAAGGACATCGCCCTTCAACGGGTGGTGCTGGACGTCCTGCAACAGGGCCAGGCGGCTCTTCCCGTCGACCGAGAGCTCGACCAGGATGTTTTCCGCGACGGTGCTGTTGATCAGATTCGTCAGTTCCTTGGCGTCGATCTCCAGATTCTCGGGATCGGAACCCCGACCGTAGACGACGGCGGGCACGCGGCCTTCGCGGCGCAGTTTCTTGACGCCTGTGCTTTTGACCAAGGACCGCGGGTTGGCGGTTAACGGCAATGATTTCATAATTTTCGCTGATCGGACAAACGGGCGCCAGATGCGTTCAACTGGTGCGCCCGCCTTTGAATTTAAACAGCGAAGTCACCGACGAATTGCTATGAATACGCTTGATGGCTTCGCCCAACAACTCCGCCACAGAAAGGGTCGTTATATTGATCCCTTCGATTGGCGGGCGGTGGACACTATCAGTCGTAATCAATTCGTCAATCATGGAATTACGTAATCTTTCGATGCCCAAATCTCCCAAAATCGCGTGTGAAACACAGGCCAGAACCTGCTTGGCTCCCTTGTCCTTCAGGACCTGTGCGGCGTTGCAGAGCGTGCCCGCCGTTTCGGTCAGATCGTCCACCAGCAGGGCCGTCTTGTTCCGGATGGATCCGATCACGGCGTCGGTCTCCACTTCGGTGGCGCTGCGGCGGCGTTTGGCCACAATCGCGAGGCCGGCGTCCAGTTTTTCACTATAGGCGTGCGCCATCTTCAGGCCGCCGACATCCGGGCTTACCACCACCAGGTTCTTCAGGTCCTTGCTTTCCAGGTAATCGTAGATCACCGGCGCGGCGTAAAGATGATCCACCGGGATGTCGAAGAAGCCCTGGATCTGCTGCGCGTGCAGGTCCATGGTCAGGACCCGGTTGGCGCCGGCGGCGACCAGGAGGTTGGCCACGAGCTTCGCCGTGATGGGGACGCGGGGCTGATCCTTGCGATCCTGACGCGCATAGCCATAGAACGGCAGGACGGCTGTGATCCGCGACGCGCTGGAACGCTTCAGCGCGTCGATCATGATGAACATCTCCATCAGGTGATGGTTCGTGGGCGGGCTCGTGGACTGGAGGAGGAAGACGTCCTCGCCGCGCACGTTCTCCTCGATCTTGCAGAAGCTTTCGCCGTCCGGAAACGGCGTCGTGGTGGCTTTGCCCAATTCAATTCCAATGGAATCGCAGATGGCTTCAGCCAGCGGCTGATTGGAGGTGCCGGCGAATATTTTCACAACGCGGTTCTAACCAGGGATGCATTCAAGGAAATCGGCGTCCGCCCACACGAATCGTCGATTGTTGCGAGGACGTTACGGACTGTAGCGGCGGCCTTTTCGGGCGCAAGCGGAAAGTCTCAAGAAGCGATCTGCTTGATCGGGACGGCTCCGGTGACGCCGGTGAGGCGTTGGTCGAGACCGCCGTAGAAATAGGTGAGCGCCTCGGAATCGAAGCCGAGCTGATGGAGGACCGTCGCATGCAGGTCGCTGACGTGGAAGCGATCCTCGACCGCCGCGCTGCCGAGTTCATCCGTCGCGCCGACGCTGACGCCGCCCTTGATGCCGCCGCCGGCCATCCACATGGTGAAGCCGTAGGCGTTGTGATCGCGCCCGGTGCCCTTGGCGTATTCCGCGGTGGGCTGGCGGCCGAACTCGCCGCCCCAGACGATCAGGGTGTCCTCCAGCATGCCGCGCTGCTTGAGATCGGCGAGCAGGCCGGCGATAGGCTTGTCGGTGTTGCCGGCGTGGTAGTTGTGGTTCTTCTCCAGGTCGCCGTGGGCGTCCCAGTTGGCGTCGTTGTGATTGCCGCCGGAGTAGATCTGGATGAAGCGCACGCCGCGCTCGACCAGGCGGCGGGCGAGCAGGCACTTGCGGCCAAAGTCGTCGGTGCGGTCCTCGTTCAGGCCGTAGAGGCGCTTCACGTGTTCGGGCTCGCTGTCGAGATCCACGGCCTCGGGCGTGGAGACCTGCATTTTGTAGGCGAGTTCATAACTCGCGATGCGGGCGGCGAGGTCGCTGTTGTCGACGCGGTCGGCGAGGTGGTTGGAATTGAACCGGTTCAGGTGGTCGAGAAGTTTGCGTTGCTCGCGGTCGTTCATGCCGCGAGCGTTCTTGAGGTCGAGGATCGGCGTGCCTTCCGATCGGAACACCACGCCCTGGTAACTGGCGGGCATGAAGCCGCTGGTCCAGTTCTTGGCGCCGCTGATAGGGCCGCCCTTCTTGTCGAGCATGACCACGTAGCCGGGCAGGTCCTGGTTGACCGTGCCGAGGCCGTAGTTGACCCAGGACCCCATGGTGGGCTTGCCGCTGAGCACGCTGCCGGAATTCATCATCAGCATCGCGGAACCGTGGATCGGCGAATCCGCGGTCATCGAGTGCAGGAAGGCGATGTCATCGACATGCTGCGCGAGGTTCGGGAACAGCGTGGAAACATGTTTGCCGCTCTGGCCGTATTGATTGAATTTCCATTTGGGTCCGACCACGCGGCCTTCGCTCTTGTGGCCGCCGCGGCCGAAAGTCTTCACCTGGATCGTCTTGCCATCGAGCGGGTAGAGCTTGGGTTTGTAGTCGAACGTGTCCACGTGGCTCGGGCCGCCATACATGAACAGGAAGATGACATGCTTGGCCCTGCCCTGGAAATGCGGCTGCTTGGGCGCGAGGGGATTCTGCCAGGCGGTCTTGCCATCCGCGGCGACGGCCTGATTCGCGAGGAAGCCGTCCTGCGCCAGCATGCCGGCCAGCGCAGTGGAGGTGAATCCGCCGCCCGCCGTGCGCAGGAAGTCACGCCGGTCCGTGCGGCCGCAGAAGGTGTTTTGGGGCTTGTCGTTCATGATGCGTGTTTCGTGTTGCGTGCTGCGTATTCCACCATTGTCTCTCCGGGGCGTTGTGTCGCCTCACGCAAAACGCAACACGCAGCACGTTTCTTGCTCAGTCCAGATAAACAAATTCGTTCAGGTTCAGGACCATCAGGCAGAAGCGGTCGAGCGCCTGATCGGCATTGAGGTTCGCGTTGGTCTTCAGGTCCTCGATCATGGCCAGGCCGTTCGCGACTTCCGGGTCCGTCACCTCGCGGCAGGAGGCGAGCTTCAGGCCCTCTTTCACCTGTTCGCGGACACTCTTCGAATGCGCGCGCAGGCGGTCGGCGAAGATCTCGGCGGAGTCGTTTACAAACTTGCTGTTGAGCATGGTCAGCGACTGTGTCGGCACGGTGGTGGCGAAGCGCACAGCGCAGAGGGAATCGGTGTCGGCCTGATCGAAGACCTTGAGCATGGGTTCGTTGAGGGAGCGCTTGAGGTGGACGTAGACGCTGCGGCGGTTGCGCTCCTCGGGTGAAGACTTGCCCCAGGCCTTGTCGGGTCGCGAAGCGGTGGCGAGCACTTCGGCGGGCATCTCGGTGTAGATGCTGGGGCCGCCCTGCTTGAGATTCAATTTACCGGTGAGGTTGATGATCGAGTCGCGGATCTCCTCGGCGGTGAGGCGGCGCATGTCGAAACGCCAGAACAGGTCGTTGTTCGGATCCTGCGCCAGCGCCTTCTCGTTTGCGGCGGAGGACATCTGGTAGGCCTTCGAAAGCATGATGCGTTTGTGCAGCTTCTTGAGGCTCCAGCCCTGGTTCATGAAATCGCGCGCCAGCCAGTCCAGCAGGGCCGGATGGGTGGGCGCCTCGCCATTCTGTCCGAAATTGCTGGGCGAGCGGACGATCCCGCGGCCGAAGTGGAACTGCCAGACGCGGTTGGCCATGACGCGCGGCGTGAGCGGGTTGTCCCTGCTGGCGATCCAGTCGGCCAGAACCGTGCGGCGGCCGGAGGATTGCGCGCCCGGTTTGGGCTCGGGAATGACCGGATCCTTCAGGCCGAGCACCTGCGGAAATCCGGGCTTCACCTTGTCGCCGGGCACGTGCGCGTTGCCGCGGATGAGAACGAAGGTCTCGGGCGCCTCGGGGCCGTTTTCCTTGATGGACAGCGCGCGCGGCAAAGGCGGAATCCGCCTCGCCTTCAAGGCCTCGAACTCCTTCTTCAGCTTCATATATTCCTGATGCTCCGGTCTCGGAAGCGCGTCGCGACTCTTCGTCTTCAGCAGATGCTCGCGGGTTGTCTTGTCCTCGGCGTCCTCCTTCTCCGGATTGGAGAAGGTCGCAAAGATCCGTTTCTCGAAGGCTTCGATCCGTTTGGTCAGGTCGCCCAATTCCTTCTTCAGCTCGCCGACCTTTCGCGCGTGCTCGGCCTGCTCGGCCTTGGAGGCGATGACCGTGGTGGTGTTCAGCGTGAAGGCGGTCTTTTCATACTTCCGCTGCTGGATGTTCTTGAACGTGTTGTTGAAGAACGACTGCATGCGGTAGTAGTCCGCCATCGGAAAGGGGTCGATCTTGTGATCGTGGCAGCGCGCGCAGCCGACCGTCATGCCGAGAAAGGTCTCGCCCGTGGCGCGCATCACGTCGTCAAGGGTGTCGAAGTAGGCCTGGTCCGGATCGACCGGCTCGTCATCCCAGATGCCGAGTCGGTGAAAGCCGGTGGCGATGATGGCGTCAGCGTCGGGATTCTCGAACTCGTCCCCGGCGAGCTGCTCCCTGATGAAGCGATCGTAGGGCTTGTCCTGGTTGAACGCGCGGATGACGTAATCGCGATAGCGCCAGACCTCGGGCTTGGGATTGTCGCGCTCGTAGCCGTTGGTCTCGGCGTAGCGCACCAGGTCCAGCCAATGGCGCCCCCACTTCTCCCCGTATTGCGGCTTGGCGAGAAGACGGTCAATGACCGCCTCAAAGGCCTTCGCCGTCGGCGCTGGATCGTTCTCGAAGGCCGCGACCTCGGCGGGCGTGGGCGGCAGTCCGATGAGATCGTAATAGGCGCGGCGGATCAACGCGCGGCGCGAGGCGGGCGCGTTCGGCTTCAGGCCCTTCTCCGCAAGCTTGGCAAAAATGTAGGCGTCGATCGGGTTCTTCGACCAGGCGGCGTTGGCGACCTTGGGCGGTTGGGGACGGCCGATGGATTGAAACGCCCAGTAGCGGCGGGCTTCGTCGTTGACCTTGTTGTTGTACTCGCTCTCGTGTTCGGCGACGCCCTTGATTTCGCGCAAGGGGTTGTAAGGCGCGCCCATTTCGATCCACTCGGCCAGAGTATCGATCTGCGCCTTGGGCAGCTTCCCGTCGGGCGGCATCTGGTGGTGGTCGTCCTTGTAGCTGAGCATCCGGAGCAGGACGCTGTCGGCGGGCTTGCCGGGGTTGATCGCGCTGCCGCTGTCGCCGCCGTGGATCAGGCCCTCGCGGCTGGTCAGGCGGAGGCCGCCCTTGAGTCGATCCTTGGCGCCATGGCATTCGTAACAATGCTTCTCCAGGATCGGATGCACCTTCTGGTCGAAGAAGGCGATGATTTCCTTGTCGTTGCCGGTTTCGGCGGCGACGGCGGACCAGGCCGACGCCGTGATCAGCGCGACGACCGACAGGATGACGGCGGCTCTCTTTTGCACGGCGTTTGGACGACGAATACTCATTTCACACTCAAATTCTGGACAGTCGGCCCGGCGCAACAGCATGCGGTATACGGCGCGCGGAGTCTTGGAATCTATCGGCCCTGACGTGTGGGCTCAATGAGTAAAAGACAGGAATCCGCCGAGCGAGACCAAAGCCGTCCCACAACGCAATCCGGAGCGCCGAGCATTGCTCGGCATGACCGTCCATGGTCTAATGACACTCGAATCGAGCGTTGCTCGAAGCGCCAAAGAGGTCATGTCCGCCCCAACCGCAAACAAGCGCCGTCAGCTCAGAGACCTTGTCTACCAGAAGAACCTCTGGGACGAGCCTTTGTCTGAAGCGGACAAGGCCAAAGGCATTCTCGGGTGGCACGAGCGCGGCTATCTTCCACATTGCGACATGCCGGGTCTTACCCAGCTCGTCACCTGTCGCCTTCACGATTCCCTGCCCGCATCGCGACACGGCGAATGGAAACACCTGCTTTCAATCGAGGATGCGAAGGAACGACGCGCGAAGTTGGAAGAATGGCTGGATCGCGGTTCCGGGGCATGTCATTTGCGGAACCCGCAAGTCGCGAGAATTGCCGAGGAGACATTGCTTCACCATCACAACGCCCGTTTCGAGCTGCTCGCATGGTGTGTCATGCCCAATCACGTCCATCTTCTTGTTCATGTTTGGGACTGGCCGCTCGCGCATATCCTGCAGAACTGGAAATCTGTTTCCGCCGTGGAATCCAACAAGACGCTCAACCGAAGCGGAACATTCTGGCAACGTGAGTATTGGGACACGTTCATGCGGGAACAGGATCAGGAGGCACGGGCCATTCGATACATCGAAGGCAATCCCGTCCGGGCGCGCCTTTGTGGAGCGAATCAAGACTGGCGCTACAGCAGCGCTCGGTTTCGGGACAAGTTTGGGAAACTCGTGGTGGAACCTGCCGGACACAGCGCCGACCAATGCTCGGCCGGGCGCGTGATCGGAAGCCAATGCCGAGCAATGCTCGGCGCTCCGAAGATGGCGCCGGGCGATCCCGGACTAATCCTTGGCCGTGCGGCGCAGGCGCGCGTGACCCGCCAGAATCAAACTCACCAGAACGCACCCCCAGCCGAACCAATCCCCGTGACGGTTGTAGAAGGTCCTGGCGGGCCAGGATTCGGGGCGTTGGCGGGGGAGCTTCACGATCCTGTAGCCGGCCGCGTATTCGCTTCTTCCGTCGGCGAAACCGGTCTCGCGCAGAATCCCGAATTCATCCGCCCAGCAGCTGATTCCGTTGTTGGCGCAGCGGACGATGGGGACGCCGTTTTCGACCGCGCGGAAGGCGGCGTTGGCGGCGTGCTGCCACTGCTGCGAACCCGCCCCGAACCAGCCGTCGTTGGTGACGTTGAGCAGGAAGTCCGTGTTCTCATCGACGTGCTCTCGGGCGAGGTCGGAGAAGATGTCTTCAAAACAGATCAGGGGGCCGACGCGAAGATTGTGCGGGGCGCGCGTCTCAAACCACACAGGTTCCTTGCCCGGCGTGAAACCGTTACCGACCGGGGAGAACATCCTGAGAAAGGGCAGCCATTCGGAGAGCGGCACGTATTCGCCGAACATCACCAGCCGGCGCTTGTTGTATTGGGCGGTGAGTTGTCCCTGTGGCGAGACGGCGAAAGCGCTGTTGAAGAAAATGGCCTCCCTTTCGTCGTCAGGCGCCTCCACCGGTTCCGCGTCGTCGGCCCCGATGAACAGCCAGACCTTGTGCCGGATCGCGAGCCCGGTCACGGCGGCATGGGTATCCTGGTCGTAGCGCAACAGTTTGGGCAGCGCCGCCTCCGGCCAGACCACGATCTCCGGTTTCTCGACCATGGCTTCTTCAGTGAGATCGAGGATGACCTGGAAGGCCTTTTGGTTCGCCTCCTTGTCCCACTTCACGGTCTGCGGAATGCTGGGTTGGATCAGGGCAATGCGGACGCCGGGCTTGGTATCCCAATCGTTTGCCGCCGCGTAGCCGGCCAGCCTGTCAGTTCCAAAAAACACGCTGATAAAGACCGCGAAGCCTGGCAGACCGATCTCCGCCGCCCAGACCCAGTGCTTCGCCGGCCGATGAACCAGCAAGAGGATGGACGCCGCAATGCCGCAGCTGAACCACACCACCAGAAACGAAACGCCATGCACCCCGGCGATCGACGCGATCTGAATCAATGGGGTCACCTGTTGTTGGGAGACGCCGAGCAACAGAAAGGGGAACCCGGTCAGCGCCCGGGCCATCAGCATCTCCCACGCGACCCAGGCCATGGCGCAGGTCAGAAGCCAGCGGGCGCGGGCGGCCCATGGGATGGCGAAGAACTTCGTGACGAGCTGTTTCAGGCCCGTCTCCGGTTTGGAACTTCCGGCCGCTGATCGGTCCGGAAAGAGCCGCCAACAGATCCACAGCCAGGCAGCCGGATAGAGCGACAGGTAGACGGACAAGGCGACCCAGCCGATGTAGGGAGCCACCGGGTAGGGGATGAACCGCAGCCAGTGCACGGCCGGAACGTAGAATCCCAAACCGCCCGCAAGACCGATCAGGAAACGCTCGCGCCCGGTTCGGCCCATGCCGCACAGCAGCCAGACCGCCGGCGCGATCCAGGCCATGCCGGACCAGTTCAGCGTCTGAAATGCCGTCGCCAATCCCACGCCCGCCACCAAGGCCAGCGCCAGCCGCTTGCGGAGCGGCGACTCAGGGAAGGTCGGCAATCGGGATTTCTCTGAGTCGGCCATCGCAGCGAGCGCAGCTTGCCCGCTCGGATTTCCGGTGTGCAATCGAAAAGAGAAGTCAGAGCAGGTTGGCTTCGTAGGGGGAAATCCCTGAAATCAGCCTGTTTTGGGCAATGTGAATAAGTCGTGAATAGTCTCCGGCGCCGAATTGCCACATTGAGCCTTGACGGTTTCGATCGACATGATCTAGCAGCGTTCCGACAGCGTGTATCCTGCGCAGTC
>Ga0181573_10003777_pt1 | contig 13212 bp, 5 predicted proteins | sample 101ome_25_FD_148643 | JGI IMG/M metagenome (GOLD analysis project Ga0181573, IMG submission 148643) | Coastal salt marsh microbial communities from the Groves Creek Marsh, Skidaway Island, Georgia - 101409BT metaG (spades assembly) | ecosystem: Environmental > Aquatic > Marine > Intertidal zone...
GTGAATCGCTCGGAATCGCCGCCTCCCTCTCCGCCTCCGCCGAGTCCTCCTCCCTCACCTCCTCCTTCTCCGCCACCTTCACCGCCCCCCTCTCCTCCTCCTTCTCCACCGCCAAGTCCTCCACCTTCACCACCGCCGAGTCCTCCTCCATCTCCTCCCCCGAGTCCTCCACCTTCGCCTCCTCCGAGTCCTCCACCTTCGCCTCCTCCCTCGCCTCCACCGTCTCCACCTCCTTCTCCTCCTCCCTCGCCACCACCAAGTCCACCACCGTCACCACCGCCTTCTCCACCACCGTCACCACCGCCTTCTCCACCACCGTCACCACCGCCTTCTCCACCACCGTCACCACCGCCGTCGCCGCCTCCACCAAGTCCGCCTCCACCCTCCCCACCGCCTTCTCCACCGCCGTCACCTCCTCCCTCGCCACCTCCCTCACCTCCGCCGTTGCCTCCGCCCAGTCCACCACCTTCCCCACCCCCTTCTCCACCACCGTCACCTCCTCCTTCTCCACCGCCGTCGCCGCCACCAAGTCCCCCTCCAAGTCCGCCTCCAAGTCCGCCACCCTCACCTCCACCGTCTCCACCCCCGTCACCTCCTCCCTCACCACCACCCTCGCCACCGCCGTCACCACCGCCATCACCGCCACCATCCCCACCTCCTATCCCACCGCCGAGCCCACCGCCGTCACCTCCTCCATCGCCACCTCCGTCGCCCCCGCCTTCGCCACCTCCAAGTCCCCCTCCTTCACCGCCGCCGTCGCCGCCTCCCCTGCCACCTCCGAGTCCTCCACCGTCACCGCCTCCATACTATGGAATCGTGTTCAGCCGGATTACGCCAAAATGTATGCGAGTGGTGCTTTCATATTGCGCCGCTCATGATCCAACCATTCCTGGACAAGTGGAGGATCCGGGGTGTTCTCGATTTTTGAGTGCCACGACGAAAGTGGAAAAGATATCGGCAACCAATCGAACCTTGATTGATTCTGGTCTGCCGTCCATAAGAGGGAGAAGCATGACAATCGACTTTCCAGCAGGAGCCCTCGCCGAAGAAACCGATGTCAGTATCACTGAATTACAAGAGCAGGATATTTTTGGATCTCAACCGGGCGGATATCTGGGCCCAATCCTCGGGAGCATCGTGGACTTACAGCCGCACGGCACAGAATTTTCGTCTTGCGTAACGGTTGAATTACCGTATGTTTACACAGATTCGTACCTCAACAACGCTTTAGTGAAAGCGGACAGCGTCGATACGGACTTTGCTTTGGTTTCTGACACCGTGTACTCAGATAATGGTGATGGTACCGGCACTGCCACCGCGTGTATTTCAAGTTTCAGCGTGATCATGGTTGTTGATTCCTCCTCGCCGAGACCGCCGCCCTCGCCGCCCTCGCCGCCGCCATCCCCACCACCACCACCTCCTTCCCCGCCTCCTTCCCCGCCTCCTTCTCCCCCTCCACCGCCTCCACCGTCGCCTCCTCCATCCCCTCCGCCGAGTCCACCGCCATCGCCTCCGCCAAGTCCGCCACCTTCGCCACCTCCAAGTCCACCTCCAAGTCCCCCCCCGTCTCCTCCGCCTCCTCCTCCTTCTCCTCCTCCTTCTCCTCCGCCAAGTCCTCCACCCTCACCGCCGCCTTCACCGCCGCCTTCGCCACCTCCAAGTCCACCACCAGACATGCCACCTTCACCTCCTCCCTCACCGCCACCGTCTCCTCCACCTTCCCCTCCTCCCTCACCGCCACCGAATCCTCCTCCTTCGCCTCCTCCTTCGCCACCTCCTTCTCCGCCACCAAGTCCGCCGCCGAGCCCACCACCTCCGCCACCGCCTTCGCCTCCTCCATCGCCACCCCCTTCACCTCCTCCATCGCCTCCACCGAGTCCACCACCGTCTCCCCCGCCTTCGCCTCCCCCATCGCCTCCTCCGTCTCCCCCGCCTTCACCCCCACCGTCACCCCCACCAACTCCACCACCGAATCCTCCTCCGCTTCCTCCTCCTTCCCCACCACCGTCACCTCCCCCGTCTCCTCCTCCTTCTCCACCACCTTCTCCGCCACCGAGTCCTCCCCCTCCTTCTCCGCCGCCTTCCCCTCCCCCTTCGCCTCCACCTCTGCCACCTCCAAGTCCGCCACCTTCACCGCCGCCGCCGTCGCCGCCGCCGTCGCCGCCACCGGCCGAGGCGGCAGTTGAAGTGCAAATGAGCTTGAGCGGTTACACGGCGGCTGAGTTTGGAGAGACAGAACAGAATGCCTTTGCCGCCGGCATTGCGGCTCTCAGTAACGTGTCTCCAGATGCGGTCACAATCACCGGTGTATCGGACGTTGCGCGTCGCCGCAGAGCAGCGCTCGCTTCCACGAGTTCAATCACCGTTGATTTTAAAATTGAGGTTGCCTCGTTAGCTTCGGTTGCGGATGTGGCGAGTGCGCTGACAGCTACGGAACCAACAGCGATGGCTTCTATCTTAGTTTCGGCCGGTCTTGATTCGCTCACGGATCTCACACCACCAGCTGATGTCGTTTCTCTGGCGCCACCTCCTTCTCCCCCGTCTCCACCTCCTTCGCCGCCGCCTTCGCCGCCACCTTCCCCTCCGAGTCCTCCCCCGTCTCCTCCCCCGTCTCCTCCACCAGCCTCACCGCCTTCTCCTCCGCCTTCTCCTCCGCCTTCTCCACCACCTTCCCCACCACCTTCTCCACCACCTTCTCCTCCTCCGTCGCCACCACCTTCTCCGCCACCGGGCGCGCCTTCTCCGCCGCCGCCGCCTTCCCCACCGCCGGGCGCTCCAAGTCCTCCACCGCCACCAAGCCCACCTCCTCCACCGAGTCCACCTCCTCCACCGCCACCTTCGCCGCCACCAATGCCCCCACCTTCACCACCACCTGCTCCACCACCATCTCCGCCACCGGCACCTCCGCCGTTTCCTCCTCCAAAGCCTCCCCCTTCGCCGCCGCCGAATTTGCCGCCGCTCGCTCCTGCGGGAGACGATTCGACCATTTATAAAATGATTTTTGAAATTTCCGGCGTAAAATTGGAAGAAATCGATCAAGCTGGAACTACTGGTCGAAGGACAAAACGTCAAGCTATCGTTCGCAGTTTAACTGCGTTAGTTTCTGACAAGTTTGGTCTCGATGACGATTACATTCGCGTGACCGAAACGAGAGCGGCGTCTCCGACGAGCCTCTTTTGTGAACTCACCGCTATTGTACACATTTGGTTTGGAAGCGTCAGTCAAACGACGGTGAACTTGTTCACGTATAATAATATAGCCATGATGACGGAGCTAAAAAGTTTGATGTCCGATTCTGGTTTAACTGCTGTCCGCGTATATCAAGTTCAAAAGATTGTTCTTGCTTCTCCGCCGCCGGTTATTTTGTCTCCGCCGCCGAGGAATATGCCGCCGCCGTTCGCTCCGAGTCCACCGCCTCTGCCGCCTCTGAAAGTCTTCGTGGAGTTTCCACCTCTACCTGCGCCACCACCACCTCCATCACCACCGCCTTTAATTATTCCGCCACCGCTACCACCGCCGCCGAGCCCATCGCCTCCGCCTGATATCACTCCCCCCGTGATCACCCTCCTCGGTTTGGCTCACGTAGAATTGGAACAGCTCGATGTGTACACGGATTCCGGGGCGACATGTAGAGATAACACGGACGGTACAATTACAGATATTACGGTGATTGGAGTGGAAAGTATCAACACGGATCTTCCATCCGCAGAACCCTACGTCATCACCTACGAGTGCTCGGATGTCCTCGGAAATAAAGGCACGGCTCAAAGAACGGTTCAGGTAAATTCTCCTTGCCCTGAATTTTCAAAGTTATGCACAGAGTTAGATCCGATGGTCTGTGCTTGGGTCGATCCAGATACTAAAGTCGCGTATTGTATTCCACCTACGGATGATGCCGACGTCGTAGAAGAAAAGTTTGTCGCCGAGGAGTACGTCCCCCCAGAGAACGTGTATAAACCAGTACTTACGCTTTTGAAAGGCTCTTACACCTCCGAGCTCGGTAAAGTTGAGCAAACCAACGCGGATGGTGAGTTGGAAACGATTCTCGTCATGAGAACGTACGTTGAGCAATTCGATGTGTACGTTGATCCTGGAGTTTTGGCCTGGGATAACGAAGACGGAAATCTTACGACGTCAGTACGAAGCGAAGGGAAAGGTCTCGTAAAAACGGACGCAGTGTTGTCGCGTCCATTTACTATTAAGTACAACGTCGATGATTTAGATGCGTTCAACCCGAAAAGCGCGACAGAAGTGCGTCGGCAGGTGTTCATATTGAACCCATGCAGAGATACACTTCAAGAAGATGGAGTTTCCGAAGAAATTTATTGCTCCAGAGACGATTCTGGAGAAACGCAAGGAGTGGTGTGCAGTAGAAACGGCATTTGTGGTTTGGATCTCGTCGTTGAAGAAGAAGTTATCGTTGTCAAGGAACCAGAACCGCCAAATATCACGCTACTTGGACCGAAAAGAATTGAGATTAATCAATACGAAGTGTACAAAGTTTGCGGTGCTGTAAAGCTTGCCGGAGAATCTTGCGACGACGGCGCAGAGGCCATCGGAGAGTACGACGGTCTCATCACGGCTGCCAACAGTCCGGATAAAATATTTGCTTGCGGCTTGAAATTCGCTACTAAAGGAGTTTCAGGGTGCGGAATTGATACCCAAGTTGCGGATACGTACGATATCACATTTTACGCTATTGATTCCTCCGGTTTACAGTCTGAAACGGTCACGAGGAAGCTCGTCGTTATTCCATCGTGTCCACCGGGAGAAGTCACGTGCATAAATACACCCTGTTCTGTAGATGGTGTTTGTTTAGAGGATGTCGAGCTGCAAACCTTTATCGATGCCGAGGCAGAAGCTCAAGTCGCTGATCCTCCAATCGCAACTCTAAAAACGTACGAAGGATTTGGCGCTTCCATTCAATTGAAGCAATACACGCCGTACTACAAATGCGACCCTGATCAAATCCCAACCGCAGATGTTCCGTGCGAACCCGGGGTTTTAGTCATGCAACCTCAAACTGGCGATGCAGATCCGATTGATATCTCAGAATTCACTCTCTCATGCCCGCCTTCTGATTGTTTAGAGTACATTCCCGCCTGTCCGGCTCATTACTTCAAGAATAAAGGTGTTATTGGCTGCCCTATTAATCCGGACGCCAACCCGGGCACAACGTTTGAGCTCGAATTCATCGTCTTTGAGCAAGATGCGCAGTACCCAAGACAAGTTTCCGTGAAACGCACGATCATCATCGCAGAACCGTGTCCAACTGGGCAAAACTTGTGCGTTGTCGACGGAGTTCGCCAGTGCAGCGAGTTGGAATGCGACGTGCTTCTCATGTTGTCTGAAACGGTTGTTCAAGAAGACGTGACGCCGCCTGTGATTTATCTCCTTGGAGACGTTTCTTATGAAGTCACGTATGGTGAAATTGACGATACAATCTTTTTGAATGCATGCGCTCCAGATTCGGATCGTACGAACTGTTTAATGTATGCGATTGATGAGGAAGACGGAGACGTGTCTAGCTCGATTTTATCTTCGCAGAACGTTGATTTGAGCACCGGAGCGTGCGGCATAAACGACGTCACTAGAGGTTCCTGCATACCCGGAACGTATTCGTATACTTACACCGCCTCGGATTCTAATGCAAACGAGGCGAGCGTGGAAATCATCATAAAGATTGTGGAGTTGGGTAAAATGAATACTACAATTACCGTTGGACCGTATTACAGCTTAAATTCCGCAAACATCGCCGCCGGGAACTATTTAGAAGAAGGTAACGATTCGCGAGCAGCGATCGAAGCAGGTCTCGCACAAACGCTCGTCGCAGCTGGAGCAGGTGATTTCGAGGCTTCAGATGTTGCGGTCGTTTTCACCGAAGTAACGCGATCTTCTAGAACTACGTGGTCAATTTACATCACGTGTGAGATTTCTATTTCAACCGGGAAGGTATCTTCGTCTGGAACTGCAAAGAAACGACGTCGACGCTACCGCATCTTGTTGGAGGAAGAAAGCGATGCATCTGCGATTGATGGCGCATTATCCTTGATCGAAAGCTCTTTAACTTCAGCAGCATCGAGCGGGACGCTAGGATCTTCCCTTGAAGCAGCTTCGAGCGCGGCGGGCGTCGAGTCTGTACCGGTATCGCCAGAGGTGACGACGACAAAAGTTGCCGTGACTAAAACTGTCGATTTGGAAGCTTCCAAGTTGGCTGCCGTAAAAGCTACTGTTGAAAGCATTTCGGCTCGTCTTTCTGCGTTGAGCACCTCAGTCAGACGCGTCCAAACGAACATCGACGATGACGTAGATTTTGAAGGCTACCTGACCTTCAACGAAAAGGCATGGGATGCGTCCATGGAGGCGAGCTTAGAAGAGCACTCTGAATTGACGGCATATGCCAATGAAGCGTTTCGATTACTTAACGCTACAGTTAGCGTTCAAAATACGAATAACGACGCGTTGATTACGCTTCAAGAAAGAGCTTCTGATCTAAAGATTGCGCTCGAATCCACACTTGAAACATTGAACGCGATGAATTCAGGAGACGATGGCAGCGGCGCGGGAGGCTCGTGCGAGAAATCGAATTCATGCGCGTGCCCTAAGCGTGATAAGGGCGAACTTCTCGTGTTTTTCAACGCGACAAAGACGTTCACGTACATACCTGACGATTTTCCTGCATCGCCGCCACCACCCCCTCCGCCTTCGCCGCCACCGTCTCCGCCTCCCGTGCCTTTGGGATGTACTGCAGAAGACTTTTACAAGTACGGAGGCTGCGCGAGCGCCAAGCAACAGAAATCCAAAGGGCGTCGACTCTTGAGAGATTTGAAGTACTCCAAAGCAGACGGTGAAACGGACGTGGTTGTGGATGAAGACAATAGCCTTGCCGGCTCTGGGAAGCTCTATTACGGCTATGATGTGAGGTACAAAGTTAAGAATGACGTCAAAAAGGAGGTTTCGTACGTTCCAGATAGGAAAATACGTGGTAAAAATACTTTGATCGGTGGAGTTCTGATTACACAATATCGCAGTGAGCGCGCTTCGGGATTTAATTGTTCGAGAAGATTTCCGCTCATCGCATCAACGTGCAGAGACTTTGGAAGAGATAGCGTTGCCCCGTTTGGTGTCGATCCCATATTTTCAAGGTCTTCTTCTTTGTTCGGAGGCGTAGAAATGGAAAACAACATTGAAAAATATTACAACGTTTCGGAGCTTCCACCTTCGGGTGTTCCGAATGGATTTACCGTTCGCTCTTCGGATTTGAAACGAGGACGAACTGGCTTTGCGGTGTATATCGACATCATGACGAGTAAAAATCAAGCGAATCGAATGATTTCATACATGCGCGAGGGCAATTTTATCGATACCTCGACAAGATCTATCGTCGTGGATATCGCAGCGTATAATCCAGTGACGGTTAGATTTACGAACACAAGAGTGCATTTCGAATACTCAAAAGGTGGTAGTGTGGAAATTAGAAGTAATACGCAAGCGCTTGCCATGGATGTTTACAAGGGCACCGCTGGTGCATTTCTCTTGGCGATGGAAGTTGTCGTCGTTTGTTGGGTAATTTACTCTACGTATGCTCTATTGGCAGACTCTGTCATAGTTTCACGATCGCAAGATTTCGAAATCCTTCGTAATCTTCAAGCCAGAGTTGTCCAGAGTCACTCAAATGTGCTCGAAATCGTTAACCTCTTGTTTCAGCTGCTCGCTTTCATAACGTGGTGGGCCTATCAAGCTTTGTACGCTTATAGATTCTCACCTTCAAAGCGATACGATATTTATCATTCTGTTAGCGCACCAAGCGCTCATTTCATGATGCCATTTAAAAATCAAACAGGAAACGATTTAATAGGCGGGACTTTCGTGAACGGAACAAATTATCAAGTTCCCAAAAGACCAAAATATGGGTGGGAGTTGCCGGAAGACGACAGAGGATACGTGAACCTCATCAAAATGTATGAAGAAATTAACATCATGACCACTTTAAGTGTGGCCTATAACTTGATCACCGGGATCAATCTTTTGTTATTGTTCGTCAGATTTCTGTTACTACTTAAGTTTCAGCCTCGTTTGGCGATCATCACACACACACTGGAACGCGCCAGCGTGGATGTTTTTCATTTCTTGTTTGTGTTCTTCGTGTTCCTTGCCATGGCTTCAATCTTGGGTAACACGATGTTTGGCGCATCTGTTGAGAGCGTATCTTCGATACCAATGGCGTTTGAGCTTTTGTTTTTGCTGCTCATCGGAGCGACATCGTTCACCGAGTTCAGTCCGGAAGGATTGAGCGGGAACAGTATTGACACATTCTTCAAAGTTTTTTATTGCGGTCTCATTCCGATTCTCTTTCAATGGGTCTTATTTGAGTTTTTTATGTCCATCTTAGCGGATGCCTTTGGCGAAGAAAAAGAAATTCTCGATGACATTGAGGCTACTGGTGATACTTTACCGAACGATATAAGGAAGTTGATAGAGTATAGAATTGCCACCATGCGAGGCGAATGGCCGCGTTTTGAAGACGCGCACGACCTTCTCAAGACCAGCATCAAAATTCACCGAGCCTCTCACAGACAAGAAGAAAAGACAAAAACTGATACTTCTCACGAATCAGAGGATGGGGAGAATTGCTTCGCTAATGGCAATTTGAACGTCGAAGAACTCGCCTTCGTAATCAAGAAAAGTTTCCCGAACAAAGCAAACGCAATATTCACTTCATCGGATTCAGACTTGTCGGAATCTTCGCTCGGTTCCAAGGACAAATCTATTCGAAAATTTGCGCAGAAACTTTTGAGCGACAAACCGGAAAGCGACGACTTGCGCGCGATTTTGAAATCAAAACTTCGAAAAGTTACAGAACTTAAACTCAACGCATGCGTAGAGCTTCAAGAGAGAATCGAAGAAGTTAGCGCAGAACTGAAGCAGCATCTCGAAGAACAAAAAATCAAAATAGAACACGCGGAGAGGTTGGGCGAAAGATGGAAAAGAATTCGTGAATTTATCGAAGACATCGACACCGCGCTCGAAGAGTTTGGTTTCACGAAAGAAACGTTCGACAAGAAAAAGTTAAAGTTGCGCGTTCGAGAACTTCGTGAGTCTCGAGTGAAAGCGAAGATGGAAGAAAAGAGAAGATGGATGGAAGCCGTCGAGATTGTCAAGAAAGTGCGCGCGAAGCGAAAGCAACTACCAAACTTGGCCAAAGTTGCCAGCGTAGTTCGCAGAAAATCGCGCAACGACAGGGTGAAAAGATTGTTAGCTGAACGAGCTCTGTACGAAAAACGGCACAGCTCTTCATCTGCAAATCGTCGTCATAAAGAAGAAATGTTGGAGCAAAACAAGACGGTCGAGAAAGACTTGCAGGCGCTCGCGTCGTTGTCGTCTTTCATGGCGAAGAAAAAGAAATAGAGGTTGAATTTTGTGAAAGCTTTCCCTATTCGAAGACTTACTACGCTTCATCACCGAGACCTCACCAAGGACTTCACACTCGCACACTCTCTCCTAATCTAATAATAGTTGTAGTCTTCAATCCTCATTTTCTTTACTTACGGTATTTTTCTTTGATGAATCTTGAATTCTTTTTGATTTCAGATTTCATGATTTCTTCTTCCATCTTCCTTGCTCCATTTTTCAAGCTTTGCTTGACTTTTATCCCTCTCATTTGCGCAACTGGCAAACCTACGCGCAAAATCTCATGAAATAATGCAAAATCATTTGAGGAAAGTTCATCGGTATTTGATCTCTTTTGAATATAAAGGGAACGTTTTCTCTGGATTTCAAAAGCAGTGCGCTAATAATCAACCCAAATCTCTAACCGTCCAAGGCACGATTGAGCAAGCACTTTTTCAGTTCACGAATGGAAGAGTAGAAAGGATATACGGCTCGTCTCGTACAGACGCTGGAGTGCACGCAGTTCACAACACAGCGCACTTGGAAATTCCCGCGGAATTACCAGCTCGTACTAGCATTCGAATAAATAAAAGTAATAGTGATAGTAATAGCAGTAGTGATAGAAGCAAGATTCAAGATGACGCCGCCGAGGACTCCGTTGAGGAGGAGGACGACCAAGAAGACAAAAAATACAGAACAAAGAACTCCACCAAAGAGAGTAGAGAAACTATGATCGATCCTGAACGTCTTTGGAAAGGTGTTAACTATCACCTTCAAAAGCTTGGATTTATCGATGCCGTGCGATTGACAGGTTGCGATTACGTAGAACGACCGTACTTCCACGCGCGCTATGACGCGGTCGAGCGCACCTACAAGTACAAAATATGGGCGTCCTCGGAAGTTCCGTCCTTGTTCGAGCAAAATACATGTTGGCACGTTCTATTACGTCGTCGTCGTCGTCATGAAGATGATGAAGAAAAATCAGAAACGCGTGGGAAGGGGAAGAGGGCGCGCGGGAGAGCGTCGGCGCTTGACATCGCGGCGATGGAAAGAGCTGGACAATATTTCGTCGGTGTTCACGATTTTTCAACCTTCAGAGGTAAAAAGTGCAGCGCAAACTCGCCGATTCGCTCGATTACGAGTGTGCACGTAGAGGAGGAGAAAATGTCGAGCAATGAAAAAGGTAAAATGATAGTTATTACAATAGTAGCACCGTCTTTTCTTTATCATCAGGTTCGCTTGATAGTTGGAGCGCTGAAACGTTGCGGCGAAGGGCACATGGAGGTTGAAGACGTGAAGCGAATTTTGGAGGAAAAAAATGATAAATTCGCTCCCCCCATGGCGCCAGCGAAGGGTTTGTTTTTAACGAACGTTAAGTACAACAAAAATTTTGCGCCTAGAGATCCCAAATGCGCGTTGCGATCTGCAATGCAAGACGGGATTGAGGAAATTGATTGGCTAGCTGCTTATGGAGACTAAAGAAAAATGAGATGATCCCCTCCCTCACGATTCACGATGTATTAGTAGTATTAAAAACTCCTGCCTATTCCGAAATGAGCGCGCGTAATTCCGTGATCGTTCTTGGCGTACTCTAACCGCAAAGGCCCGAAAGGACTCGCTAGTTGAAAACCTGCGCCGTATCCAAACCCACTTCCAGGTTTACCGCGCGTACCTGCGGGATCGCCAAGTATTGAACTACCAGAATTCAAGTCACTTCCACAGTCAAAAAAGAGGGATGCCGAAACGTGCTCGATTCCCGTTGGCACAACCAATTCAGCGCTTCCTACAACAAACTTTCTAGCCGTACCTACCGCGCCTTCGTTATAGCCTCTTACTGAATTTGTTCCTCCGATGGGAAACGCCTCGTGTGGAGGTAAATCACCGATAACGTTGCCTCCTTTCGAAGCGAGAGTTAACTTTATCGGCGTGGTGGTGAAAGCTCCTCGTTTAATCTCGTCAGATTCACGATCGGCATTCGTCATTGAGCCTAAATTTTGTTGGCGAACCTTTGACGAGGAGAATATCGGAAAATGAAAAGTACGTTGGGCTCGCGCAAAAAGACGCGTAAAATTGAGCCAATCCGGTCTCAAAGGCACTGCTTGCTCGGCGGATAGCATCAACTGTGTATCTCCATCTGGTGCCGAATAAACGACTCGCAGTTGCGAAGTCGCCGCAATATCACAACCAGAACCCGAAAAAGTTAATGGTGCACCGTAGGCATCATGTAAAATTGAGTTTCTCTGGCCATCCCACAAACTCGAACGACACCACGAAGCAATAAATGTACCGTTCCAGCCGTTTGCCAATGGCCTCGAATAGTCAATAGACGAAATCAATTTTCTGACGCGCACTTCGTTCGAGCTATCTTTTTTGTTGTTTGTTGGTGCAGCGCTGCTCTCATTATTACTGGTGTTATCTTCTTTTGCAACCGAATCATCCCTGGACTTCCCGCCACTTAATTGGGAGAGGGTTTTTGAAAACCCGCCAGTCTTTTTTCCTTCTGAGTTCCCCCCGCTTGATGAAATTAAAGTCCTACCATCATCATCATCACCTCCCTTGTTGTTATTGTTATTAATAGATGTGCTGCCAAAAACACCCTCGCTATAATTATCATTGCTGATGTTGTTTCTCGAAGATTTGGCATCTACAATGAAGGCAGACGATAAGCGATCTTCAGCTCCTTCATCGTTTTCGTCTTGGAACTGGCTCGCCCCATAAATTTGGCTCGCTGAAACTGCCGCAGTGTTCAAATTAAAAGTTCTAGCCGTTCGTCTCTTATCTCCTTCAATCCATGGATCCGACAAAGAAAGCTTTATATCGGCGTCAATTCCTTTCTTCGAATTTGATTTCGGTACGACTTCGAGGCCTAAATTTAATTTTTGACACTTCCCGAACAAGTTCCTTTGTACATAGTTTACATTGGCAAGCAGTCCACCAAAATTACCTTCCGTGAGTCCTTTCGCGGACATGCCTCCCCCGGCCGAGAATCCACCCGGAGATTTTTCAACTATATTTACAGTGAAATCCATGACCATCGAGTCCTGCACTTTCGCCATGGTATCTCTGCTCACTAAGTTTTCGCCCTCCGCTTGTTGCTGTTGTTGACCCCCAGCTGCCGCGTTTCTTGGAATCGGTTGCGATGAAACATCTTCCACTGGACAATTCGCATACACTGCTCTCAAGTCATCCTGCACGCCCTTGACGCTGTAAACTTTCCCCGGTTTTATGTTGGAAAGATAACGCGCGATAATACTCGGCTTTGTCGCTCCTTTCTTCTGCGGATTCCCAGCTGCGTCCAAAAATCGAACGTTCACGTTTCCAATTTTAGGCTCTGATATTCTCAACTCCACCACTCCCGTATCGGTATCTACATCTGCTCCTAGAATATTTGATGGTATCGCATTCATGTTGTACCAATCCCTGATTTTTCTCATCCCGCTGTGGAACTTGTGCATGTTCAACACTTTATTCATCTGTCCCTTAAAAGCGTTCGTCAAAACTGTATTCGGTAGATAGTCGCACCCACTCACAACAATAGATCTGATTTCCGGATGAGATTCTAACTGAAAATCAATAACCATCCCATCTCTCGTTTCTGTTACCTGTGGCTCTATTTTTTTGAACACCCCGAGTTGATTGATCAAAGTCACTTGCTCTTGAACTTCGTTTGCCGTGTAAGAATAATTTGGTTTGATAGTCATGACAGATTTCGCCAAAGCAATCAAATCGTTCGATACACCCGTGACGTCGTACGAAGAGATGAGAAATCGACGAGCTATTTGTTGTTGTTGTTGTTGTTGTTGTTGCTGCTGCTGAACAGAA
>Ga0181573_10003778_pt1 | contig 13211 bp, 6 predicted proteins | sample 101ome_25_FD_148643 | JGI IMG/M metagenome (GOLD analysis project Ga0181573, IMG submission 148643) | Coastal salt marsh microbial communities from the Groves Creek Marsh, Skidaway Island, Georgia - 101409BT metaG (spades assembly) | ecosystem: Environmental > Aquatic > Marine > Intertidal zone...
GCTGACCCTGGCGAGCAGGGAAGGACATGCAGACGTGGTCAGGCTCCTCTTGCGCACGTCGGAAATCGATGTCAACCGAGTGGGCGGCAAAGAGGGGCACACGGCTCTTGTGGAGGCCGCGAGGAATGGCCACGCCGACGTGGTCAAGCTGCTTGCTCGTGTTCCGGGAGTCGATGTGAACGCCCGCTTCGATGACCGAGCGCCTCTCCACTGGGCTGTGTTCGTCAGGTCCGAGGGCTCGGTCGAGGCGCTCCTCGGCGCCCCGGGGATCGACGTCAACGTAGAGGGGGCCACCAGACCGGGGTGGGAGGACGATACGAGGTCTGAACAATTCACGGCCCTCTCGACGGCGGCATACATTGGGCATGTTGCGATACTCAAGATGTTGTTGGCCGCCCCGGCCATTGACGTCAACAAGGTGCTCACGCTGAAGTGGAATGACACGACAGAGGATCCAGGGCGCTCGTCGAGATATGCGGGGCGAGAACAGGTGATGTGGCTTCCTGGGCGGAGGACAAGAATGGGCGCGCAGCAACGGCGCCGGCAGCCTCGGCACAGTACAAGTGACGAGGATGTCGCTGACGGGGACGCTCAGAGGAAACCATTGCAAGGGGAGACGGCGCTGTTGCTGGCGGCCAGGAAAGACAATCCGGAACCCGTCAGGGTACTCCTTGCAGTCCCAGGCGTAGAGGTGAACTGCGTAAACAAGGATGGGCACACGCCCTTGAATGTGGCGTGCCGGAATTGGAACGTGGGTGTGGTCGAATTGCTCGTCTCTGACTTTCGGGTCCACCTGACCCTGAGGTATGATTCCGAGGACGACGCAGACTCAATTGCATCCGCGGACTCGTCCTCGGACTCCGACGCAGAGGAGCCAGTGGCGGACGGAGGATACCCGTCGCTCGCATTGATCCGGGGGAGGCAACAGCTGAGGCGCCAGACATTGACCCCGGATGCACACCGCTCACTTCAAGCCATTCAGGGAGCCTTCTCACGTGCGGTGCGCAGAAGGAAAGCTTTGGCCCTCTGGGCGCTCCGACGCGCCCCCTTGAACGACCAAATCCGCGCCAGAATCGTGGATGCCCTCGTGCGAATGTGAAATCAGAGTCCACCGCGTGCGATTACTGTGGCGTTGCGGAAAGTGAACGGTCAAGTGATTCGAAGGGGATTTCAAACTGAATTCCCGCGAGTCGTGTGACACCGGCCGTCGGACGACGTCCAGGAGCATGCTGCATGGAGCAACGAGCACTGCGCTGGCGTAATAAATCAATCAATCAAGTTAAATGGAGGTGGCGGTGCTATAGAGGTATGTCGTCGTGGAGGTAGATGTAGCCTGGTCGGGTGTAGCGCGGGATGCGGCGGTCGGAGCCGACGTAGCTTTGGATTTCAGGGATCTCGTCCACGCGCTGAAGGAATTCGGCGAGGCGGGGAAGGTTGAGAAGTTGAGCGAAGTGGGGGATGAGATCGGGCTCGGCGAGTTCGGCGAGGGTCTCGTAGAGGGCCAGGTCCACATACGTCAGTGTTTTGCCAGTGAGGAAGGTGGGGGATGCCCCTGCCCCGCCCTGGGTTTCCGCGAGGATGTCCTCGAAGACCCGCAAGGCAGCCACACTACGGTGGGCCACGGAGAAGGTGTTGACCCGGGGCATCTCCCTGTAGCGCGGGCCGTCGAGGACGTCCTCTTCGCCTTTTTCAATGGCCTCGCGCAGGGCCACGGGGTTGTAGAGCTCCCCCTCGTGCGTGAGGCCGTGATTTCGCACCGTGGACCAGTACTGCGCGTACAGCTCGTCGCACCGCGCCCGCCCCAGCGGGTGCGGCCCGCCGTCCAGTCCCAGCTCGGACGCGAGGTATCGCGTAATGGCCTGCTCGTGCGACACCGTGGCCCGCGGCCCTCCCCTGGAGGCGTCGTAGTCCACGAGCAGCGTCGGCGTCTTCCCGAATGGCGTGCGCGGCTTCACGTGGGGCCATGCCCGGAAGCCTACGACCTCGAACGCGTACGGCGACGCCACCGCCTCGAGCATCAGCCGCGGCACTTCGGCCCGGTTCCGCATCGGCATGTACTGAAGTACGTAGGGTGCACTCTCTGCAGACGTGAGACCCCCGTGCAACAACGTCGCGTGCACCTCGGTGCTCCATAGGTCCCTCGACGCAAAGAGCTCGCGCCGCAGCGCCCCGGCCGATATCACGGGCGGCAGCGACACCCCAGCCATGCTTGGCGGCTCCACGGGTCCCCGCCCCGCCTCGCTGTGTGTCTGTTATGTGCAACCGTAATCTTGGTGACCGACGGTGGAGGAAGGTGGCGGCCACGAATCGCACACGTGCGCCGGGAGGGACGATGGAGGAGGCTGCTGAGCACGGGGAGGCGGGGAAGGTTCAGCATCTGAGCAATGATGAGGAGCGCGTGATAGCTGAGTTGGTGCGGGAGGCGCACGGGGGGGAGGGGGGGTTCAGCTGGGCAAAGGACGGGGTCAAGTTGGTGGACCGGTTGCAGCGTCAGTTGACGGCACTGGAGGAGGCCAACGTGCACGAGATTCTGGAGAGCAGGTTGCCGATGGGGGTGGTGCAGGAGCGACTGGACCAGGGTACTCAAGGTCTAGAGGCCATGCACGTCTGGCTGGAGACTAATAATTTGCGACTGGCGGTGATGCGCGACGACATCGAGGCGATCGAGGCCAAGAACAATGCGCTCGAGGCGGAGCAGAGGAACCAGCGTGCGCTGCTGGCCGCCATCAGGGCGCTCGTCAAGGCCACGCGTGTCGATAGGGCCACGGTGCAGGCACTGTGCGAATCGGACCTGGGCTCCAGGACGGGGGCACGGAGGGCGGCCGAGGGCGCGGCCGCTTTGGAGGGTGTGCTGGATGTGCTGCGGGAGGGGCCTGAGGGAGGGGAGGCCCTGCTGGTGCCCGAGGCGGTCGAGGCGTGGCGGAGCATGCGGTTGGTGGTGGCTAGGAAGGGCGAGGCTGCGCAGCTGGTGAGTCGATTCTGCGGGCGGGTTGCGGGCGCGCTGGCGTCCCCGCTCGGCAAGTTTGCGGCCGCCCTGCAGGGCAAGGGTTTCAAGCAGAGGGCAATGGACGCGTTTCGGGAGGAGCATGCAGAACTTTTGGCGGCGCTGGCGGGGCTGGGCGCCGGGTCAGCGCCGCGGGAGCCTCTTTTGCTCCTCGCGCGCGAGTGGGGGCCGGCGCTGGCTGCCTTTCTGGAGCAGCAGGTTGGGGAGGTGTCCGGGTCCTTGCGGCGGGCCCATGCTGAGGCCATGGACAGGCAATTTGTCGTGTGTAAGAACCCCGGGACGGCGGCCGTAGACGGCGCGCACGATCCGGCCCTCTGCGCCGCGCTTGCCGCCGCCGTACGTGCGCTAGTGGGATCCCTGGCCGCCTGCCACGCCGCGCTAGCGCCCTGGCTAGAGTCTACGTTCCTGACCCCCTCACAGCGACCGAGGCGGGCCGACGAAGAGCAGGACGCCGAGGCGCTCCTCGCCGAGGCGCTCCTCTGCCTGTGCAGCCCTGCCGAGGCAGTGTTGACTCAGTTTGTTACCGTTTTCGTAGTGACGCACGATCCCTGGGCCCTCCTTTTGTCAGCCGGGGCGGCAGTCGAAGCTTGTGCCACATCGGCCTCCGCGAAGCATGCAAGTCACCTGGCCAACCTGGGAGACAGGGTGCGGCAAACTTGCATCGACAAATTCGGTCAAGTTTTGGACTCGTACGGGGTCTTCCTGGCGCAGGGCGCGCGATCAATCCCTGCCAAGTCTGTCGGTTTGCTGCCTGCGTTCTTGGGGCCCCTCGGGACGGCGCTGCAGAAGGCAGAAGCAGGAGTGGATTTAGAGGTCATCGCCCACGCACAACGCAAGGTGATTGACGCGTTCATGAGTCCAGTGGAGGCGTGTGCATCAGGCGACGCCAAGTACGCGGATCTCGTCAGACTGACACACCTGCACTACCTAGTTGCCGTCGCTGAGGGCGAAGGGTGCGGGGCCTCCACGCCCGTCCTGGTCGCCAAGGTGTTGCCGCCTTTCCGCAGGCAGGTCAAGATGGTGACCGAGTCCTACTGCGCGGGCCTCATTTCCCGCAGCTTTGGTGACCTCCTTGCCATGCATAAGCTACTGCGCGCGGCCGCAGCCAGGCAGTCGCGTGGTCGTGGGGGCGAGCCGGGGGAAGGGCTGGGGCTGGCCGACTACAAGAGGGTGCGCAAAAGTTGCTTGGACACGGGTGCCCTCACTCCCAAGATTGGCGACCTGCGCAAGCGCCTTGAAAAGCACTTGTCGGCCCCTCCCGGCGCGTCCGGGGACATGGAGTCCTTTCTCGCTGGCGTCTTACTCCCGCTATGCTGGGCAGAGTGCCGGACGGCTCTCTCCGGCACGTGGGCCGACTTTGGACGCAGAGCTGCAGAAATGTGGGGGTCGCATGAGGCTGACCACCCCCCCGTGCAGGACCTTCTGCGCGCGATGGATGCGCAACGCGCGCCGGCAGACGCTAGGAACTCGGAAATGTAAACAATTTTTCACGATTATCCATAATCACCGCCCCCAGTCGCGAGACAGCACCGACCGGAGCGCCTGGGCGGCCGCGGCGCACTGTGCGCGGTTGAGGGTGTCCTCATCGCCTGCCTTGTCAACCAACAGTTCTAGGCACTCCTCGCACCTCCGCCGCAACTCCAATGGATCGACGACCACCTCCTCGTCGTCGTCTTCGCCCTCCTCCCCGTCCTCCTCTTCTCCGTCGCTACCCTCTGCGGCCCTACAGGCTTTAGCGTACAGAGAATCAAATATCTCTGCCTTGGTGCGCTCCACGAGGCGCTTGTCCGAGCTCCCCCCCATGATGACCACCCACGGCTCGATCAGCCTTGAAAACCTCCCCCCCCTGACTGTGCTCTTCTTGCCCTGCTTGCCCCCGCCCCGCCCTTTCTTCGCTTTCTCGCCCTCCTCTTCCTCCTCCGGGAACTCGTCGAGGGCGAGGACCAACTCTTCAAAGTACACATCTGCAAGGTGTAGTATGAAACCCGAGCACGTGGTGAAGTCAGTTGGAATCAGGGTGCTCCCCCGCCCGTCCTCGCACTCTTCGATCGCCGCGCACACCAGCAGCAGACTCCGCCATTGTGCGACCATGGGCTCGCCACATCCCCTGCTGCACATGGCCCCGATCCACCCGCGCACCGTGTACCGAGCCAGACTGAAGAACTTTTCCATCCGGAGGTGGTCGATCCCCATCCACTCCCGACACATCGTCAGAATTCCAGCCTTGGTGTACGTCCACCCCGGACCGTCCTCCATGTCACATCCAAGCGTCGCCAGCAGCCCCGCCAGCTCCTGCTGGGGCTTCATCTTGTCGCTGTGCCACATGGCATAGAACAGACCCTTCCACAGCCGCATGGCGTCCGTGAACCCGAAGTCGTCATCCCCCTCGCGGCTCTCCAGCCACGCGCGTAGCGCCACCTGAGTCTTGGCCCTCACGTCCCCCTGGTTGCTCGCGAGACGACGCGCGAACGCGTCCGTCACCCGCTGCATCTTTGCAGCCGCCTCCCTCTCCTCCACAGACTCCTCCACTCCCGCATCCTCCTCCTCGACCGCAATGACCTTGCTGACCTTGCCTCGCTTCGCCGGCGCCTCTCCCGAATCTCTCCCCGCCGCCTTCGCACGTTTTCCTGTCCCTGACCCGGCCTTGCCCATCTTCCCGACCGCCGCCGCCGCAGCCGCCGCCGTCGCCGCCGCGCCGTCCGAACCCGCTTGTGTGAAGCGCTCGGGAGCCGCTTTTCCCTCCTCTCTAGTCGCACAAAAAGAGATCGCACAAAAATGAGAGACACTGCGAGGGGATTGTCATGCCGCCCAGGTCCGGGCCAGAGTCGGTGGTCCACGTGCCCACTTCCTGCTGCTCTGCGCCCTTGATTTTCGCGGCCGCCGCGAAGCGCGCGATGCTGGTTGTCCACGCGAATCACACACGAGGAGATTAAAGGTCGCCTGTTTCGTATGACTCACATGCTTTGCGCGTGAATGTGCATGCAAAATGCACAATTGTGTTGCAACAGTTTGAACGTTTTCCCATGCGGCGAGTGGCGGTCCAAAGGAAGCGGCCAAGAGATTGTCCGGAAGAGGGTGGCGGCGATGCAAGAGAGCGGCACGGAAAGTGCCGCTGCCACTCCTCCGCACCAAGCCAAGCATCGGATCCAGGGCAACATCCCACACTCACATATAAGACATTTCCACATATATCCTAAAAAAACGAAATGATGCCGTTGGGCGGGCACCACTGGACTGATTGATGATTGATCGACGCAATTGATCCGGCGGCAATCGGACTTCCCGCCACACCGACCACAGGATGGGTGTCGGGGACGTGCTCGGGGATGCAGGTCTCCGGCTGTCTGGCTTCAGAGAGACGGCACGAGGATTCAGCGACACGGACTCCGCCTCCTCTGCTTCCGACTCGGACGCAGATGCGGTCGACACATCTGGGGACCAGGAGCAAGAGGTGCTGACCCCCGAGGACGACAAGGAGATGCTGGGCGACAGCTTCGGGAACAAGGGGCTGTTTTCCCCCGAGAGGGCACTCGACGAGCTGTTCAGAATGACTATGGCAAGTCGTGGGGAGAATCCTGCGACGTTGGAAGACATGGAGCGGGCGGGTAGGCGGGATTCAGGAGCAAGTGATGACGCACAGTCGACGACGATGTCCACGCGGTCACACCACAGGACGATGGCCACCAGTCCAGGCAGCAGCGGCAGCTACTCCAGCGCCAGGGACGTGGTTGCTCGTCTGACTCCTGGTTCGCGCGGATACTACTCGGACATGGGTTACGCGGACATTCACGCGTCGTCGCTACGCGAGAGGGACGAGGAGAGGCGGACGGGGGAAAGGCGACAGAGGTGGCGAGAGGAGGTGAGCACCGAGGGCCAGGACAGCAAGAGGGTGGTGGTCTACTGCCTTCGTAACGACGGCGGAGCCACTCGGGACGAGGCGCCGCGGATAAGCTCGGGATCCATGGGTGGCCTCACAATGAAATTCATCCTTCACGAGTCGAGCCGGCTGCTTGGCCTGAATGGGCCCGCCACCAGGTGCTTCACTATATATGGGGACGAGCTGTGGAGCGCATCGGAGATTTCGCGAAACGGCCAGAAGCTCGTGGTCAGTGCCAACGGAGCGGATTTCGTGCCCAGGGCCAAGGACAGCTTTCCGGCTGCGCTAAAGCGGAGAGAGAAGAAGGGGGCTTCTCCATCGCCTCGCTCCTTGACCAGGACGGACAGGGCGAGGCCGTGGCTAGAGGGAGCTCGCTCGCCTGGGTCAGGGCGGAAAATGCCGGCAAGACAAAGACGGGCGATCGATCTCGCAACGGAGAAGCTCGAGAAGAAATTCCCTGGATCCGCAGACCCAGGAAGCACTGATCTGCACAAGGCCCATCTGGGGCGCTCCTCTCTGAGCCAGCATGTCGAGGGCCAGGTCGACATCGAGGTGGACCTTCGCGCAGCCATTGTGAAGTCAGAGAATACGTCACTGAAAATGACTTCACCCCGCCGGGGGAAGGTTGCCATGGACGAGGACCACGGACGAGCCCTGGACGTCCTAGTCAGATCCACCCGGTCACCGAGCATACATAAGAGCGCCACTTTTCGGGCGATGAGATTGATGGGGATTGATTTGGAGATGACAACGCCTGACCGACGTGCCGAAATGTTGTCACTGGTAGAGCAAGTCACGTCTACGAGTCACGAGACCGTGGCTCTTGCCGAGGTGCCCAAGCTGAGGCAGTTCGTGACAAGGCACCGCAGGACTCGTGGACTCTGGGGCAAGGCGAGGAATAGCGTGGAGGGCGAACGCCTCCGGCTCCGAAGGAAGCTCAAGACCCTCGCCATGGGAAGCCTGGTGATTGCTCGACTCTACGTTGCTGCCTCGAGGAGGCACACCGTGGTATCCATCTGCGAAGCTGCTCGCCAAGTCGTGCTCAAGGTGGGTATCACACACGAGTGGATGGAGTCTCTGAAACGTGCCGGCCCCGCTGGCCGCGCGGCCGTCGACCGTGCCGAGGCGATAAAGGCCGGGGTGAAAGTGCTCATGTCCCGTGAACAAGTTCTCAGGGCTACGCTCGGGGGACACGGGACGCTGAAGGGAGAGCGCGGCGAAGGACCCGCGAAGGAGATCAGGCAAACGAGAGAGATGCTTGGAGAGAGCATTTTTGATCAGGCCGTTTCTATTCTGAGGACGGTGAAGGCGGCGTGCCTTGTGCAAGGTCTCGTGACCGGCCCAGGGCTCGTGACTGGTGTTGTGCATCAAGGCTCCAAACTCGTGGAGGACGTGCTGGCCGAGCGGGTCATGCGAGCTGGCGCAAGGCCGGACGCTCCGACCGAGGACCAACTCTTGGCCATGACCGCCCCAAATGACCAGGGCCTGCCCACGTGCGGGACAGACCCATCTACAATGCAACAGCTGGAGAATGCGCTGAACCTGTCCAATGTTTGTTGCCTCATGGACCGCGAGCTTGTGCTTGATCTTGTACAAATTTTTGACGTAAACGTCGGCCTGGACATGGACGGGGATGGTCAAGTGGTCGCCAGCGAAGCTGCAGCGCCCAGCCGGCTCGTGCACCTCGAGAGAATTTTCCACTCACTCGACAGCGCCGGGACCGGACGCATCGACATGACAGAGCTCTCGGAGATTTTGCGCCGTGACAGACCCATGCGACGACTTGTTGGACTCGAGGAGGATGCAAGCCTGGAATCAACCAGCGCACTGTTCAGTGTGCTCGAAAGTGAGGGGGGTAGCAGCAGGATCGATCTGAAGGAGTTCCTTGGCTACTTTCTGGGTAGCTCTGGCGACTTGTTCTGGACGGCCATCCAATCAATGGAAGAGGAAAGACGCCAGGGCGCCACCGTGGCCACCATTCGCACCGAGCGCCCGGCTGCAAGGATGCAGAACCCCCCACAGAAGGGGTCCACGTCGATCCCGCCCAGTCCCAGCAACGGGAGCGCCTTGGAAAAAGGGGTAGAAGGTCCGGCCGCGTCCGTGGCTGCGGTTGAGACGACCCCCCCACCATCGCCTCGCTCCTTCAAGGGCTTTCGCAGCCCGATCAAGTTTCTCAGCACCATGCTGGCCCGCTCGGCGAGAGACTCGCCGGGAAGAGGTTCCGGCGACGAGCTGCCCGAGGGAAACGGTGCCGAGAGCCACAAGGACCAAAAGGAGGCCGGCCCGTTTCCCGAGGAGACTGGCGCTGCAGCGCCAGTCCCACCCGTCCTCGAGGAGACGTCAGCGTCGACGCCTCCGCCGCCGTCAGAGGACTACGTGCGAAAGGAAGACATGGACGTCCTCAAGGAAGAGATGAGCTCCATCAAATCTTCGCTCAACCAACTCTTGCAAGCTTCTGGCCTTGCACCCAACCCCTCCCCCATGGCAAGTCAATAAATATCTGTGCAACCCCTTCCGATCCGAAACTCGCAGGATGGCTGGTACACGCACGCGTGCGCGTGCCAGGCATCGACCCGAACCACGCGGACAGTCGAGGACAGACGTGCCTCTCCCTCGCGCGCAAGCAGGCCTGCGGCAGAGGGCGCGACCCGAGGCTCTGGTCTGCCCGGTGTCGTCCCATCCGTCGCGCACTATTTCTTCCAATGAACGGACTATTCCGACTCCACATCGTCGCGCATTGCCCTGAGCCACCGGGGAGGCCCCCCAACGGTCCCTCGATCCGTGCTCCGTTTATACATTCGTGCGTCGAGGAGAGGGGAGAGGGATGGGGGTGGTTCGGAGGGACACGTGGGGGCAGTACTACTCGAGCGAGGACGAGGGGGACGCCAACGATGAATACGGGGGCGACCCAGCGTATTCGTCGAGGTCCGACGGGGAGGAGGAGTTCGTAGAGAGCTGGGCGTCGTCGTCGTCTGCGTCAGGTTCCGTATCTCGTTTGGGCGGCGATGGGGTGGATGCGGGGTCCGGTTGGGTTGAGGAGGTGGCGACGGCAGGCCCGGCGACGATGCGTGGGGTGGTGTACTGCATGCGGAACGACGGGGGGGCGACGCGGCACCAGAGCGTTCGTGTGAGTTCTGGTTCGATGGGGGGCCTGACGCTGCCTCGGATCTTGGCGTCGGCGGCCAAGGGGTTGCAGTTGCAGGGTCCGGCCACGCGGTGTTTCACGGTGGATGGGGTTGAAGTGTTCAGCGCGCAGGAGCTGCGCAGCCAGATGAGGGTGGTGGTGAGTGTGTCCGGGCGGCCATTTGTGGAGCGGACCGTCCGGTGCGTGAAGACCCCGGACACCAGCAGGGAAGGGATGGCCAAGGAGAGGGAGAGGGTGAGATTGGAGAGGGAGACGGGGATGTCGGCCGACTACGACAGGCCGTGGCGGGTGAATATGAATCCGGCCGCTGTGTCAGGGTCGGGTAGGAGTTCCGAGCAGAGGGACAGGATGCGGAGGCACTCGGCGCTCCACAGGACAAAGGCCCAGGTGGGCGAAGTGCTCAATGCGCACCCTGGTCTAGCACATGAGTACCACCCCAAGCACAGACACCTGAGGGACGCGGTCTCGCAGCACGTGCAGAAGCCAGTGGTTGAAGTGGACCTGAGGGCTGCCGTAGTCCATGGGAGCCCCAAAAAACAGGTGATTGCGTCGTCTTCGTCTACTCCGCGAATGGAGAAGGAGGACAAGTTCGGCTACCACTGGATCAAGCCGCACACGCAACATCTTGCGTTCCGCGGCATCAGCCGCGGGGGGACGCCCGTGACGGCTGAGCAACATCGGGAGTGGGAGCGGAGCACGCGGCGGGGATCGGCGTCTTCTGGGGCCGCGACCACCAGGCCACGGACCGCTGCTACAACAGCGGGGGGCAAAGTGTCGCCGGGGGAGCAGGCCACAAGGCGCGGTCGCGTCGCCAGCGCCACAGCAGGGAGCCCGCGCCGCATCGGCGGACAGGTGCAGCGATTGCAAGGCCGAGAGGAAAGGAGCCCGCGCCGCATCGGCGGACAGGTGCAGCGATTGCAAGGCCGAGAGGAAAGGAGCCCGGGGCAGGGCGGGCAGAGGCGGCAGCCTCTCAGACTGCAGCGCAACCTCGAAGAGGAGCAGCTGGCGGCAGCGGCGTCGACTGTTCGGCCCAAGAGGGCCAAAAATTCCGCGAGCAGGGCGACGGCCGGGGCCGTGGGGCAGAAGCTCGAAGAGGACCTGCGCCTCTCCGACAGTGAAGGCGAGGCACAGGAGCTGGAGCAGGCAAGAGAACCAGGAGCAGAACCAGAGGCAGAACCAGGAGCAGAACCAGAGGCAGAACCAGGATGGGGGGACGATGGCAATCAGAGGACCTCACCAAAGAAGGTTGAAAGGAGGCGCGTCACGAGGGGGCACACGCGGGGGCAGAGCTCTGCCGACCGGAGGTCCAGAGCTGCTCGCGAGCAGGAGGAGTTAAGGCGGCAGGTGATCCCCAAGCGGCTACAGGTGCTCCTGAGCACGGGAGAGGATGCGACCATGTGGATGGGGCCCGATCTTGCGGGACTCCCGCGGCATCTCACTCTAAGGATCCTCGGCATGGTCGAGGAGGAGGGAGGGGGTGTAGCAGGGGGTGCCCTCCAGGTGAATGAATTCTTTGCCCAGGCGCTCACGCTGTCGAGTCTGCGCCGGCACGCTGCGGTGGTCGCCGAGGAGAAGAGCAACGCCCAGAGCAATCCCGTGTGGGGGCACGATCCCGGTGTCAAGCTGGCCATGCACACGCTGGGTAAATTACCGCGGAAGGACCTCATCAGCTTCAAGTCCGTCGTGGAGGATCTCTCGCAGGAGGCGCCACGCCCGGATTCGCATCACAACCGGAGGCGCAATGTGGTGCGCGAGACCTTGGAGAATGTGTTTGCCCTCGTGCACGCCTTTGTGATGGGTGACGCCAATGCCCTGGCGCTCGCTGGGTATGGTGCAGCCGAGCTGGACAGCTGGGAGTTCATGCGCCGCATGGTCCGCGTGGGTCCCGTGTTCATTGACGACGTCCTGTGTAGCGAGGACCTGTGTGGCCTGCACTTTGAGGACGTGAAGGCGCTTGAAGACACGGTATTCGACGACGGGATGGGCCCGATCAATATCATGCGAGGGTCGGGATACCTTCATATGGCCACGGCACTGATGGTCTGGGTGCGCGCCGTCTACAAGTTCCTCGAGGAACGCGATGGAGGCGTACCCAAAGTCGAGGCGGAGCGAAAAGTGGGTAAAACCGACGCGGAGCGCCGGCACAGGATCAACTTCTTTGCGCTGCAGCAGGCGTGTGCGCTACGAAAACTCAGCGTCCTCGACCTGGAGGAGCTGGAGGCCGGCCGACTCGAGAACCTGGTGAAGCATCCGTCCTCCGCCCTGGCGAGAGACCTGACAGGGGATGCCCCAAAGGTCTGGGGACGCCCCAGGTGACCCCAGGAGCAGAACGATCATTATAATGTCATGGATTACTTAGCTAGACCTTGCGAAGGCGCCGCTCGTTGGGATTCCTCTTGCCGTGCCCGTACGTCGTGTTTCGCTTGAATGCCTCGTTGAACTTGTTGGCGGTGAACCACGTCTCATCGTTGTACTCGGGATTAAATGCAGCGGCCGCGTCTTTGCCAGGCGCCCTGTCGCTCCTGCGCGTCATCGCGCGCTTCGGGACCTGGTCCTCGCGCAGTACGATGTCGGTGTTGTAGCGCCCGCCCTTGGGCGTGGGCACCGAGTACTTGGACCCCACTTTGCCCGTGTACCTTTTCTTGTGGCGCTGCTCCAGGTTCCCTCCCTCGAACGTGGTCACACTCCCGTCGCGGTTCACCCGCACGCCCACGCGATACAGATACGCGTTGCCGCACTGCGGGCAAAACACCCTGCGCTCCGCCCCTCGGATCAGATGGAAGCACGCCTCGCACTTGAGCGCCGACGTCGTCGTGTGTCGGATTCTCCGCCCGTCCAGTGACAGCAGCTTCAGGCCCATCTGCAGCAGCACGTTCTGCATCGCAAAGTCGTGAGTCAGGCAAGCTACGGGGTGTTCGGTCACCTCCTGGCCCTTTTTTCCACCGGTGCGACCCCCGGCATCGCCCTTGCCTCTGCCTTCCTCCTTGAACGGCACCTTCCCCACCTCCCCGTCTTCCGCCTCCCCCCCCTCGTCCTCCTCGAATTCTTCCCCTACCTCAAACGACTGCCCCTCCACCGCCTCATCCTGCCCCTCCTCAGCCCCCTCAGCCACCGCCTCAAGCGTCGCCGCCTCCTCCAGCCGCCCCGCAAGCGCGTCTACCCCGTCCACGACCACCTCCTCCGCC
>Ga0181573_10003780_pt1 | contig 13200 bp, 9 predicted proteins | sample 101ome_25_FD_148643 | JGI IMG/M metagenome (GOLD analysis project Ga0181573, IMG submission 148643) | Coastal salt marsh microbial communities from the Groves Creek Marsh, Skidaway Island, Georgia - 101409BT metaG (spades assembly) | ecosystem: Environmental > Aquatic > Marine > Intertidal zone...
GCCGCCGAGCACCTCGTGTTCGACCCGACCCTCGCGCGTGGGCTCAGCTACTACACGGGGCCGATCTTCGAGGTCCAGGTCGACGGCCTCGCGGGCTCGATGGGCGGCGGCGGCCGCTACGACAACTTGATTGGCATGTTCCAGAAGCAGTCGGTGCCCGCGGTCGGCTTCTCGCTCGGTCTGGAGCGCGTGCTGCTGGTGATGGCCGAGCGCGACATGTTTCCGGAGCTGGGCATCGGACCGCAGCTGCTGCTGTGCCGGATGGCGGAGGTCTCTGCTGCGCAGGCGATCTCGGTCGCGACGGCGCTGCGCGCGGCCGGCGTTCGGGTCGAGGTGTTCGCCGAGCCCGCGGCGATGAAGAAGCAGCTGGGCTACGCGAACGGCGCCCAGGTGGGCCACGTCGGCATCCTCGGGCCGCAGGAGGTGGCGGACGGGACCCTCGCCCTCAAGGACCTCGCGACCGGCGCGCAGGAGAGCCTCGCTGTCGCCGAGGTCGCCAGGCGCCTGCACCGCTGAGCCGATCGACCTACACTGACGCGACCGTGACGAAGGACCCTGCAGCACAACCTTCCGAGCCGCGCGCCGAGCCGCTGCGGGCGGACGAGCTGGAGCTCGTGCAGCACGTCGTCGAAGAACTGGAGCAGAGCCGCAGCGAGGACGCCTTCGACTCGGTGCGCATGATCCGCCACCAGCTCCACAGCCTCCGCATGTATGCGGCGCTGCTGGAGCGCTACCCGTCGCCGCTCCAGGACCAGGTCCTCTACGGCAAGCGTCGGGGGCTCGACACGCTGGTCGACCAGATGGTCGCAGCAGACCTCGCGACGTTCCCGTTCCGGGCGCCGACCCAAGCGCTGGTGGGCCGCTCGATGAACATGGCGCAGATCAACTTCCTGCGCATGGTCTGGCACCTGACCGGCAGCCTCGAGGACGAAGGCGTCGCGCGCCACCTCCGCGAGGTCGCCGCGCGCCGGCTGCGCACGGCCGTGCACACGCGGCTGGTGGAGGAGGTGCTCGTCGACGTGGTGACGGACGCCTCGGTCGACCGGGAGGTGCGCGCCCAGGGCGTGCGGAGCCTCGCCAACCTGTGGGGGAACCGCCTGACCTGGCGCGTGCACGAGTTCTTCCCGATCCTCGACGCGACCTGGGAGGCGCGGCTGCGGGTGCGGGTCGTCGGCGGCTCGCTCGCGGGGAGCTCCGAGCTGGTGCAGCTGATGACCGAGGGCGCCGACGAGGAGTTCGTCGACTTCTTCACCAGCGGCGGCTACGGCGCGGTGGAGCTCGAGGCATTCCGCGAGTTTCTGTTCGGGACGTCGTCGGAGGAGCTCCAGCGGCTGTCCAGGCGGATGGCCGACGAAGGCCTGACCAGCATCGAGCTCGACAGCCGCGTCAACGACGCGGCGCGAGACAGCGGCTCGATCCTGTTCGAGTTCTTCCGTTCGCGCCTGCTGCACTGCAGCTCCCGCCGGGTCGCGGGCCTGCCGGGACCGCGACACACCGCCGAAGGCTACGTGATCGTCGCCTGGCTGCAGCGGCAGTGCGCGCGCTGAGCGGCCCCGCTCAGTGCGCGACCAGCCAGTTCTCGCCAGCGCCCATGGTGACCTCTAGTGGCACCTTCAGCTCGGCGGCGCCGACCATCGCGTCCTGCACCAGGCGCTCGACCTCGGTGCGCTCGTCGTTCGGGACGTCGAGGACCAGCTCGTCGTGGACCTGGAGCAGCAGCCGCGTTCGCAGGCCGCGGCGGACCAGCTCTCCGTGCACCGCGAGCATGGCGCGCTTGACGATGTCCGCCGCGGCCCCCTGGATCGGGGTGTTGACGGCCATGTTCTCGGCCGCGATCCGCTGCATGGCGTTGGTCGAGTCGATGTCGCCGAGCGCGCGTCGGCGGCCGAACATCGTCCGCGCCTCTTTCTCGGTGCGGGCGTGCTCGAGGGAGCGGTCGAGGTAGTCCTTCACGCCGGGCAGCGCGCGAAAGTAGCTCTTGATGAACTTCTTGGCCTCGGGCGGGCGCATGCCGGTCTCGTTGGCGAGCCGCGACGCGCCCATGCCGTACATCAGGCCGTAGTTGACGATCTTGGCCTGGTTCCGGAGCTCGGGCGTCACGAGGTTCGGGAGGATCCCGTGCACGATGGCGGCGGTGCGCGCGTGGATGTCCTCGCCCTTCTGGAACGACTCGACCAGGGCCTTGTCCTCGGAGAGGTGCGCCAGGATCCGCAGCTCGATCTGCGAGTAGTCGGCCGAGAGCAGCGACCAGCTGGACGCGCGCGGGACGAACGCAGCGCGGACGCGGCGGCCCTCCTCGGTGCGGATCGGGATGTTCTGCAGGTTCGGGTCCTCGCTGCTCAGGCGTCCGGTCGCCGCGACCGCCTGGTTGAAGGTCGTGTGCACGCGGCCGCTGTCCGGCTGGACCAGCGCCGGGAGGCTGTCGATGTAGGTCGACTTGAGCTTGGTCAGCTGGCGCCACTCGAGCACGAGCTGCGGCACCTCGTGCTTCTGCGCGACCTTGACGAGCACCTCGTGGTCGGTCTTGTACTGGCCGGTCGGAGTCCGACGTGGCTTGTTGATGTCCGCGGCCCGGTGCACCTCCAACTCGTCGAACAGCACCTTGCCGAGCTGCGCGGGCGAGCCGAGGTTGAACTCGTGCCCGGCCCGCTCGAAGACCCGCTCCTGCAGGTCCTCGATCCGGTCCTGCAGCTCGGCGGAGAGCCGCATCAGGTGGTCGGAGTCGACGGCGATCCCTTCCCACTCCATGTCCAAGAGGACGGGGACCAGCGGCAGCTCCAGCGCTCGGTAGAGCGCGGTCGTGCCGGCGCGCTCGAGCTGCTCCTCGAGCGGGGCGACGAGGCGCAGCACGAGGTCCGCCTCCTCGCAGACGAAGTCGCCGACCAGCGACGCGTCGACCTCGGCGAACGTCCGCTGCTTCTTGCCGCTGCCGACGACGTCCTTCGCCGCCGTCTTCTTGTAGGCGAAGTGCTTGAGCGCGAGGTCGGCGAGCGCGTGCGAGCGCATGCCGGGCTCGCTGCAGTAGCTGGCCAGCATCGTGTCGTGGTGCACGCCGTTGAGCTCCAGCCCGACCGGGCGCAGGGCCGCGAGCAGGCGCTTGAGGTCGTGCACGCACTTGCGCGGCGCCGCCGCGGCGAAGACGTCGGCGAGGGCCTGGAGTCGGGGCTCGCGGTTGGCGTCGTCGAGCGGCACGTAGCTGGCGACGCCGGGCGCGGTCGCGAACGCCACGCCGACGAGCTTCTGCCTGCGGAGGGACGGGCCCGCCGTCTCGGCGGCGACCGCGATCCGTTCGCATCCTCGGAGCTGCGCGGCGAGCGCGTCGAGGGCCGCGTCGTCGTCGACGACCGCGTAGCGCTGCTCGACGTGCTCCTGCGGCGCCTGCTTCGCGGCGAGGTCCGACAGCAGGTTCTTGAAGTCGAGGCGCTGGAACAGCGGCCGGAGCAGCTCGGGATCCGGCGCCGCCGGTCCGAGATCGGAGACCGAGATCTCGAGCGGCAGGTCGAGCTGCAGGGTGACGAGGCGGCGGGACAGCTCGGCGAGGTCGCGGTGCTCCTCGAGGGTCTTCTTGATCGAGGGCTTCTTGACCTCGTCGAGGTGCTCGTAGATCCCGTCGATGGAGCCGAACTGGCTCAGCAGGTCGACGGCGGTCTTCTTGCCGACCTTGGGCACGCCCGGCACGTTGTCCGAGCTGTCGCCCATCAGCGCGAGCATGTCGACGATCGCCGCAGGGGGCAGGCCCCACTTGGCCTCGCACGCAGCGGCGTCGAAGAGCTCGGGCTTGCTGGTCGAGCTCCTCAGGTTCCACAGCCGGATCCGGTCGTCGACGATCTGCAGGAAGTCCTTGTCGCCCGTGACGATGAACACCTCCATGCCCAGGTCGCGACCGCGCACCGCGAGGGTGCCGATCACGTCGTCGGCCTCGTGCTCCTCGGAGGACACCACCGGCAGCCCGAAGGCGTCGACTGCGGCTCGGATGTCGTCGAGCTGGACCGCCATCTCGTCCGGCATCTTGGTCCGCGTCGACTTGTACTCCGGGTAGATCTTGGTGCGGAGCAGGTCGCTGCGCGGCCCGTCGAACGCGATCGCGATGGCGTCGGGCTGCTCCCGCTCGATCAGCGCGCGCAGCGTCATGCAGAAGCCGTAGGTCGCGGCCGTCGGGTGGCCGTCCTCGGTGGTCAGCGGAGCGCGACCGGAGCCCTGGAAGGCGAAGAAGCTCCGGTACGCCAGCGCCGTGCCGTCGATCAGGAAGAGCCGATGGGCCATGACCGAGGTTGTAGCGCCTCGCCGAAGCGCGCCGAAGCCCGATCAGCCGACCTTAGTGCAGCAGCAGCTTGAAGGCGGCGAAGCCGCCGACCAGCAGCGCGGTCCCCAGCGCGGTCACCAGCGCGAAGCGCGTCTCGATGAACTCCTTGATGCCGGGGCCGAACCGCTTGAACAACCACGCCACCAGGAAGAACCGCGCCGAGCGACCGACGGCCGAGCCGATCAGGAACATCGGGAAGTGGATGGCGCAGACGCCGGCCAGGATGGTGATCACCTTGTAGGGGATCGGCGTGAAGGCCGCGGCGAACACGATCCAGAAGCTCCACTCGTCGTAGAGAGCGCTGACGCGCGCGACGCTCTCTGGGCTGACCCCTGGGACGTAGTCGAAGAAGAAGGTCTGCACCCCGTCCAGCTCCCAGAAGAAGTAGCCGACGGCGTAGCCCGCCGCGCCGCCGATCACCGAGCCGACCGCGCACCACGTCGCGTAGCGGTAGCTGCGCTGCACGCTGCCGATGCACATCGCGACCAGCAGCACGTCCGGCGGGATCGGGAAGAAGCTGCTCTCCGCGAACGCGAGCACGAACAGCGCCGGGACCGCGTAGCGGGTCTCCGCCCAGCTGAGGACCCAGTCGTAGAGGCGGCGGATCGGCCCACGGGGAGCGGACTGCGCGTCGGGCGGAGAGCTCGTCACGAGGACACTATCGGCATCGGCCGCTCCCATTTCGAACCCGGACCGGGCCCGCGCGTCAGGCGCCGCTGGGAGCGAGGTCGTGCACGTCGAGCTGGACCGGGCCGTCCTCGCTGCGCGCGCTGATCCGCGGCGTGTAGGTGACGTTCCAGTGCGTGCCCTTCTCCCGCAGCTGCTCGAAGTAGGGAGCGCCGCGGAGGACCCGTGCCGGCAAGATCTCGCCGCCCTTGACGAGCCGGACGCGGACGTGCTGGCCGCGGCCGTCGACGAACGGGTTGCCGACCATCTTGACGCCGGCCGTGAAGAACCTGGGTCGCGGGTTGCCGTTGCCGAACGGGCCGAGCGAGTCCAGCCGCCGGAGCGTCTGCGGGTCCAGCTCGGAGAACGACGCCGGCCCGTCCACCCGGTAGGGATGTTCGCTCGGCGCGAGCCGCTGGCACGCCTCGGCGAAGCGCGCTTGGAACGCGGCGAAGTTCTCCCGACGGATCTCGAGCCCGGCGGCCGCCGCGTGGCCGCCGTGGGCGACGAGCAGCTCGGCGCACGCGCCGAGCGCGTCGCGCAGGTGGAGGCCGTTGGTGCAGCGGCCAGAGCCGCGGCCGGTGTCGCCGTCGAACGCGACCAGCAGGACCGGCTTGTGGGTCTGCTCGGCGACGCGCGCCGCGACAATCCCGAGCACGCCGGCGTGCCAGTGGTCGGCGCCCAGGACGACGGCGGGGCCGTCATGATCGGCCGTCAGCAGCAGCACCTCGTCTTGCAGCGCGCGCTCGACCTTCCTGCGCTCGACGTTGTGCTGTTCGAGGACCTTGGCGGCCGCCTGCGCCTGGGGGTAGTCCTTGGCGGTGAGCAGCTTGACCGAGTCGTCGGCGTGCCCCACGCGCCCCGCGGCGTTGATCAGCGGCGCCAGCCGGAAGCCGATGTCCTCGACGCCGGCGCCGCGGTGGAGCAGCCCGGCCGCGTCCATCAGGGCGCGGATCCCAGGGTTGCGGCTGACGCCGAGCGAGCGCAGCCCGTGGTAGACGAGGGTCCGGTTCTCGCCGGACAGCGGCGCGACGTCGGCGACCGTACCCAGGGCGACGTAGCCCAGCGCGTCGACGAGGAAGTCCGCGAACTCGGCGCTGCGCCGCATGGTGCCGCTCAGCGACTCCGCCATGGCCGCGACGAGGCAGAACGCGACGCCGCAGCCGGCGAGGTTGCGGTCCGGGTAGCCGGCGTCGGGCAGGCGCGGGTTGAGCACGCAGAACGCGTCCGCGACGTTGTCGGTCGTGCCGTGGTGGTCGGTGACGATCACGTCGACGCCGCTGCGCTGCAGCTCTGCGATGGGGGCGACGGCGTTGGTGCCGTTGTCGACCGAGATCACCAGCGGGAAGCCGCCGTCCTTGATCGCCTTGACGCTCGCAGCGGAGAACGAGTAGCCGTCGGCGCGGGCCGGGATGAACGGCTTGCTGCTGCAGTGCAGGAGGCTCAAGAACTTGTGCAGCAGCACGGTGCCGCTGATGCCGTCGGCGTCGTAGTCGCCGTGGATCAGGATCGGGTCTCCGGCGCGCAGCGCGTCGCGCACGCGGTCGACCGCGCGCTGCATCTGCGTGAATCGGAACGGGTCGTGCAGCGAGCCGAGGTCGGGCCGCAGGAACGCCTTGGCGGCCTCGGGGCTCTCGACCCCGCGCGCCAGGAGGACCCGCGCCACCAGGTCCGGCAGCCCCATCGCCCGCGCCAGCGCCTGTTCGCGCGGATCGGTCGTGGGCGTCTCGAGAGCAGCGCGCAGCATCGTGCGTCGGGTATGGTATCAGCCGAGCCGCTCATGCCTAGAACCGACGCCGACCGAACTGCCGCCCTGCGAACGCTCCCTTCGGTGGACAAGCTGCTGCGGAACGAGGCGTTCGCCGAGTTCGCCAAGCCCGCGCTGACCCGGGTCGTCAAGCAGCTCGTCGACGAGCTGCGCGCCGGAGCGCTCGACGGATCGCTCGGCGTCGAAGAGCTGCGCCGACGGTGTCAACCCGAGGCGTTGGTGCGCGCGGTCACCGCGCGCTGCGCCGCGGCCCAGCGCCGACGGCACGAGCGGGTCTACAACGCGACCGGGATCGTGCTGCACACCGGCATCGGCCGCGCGCCGCTCGCGCCCGAGGCGGTCGACGCCGTCGCGCAGGCGGCTGGCTATGCGGTGGTCGAGGTCGATCCTGCGACCGGCAAGCGCGACCAGCGGGAGCTCGCCGTCGCCGCGCTGTTGGTCGAGCTCACGGGGGCGGGCGGGGCCTTGATCGTCAACAACAACGCGGCGGCTACCACGCTGATGCTGGCGGCGCTGACGGCCGAGACCGAGGTCGTCGTCTCGCGGGGGGAGCTGGTCGAGATCGGCGGCGGCTTCCGCGTGCCGGACGTGATGAAGCGCGCGGGCTGCCACATGGTGGAGGTCGGCGCGACCAACAAGACCCACGTGCGAGACTTCCGTCGCGCCACCCGGGAGCAGACCTCGGCCTACCTGAAGGTCCACCCGAGCAACTTCCGGATCGAGGGCTTCGCCTCGACGCCGTCGGTGCGCGAGCTGCGAGACCTCGCCGACGCCAACGAGGCGGAGGTGCTCGTCCTCGACGACCTGGGCTCCGGCTTCCTCACCGACGCGCCGCTCGCCGGTCTGCACGAGGAGCCGCGCGTCTCCGGGAGCCTCGGCCAGGGGGCCCACGTGACGTGCTTCAGCGGCGACAAGCTGCTGGGCGGCCCGCAGTGCGGCATCCTGGTCGGCGACCGCGAGTTGATCGCGCGGTGCCGCGCGCACCCGCTCTACCGCGCCCTGCGCTGCGACAAGCTCACCCACGCTGCGCTCGAGGCGACGCTCCTGCTCTACCGGGACACCGACCCGCTGCAGACCGTCCCGAGCCTGCGCATGCTGTCGGCGAGCGAGGACGCGCTGCGCGCGCGCGCGGAGGCGCTGGCGGCGATGCTGCAGGACCACGGCGCGACGGTCGTCGCGAGCGACTCCTTCGCGGGCTCGGGCGCGAACCCCGCCAAGCCGCTCGCGAGCTTCGCGACCGCGATCGCCGGCGGCGACGTCGAGTGTGACCGTCTCCGCGCGGCCCGGCCGATCAGCGTGTTCGCGCGCGTGAAGGAAGGGCGGGTGCTGCTGGACGCGCGCACGCTGCTGACCGAAGACCTCGAAGCCGTCGCGCGCGCCGTCCGCGGCGCGCTGGATGAGTAGCCGACCATGAGCGAAACCTCCGATCTGCGCCTGACGCGCTACGCCTCGAGCGCTGGTTGAGCGGCGAAGCTGCCGCCGGGGAGCCTCGGGCAGGTTCTCCACAAGCTGCAGGCGACGCCGAACGCCAACCTGCTCGCAGGCCACGCCGGCTTCGAGGACGCGGGCGTGCTGCGCCTCGACCAGGAGCGCGCGCTGGTGCAGACGCTGGACTTCTTCCCGCCGATCGTCGACGACCCGCGCTGGTTCGGCCGCATCGCCGCCGCCAACTCGCTGTCCGACGTGTTCGCGATGGGCGGCAAGCCGCTGACCGCGATGAACATCGTTGGCTGGCCGCGCGAGCTGGACGTGGAGATCCTCGGCGAGGTCCTCGCCGGTGGCCTCGAGAAGACCGAGGAGGCCGGCGCGTCGTTGTGCGGCGGCCACTCCGTCGTCGACAGCGAGGTCAAGTACGGCCTGTCGGTGACCGGCGTCGTGCACCCCGAGCGGTTCTGGCGCAACAGCGGCGCCCAGCAAGGCGACGCGCTGCTGGTCACCAAGCCGCTCGGCATGGGCGCTGTTTCGACGGCGATGAAGAAGGACAAGGTGGAGCCAGGTGCGGCCGACGAGGCGATGACCGCGCGCGCCATGGAGGTGATGGCGACGCTCAACAGGGTCGCCGCCGAGGTCGCGGCGGACTTCGACGTGCACGCGGCGACGGACATCACGGGCTTCGGCTTCGTGGGCCACGCGTGCGAGATGGCCGAGGGCGCAGGCCTGCAGCTGGAGGTCGACGCGCAGCGCCTGCCGCTGATGCAGGGAGCGCTCGAGCTGGTGCGGGCGGGCGCGCTGTCGGGCGGCTGCGCGCGCGGCAAGCAGCACTTCGGCCCCCGGGTCGAGGTCCACGACAGCGTCGAAGCGGCGCTGGGCGATCTGGTGTTCGACGCCGAGACCTCCGGCGGGCTGCTGCTCGCGGTGCCCGAGGCGCAGGCGCAGGCCCTCAGTGATCGGCTGCGGGACGCGGGCGCGCCCGCCTACGCCATCGCCGGGCATTTCGTCGCGCGAACCGGCGCCGAGCCGCTCGTGCGGCTCCGGTAGTCCCAGCTAGCGGAGCAGCTGCTGCTGGGCCGCCGAGAGCTCCGGCCGCGGCGCTGCGCCGTGGTCGCGCAGGCGCAGCGTGAAGGTGGTGCACGCGAGCTTCTTCAGGCTGCGCTGCGGCAGGCCGTCCTCGTACTGCAACGGGCCCGTGGGCGAGGTGTCGTCGTCGTCATCTTCGACGTCCCCGCCGAGCGGCTCGAGGTCGATCTGCAAGTTGGTGGTGGGGACGCCGCCGAACACCCGGACTCTGCCTTTTGCGCCCGTGTCGATCCAGACGTTGCCGCGGACCTGGTAGACGGTGCCCGTGCCGGGGTCCAGCGCGATCGCGAGGTCGAGCGTCAGATCCGGCGCAATGGTGGCCGGCCGGGCTCTCTGCCCGACGCCCACGTCGACATGCAGGCGCGGGCTGCCGCCTGCCATCAGGGCGAGCGGCAGCGACCCGGACCAGAACAGCTCGCGGGCCTGCTCCTTGTTCAGCGTGACGGAAACGACCTCCACGGCGCGATCGGCGACGGCGCCTGCGTCGCGTCGGGTCACGGACAGCGGCCACGCGCCCAGCAGCTGCAGCAGCGCCTGGGGGTCGGGCACGACCGTCGAGATGGTGCCGTCGGCGAAGTGGCCGCGGCGGCGGCACCAAGCGCGCTGCGCGTCCTTGGCGAGCGTGCGCGCGCCGACCAGCAGGAGCTCGTCCTGGTTCTCGTTGTCAAACTTCAGGTACGCGAGGTCGCGGTGCCAGGAGCCGCGGACCCCAGACCTGCGTGGCCGGCCGTTCGGCTTGCCGACGGGCTCCCACGTGAGCTCGAACGCCGTGTCCACGGTGGCTGCCGCCTTGACCAACGCGTCGGAGAGCCGCTTGCGCATGGCCGCTGAGGCGGCCGCGGAAGGCTCTGCAGGAGGTGCCTGCTGGGCTGCGAGCGCAGTCAGGCAGAGCAACGAAGCCGTGAAGGTGCGCATGGAGCGGAGACGGGTAGTGCCGTCAGGAACTCTCGGAGAATCGGAGTCGTGCAACGCGTCGCCCCTGCAGCTACGGCTGCGGAGGCTCGCCGGGCTCCGCGGCAGGGGGGGGAGCGTCCGTGTCGTCACTGTGCTCGGGCTGCGGGTTCAGCTCCTTGAGCAGCTCCTGCATCCGGATGGCGCCGCCGATGCCCTCGTCGAACTCGAACTGCAGCTGCGGCACCGACCGCGTGTGCAGCACCGCGCCGACCTCGCGCTGGCAGAACCCGGTCGCGCGCTCGAGCACCTCGGCCGACGCCCGGCGGACGGCGTCCTCCTTGCCGTTCGGCGCGATCACCGACCAGTAGGCCTTGCACTGCGTGAACTCCTTGTCGAGTTCGACGCGCGAGATCGTGACGAGCCCGAGATTCGGATCTGCGAGGTCTCGCTGCAGCACCTGCGCGAGGCGCTGCTTGATCTGCTCGGCGAGGCGCGCGAGGCGGCGTTCGTTCATGAGTTCGGTCGGATGATCTCGAGTTGGTGGTCGACCAGGGTGCCGTCACGCCACTCGTCCAGCTCGTTGATCAGGTGGTCCATGGTGCTGTTGACGTGCTTGGTGTCGCTGCCCGCGACGACCGCACCCATCGTCGCGATCGTCGGGTCGTCCAGGTCCTCGAACTCGCTGAACGAGACGTTGAACGAGCGGCGCAGCCGGTCCTTGAGGGACTTGAGCACGCCGCGCTTCTCCTTGAGTGACTCCGAGTAGGGGAGCTCCAAGGTGAACTGCAGGACTCCGATATAGAGCATGGCGGGAGCGCCACAGGCGGCGGTGCGCGCGCGGCTGCTAGGTGTCGCCGAGCTTGCGCTTGATGTATTCGATCTCGACGAACTCCATCGTGTCGCCTTCCTTGATGTCCTGGTAGTTCTCCAGGGTCATGCCGCACTCGAAGCCCGACTTGACCTCCTTGGCGTCTTCGTCGATGCGGCGGAGGCTGGCGAGCTTGCCGTTGTAGACGACCTTGCCGTCGCGGGCGAGGCGCGTGATGCAGCCGCGCTTGGCGACGCCGTCGCGCACGAGGCAGCCGGCGATCGTGCCGAACTTGGAGCTCTTGAAGATCGCGCGGACCTCGGCGTGGCCGATGACCTTCTGGACCTCTTCGGGGGCGAGCACGCCCTCCATGGCGTCCTTGACCTGGTCGATCAGCTCGTAGATCACCGTGTAGTAGCGGAGGTCGACGCCCTCCTCGTCGGCGAGCTGGCGGACGTTGGCGTCGGCGATGGTGTTGAAGCCGACGATGACCGCGCCCGAGGTGGCTGCGAGGTCGACGTCGGCCTTGTTGATGCCGCCGAGGCCGGAGTGCACCAGGTTGACGCGGACCTCGCTGGTCGCGAGGTCGTCGAGCGACTTGCGGACAGGCTCGAGCGAGCCCATCGCGTCGGCCTTGAGGATCAGCTTGATCTCCTTGATGTCCTTCTCGGCGAGCTTCGCCGAGAGGGTCTCCAGGGTGACCGCCGAGCGCTCGGCGCGCGACATCTCGCGCTCGCGGCGCTGGCGCTCTTCGACGACCTCCTTGGCTTTCTTGGCGTTCTCGACGGCGAAAAGCTTGTCGCCGGGGCTCGGCAGGCGGTCGAGGCCGAACAGCGTCACGGGCGTCGACGGACCGGCCTCGTCGAGGTTGTTGCCGTGGTCGTCGATCATGGCGCGCACGCGGGCGAACGACTCGCCGCACACCACCTGGTCCTTGAGCCGCAGGGTGCCGTCGCTGACCAGCAGCGTGACGACCACGCCCTGGGCCGAGGACTGGCGCGCCTCGACCACGACCCCGCTGCCTGCGGCCTCGGGCCGCGCGTTGAGGTCGAGGATCTCCGCCTCGAGGTGGATGCGCTCGACCAGGTCGTCGAGGCCCTCGCCGGTCTTCGACGAGCACTCGACCATGCCGATCTCACCGCCGAAGTCCTCGGACTGCAGCCCCTTGATCATCAGCTGCTGCTTGACCTGCATCGGGTTGGCGCCCGGGAGGTCACACTTGGTGATCGCGACCACGACCGGCACCTTGGCGGCCTTGGCGTGGCTGATCGCCTCCTCGGTCTGCGGCATGACGCCGTCGTCGGCGGCGACTACCAGCACCACCACGTCGGTGATCTCCGCGCCGCGCGCGCGCATCGCCGTGAAGGCGGCGTGGCCGGGGGTGTCGAGCACGACGACCGAGAGGCCGTCGTCGTTGGTCACCTTGTAGGCGCCGATGTGCTGGGTGATGCCGCCGGCCTCGTGCTTGGTGACGTCGCTGTCGCGCAGCGCGTCCATGAGCGAGGTCTTGCCGTGGTCGACGTGGCCCATGAACGTGACGACGGGCGCGCGCTGCGCCGTGTCCTCGCTCTCGCTCTTCTGGACCAGCTGCTCGATGAGCTCGTCCATGGCCTCCTTGTGCTCGACCACCTTGATGTTGCGGTTGAGCTCGAGGGCGACCAGCTCGACCTCGTCGTTGCTGAGCATCGAGTTGATGTTCTTGCCCATGACCTTGAGCTTGGTCATGAACGTGAACAACAGCTGGGGCACGGGCACGCCGAGCGCCGCCGAGAGGCCCTTGACGGACACCGGCTCCTGGACCTCGACGAGCTTGTTCGGATCGATGGGCGTGACGTTGCGCGCCTTGCCCTTGCCGCCGCCGGGGCCGCGACCGTCTCGGCCGCCCCGCCCGGCCGGCCCCCGGCGGTGACCGGGGCCGAACTGGCGCATGCTCCCGCGCTGCTGCATCTTCTGCAGCGCGGCGCGTCGGAGGTCGCGGGGGGCTGCCGGAGCCGAGCGTCGGGTCGCGTCGCGGATCGTCTCCTGCGGGAGCTCGATCCGGCCGACGACGGTGGCCTTCTTCTTCGGGATGAGCAGCTTGCGGACCGACTCGTCCGCGGCTTCCGCGGATGGGGCCGCCGTCGAGGCGTCGCCAGCGTCCGCTGCGGGAGCGTCTGCCGTGGGAGCGTCCGCTGCGGGAGCGTCGGCTGCGGGAGCGTCGGCTGCGGGAGCCTCGGCTGCCGGAGCCTCTGCCTCAACGGGGGA
>Ga0181573_10003782_pt1 | contig 13199 bp, 14 predicted proteins | sample 101ome_25_FD_148643 | JGI IMG/M metagenome (GOLD analysis project Ga0181573, IMG submission 148643) | Coastal salt marsh microbial communities from the Groves Creek Marsh, Skidaway Island, Georgia - 101409BT metaG (spades assembly) | ecosystem: Environmental > Aquatic > Marine > Intertidal zone...
AGGACGAACCCACCCCTGGACTGCTGGTGACCGCAGCGGCGCCCCCCATGCGCGAGGCGAGTCGATCGACAAGCGCGAGACCCAATCCGGTCCCGACGGGCCGCACACCGCGATACCGCTCGTGCAGCGCACCCGGCTCAAAGGCGACAGCAAGGTCGTCCTCGCTCAAACCGGGGCCGCTGTCCCGAACCTCGATGACGGCGAACGAGCCATCGGCTATCTCAGCATCCGTATGAATCGCGAGATGAATCTGCGACCCCTGGGGAGAAACCCGCAGGGCGTTCTCCATCAGGTTGTCGATGATCTGGCGAAGGCGCATCGCATCCACGTGCACGTAGACGGGCCGCACCGCTTCCGCGAGAGTCAACGTGACGCCATCGCGATCGCATCGACTTCGCCACACCTCTGCCGCTGCGGTGAGGATCTCCCGCACATCGACGTCGGCTGCGTTGACATGAAAATCAGCGGCACCCAGTCGAGCGAGGTCGAGAAGGTCGTGGACGAGTCGGTCCAAACGACTCGCCTCGTGACCGATGGTCGCACCGACACTCGTCAGTTCTTCGGGATCGAGGATGTCGTCGTTGAGAGCTTCCGCGTAACCCCTGATCGCCGTGAGTGGTGTTCGCAGCTCGTGAGAGACCGACAGCAAGAACTCCCGTTGGCGACCTTCCGACGTCGCGAGAGCCGCATTGAGCGCATTCAGCGCCTCGGCGATATCCGCGACCTCCGCTGGCCCCCGCGGAGTGAGGCGCTCATCTCGTTCTCCGCCTGCCATGCGATGGGCGACACCTTGAGCCTCGCGCAAAGGACGGGAGAGCCGTCGCGCGACAAAGTAGGCAATGCCGACGGAGATAACCAAGCCCAGCGCCAGAGCCGCCGCGATTCTTGCGAGGAATTTCGTGCCGAGCTCTCCAGCGACATCGACCGACTGCGTCAGGATCACTGCACCGCCGGTGACCGGCCGACCCTCGATCAATATGCGACCTCCGCGGCCATCTCGACCGCGAGACGAGATCGACTCACCGGCGAGGAGGGCGTTGAATTCATCATCGCTGATCCCTGACCCCTGCAACGCCGGCGGAAGACCGCCCTCGCGAGAGACCAGGTATCCGGTGACGCCCTCCCGACGCAAGATCCGCTCCAGCGGTCGTGCGATGAGTCGATCCGGAGGCCTGCGGCCATCGGATCGCTCCACGTACGCGGCGGTCAGATCCGCTAGTCGTTCGAGAGCTCCGGAGGCTTCTGCAACGGCCGCGCTGCGAACGAACGGCGCCACCGCGATACCGGCAACGACAACGGCAACGGTCGCGATCGACGTGATCAACAGGACAGTTTGCGTGACGATCCCCCACCGCTTGCGGGGCTGCAGAGTCGGGGGGGAAGACGTCGTAGCCGACTCTTCACTCATCGCTGGGCACTTCCGCGGAGTAGCCCACGCCGCGCACTGTTCGGATCGGACTGTCATCACCAAGTTTGGCGCGCAGTTGGGCCACGTGTACGTCGACGGTGCGGCTGCCCACCACGGACGCGTACCCCCACACTTCCGCGAGCAGTTGATCCCGACTGAACACCCGACCGGGCTCGGAAACCAGATGCGCGAGCAGATCGAATTCCGTCGCGGTCAAGTCGACGGGCTCGTCACCGACCCACACCCGGCGACGGGTCGTGTCCATCGATACGGCTCCGACCGATACGGGTTCATTCGAACTACGGCTCACCCGCGAACGCCGCACGAGGGACTTGACCCGTGCAACCATCTCTCGGGGGCTGAAGGGCTTGGTCACGTAGTCATCCGCCCCCAGTTCTAAACCAAGCACGCGATCGACTTCGTCGTCTCGTGCGGTGCAGAAGATGACCGGCACCCAGTTGTCTTCGGCGCGCAATTGTCGACAGACCTCGGTTCCGTCCATGCCGGGCAGGCCCACGTCGAGCACGATCGCGACCGGGTGCCGAGTGCGGGCGGCGGTCAGTCCGCCGACACCGTCGAATTCGGCGTGCACGCCGAACCCCTCACGGGTCAGGTAGAGGCGAAGGAGGTCCGATATCGGTTTCTCATCTTCGACGACGAGAACCAGGCCACGGTCGGTCATGTCCTAAGGGTGTCAGACGACCACGCGATTTCGCGGTGTCGGCGGTTACGAAAAGGTACCCAGAACGTTCGAGAACAGTGAAGATGCGCGGTCAGCAGCGGGCGGACTATTGATTCGCGGGTTTCGCAGGTTTCGCGGTCGTGCCGTGCTTCCCCAGACCTATGGCTTGCATGACCTTTCCGACGATGGCGCCCAGGACAACCAGGCCGACACTGACCCAGAACAACGGCCAGTTACCCAGAATGATCGCGAGGGTGCCGAGGGTGAAAGCGACCGTGACGATGACGACAGCCGTCCACGCGGCCGGCGTCGAACCGTGCGAGTCATGATCGGGCTCGGCGCCTTCCCCCGATCCGGGGGACGACGGACCAGGGCTCATCGATGCGGAGGAACTCATATCGGTATCCAATCACTCGTACTCATCGCTCGGGTTCAGGCTCCGGCCGTTTCGCGGTACGGGTGTCCATATCGCTCCCCAGGCTGCCTTCTTCGTCCACCGTCGGATCCAGTCCGGCATCGAGTGCATCCCACGCATCGCGTGGTTGCGCACTCTTTCGCTCATAGCCCGCACCGAGGGTCGGCCATCGGTGACCGACGGTGGTAGTGAGCAGTCCGCCGGCCAGCAACAGCAGACCCGCAACGATGGCGACCACCGGCCACACCGTCGAAACCGTCACCACGTTCTGGTCGCCACTTCCACCGACTCCCCCGGGGATCGGTGAGCCGACCGCGATCGTCGACAGGAAACGCACAGCCGATGCGCACAGCACGATCCCCGTAATCGTGACGACAGCGCCAACGCTGCGTCGCAGCCATCCGCGCGATCCGATGACGCCGGCCAGGCCAGCGAAACCGATGATTGGCGCCGCAGCTGCGATCGATACGACACTGCCACCGGACACAGCAAGAAGACCCACGGCTTGGATATTGGTCGTCTCTGCGGACGTGGAATCTCCCAACAACGACCGCTCCACGAGAACCCATGTCGCAGAGGCCGCCCACCATGCCAGAGCGGACCCCACCAGCATCAAACTCAATCCCGCGATGTAGCCGCGCCTATCGGCAAGAAAGGGGCGAACCGTCGAGGCCACCTAGTCCCCTGCACTTTCGCCTGGCGAGTTGACCGGTGCCAACGATTGCGCGACGTCCAGCGCCGCGAGCACCGCACCCGCCTTGTTCACGCATTCCTGGGCTTCCGCTTCCGGATCAGAATCAGCAACGATCCCGGCGCCCGCCTGAACGTGCGCCACTCCGTCTTGAATGACAGCCGTCCGAATCGCGATTGCCATATCCAGGTTCCCGCGAAAATCCACATAGCCGACCACGCCGCCGTACAGACCCCGCCGATCCGGCTCTAGCTCGTCGATGATCTCCATCGCCCTGACTTTGGGTGCACCACTGAGCGTGCCGGCCGGAAACGTTGCTCGCAGGGCGTCAAGAGCAGACGAATCTTCGTTCAATCGACCAACGACGGACGAAACGATGTGCATGACATGCGAATAGCGCTCGATCTCCATGAACTCCGTCACGTCCACCGACCCCGGTTCGCAGACACGACCCAGATCGTTTCGCGCGAGATCCACCAGCATGACGTGCTCCGCGCGCTCCTTGTGATCGGCGAGAAGATCGAGCGCTAATGCACGATCTTCCTGTGCGTCTCGTCCACGCTGGCGGGTACCCGCTATCGGATGCACGGTGCACTGGCGATCCTCCACCGTGACGAGCGCCTCGGGAGACGAGCCGACCACATCGAAGGCACTGATGTCGCTCATCTGCCCGTGACCATCATCGGTCAACTCCCTGGGCATCCGAATGAGATACATGTAAGGGCTCGGATTCGAGGAGCGGAGAACTCGATAGACATCGAGGGCGCGTGCAGTGATGGGAGTCGAGTAGCGCTGAGAAAGGACGACCTGAAAAGCATCCCCTTCGCGAATGTATTTCTGTGCCCTATCGACGGCCTCCCGATACTCCTCGTTCGTGGTGTGCGATCGAATACTTCCCGTGCCTGCAGTTGACGCCGACGTTGCCTGGGACACGTCCACGCCGATGGGATGAGCCAGGGCGGTTTGCATCGCGTCAAGCCGAGCCATCGCGTCGTGCCAGGCCTCGTCTACTCGCTCGTCGGTGGCATCGAAGTTGATCGCCGCTGCGATGAGGGTCACCGTGCCTCGGAAGTGATCGAGGATGGCCAGATCGGTGGCTAGCAGAAAAGCCAGATCGGGAATGTCCACCGCAGGCGGGTTGTCGTCGGGCAACTTCTCGAACAAGCGCACTGCGTCGTAGGCGAGGCAGCCGACAAAACCGGACGTGAATCGAGGGCCGCCATCGTTGTGCTGCCCAGGGGAGTCCGGGCCATTCGAGTTGCCCGAACTGTTCAGGATCGTCACGGAGTCACGAAGAACCGACCATGCGTCACCGGTGGTGGGCAGACCCACCGGCACCTTTCCCAACCAATGCGCTTGTCCACCCCGCTCGGTCAACATCGCAGCCGCACGAACTCCGACGAAGGAATAACGAGACCACGAACGACCCGCCTCGGCTGATTCGAGAAGGAACGTGCCAGCGCGGTCTGTGCACAGGGTTTCGAAGAGTCCGATGGCCGTCAATCCATCGGCCAGGAGTGTTCGTGACACCGGGATAACCCGATGAGATGTCGCGCGCTGTCGAAACTCCTCGAGGCCTGGCTCGCTCTCACCGAACATCGACACCGCCGACATCGAAGCAAGTCTCCGCGCCCGTGTGGCACGCCGGCCCTTGCTGTTCGACGAGCAAAAGAACGGCATCACCGTCGCAATCGACGCGCAACTGCACGACCTGCTGCGAGTTGCCCGACGTCTCGCCCTTTACCCACAGCACCTGTCGACTTCGAGAGAAGTACGTGGCCCGCCGCGTCGCTACCGTTGCGCGCAGGGCTTCTTCGTTCATCCACGCGAGCATCAGGACCTGCCGTGACGTGGAGTCTTGGGCAATGGCGGGCACCAGACCCGCTGAGTCGAATCGCACACGGGCGAGAATTTCGTCGGGAGACAGGAACAGAAGGTCTCCTGCGTCATCACCCATAGTGGACATTGTGCCGACGGACCGGCAGCCCTGCGCTATCGAGTGCCGATTTCACATCGGGGATGGTGAGCTGGCCGAAGTGAAAAACGCTTGCCGCCAGCACCGCGTCGGCTCCCGCCTCAACCGCACGAGGGAAATCGTCGACGACCCCCGCCCCACCGCTCGCAATCAGGGGAACGTCGACATGGTGTCTGACGAGCCCGATGAGTTCGGTGTCGAATCCCTGGGTTGTTCCGTCCGCGTCCATCGAATTCAGCAAGATCTCACCCGCACCGCGCTGCGCCGCCTCTTCGGCCCATGCGATCGCGTCCACTCCTGTGCCACGGCGACCGCCGTGGGTGGTCACCTCGAATCCGCTCGGGGTCGTGACGTCGCCGACGCATCGCCGCGCGTCAACGCTGAGAACAACGCACTGAGAACCGAAGCGCTCGCTTGCCTTGGTGATCAACGACGGATCAGCGATCGCGGCCGTATTGACGCCGACCTTGTCCGCCCCCGCCCGCAACAAACGATCGAAGTCCTCGACCGTTCGGACACCACCACCGACAGTGAGCGGAATGAAGACGCTCTCCGCGGTGCGTTGAACAACGTCATACGTTGTCTCTCTACTCGCCGACGACGCTGTGATGTCCAAGAAGACGAGCTCGTCGGCGCCCTGGTCTCCGTAGGCAGCGGCAAGCTCGACCGGATCTCCTGCATCGCGCAGGTCAACGAAGTTGACTCCCTTCACGACCCGACCGGCATCGACGTCGAGGCAAGGAATCACCCGAACGGCCAGACTCATGGTCGGGGCGGCCCCCACTCGTACGGGTCGTAACGCGCTTCCACCGCCGCGATGGCTTCCGCCAATGTGAAGGCTCCCTCGTACAGCGCGCGTCCGATGATCGCACCCTCAATGCCCTGCCCGGTCATGTCCGCCAGCGTGTGGAGGTCTTCGAGGCGACTGATCCCCCCGGACGCCACGATCGCAGCGTCGGTGGCCGAGCACACGTCGCGCAAGAGGTGGATGTTAGGACCTTTCATCGTTCCGTCCTTATGAACATCGGTGACGACGTATCGGGAGCACCCTGCCGCATCAAGACGACCCAACGTCTCCCACAGATTGCCGCCTTCGGTCGTCCACCCTCGAGCGGCCAACGTGTGTCCGCGAACATCGAGTCCGACGGCTATCCGATCACCGTGATCGGCGATCACCTGCTCCGTCCAGTCAGGCTTCTCAAGCGCGGCGGTTCCAAGATTGACCCTGGTGCATCCCGTGGCCAGCGCCGCCGCCAGTGACTCATCGTCGCGGATTCCTCCAGACAGCTCTATCCGTACCTGGCCTTTGAGTTCATTGACCACCGCACCGATGGTGGCGGCGTTGGATCCGCGCGAGAAAGCAGCGTCTAGATCGACGAGGTGGATCCACTCGGCTCCCTGTTCGACCCACGACCGAGCCGCGTCGATCGGCCGCCCGTAGACGGTTTCCGATCCGGCCTTTCCTTGGACCAGGCGGACGGCTTGACCATCGGCTACGTCAACGGCCGGGAGGAGTTGAAGGGCGGGTCCGACTTCTTGAGTGTGTTTCACGCCGCAAGCCTAGGTCACCCAGGCAACGCTCGATCGCGCGCTTTCAGCTCCCATCACCCTCGCAGACGTGTCACCGTCGGCGATCAACGAAGCGTGGCGAGCCAATTCTCCAAAATGAAGGCACCGGCGTCCCCGGACTTCTCCGGGTGGAATTGCGTCGCAACGAGAGGACCGTTTTCTACTGCTGCGACGAAGCGATCGGTGTATGTGCACCAGGAAGCCACCGGTGGCTTCATCACCGACCGAGCATCCTCAGGGAAGTCCCAGGACACAACCCCGTATGAATGAACGAAATAGAAGCGCTCGGACTCCACGCCAGCGAAGAGAGTGGACCCCTCACCGACATCAATGGTGTTCCAGCCCATATGCGGGAGTACCGGCGCCGAGAGGCGCTCCACCGTCCCGGGCCATTGTCCGAGACCGGCAGTGCGCGTGCCGTGTTCAACTCCCGCGGAGAACAGGATTTGCAGACCCACACAAATTCCGAGGACCGGTCGTCCTCCCGCGAGTCGGGCGTCGATGAGGGACTCTCCGCGGACAGCAGTGAGCCCCGCCATGCAGGACGCGTACGCACCAACTCCTGGAACGACCAGCGCGTCGCACGACGCAGCCGCGGTGGGGTCGCTGGTTATCTCGACGTTCGCGCCGACCCGCTCGAGGGCGCGTTGAACCGAGCGCAGATTTCCACTGCCGTAGTCCAGCACCACGACGGACGGCCTCAACGATGTGCTCATCGACGAGGTGCGTTCATCGGAAGAAGAAGTGTCCGGGTGCCGGTCAGGAGGCCGTGAGCGTGCCCTTGGTCGAGGGGACGCCCACGACCCGTGAGTCGATCGCCACTGCATCGCGCAGGGAACGAGCAACCGATTTGAATTGCGCTTCCACGACGTGGTGGGCGTTGCGCCCGCTGAGGACCTTGACGTGCAGCGTTATCTGGCTGGTCGCCACGATCGATTCCCAAATGTGACGGGTCAGGGTGGTGTCGTAGGACCCGATCAGTTCGACCAGATCGGGTTCCTCGTGCACAAGGTAGGGCCGCCCCGACAAATCGACAGCAGACTGCACGAGGCATTCGTCCAAGGGCACCAGCGCATCTCCGTACCGGCGCAGACCCGCACGGTCACCAAGAGCCTCGTTGAGCGCTTGGCCGAGGGCTAATGACGTGTCCTCGACGGTGTGGTGTGCATCCACCTCGAGGTCACCTTTGGTCCGCACGGTGAGATCGAGGCCACCGTGTTTGGCGAGTTGCGCAAGCATGTGGTCGAAGAAGGGGACGCCTGTCTCGATGGAACTTACCCCGGTCCCATCGAGTTCTACCTCGACGAGAACCTCGCTCTCCTTCGTCGATCTCTCGACGCGGGCCTGCCTACTCATGTCAATCCACCATCTCCGTCAGACATCAGGTCACTGTCCACCACAACCTCATCCAAGGCCTCGATAAATCTAGCGTTCTCCTGGGGTGTTCCTACGGAGACCCGCAGCCACTGATCGGGACCGGTCTCTCGGATCAGGACACCTCGATCGACGAGTCCCTCCCACACGCGTCGTCGATCGCGGAAGCGACCGAAGAAACAGAAGTTGGCGTCACTGTCGGCCACCACGAATCCTCGAGACTCCAGGTCCCGGCGCATTCGATCTCGTTCGTCACGCAGGAGTTGCAGGCTCGACTGCAATTCCTCAACGAAGGTCAAGGCAGTGCACGCGACGGACTGGGTGACGGCCGACAGGTGGTATGGGAGTCGAACGACGCGCAAGGCGTCGATGACACTCGGGGCGGCTGCGGCGTATCCCACGCGGGCACCCGCCATCGCGAACGCCTTGCTCATCGTCCTGGTCACGATCATGTTGGGATGATCAGCAAGGCTGGCCACGGAGCTCGGCTGACCCGGTCGGCGGAACTCCGCGTAGGCCTCATCAACGACGAGCATCCCCCCAACATCTGCTGTGGCCTGTGCGAGGGCAGCAATGTCGTCCGCGCTCACGGCGGTTCCGGTGGGGTTGTTGGGCGAGGCGAGAAGCACGACCGAGGGGCGCTGGTCCTCGATGGCGGCGGTGCTGGCTGCCATGTCGATTCGGAAATCGGCCGTCCGTGGGACAGACACCAAGGTGGTGAAGGACTCTCGCGCGTATTCCGGATACATGGAATACGTCGGAGGAAAGGAGAGCGCTACTCGCCCGGGTCCTCCGAAAGCGGCCATGATGTGGGACATCACTTCGTTTGATCCGTTGGCCACCCAGATGGACTCCACGCCGCACTCCGCGCTCGACTCCTGAGACAGATAGTCGGCGAGGGCCTGCCGCAACTCCACGCACTCTCGATCGGGGTACCGGTTCAACGTCCGTGCGACGTCCGTGACGGACGCGCCCAGCGCACGCGCCAACTCCGGCGAGGGCGCGAAAGGGTTCTCGTTGACGTTCAGGCGAACATCGACATCGAGTTGTGGCGCTCCGTAGGGCACCAGGCCCCGCAAATCCTCCCGAACCGGCGGCTGAAACTCAGCCATCGTCGGCGTCGTGGAAACGAATGGTCACGGCGTCTCCGTGACCCGGCAGATCTTCGGCCTGCGCCAGGGCAACGACATCGTCGGTAACGTCGGCCAGCGACGAGCGGTCGTACTCGATGACGTGGATCCCGCGCAGGAATGTCTGCACGGATAGACCTGAGGAGTGGCGCGCAGCACCCATCGTCGGAAGCACGTGATTGGAACCCGCGCAGTAGTCGCCGAGGGAAACGGGCGCCCACGGTCCGACAAATATGGCGCCGGCGTTGCGTACCCGCATGGCGACCTTGCGAGGTTCTTCGGTGTGGATTTCCAGATGTTCAGCGGCGTACGCGTCGACGACGGCCACACCCTGGTCGACATCTCGAACCAGAATGATCGCGCTCTGCACTCCGGTCAAGGCTTCGGTGATGCGCTCCACATGCTTGGTGCTGGCAACCTGCGCCGCGACTTCCCGTTCGACCTCGTTGGCCAGACGCTCACTCGACGTGACAAGGACGGCTGCGGCGATCACGTCGTGCTCGGCCTGACTGATCAGGTCTGCGGCCACGTACCGAGCGTCGGCGGAGTCATCGGCCAGGATCGCCACCTCGGTTGGGCCAGCCTCTGAGTCGATCCCGATGATTCCTTGCAGTGCTCGCTTGGCGGCCGTGACGTAAATGTTCCCGGGTCCGGTCACCAGATCCACCGGCTCGCATGCGCCGCCGTCGGGAAGGTCGATGCCGTAGGCCAGCATCGCGACCGCCTGGGCGCCTCCCACCGCGTAGATCTCCTCGACTCCCAGCAGCGCGCACGCGGCCAGGACCGTGGGGTGGGGCCACCCGTCGCAGTCCTTTTGAGGAGGACTCACGACAGCGAGCGAGGGAACTCCCGCCTCCTGCGCGGGGACCACATTCATCACCACGCTGCTCGGATAGACAGCCCGCCCACCCGGGACGTACAGGCCCACGCGAGATACCGGAAGCCAGCGCTCGGTCACCGTGCCCCCGGGAACCACCTCGGTTTCCACGTCCACGCGACGTTGGTCTTGGTGGACCCTCCGGGCGCGCTCGATGGACACTTCCAAGGCCCGCCGCACCGACGGCTCGAGACCGGCCAGCGCATCGGCGATCACCGAGGCGGGCACGCGCAGCTGGGCGGGGCGGATCGAGTCGAAGCGTTCGCACGCATCGAGAACCGCGTCGGCACCCCTGACCCGGACGTCCTCGAGCACCGGTCGGATCGCATCGCCTGCATCCGTCAGATCCATCGCAGCGCGCGGGACAACCGACCGAGGGTCGGCCGACGATTCACGCAAGTCGATGAGACGCAACACCCCACGGAGTCTACGCTCGACGAATGGACGAGTCCCTGCCACTCTTTCCGCTCACAACGGCGCTCGTGCCCGGCTTGGTCCTCCCTCTTCACATTTTCGAGCCTCGGTATCGGATGATGGTGGAGGAACTGCTCGACAAGCCCGAGGACGAACGAGAGTTCGGCATCGTCGCCCTTCGGGAATCGCACACCTTGACGCCGAAGCAGTCCTCCCCCGGTGATGGGCCGGACGACCCATCGCCGAGCGACCCTTCGGCAGCAGATGCCGAGCTTTACCCGGTGGGTGTGAGCGCGGTGATCCGCCAGGCAGAACGCCGCGACGATGGCCGCTACGACATTGTCACGATCGGATCGCGGCGCTTTCGGCTCGACAACGTGGATCGTTCGGCTCCCCTCTTGCGCGCCTCGGTGACCTTCCTTCCCGAGCCAGAGGTCGATTCCGATGATCCGCGGGTGATGTCGGCCGTCCAGTCGGCGATGCAGGCATTCGACAAGTACCGATCCATTTTGGGCGGTCGGTTGAACGAGGCCGATGACGATAGCGATGCCGACGACGATCAGGTCCCCACCGATCCTGCGGTCCTCAGTTACTTGATCACCGCCGCCCTCGTCGTCGATGGGTCCACGCGACAAGAACTACTTGCGGCTCCCGACGCCGTCTCCCGGCTCCGACTCGGCACTCGGATTCTTTCTTCGGAATCCGCCTTGATCTCCGCCTTCGGCGCGATACCGGCGCTCGACTTACTCAACACGACTCCGTCGGAGAACTAAGTGGCGAACAAGCCCCACCACTCGGCAGCAGCAACGCCGGCGTTGGGACTGTTGACCGAGCGTGGCATTCCCCACGGCGTTCACACCTTCGATCACGAGAGTTCGTCTCGCCGCGACCATCCGGACTATGCGATGGAGGCAGCCCGACTTCTCGGCGTTCCAGTCGAGGCCGTCTTCAAGTCCCTCGTGTGGTCGGTGGATACACGTGCGGTGCTCGCTCTGGTCCCGGCGACGACAACGGTGTCTGCCAAACGTCTCGCGCACGCCGTCGGCGGCAAGAAGGCCTACCTCGCGGACATCGCGTCGGCCGAACGCGTCAGCGGATCTGTCACAGGAGCGATCAGCCCTCTCGGGCTGCGGCAGGAATTGCCGGTCGTCATCGACGAGGAGGTCCTGCTGCACTCTGTCGTCTATGTCAGCGCAGGCCGGCGGGGCCTCGAGATCTCCCTTGACCCCCAGGACCTCATCGCCGCCACGGGTGCACAGGTAGCCGCGCTCAGCGCACCGGCTGGCAACTAATCCGCGTGCGGTGACCGTCGAGCCACAAGCCAGTCGGCAATGGCGAGCACCAACACCACCGTGGCCGCGCTGATCGACCACACCAGATAGACGCCGGGCATCGTCACCTCGAGAGGTGCATCGGTGACGAATTCCTCACTGGTCGTCGCGATGAGACCTTCGATATCGACAGAGCCCAGCCGCGTTCCGACCTGCCACATGGCGAGCGTGCCGACCGCGCTGGCCAGGAGTCCGGCCACCAAGACTCCCAGGAGGTGACGACGGCGCATCGCTGCGAGGGCGACGGTGAGGACGAGCCCGGCCACCAGAGCTACGGCCGCGAAGGAGACGTCTGCGGCGAGGTACTCCTCTGGCTGATATCCCTGGGGTCTCGCGCCGTCCGGACGTACCGCCACCGTCGCCCGCGGCGCCAACCGCCACCAGAGCACGCCGAGGGCAGCACCGCTCAACAGACCCGACACCACTCCCGCGATGACCAGCGACCATTCCGACCACTCGGGCCGCCGTGACCGGACGATCGGTGTGTCCGGCGCGCTATCCGGTGGCGCTCCATGGGAGGTCATCGTGAAACCGTACGGCACGTCACGACAAGCAGTTCGCTCCCAGCAGCGCTTTGAGATCCCCGTACAGAGCGGCCGAGGGCGTCACGCGCAAGGCATCGTCGATTCTCAGGACTGTTGTTTGCGTTCCGCCCGTCAGGTGCAGGTGAACTTCGGTGGTGCCGGAGTGTTGCCGGAGCACCTCTTTGAGTCGCTCGACGAGCGGTGGGACGCATCGACTCGCCGCGATGGACAACCGCAACGGCCCACTTTCTGCTTCAGACAAGTCGGGGGATTCCACATCCATGGCGATGACCCGCAGGCCGTCTTCATCGGTGCGCTCCACTCGCGCCCGAATGGCCACGATGGAATCTTCGATGAGCGTTGTGGACACGGAGGCGTACGTCTGCGGAAAGACCATCGCTTCGACGGATCCATCCAGATCCTCCACCGTCGCGATGGCCCAGGCCGACCCCTTCTTGGTGGTTTTACGTTGCACACTCGTCAGCAGGCCCGCAACGGTGACGACCGTCGACTCCAATGATTCGTCGGCAATGAGGGATGCGATCGAGATATCGGAGATGTTCGCGAGTGCATGATCGAGACCATTCAGGGGGTGATCCGACACGTACAAGCCCAACATGTCTCTCTCGTGCGCCAACAAGACGGCTTTATCCCACTCGCCCACCGGAACGGGGGTCTGTTCCGCGAGCCCAGTCGTTTCCCCTTCGCCCGCGAGACCTCCGAACAAGTCGTACTGGCCTGCTGCTTCTGCTCTTTTGATATCCACTGCTGAGTCGATGACCAGTTCATGGACCGCTGCGAGGCCTTTG
>Ga0181573_10003783_pt1 | contig 13199 bp, 15 predicted proteins | sample 101ome_25_FD_148643 | JGI IMG/M metagenome (GOLD analysis project Ga0181573, IMG submission 148643) | Coastal salt marsh microbial communities from the Groves Creek Marsh, Skidaway Island, Georgia - 101409BT metaG (spades assembly) | ecosystem: Environmental > Aquatic > Marine > Intertidal zone...
AGGCCTGTCACGCCGAGAATGTGCCGGTGATTGCCGATGGCGGCATCAAATATTCGGGCGATCTTGCCAAGGCGCTCGCCGCCGGCGGCGACTGCGCGATGATCGGCTCGCTTCTGGCCGGCACCGACGAGACGCCGGGCGAGGTCTTTCTTCATCAGGGACGCTCCTACAAGGCCTATCGCGGGATGGGATCGACCGGCGCGATGGCGCGCGGCTCGGCCGACCGCTATTTCCAGGCCGAGGTCTCGCAGCCGCTGAAGCTCGTTCCCGAGGGGATCGAGGGGCAGGTTCCCTACAAGGGTCCGGTCGAGAATGTGCTGCATCAGCTGATGGGCGGTGTTCGCGCGGCCATGGGCTATACGGGCAACGCCACCATCGCCGACCTGCAGGCGAATGTTAAATTCCTGCGGATCACCGGTGCCGGCTTGTCCGAAAGCCATGTCCATGATGTAACCATCACCCGCGAAGAGCCGAATTACCGCCCGCGCGTCTGATTGTTTCCGGAGTTTCCCCGCGCATGACCCCAGCAGCCCGCATCGCCGCTGTCATCGAAATCCTTTCCGAATTGCCGTCCGGCGAGATTGCGTCGGTGTCGGCCGGCGCCGCGCTGCGTCGCGGGTTGCAGGCGCGCCGCTATGCCGGGTCGGGCGACAGGCAGGCCATCAGCGCGCTGTTCTGGGGCGTTCACCGGTCGCTGGCACGACTTGGCTGGCATCTTGGCGAACTTGGTCAGGAAGCCACCGGCCGCGCGCTGGTCCTTGCCGGGCTGTGCCTTGGCGAGGGCAAGCCCGCGGACGAGATCAAGGCACTGTTTGGCGGCGGCGAAAAGCATGCGCCGCCAGCGCTGAGCGATGACGAGATTGCGTTCATTGAACGGCTGGAAGGACGCGCGCTCGACGATGCCGGCATGCCGCGCGCCATGCGCCTCGAATGGCCCGAGGCGCTCCTTGCCGACGCCGAGGCGGCGCTTGGCGAAGCCACGGATGACGAGCTTGCCGCGATGCGCGGCGAGGCCGGTGCCGATATCCGCCTCAACCCGCTGAAGATCAGCAACCGGCACAAGCTGCGTGACAAGCTCGCCGGACGCGGGATGGCCTGCCACCTAACAAAGCTGTCGCCGCTCGGCATCCGCATGACGAAGCGTGTGCGCACCGACGACACGCAGGAATTCCGTAACGGTCTGTTCGAGATCCAGGACGAGGCCTCCCAGATCGCGGCGCTGCTCGGTGATGCCCGGCCCGGCATGCAGGTGGCCGATATCTGCGCCGGTGCGGCCGGCAAGTCGCTGGTGATGGCGGCGGCGATGGAAAACCGCGGGCGGATCGTCGCTCTGGACACCGATCCCGAGCGGCTGGAGCGCGGGGCGGTCCGTATCCGGCGTGCGGGCATCCACAATGTCGAGCGTGTGGCGGTATCCGGTGACTGGGGCGTGAAACGCTATCGCGGCAAGTTCGACCGGGTGGTTATCGACGCGCCCTGTACTGGCTCGGGCACCTGGCGGCGGGCGGTCGATGCGCGCTGGCGGTGTGACGAGGATGTGCTGGCGAATCTGCGCGGGCAGCAGGCGGCGCTTCTAGACCGTGGCCGCGCCATGGTCGTGCCGGGCGGGCGCATCGTCTATATCACCTGCTCGCTCCTGCACAGCGAGGGCGAGGCGCAGGTCGAACGCATCCTGGCCGAGGCGCCGGAGCTGGAAATCGCGGAAATAAGCGATATCTGGCAGGATGTGATTGGCGGTGACAATTGTCCGCAGACGCAGGGCGGCATGCTGCGGTTGCTTCCCGGACGCGACGGCACCGACGGATTTTTCATGGCAGTGCTGCAATCGCGGCTGCGGTAACAGGCGACTGGAGAAAACTGGGCATTGAGACAGGGCATTGGGACAGGGCATTGGGACAGGGTATTGGAAACGGCATGAATGATTCGGTTCTGATCATCGATTTCGGCTCACAGGTGACACAGCTCATCGCAAGGCGCCTCCGCGAGGCCGGCGTCTACACCGAAATCCTGCCCTGCACCACCGATCCGGCAAAGATCACCGCTGCCGCGCCGCGCGGGATCATCCTGTCGGGCGGACCGAATTCGGTGGCGACGGCGGACACGCCGCGCGCCCCGCAGGAGGTGTTCGACCTTGATGTTCCGGTTCTCGGCATCTGTTATGGCCAGCAGACCATGTGCCAGCAGCTTGGCGGACGGGTCGAGCCCGGCACCAGCCGCGAGTTCGGCCGCGCCACGCTCGAGATCGGCGAGAGCTGCGCCCTGTTCGAAGGACTGTGGCCGGCAGGCGAGACCCGCACCGTCTGGATGAGCCATGGCGACCATGTCGCCGAGCTGCCGCCCGGGTTCCGGGTTGTCGCCACATCCTCCGGCGCGCCCTTTGCTGCCGTGGCGGATGACGAGCGCCGCTATTACGGCGTGCAGTTCCATCCCGAGGTGGCCCATACCGAGGATGGCGGCGCGCTGCTGTCGCGTTTTGCGCTGGGGGTCTGCGGTTGTTCGGGAAGCTGGTCGATGACCGCGTACCGCGCCCGTGCGATCGAGGCGATCCGCGCGCAGGTGGGAGACGGCAAGGTGATCTGCGGCCTGTCGGGCGGGGTGGATTCCTCGGTGGCGGCGGTGCTGATCCACGAGGCGATCGGCGAGCAGCTGACCTGTGTCTTTGTCGATCACGGCCTGCTGCGGGCCGGCGAGGCGGAAGAGGTGGCGGCGCTGTTCGGCGGGCATTACAACATTCCGCTGATCCATCGCGACGCCTCCGGCCTGTTCCTCGGGCGGCTGGACGGCGTGTCAGACCCTGAACAGAAGCGCAAGATCATCGGCGCCAGCTTCATCGAGGTCTTCGAGGAAGAGGCAAAACAGATCGAGGGCGCGGCCTTCCTGGCGCAAGGCACCCTCTATCCCGATGTCATCGAAAGCATATCGGCCGCCGGCGGCGATGCGGTGACGATCAAGTCGCATCACAATGTCGGCGGGCTTCCGGAAAAGATGGCTCTCAGCCTGGTCGAGCCGCTGCGCGAGCTGTTCAAGGACGAGGTGCGCGATCTTGGGCGCGAGCTCGGGCTTCCGGAAAGCCTTGTCGGGCGGCATCCCTTCCCGGGGCCGGGCCTCGCGATCCGCGTGCCCGGCGAAATCACGGTGGAGAAGCTGGATATCCTGCGCGCTGCCGATGCCGTCTATCTCGACGCCATCCGCAAGGCCGGCCTCTATGACGAGATCTGGCAGGCCTTCGCGGTGCTGCTGCCGGTGCGCACGGTCGGGGTGATGGGGGATGCGCGCTCATATGAATATGTCTGCGCGCTGCGGGCGGTGACCTCCAGCGACGGCATGACCGCCGACAGCTACCCCTTCAGCCATGATTTCCTGTCACATGTGGCGACCCGCATCGTGAACGAGGTGAAGGGCGTCAACCGCGTGGTCTATGACGTGACGTCGAAACCGCCGGGCACCATCGAGTGGGAGTGACCGTGTGTTGCGCTTTGATCCCGGCGTTGAAGGCAAATCCGTTTCGTCTGGTGCGTCCGGCGAGACCCCGGGGCATGGTATGGTCTTGAGCGATGTTTGAACCTGTCAGGCACAGGCAGACCTTTTTCGGCAAGCTCTGGTATATCTACGGCCAGCGGCTGCACCGTTGGATGATCGCGAAAGATGCGAATGTCTATCTGAAGCCGAACGACATCATCAGCCATCGCCCGACCCTGTTCGGCATGCACGAACCGCATATCGAGGCGCTGATCACCGAAGCGTCCGCGACACATGGCGATTTTCTTCTCGATATTGGCGCGAATATCGGCATGACCTCGGCCCTTGTGGGGCGCCGGTTCGCGCGCGTCGACTGTGTCGAGCCGAACGAGCTGGTGGTGAATATCCTGAAGACCAATCTCGCGATGAACCTGTCCGCTACCGAACATGAGGTCCATGCTGTCGGCCTTGGCAAGGAGGATGGTGTGCTCACGCTGCGCGTGCCACCCGACAATTTCGGCGGTGCCTATGTCGAGGACGGCAACCCGCAGTTTGACGGCGAGACGGCCACCCGGCACAGCAATCAATTCAGTGACCGTTCCGATCATCTGGCGATCGATGTCGTGATCAGGGAAGCAGGGAAATGGCTTGATGGCCGGTTTACAGCACTGCGAGAGGCCGGTTTCAGGAAAGGCGTCATCAAGATTGATGTCGAGGGATATGAAGAGGTGATCTTCGGCAAGATCATCGAAACGCTTCCCGCCGATTTTAGCGCTGTGGTGGTCATGGAAAACTGGTTCGACCGGTTTCCGGTGTCGCGTTTCTCGTCGGCGCGCCATGCGCTTGCCTGGTACTATGTGCAAAAGCGCCGGCGCATCCTCCATTCAATTCCCTTCAAGCTGCTGGGGCTCAGCAGCTCATATGACCAGGTGGTGTCGCCGCTCGATGATGATACAAAGAGCCCGCATGACGTGATCTGCGTGATCGGCGCGGCGGGATAGGCGCCATGTCGCTTTCAAAAATGACAGATGCGGAGATTCTCGCCATCGTCGAGCCGCTGATGGACAATTGCCTCGCCGGATCGACCGAGCGCGACCATGCCAAGCATGTGCGTGACTTCACGGATCGTCTGCGGGCCATCGTCACGCCGGAAAACCTTGCGGCGCAGCTCGAATCCGGCCAGCCCACCAACGGCTATTTCGCCGAACGCGAGCTGATCGGCATTTTCCGGCGGCCGGGCCGCGTCGGCGTGGTCTGGCGGCAGTTCATGACCAAGGCGGATGGCGAGTTTGTGAACCATGCCGTCTTTGTCGAAAAAGACGGCCGTGTCCTGATCGACCACTGCCTGATCTGCTGACGGCCGCCGCCGTCTTGCAAAAACAGGTTTCCTGCGCAGAAATAGCGGGGCGGGAGGGCCCTCATGATCACAGCCATAGACCATATCGTCCTGACATCCGCCGATGTCGACAAGACCATCGCCTTTTACTGCGATGTGCTGGGAATGGAGCTCCAGACCTTCAGCCCGCCGGACGGCAGCGCGCCACGGCGCGCGCTTTGCTTCGGCCGTCAGAAGATCAATATCCATGACGGCGCGGCCCCCTATGTGCCGCATGCCCGCAACCCGGTGTCCGGTGCGGTCGATATCTGCCTGCTGAGCGATTATCCGGTCGCCGACTGGCAGCGCCGCTTTGCCGATCACGGCATCGCCGTCGAACACGGGCCGGTTGCGAAAACGGGCGCGACGGGACCTCTCTGGTCGGTCTATGTGCGCGATCCGGACGGCAATCTGATCGAGATTTCGAACCAGCTCGACACAGTGGGAGAGGGCTGAATGGCGCTTGAGATGAAGCCGGAATGCCAGGGGTGCGCTGCGCCGCTTGGCTGGCAGGACGAAGCGCTGATCTGTTCCTACGAATGCAGTTGGTGCCGCCCTTGCGCCGAAGGTGACGGCATGGCATGCCGCAATTGTGGCGGCGAGCTGGTGCCGCGTCCACGGCGGGAGACAAGGCCGTCATGAAGACCATCGGCCTGATCGGCGGCATGAGCTGGCAATCCACCCGCACCTATTATGATCTGCTGAACGAAATGGTGGCTGCGCGTCTCGGCGGCCTTCATTCGGCTGAAATCCTGATGCGGAGCGTCGATTTTGCCGGGCTTGAGGCGGCCATGCAGCGCGGTGAATGGACGGCGATCGAAAGCCGTCTCGGGGATGAGGCGGCCGCGCTGGAACAGGGCGGTGCCGACTGCGTCCTGCTGTGCAGCAATACGATGCACAAGCTGTATGGCAGGATCGCCACGCGCATCGGCATTCCGTTTTTTCACATCGCCGATGCGCTTGGCCATGCGCTGGCGGCTGACGGGCTGACACGCGTCGGCTTGCTGGGAACAAGATTCACCATGGTCGAGGATTTCTATGCGACAAGGCTTCGCGAGGGGTTCGGGATCGACGTGATCCTTCCCGACGAAGGGCAGATCGGGCGCATAGATGCTGTCATCTTCGATGAGCTGTGCCGCGGTATTGTCGAGGACAGCTCGCGCAACAGCTATCTTGAAATCATGGATGGCCTCGCCGCGCGCGGGGCCGAGGGCATCATCCTCGGCTGTACCGAGATCGAAATGCTGGTCAAGCCGGAGCACCACGCCCTGCCGCTGTATGACACAACGCTTCTGCATGCGCGCCACGCTGTCGAGTGGGCCTTGTCGGGCGACTGACAATTTCTGATTGTCGCAGGGCGCGGCTGTGCTAGCGTCGTCTCAGTTTTTCAGCGGGCTTGGCCTGCTTCAGTCTGGCGGCCGTGACTGGCCTGAATTTGCATGCTGGCTTCCTCTTATGCGACCGGGTTCGCGCTCGGGTTTTCTCTCCTTATCGCCATCGGAGCGCAAAACGCCTTTGTCTTGCGGCAGGGATTGTTGCGGCAGCATGTGTTTGCTGTCGTGCTGTTCTGCGCCGTTGCCGATATGGCGCTCATCGTGGTTGGCGTCGGCGGCCTGTCGCTGCTGATCGCAGATGTGGCAGCGCGTTATGAGGCGGCGCTGTTCGGGCTTGCCGCCCTGTGGCTGGCCGGCTACGGGGTCATGCGGCTTCGCAGCGCCATCCGCGCCAACGCCGCCATTAAGGCTGACGCGGCCGGGTCAGACAGCCTGGCGGCTGTCCTGACCACAGGCGCGGTACTGACTTTTGGTAACCCGCATGTCTATCTGGATACCGTCGTGCTTCTTGGCACGGTGTCGGTGCGGTTCACCGGCATGGACAAGCTCGCCTACGGCACCGGGGCGGCGACGGCCAGCTTCGTCTTTTTCTTCGTGCTCGGTTACGGCGCGAGCCTGCTTGCTCCGCAGATGCAGCGGCCCAACGCGTGGCGCGTGCTTGATACGATTATTGCGGTGGTGATGTTCGCGCTGGCGATCGGCATGGCGAGGGCCGGCGGCTGGCTCGGAGCCTGAGCCTGCCAGCACAGGGCCGTCGGCCCGGTGCCGGATCAGACCTCGTCGAGATCTTCCTCGAGAATCGAAATCTGCACATGGAAGCAGACTTCGCCGTCCTCATCGTCCTGGAAGACGACACCGATGAACTCGTCCTCGAGCATCAGGTCGGCTGAATCGTCCTTGTTCTCGCGGCGGGCGAGCGACAGGCGCTTGTTTCCGAAGCGCTGCCTCAGATAATTCTGTACCCGGGCGGTGTCACTTGCGTTCATCACTGATCTCCCTTGCCTTTCGGCATGAATCTACCGACACGGTTCTATCCCATGGGCAGAGGGCTGTCCATGACCTAACCGTAGCGCGCGATCTGCCCGCCGCCATGGCGGGGCCAGGCAGGCCGCGTGGCCACATCGCGTGCCTCGCATGATGTGCAGCGCATGCGGCTGCCAAGCTCGGGCGCCGGAAACATCGGGCCGAGCCTGGCGATCAGCGGCGCGGTCTCGATCTCCGCATTGTGGCCACATCGGTGGCACCAGCAGAAAACCCGCAAGCCGTCCTTTGCCAGATCGCCGAGAGTCGTCGGATTGGCCGGATCGTGGCTCTCCGTCACCCGCCGTTTGAATGCGCCCATCGCATGCCTCCACCATCACCGCGGCACCGGTTTCAGCAGTCAGAGCGTGCGGTCGATTGTTCAAATGTTCATGTTTTGTTCTAATTTAGTGATAACTTGTATGACGTGGTGGCGCAAGCGTGAATCCCGATGCGGTCAGGAAACCCCGAATTGTCTGTGACATGGCGCAGGGACGGCGGTCAGCCGGTGACGAGACGCGGCAGCTTGTTGAAATGGCCGATGATGTCGCCGACAGTGCCGGAGCGGCACAGCACCCGGTTGCGGTCGCGAAGGATGAATTGCGGCGCTTCCTTGGGATGGCGCTGTTTTTTCTCGATCACGAAGAGCGGGTTTTCGTGAGTGTGGCGAAAAATGGAGAAGGTTGCCGAGCCGGCCAGATGATCGATCGCGTAATCGCGCCATTCGCCGGCGGCGACGCGGGCACTGTAGGCTGCCAGGATCTGGCTCAGTTCAGGTCTGGAGAAATAGAGTTGGTGGCGAAGTTTTTTCGGAATCGAAACACGTGACACGGCCGTAGTTCACCTGCTTTTCTGTTGTCTGATCGGCGTTTGAGTGTATATGTTGGGGCAGCTTTGCGCTGGCTGTCAACCAGTGGCCCATGCCGCTTCAGGCCTGGCGCATCGCCAGCCCGCTCGACGGGTTTGTGCAATTTCCAGCAAAGGCCTGCCATTGCCGTGCCGGCATCCATGGCAGGACATTATCAGATGGCTGATATTTTTGACGAAATCGATGAAGAGCTGAAGCAGGACCGGGCCAAGCAGGTCTGGGCACGCTATGGCAAATATGTTGTATCCGCAGCCGCAGCCGTTGTACTCAGCGTCGGCGCCTCGCAGGGCTTCACGGCGTGGAAACAGTCGCAGGCGGAAGCCTCCGCCGACCTCTACAGCCAGGCGATCGCATCCGATGATGCGGTGACGATGCTCGAGGCGAGCCTCGGTGACCTCACAGACGGTTACGCGCTTCTTGGCCGTTTCCGGATTGCCGCAGGCAAGGCGGGTGACGGGGACGCCGCTGCGGCAGAGGGTGTTTATCTCGAAATTGCTGCCGATGCGTCCGTCGCCGCGCTCTACCGCGATGCCGCGACGGTTCTGTCTGTCATGAACGCACCGGAATCGAGCAATCCGGCAGACCTGCAGGACCGCCTCGAGCCGCTCGCCAACGGGTCGGGTCCGTGGCGGCCGCTCGCGCTTGAACTGAGCGCGGCGCTGGATCTGAAAGCTGGTGACCGCGGCGCAGCGTCTGCAAAGCTTCAGGAAATCATCGAACTCGAGGGGGCGCCGCCAGAGCTGCGCCAGCGCGCGGCACAGCTTGCGCGGGTGCTTCAGTCCTGAACCGGGGCCGTTCCTCTCATTGCCATACAGGATCACAGCCATGCTGTTACCCAGCCCGACATCGCGAACCGCGTCTTCCGGAAAGCCGTTGCGCGGTCTGACGCTGGCAGCCCTTGGCGCTCTGATGCTGGCGACGACATCCTGTTCGGTGCCGGAAGCGATCCTGTCCGGTGACCGCGTCAATGTACTGCCCGAGATCGTGATCGAAACGGCCTCGCCCGACGCGCTTGCCGAGGGGGCAGGCCTTCCGGAAATGGTCAATCTGAATTCGGCCCGTATGCCGGGAGCTGATTCCGGACATTCCGGCGGCAATTCAAAGCTGCAGCCACCACTGTCGACGAGCTGGAGCTCGAAAATCGGCATGGGCGGCACCGATCTGACCGAACTCGCGCTTCCGGTTGTCGGTGACGGGCGGGTCTATACCGTGTCGCCGGACGGCACGGTGAGCGCCTTCGACGTCAAGAACGGTGCGGCGATCTGGTCGACCGTCATCGAGGACAAGGGTGATGACCCGCTCCCCGGGATCGGCGGAGGCCTGGCGCTGTCACCTGAGGGGCTTGTTGTTCACGCTGGCGGGCAGGCCCTGTCTCTTCTCGACGCGGCGTCCGGTGACCTGATCTGGACCGTCGAGATGAAGATACCGCTGCGTGGCGGACCGACCATCATCGGCACCGACCGGGTGGCTGTGACCGACCTTGACGGCAACATGAAGGTTCACCTTCTCGTGTCCGGTGAAGAGCTGTGGGTGCATTTTGGCATCGCTGCCGGGACGGTTCTGTTCGGCGCGCCCGCACCGGCCTATGCCAATGACGAAATCGCGCTTGCCGGGGCCGGGGGCGAGGTGTCCTATTTCGATGCTGGCAATGGCGAGCTGCTGTGGACGGATTCCGTGGCATCGCTGCTGCCGCGCACGCCGATCCAGAACCTTGGCGATGTGCGGGCGCACCCGGTGCATGATGGCGGCCTCATTTTCGTGATCGGCCAGTCGGGCCGGATCGTGGCGTTCAGCGCGCGCAACGGCCTCCCCGTCTGGGAGCGCGCCATCGCCGGCATGGAGATGCCATGGCTGGCCGGCGAAACCCTCTTCGTCCTGTCGCTTGACGGCCGGCTTTATGCCATTCGCCGCGAGGACGGTGTCATCCGCTGGGTGACCGAGCTTGACGGCGCGGTGCCGCTGGATGTTGTCGTGCCGGAAAATCCGACCCGCTATTTCGGGCCGGTTGTGGCCGGTGACCGTGTCCATGTCGTGTCGCAGGCCGGCACGGTGGTCTCTTTCGACCCGGACAGCGGTGAAGAGGTTGAGCGGCTGTCGCTTGGCCGTGAAGTCCGCACGCCGCCTCAGGTGGCTGCCGGACGTATGTTTGTCATGGGCCACAACGGCACGCTTGTCGCGGTCGAATAGGGGCCTTGTGGCGCGGCAGGTGCCGCGCGGTAAAATCAACTTCATTTCAGGAGCCTGGCAGTTTTGTCATGACCGCCACCATTGCCATCGTCGGGCGGCCGAATGTCGGCAAATCGACACTGTTCAACAGGCTGATCGGCAGGCAGCACGCCATTGTCGACGACCAGCCCGGCGTCACGCGCGACCGCCGCGAGGGCGATGCCAGCCTTGCCGGGCTGCGCTTTCGTATCATTGATACGGCCGGCCTTGAGGAAGCCTCGACCGGCAGCCTGGAGGATCGCATGCGCCGGCAGACGGAACGCGCGATCGATGCCGCCGATTTCACACTGATGGTGATCGACGCCCGCGCCGGTGTCACGCCCGCCGACAAGTTCTTTGCCGACCAGATTCGCCGCGCAGGCGCGCATGTCGTGCTTCTCGCCAACAAATGCGAGGGGCGCGCCGGCGCAGCCGGCCTTGCCGAGGCGTGGGAGCTTGGGCTGGGGGAACCGGTGCCGATTTCGGCGGCCCATGGCGAGGGGCTTGTCGACCTTCATGACGCGATCATCGAAGGCGCGCGCATGGTCGGCATCGACATGCTGGCCGAACCCGAGGATGACGACACCGACGCCATCGACGGGGACGACGAGCCGCCTCTGGACGAGGAGGGCAACCCGCTCGAGATCTGGCAGGACGAACAGTCCATCCAGCCGATGCGGATCGCTGTTGTCGGCAGGCCGAACATGGGCAAGTCTACGCTGATCAACCGGCTTCTCGGCGAGGACCGGCTGCTGACCGGTCCCGAGGCCGGCATCACACGCGATTCGATCGAGCTTCCCTTCACCTGGAAGGGGCGCCCGTACAAGCTCGTCGATACCGCCGGCATGCGCCGGAAGGCCCGCATCAGCGACAAGGTCGAGCAGCTGATGGTCGAGGATGCCCTTCGCGCCATCCAGTATGCGCACCTGTGCGTTCTGCTCGTTGACGCCACCGAGGAACTGCATCGTCAGGACCTGGCGATCGCAAGGCTGATTGCCGAGGAAGGTCGCGCGGTCGTCATAGGCGCCAACAAGTGGGACGCGGTGCGCAACAGGCAGGCGGCGGCGCAGGGAATTGACGACCGGCTGCAAACCTCGCTGGCGCAGCTTCGCGGGGTGCCGGTGGTGCACACATCCGGCCTTCACGGCCGCGGTCTCGACAAGATGCTTGCCGCTGCGGACGAGATGTACGGCCTGTGGAACACACGGATTTCCACGGGCAGGCTGAACCGCTGGCTCGAGGGCATGCTGGAGGCGCATCCGCCGCCGCTTGTCGAGGGACGCCGGCTGCGCATCCGCTACATGACCCAGATCAAGACGCGTCCGCCGACATTCGCGCTGTTTGTCAGCCGCCCGGCCGATCTGCCCGAAAGCTATCTTCGCTACCTGACGACCGGTCTGCGGACCGATTTCGGCCTGTGGGGCATCCCTGTGCGGATGGTCATGCGCAAGGGTGACAACCCTTATGCCGGCAAGGCACGCAAACGCTAGCCGGATCAGGCCGCCGTGCCGGTTTCACCAAAGGTTGTGACGAGGAACGCGCCAAAGGCGCTGATCGTTTCGCGCAGACCAAGCGTGCGCTGGCTGTCAAGCCGGGCCGGCCCGTCCATATAGAGGTTCCGGTTGATCTCGATCTGCAGCGCCTGGCGTGCCGAGCGCGCATCACCGTTGCTGCGGGTGATGTGGCCCCCGGCATAGGGATGGTTCCACCCGACGGACAGGCCCGCATCCTTGAAAAAGCCGGAAACCGCATCGGCTGTAGCACGGTCCAGCGTGGTTCCGTGCCCGTCTCCGAAGATGATGTCCGGAAGCGCGTTGTTCATCCTGTCCTGGCCCGGCATTGAATGGAAATCCACCAGAAGGACGTGGCCGTGCTGTTGCATCGCCTTGTCGGTCAGCCTCTGCAGCGCCGCGTGATAGGGCGCATGGACGATGGTGGTGCGCAGCGATGCCTCGGCGGCATCGAGACGGTTTGCATAGATGGGCTTGCGCGCCGCGGTGAGCTTAGGGATCAGCCCGTATCCGGCGCGTACATGATGGCATGGCTTTGCCGCCTTCACTGGGCCGTCGAACATCGCGCTATCGAGCGCCGAGGCGTCGCGGTTCACATCGAGAAAGGCGCGCGCAACCCGGTTGACCAGCGTGGGGATGCCGACCGCAGCAAGGCCGGGAAGAAGGCAGTCGACTCCGAAGTCCTCGAGCCCGCGCAAGGCCTCGACAGGCTGCGCGGCCATGGCAAGCATGCCGGCGGGATAGCCGCGGCCGGCATGCGGGCACGAGGCGACGATGGCGGATTGAACGGCTATTGTCTCGTAGATGTCGAAGGAAACATAGCCGGGGTCTTCAAACAGCGTGTCTCCCACCACGACGGGCGGCAGGGTTGTGTCACCGAGACCGAACTGCTCGGGTGCCGGTGAAACGGAAGACGGATGCGGGCTCTGGATGGCAACGCCTCCGGACACGGCCCCTTGCGGGTCCCCGGACGTGGTCGCCCCGACATCGTCCGGCACCATCTGGTCGGTCAAAACACTGCTCATCACCGGGCGACGCTAGCACGGTTTTGGCGTGCCTCCCATAGACTGCGTATCCCTGCGCGGAAATGTGGCATCAGCGCGCGCACCAGCAGGCATGACGCATGCGAAAAAGGGACTTGCGGAAAGCCGGCGCTTGGTGCAGAACTACACGCCTTGAAGACAGCCGTCAGGTGGTCTTCTGACCCGCCGGCCGGACAAGAAGCCATCGCAAGACGATTGATCGCTTCTCCGGCAAACCCGGCACCGCCGCATGGCCCTGACGGGCATCTCTATGCGGCGTTGAAATGGGGCGTGTAGCTCAGCGGGAGAGCACTACGTTGACATCGTAGGGGTCACAGGTTCAATCCCTGTCACGCCCACCATTTCACCCTCTTTACAATCACTGGAAAACGGTTGTTTGGCGAT
>Ga0181573_10003784_pt1 | contig 13195 bp, 6 predicted proteins | sample 101ome_25_FD_148643 | JGI IMG/M metagenome (GOLD analysis project Ga0181573, IMG submission 148643) | Coastal salt marsh microbial communities from the Groves Creek Marsh, Skidaway Island, Georgia - 101409BT metaG (spades assembly) | ecosystem: Environmental > Aquatic > Marine > Intertidal zone...
CGTTTTTCGGTTGGAGTAAAGTACTTTGGGTTTGGTATTATTTTGAGCCTGCACTCATCATTTTAGGAACCATGGCAGTAGTGCGTTGCGCCTTAGATTGTTGGGTTGAACAAGCATCCAGCCTCCAAACAAGTGCAGTGCCGCTTGCAAACAAAAAAGAAGCATTTTACTATTTTCTTGTAAATTTTGGGTTAATGTTTTGTAACCCAACACACTTAGAAGGGGCTCAAACTCTTATTAGTTCAATCCCAGGGAACCGCTATTTTTATTTAATTGCATTTACATGTATGTATACTGCAGTAATTTTCGGTTTCTGGGCAACAGTTGGGCACCGTATTTTTGGTAAAGCTTATTCAGGTTTTGGTGCACAACAAACATTAAACCGTTTTCGTATTCGTCGTGTAGCTGTTGCTATGGTAGCAGCACTATTCATTCAATTTTTTAATTGTACACCGGAAACGTTAGTAATCTATCATTTTGATAGTCTTCTTGCTTACACACCCTTTGATCAATTAAAGCACCATAAAACACGTGGATACGTATGGGAATTAGGGTCGAATGCTTCTGGAGTGGAATTTACTCGCGGCGTTCCCAAAACTGCCAACAAATCTGGAATTTTAAATGAACAGGCGTTACGTAGTAATATTCAGTTTAAATCAATGTGGAATACTGAAGCCCGTTATGAAGAGTGTAATCAAACTAGAGAGCGTGAATTAACTAATGATGATTGGAATAATGAAGTAACTTTCCACGAATTCCGTGGAATTAACCAAGGGACTCTTAAGGCTCGTTTAGCACCATTCCACTTATACATGATGCCAAAATGGGAACAGCAAGAGAATAAAGATTATTTATTAACATTACGTAAAATTCGTACCGAAATGGATGAAAAATTACTTAATGAAGGGTCAGTCGCGGAACAAACTTCTTTTTTACCCTTTAGTGACAATTGGTTAAATGAAATCGATTACATTACAGATAATGAAGTTTTACAAGAACGTGCAGAATCTCAAGCTGGATATGAAGAAATGCAAAAATTTCTTCGTAACACAAACTGGACATCTAATCATTTACATTTAGGGAATGGTCAAGATGTAGAGGTTTCATATGCAAAATTACATAAGCTTCCCGCAGAAGTTCGTTTACCATGGCATTACCCAGCAGTAAAACCGGTTGAAACAATTCAAGGAAATGAGATTGAACAATTGAATAATGAGATTCAATCGAATATTGAATTTCTTGCAAATGAGCCAGAGCGTGTTCAACCAAATGTGTATCAACGTATTTGGGATTACCGTAATGTAGGAAAAGTTACAGCACGCCCATTTGATCCAGAACGTGAGAATAAACTTGAGTTAGAGCGTCAAATTCGCATGAATGCATTTCTTGTTCCTGAATGGAAACAGACTAAATAGATTTTATTCGTTGTTTTTTTTCCGCTATACTAGAGTATAGCGGGATAGAGCAGTCTGGTAGCTTGTAAGGCTCATAATCTTAAGGTCACAGGTTCAAATCCTGTTCCCGCCAGAAAAATGAAGAGTGGTTGCAAAAAGTTTTTCTTTTTGAGGAAAGTCCGAACTCTCAAGAGATATAAAATAACTTAAGAACATTAAGTGCAATTTTTGTGAGGATAGTGCCACAGAAAATAGACTTTTCTGTATGAATATACGGATCAAAGGTGCAAATTTATTTTAAGTTTGTGAATTTTTAAAATAGGTAGACCCTTATTGAGAGCAAAAGTCTAATTTTAAATCGTATTTCTTTAAAATTTAATCTTGCTAGAAAATTCTTTTTATTTAGAATTTCCAGATAAATAACCACAAAATTACAGAATTCGGCTTATACTTTATTTTTCTTAGAACCTCTAGACAAAAATTAGAGTTGTGATTATTATATGAGTAAGCGGGTGTAACTCAATGGTAGAGTGCCATCCTTCCAAGTTGGACGTTGCGTGTTCGAGTCACGTCACCCGCTTTTATAAGTTATATCGGAAAATGTGTAGACATTACTAAATATGTCTGATATTGTAATGAGTAAGTATTTGGCGGGCGTAGCCAAGTGGTAAGGCAAAGGACTGTGACTCCTTCACTCGCGGGTTCGATCCCCGTCGTTCGCCCAGAATACATACCAAAGATTTAAAAAAAATTATGAAAGTTCGCGCATCAGTTAAAAAAATGTGTCCAAAGTGTCGAGTAATTCGACGTCACGGAAAAGTAATGGTAATTTGTAGTAACCCAAAACATAAGCAACGTCAAGGATAATGACTAGTCTTTATAATTGGTTTTCTTATTTTTAAATTAACCCTATTATCTTTTAGGGTTAATTTTTGATATTGCAATCTTTAGTTCATTTGCTTTATTATATATATGAGGGGTCTATAGCTCAGTTGGTAGAGCGCTTCGTTTACACCGAAGATGTCGGCGGTTCGAGTCCGTCTAGGCCCATTAATTTGATTGTTTTTTTTGTTGAATACTAGTGCTTATGCTATAATTATAAATAGAAAGTCAGTAAAATTAATATTATGTAAAGAGGTAGCTTATGGGATTACCGTGGTACCGTGTACACACTGTTGTATTAAATGACCCAGGTCGTTTAATTGCAGTACACCTTATGCACACAGCATTAGTATCTGGTTGGGCAGGTTCAATGGCGTTATACGAATTAGCAGTATTTGATCCATCAGATCCAGTACTTAACCCAATGTGGCGTCAAGGAATGTTCGTTCTTCCGTTCATGACACGTCTTGGAGTAACAAACTCTTGGGGTGGATGGACAATTAGTGGTGAAAGCACATCAAACCCAGGAATCTGGTCTTACGAGGGTGTAGCAGCTTCACACATTATTCTTTCTGGTCTTCTTTTCCTTGCTGCAATTTGGCACTGGGTATTCTGGGATCTTGAGCTTTTCCGTGACCCACGAACTCAACAACCAGCGTTAGACCTTCCAAAAATTTTTGGTATTCACCTTTTCCTTTCTGGAGTTCTTTGTTTTGGATTTGGAGCATTCCACGTAACTGGGCTTTTTGGTCCTGGTATCTGGGTATCTGATCCTTACGGACTTACAGGAGCGGTAGAGCCAGTTGCACCAGCATGGGGCGCAGAAGGATTTGATCCTTACAACCCAGGTGGAATTGCATCTCACCACATTGCTGCTGGAATCGTAGGAATTCTTGCAGGTCTTTTCCACTTAAGTGTTCGTCCACCACAGCGTCTTTATAAGGCATTACGTATGGGTAACGTTGAAACTGTACTTTCGAGTTCAATTGCAGCGGTATTCTGGGCTGCATTTGTAGTTGGAGGAACTATGTGGTACGGTTGTGCTGCTACTCCAATTGAACTTTTTGGACCAACGCGTTACCAGTGGGATCAAGGTTTCTTCCAACAAGAAATTGAGAAGCGTGTACAAACAAGCGTAGCTGGTGGAGCATCTCTTTCTGATGCATGGTCACGTATTCCTGAAAAACTTGCATTCTACGACTACATTGGAAATAACCCAGCGAAGGGTGGTCTTTTCCGTTCGGGACCAATGGATAACGGAGATGGTATTGCTGCAGGATGGCTTGGACACGCTACATTCACAGATAAGAATGGTCGTGAACTTTTTGTTCGCCGTATGCCAACTTTCTTTGAAACTTTCCCAGTTATTCTTATTGACAGTGATGGTGTAGTACGTGCAGACGTACCATTCCGTCGTGCTGAATCTAAGTACTCAATTGAACAAGTAGGAGTAAACGTTACATTCTACGGTGGAGAACTTGATGGGTTAACATTTACAGACCCAGCAACTGTTAAGAAGTATGCTCGTCGTGCACAACTTGGAGAAGTATTTGAGTTTGACCGTGCAACGCTTCAGTCTGATGGAGTTTTCCGTAGTAGCCCACGTGCATGGTTTACTTTTGCACACGTAAGTTTCGCTCTTCTTTTCTTCTTCGGTCACATTTGGCACGGAGCACGTACAATTTTCCGTGATGTATTCGCTGGTATTGACCCAGACTTAGATGAACAAGTAGAGTTTGGTGCATTCCAGAAACTTGGAGATGTAACAACTCGTCGTCAAGCTGTTTAATTACTAGGAGTTAAATATTATGGAAGCTATTGTATACACATTTTTACTTGTAGGTACTCTTGGAATTATTTTCTTTGCGATCTTTTTCCGCGAGCCACCTCGTATTGCAAAGTAACTTTTAAGTAAGTTATATTTTTTGGGGGGGTTTCCCCCCCAAATTTAATATAAATAAAAATATTTCTATATAAACTTGTCGATCTTACAAGAAATCTTGTAAAATATAAATAGTAGAAAATTGCGTTATAACAAAAATTGTAAAAAATCTTTGTTACTAATGAAATAATTATTAAAATTTAGGTAAATAGTATGACTATTGCACTTGGAAAAGTTGACGAAAAGCGCGGTTGGTTTGACAACGTTGATGACTGGCTTAAGCGTGACCGTTTCGTATTTGTAGGATGGTCTGGTATTTTATTATTCCCATGTGCTTACTTTGCACTTGGTGGATGGCTTACTGGAACAACATTTGTAACATCATGGTACACACACGGATTAGCAAGTTCATACCTTGAGGGTTGTAACTTCCTTACGTCTGCAGTATCAACACCATCAAACGCAATGGCACACTCACTTCTTCTCCTTTGGGGACCAGAAGCACAGGGTGACTTCACACGTTGGTGCCAACTTGGTGGATTATGGACGTTCGTAGCTCTTCACGGAGCATTCGGATTAATTGGTTTCATGCTCCGTCAATTCGAAATTGCACGTGCTGTACAGATTCGTCCTTACAACGCGATTGCATTCTCAGCTCCTATTGCTGTATTCGTATCAGTGTTCCTTATCTACCCACTTGGGCAATCAGGATGGTTCTTCGCACCTTCATTTGGTGTAGCTGGAATTTTCCGTTTCATTCTTTTCTTCCAAGGTTTCCACAACTGGACTCTTAACCCATTCCACATGATGGGAGTAGCTGGTGTACTTGGTGCTGCACTTCTTTGTGCAATTCACGGTGCAACTGTAGAGAACACACTTTTTGAAGATGGTGACGGTTCAAACACATTCCGTGCATTTAACCCAACTCAAGCAGAAGAGACTTACTCAATGGTTACTGCAAACCGTTTCTGGTCACAGATTTTTGGAGTAGCTTTCTCTAACAAGCGTTGGCTTCACTTCTTCATGCTTTTTGTACCTGTAACAGGATTATGGATGTCTGCACTTGGTGTAGTTGGTTTAGCGCTTAACCTCCGTGCATACGATTTCGTATCACAAGAGATCCGCGCAGCAGAAGATCCTGAGTTTGAAACATTCTACACAAAGAACATTCTTCTTAACGAAGGAATCCGTGCATGGATGGCAGCTCAAGATCAGCCTCATGAAAACCTTGTATTCCCTGAGGAGGTACTTCCACGTGGAAACGCTCTTTAATTCAACTCTCGTAGTAGGTGGTCGAGACCAAGAATCTACTGGGTTCGCTTGGTGGGCTGGTAACGCTCGACTTATTAACCTTTCTGGTAAACTTTTAGGTGCACACGTTGCACACGCTGGTCTTATTGTATTCTGGGCTGGAGCGATGAACCTTTTTGAGGTAGCTCACTTCGTACCTGAGAAGCCAATGTATGAGCAAGGTTTAATCCTTCTCCCGCACTTAGCAACACTTGGTTATGGTGTTGGACCTGGTGGAGAAGTACTTGATACATTCCCTTACTTTGTGTCAGGAGTTCTTCACCTTATTTCTTCTGCAGTTTTAGGTTTTGGTGGTGTTTACCACTCAATTATTGGTCCTGAAACGCTTGAAGAATCATACCCATTCTTTGGGTACCTTTGGAAAGACAAGAACAAAATGACAACTATTTTAGGAATTCACCTCGTAATTCTTGGTCTTGGTTGTTGGCTTCTTGTTTGGAAAGCAATGTACTTTGGTGGAGTTTATGATACATGGGCACCAGGTGGTGGTGATGTACGTGTAATCAACTACCCAACTTACGACCCATCTGTAATCTTTGGATACTTACTTAAATCACCTTTTGGTGGTGACGGTTGGATTATTTCTGTAGATAACATGGAAGATGTAATTGGTGGGCACATTTGGATCGGAACTACTTTAATTCTTGGTGGTTTCTGGCACATTTTCACTAAGCCGTTTGCATGGGCACGTCGTGCTTTTGTTTGGTCTGGTGAAGCTTACCTTTCATACAGTCTTGCAGCTGTTTCAACTATGGCATTTATTGCGGCTGTATTTGTATGGTTTAACAATACTGTATACCCTTCTGAGTTCTTTGGACCAACAGGACCAGAAGCATCACAAGCACAAGCATTTACTTTCCTTGTTCGTGACCAACGTTTAGGAGCAAACATTGCTTCTGCACAAGGACCAACAGGATTAGGTAAGTACCTTATGCGTTCACCAACTGGAGAAATCATTTTCGGTGGTGAGACAATGCGTTTCTGGGATATGCGTGCTCCATGGGTAGAGCCACTTCGTGGACCAAACGGTCTTGATTTATCGAAGCTTAAGAATGACATTCAGCCTTGGCAAGAGCGTCGTTCAGCTGAGTACATGACTCACGCACCATTAGGGTCACTTAACTCTGTAGGTGGAGTAGCAACAGAAATTAACTCAACTAACTTCGTAAACCCACGTAGTTGGCTTTCTACTTCTCACTATGTATTAGGTTTCTTCTTCTTTGTAGGACACCTTTGGCACGCTGGTCGTGCTCGTGCTGCAGCAGCTGGTTTCGAGAAAGGAATTGATCGTGATACAGAGCCAGTACTTTCAATGCGTCCACTTGACTAATTTTTATTAGTTAATTGTTGATTATTTGATATTGGGCCGCTTAAAATTTTTTAAGCGGCCCAACAAAATAAAAATTATACATCTTTACAATATTTTGCTAATATATCTTTAAGGACGTGTAGCTTAGTTGGATAGAGTATCTGGCTACGAACTAGAAGGTCGGGGGTTCGAATCCCTCCTCGTCCGATAATTTATTCCGGCTAATGATGATTCTGCGCGTTCTGTGGCGTTTATTCTTTCTGCACTTACTAACTAATTTGTGTTTATTGTAATTTTTGGGGGGAAACTTATATTGTGTGATATAAGTTTCCCCCCTTTTTTTGTTTCTGGGTTCTAAAATGGTTCTTTCTTTTGCCTTTGTGCTGTGTGAATTTCTGTTTTGAGAAAGAGGCAGACATCGTGGTGTGTTTTTGTTGGCCTTGTATACTAATACTCAGAAGCATTCGTAAGAATGAGATTCAAAAACACATCATGGAGAGTTTGATCCTGGCTCAGAAGGAACGCTGGCAGCGTGCATAACACATGCAAGTTGAACGGGATTGTTATCTTCGGATAACATGAGAGTAGCGAACGGGTGAGTAACACGTAAGAATCTACCTTTAGGACGGGGATAACTTCTGGAAACGGATGCTAATACCCGATATGCTGTGGAGTGAAAGAATTTTCGCCTAAGGATGAGCTTGCGTCTGATTAGCTAGATAGAGTGGTAATGGCACACTATGGCAACGATCAGTAGCTGGTCTGAGAGGATGGACAGCCACATTGGAACTGAGACACGGTCCAAACTCCTACGGGAGGCAGCAGTGGGGAATTTTCCGCAATGGGCGAAAGCCTGACGGAGCGACGCTGCGTGAAGGATGACGGCCTGCGGGTTGTAAACTTCTTTTCTCGAAGAAGAATCAATGACGGTATTCGAGGAATAAGCATCGGCTAACTCTGTGCCAGCAGCCGCGGTAAGACAGAGGATGCAAGTGTTATTCGGATTGATTGGGCGTAAAGCGTCTGTAGGCGGTTTAGAAAGTCTCTTGTGAAATTCTTCAGCTCAACTGAGGGTCCGCAAAAGAAACTTCTAAGCTTGAGGGAAGTAGAGGTATAGGGAATTTCCGGTGGAGCGGTGAAATGCGTAGATATCGGAAGGAACACCAATATGGCGAAGGCACTGTACTGGGCTTTTCCTGACGCTAAGAGACGAAAGCTAAAGGAGTGATTAGGATTAGATACCCTAGTAATTTTAGCCGTAAACGATGGAAACTCACTGCCGAGCCGGTATTCGGAGCGGTGGTCAAGCTAACGCGTGAAGTTTCCCGCCTGGGGATTACGCATGCAAATGTGAAACTCAAAGGAATTGACGGGGACCCGCACAAGCGGTGGAGTATGTGGTTTAATTCGATGCAACGCGAAAAACCTTACCAAGGTTTGAAATCATTTCAAAACTCTTTGAAAGAAGAGCCTCCTTCGGGATGAAATGACAGGTGGTGCATGGCTGTCGTCAGCTCGTGTTGTGAAATGTCAAGTTAAGTCTTGTAACGAGCGCAACCCATGTCTTTTGTTGCTGTTTTCAGTGCTTAAAAGAGACTGCCGCTCTACAGCGGAGGAAGGTGTGGATGATGTCAAGTCAGCATGCCCCTTATATCTTGGGCTACACACGTACTACAATGGTAGGGACAATGAGTCGCAAACCTGCGAAGGCTAGCCAATCTCAAAAACCCTATCTCAGTTCGGATTGTACTCTGCAACTCGAGTGCATGAAGGTGGAATCGCTAGTAATCGCTGGTCAGCATACAGCGGTGAATACGTTCCCGGGTCTTGTACACACTGCCCGTCACACCATGGAAGTCGACTCTTCCCTAAGTCGTTACTCGAACCGTAAGGACGAGGATGCCGAAGGCAGGGTTGGTGACTAGGGTGAAGTCGTAACAAGGTAGCCGTACTGGAAGGTGTGGCTGGAATACCTCCTTTTAATGAGATCTTGAAACAAAAAGTTTCAAAAAGACCAAGCCGGAAGCGGCGCGTAATTGCCGCTGGCTACGGGCTATTAGCTCAGGTGGTTAGAGCGCACCCCTGATAAGGGTGAGGTCTCTGGTTCAAGTCCAGAATAGCCCATGGCACGGGGGTATAGCTCAGTTGGTAGAGCGCTGCCTTTGCAAGGCAGACGTCAGCGGTTCGAGTCCGCTTACCTCCAGCCAAAGATCCTTGTATGAAGGATCTTTTGAATTGTGGAATTTTTAATGTAAAACAAAATCAATCAACAAAGAGTATATGGTGGAGATCTAGGGACCTAGAGCCGATGAAGGGCGTGATAACCGACGATATGCTTCGGGGAGCAGGACGTATGCTTTGATCCGAAGATTCCCGAATAGGGCAACCTTAAACATTCCTTCTTGAATTCATAGAGAAGAGAAAGACAACCCAGTGAACTGAAACATCTTAGTAGCTGGAGGAAAAGAAAGCAAAAGCGATTCCCAAAGTAGCGGCGAGCGGAATGGGACCAGTCTAAAAGAAAAATTTATTTTTTCTGGTTATAGGACCAAACACCTAAGGTAAAGAAATACATGAGAGACGAAGCAGCTGAATCCTGCGCCATAGATGGTGAAAGCCCAGTCGTTGAATTATGTCTCAATGCCGTTTGGCTCCCAAGTAGTATGGGGCACGTGAAATCCCGTATGAATTCGCCAGGACCACCTGGTAAGACTAAATACTCCTAGGTCACCGATAGCGAAAAGTACCGCGAGGGAAAGATGAAAAGAACCCCTTTTCGGGGAGTGAAATAGAACATGAAACCGTATACTTACAATTGGTAGGAGGATGAACACATCTGACTGCATGCCTGTTGAAGAATGATCTGGCGACTTACGGTAAGTGGCATGGTTAAGATTTTTCATCGAAGCCAAAGCGAAAGCATGTCTGAATAGGGCTCTCGTCCCTTATCGTAGACCCGAACCCAGGTGATCTAACCATGACCAGAATGAAGCTTTGGTGATACGAAGTGGAGGTTCGAACCGACCGATGTTGAAAAATCGACGGATGAGTTGTGGTTAGGGGTGAAATGCCAATCGAACTTGGAGCTAGCTGGTTCTCCTCGAAATGCGTTGAGGCGCAGCGGTTATTTATGAACTCTCAGGGGGTAAAGCTCTGTTTCGGTGCGGGCTGCGAAAGCGGTACCAATCTGTTGCAAACTCGGAATACCTGAGATGCCTTCAAATAGCCAGTGAGACTATGGGGGACAAGCTTCATAGTCAAAAGGGAAACAGCCCAGACCATCAGTTAAGGCTCCTAAATAAAAGCTAAGTGGTAAAGGAGGTGAAAATGCTGTGACAATCAGGAGGTTTGCCTAGAAGCAGCCACCCTCTAAGGAGTGCGTAATAGCTCACTGATCAAGCGTTTTTGCGCCGAAAATTTCCGGAACTAAGTTTTTTGCCGAAGCTATGGATATATTATCTACATAATATGTGGTAGAGGAGCGTTCCGCTCAGGGAGAAGCCAAGCGCGTAAGCCGCGGTGGACAGAGCGGAAGTGAGAATGTCAGATTGAGTAACGAAAACACTAGTGAGAATCTAGTGCCCCGAAAACGTAAGGGTTCCTCTGCAAGGCTCGTCCTCAGAGGGTCAGTCAGGACCTAAGGTGAGGCCGAAAGGCGTAATCGATGGAAAGAAGGCTTACATTCCTTCACCGTTCTTTATTAGTCCTGAGGGACGAACAAATGAAGAGAAAGATGTTCTCCAAACTTGGCAGTTTGGGTCCAAGGCAGCCTTCTCTCTGCATTTTTTCCAAGAAAAGCTCATTCGACTTTGATAAATGAACGCCTGTACCGTAAACCGACACAGGTACGTGGGTTGAATAAACTAAGGGGAGCGAGATAACTCTCTCTAAGGAACTCGGCAAATTGGCTCTGTACCTTCGGAAGAAAGAGTGCTTCATTATACTTCGGTATAAAAAGCCACAGTAAAGAGATCCAGGCGACTGTTTACCAAAAACACAGGTCTCCGCAAAGTCGCAAGACGATGTATGGGGGCTGACACCTGCCCAGTGCCAGAAGGTTAAAGAAGTTGGTTCGTTTCGACAAAGCTGACGACTGAAGCCCTGGTGAACGGCGGCAGTAACTATAACTGTCCTAAGGTAGCGAAATTCCTTGTCGGGTAAGTTCCGACCCGCACGAAAGGTGTAACGATCTGGATACTGTCTCAGAGAGAGGCTCGGTGAAATAAAAATATCTGTGAAGATGCGGATTACCTGCACGCGGACAGAAAGACCCTATGAAGCTTTACTGTAACCTGGAATTGCTCTCAAGCTTATCTTGCGCAGCTTAGGTGGGAGACGTTGAACTTCTTCTTCCGGGAAGGAGGGAGTCATCAGTGAGATACCACTCTTGGTAAGCTAGAGCGCTCATTTCTAACCGTCAACCGGTAGAAAGACAGTTTCAGGCGGGCAGTTTGACTGGGGCAGTCACCTCCCAAAAGGTAATGGAGGTGTACAAAGGTTCGCTCAGGCTGGACGGAAATCAGCCATAGAGTGTAAAAGCATAAGCGAGCTTGACTGCGAGACTGACATGTCAAGCAGAGACGAAAGTCGGTTTTAGTGATCCGACGGTGCTGAGTGGAAAGGCCGTCGCTCAACGGATAAAAGTTACTCTAGGGATAACAGGCTAATCTCCCCCAAGAGTTCACATCGACGGGGAGGTTTGGCACCTCGATGTCGGCTTATCGCATCCTGGAGCGGAAGTACGTTCCAAGGGTTGGGCTGTTCGCCCATAGAAAGCGGTACATGAGCTGGGTTCAGAACGTCGTGAGACAGTTTGGTCCATATCCCGTGTAGGCGTTTAGAGCATTGAGAGGATCTCCCCTTTGTACGAGAGGACCAGGTGGGGACAAACCGCTAGTGTACCAGTTATCACGCCAGTGGTAAACGCTGGGTAGCTATGTTTGGAGAAGATAACTGCTGAAAGCATATAAGTAGGAAGCTCACCTTAAGATGAGTGCTCTTTTGTCAATGAAAACTTTTTCATAAAAGACAGAGAAGGTCATGGTAAGACTAACCATTTGATAGGCGTAATGTAGACGTCCAGAAATGGATTTTGAAGCTGATACGTACTAATAGACCGAAGGATTTGATTTTATTTATTTATTTATTTTCTTGGTGTCTTCGTCGAAATCGAGACACAGCATCCCATTCCGAACTGCGTGGTGAAAGGTTTTTGAGATTAAGATAGCTATCGGGCCACTGATAGTAAAAACATATCGATGCCAAGATTTATTTATTCCTAATAAAAAAAGGGGGTAGGAAATATACTGACTGTATATTTCCTACCCCCTTTTTTAGTTTCTAGGAACTGCAAAATATAAAAAAAGAATGATGGATAAAAATATTAAGGAGGATGCGGCCGTAGAATACCCTTCATAGACAGTAAATTAAAACTTTTAGTTCTATAAAATAACAGTGTGTATGTCTTATGAAGAAAAAAGCAAATTACAACAGGAAAACAGGGTTTTTCTCTTATTTGCTTGTATTAGTAAATTTTTTTTATTCTATGGTGCCCGGAAGGGCACATTTTTACCCTACATAAGGCTAGGTCTATGTATTTTTCTTTATGTCTTTGTTTATGTTCTGGTATACCCCCTTTCGGGGGCATACTACCTATCTGTTAGGAGTCTAACAGAAAAGTTTTGACTATGCGTTGATAGAAGGAGCTTCTACTGATGCAAGGTCAAGAGGGAAGTTGTGAGCGTTACGCTCGTGCATTACTTCCATACCGAGGTTAGCACGGTTTACGATATCAGCCCATGTGTTAATTACACGTCCGTTTGAGTCTACTACAGACTGGTTGAAGTTGAATCCGTTAAGGTTGAAAGCCATAGTAGAAATACCAAGAGCTGTGAACCAGATTCCCATTACTGGCCAGATTGCAAGGAAGAAGTGAAGTGAACGTGAGTTGTTGAATGAAGCGTATTGGAAGATAAGACGTCCGAAGTAACCGTGTGCAGCTACGATGTTGTAAGTCTCTTCTTCTTGTCCGAACTTGTATCCTGCGTTTGCAGACTCGTTCTCAGTTGTCTCACGGATGAGAGATGAAGTTACGAGTGATCCGTGCATTGCAGAGAAAAGTGAACCACCGAATACACCAGCAACACCAAGCATGTGGAATGGGTGCATAAGAATGTTGTGCTCAGCCTGGAATACGATCATGAAGTTGAAAGTTCCAGAAATTCCGAGAGGCATTCCGTCAGAGAAAGAACCCTGTCCGATTGGGTAGATAAGGAATACTGCAGTTGCTGCAGCTACAGGAGCTGAGTAAGCTACTGCGATCCAAGGACGCATTCCTAAACGGAATGAAAGCTCCCACTCACGACCCATGTATGAACAAATTCCGATGAAGAAGTGACATACGATAAGCTGGTAAGG
>Ga0181573_10003788_pt1 | contig 13187 bp, 9 predicted proteins | sample 101ome_25_FD_148643 | JGI IMG/M metagenome (GOLD analysis project Ga0181573, IMG submission 148643) | Coastal salt marsh microbial communities from the Groves Creek Marsh, Skidaway Island, Georgia - 101409BT metaG (spades assembly) | ecosystem: Environmental > Aquatic > Marine > Intertidal zone...
CGCACCGCCTGGAACGCGCCCAGCTGCTGTCCGAATTGTTCCCGCGTTTGGGCATGCTCGATAGCGATGTCGACCGCGCGCTGCGCTTGGCCCACCGCACTCGCGGCCAACCCGGCGCGGGCGTAATGCAGCGTCGACATTAAATTGTAGAACCCGCGATTGACCTCGCCCATGACATCCGCGTCGGGCACGAATACCTCGTCCAGCCCGATATCCCATGAGGTCAGCCCGGCATTGCCGATCTTCTCAAGCTCGGTCATCGCCACGCCCTCGGCATCGGGCGGAATCAGCATCATGGTGATCCCATGGTGCCGCGTGGCGTCGGGGTCGGTGCGGCACGGCGTGACCATATAGGTCGCTTGCTTGGCGTTGCTTGACCACGTCTTGCGTCCGGTCACCCGCCAACCGCCGTCGAACTTTTTGGCGCGCGTTTGAATGCTGCCGGCATCGCTGCCCGCACCGGGCTCGGTCAATGCCAGCGCAAACATCGCCTCGCCGCGAATCATCTTGGGCAACAGGTCGGCGCGCTGCGCGTCGTTGCCGTAGGTCATCAGCGACATCCCGCCGAAGCACACAGTGGTGTCGTACAGCGTGCCCAGCATGGACGCGCGATAGCCCAGTCGCTCCTCGACCCGCGTGACGATCGACCACGGCAAATCTTGGCCGCCATAGGCCTCCGGAAACGGCAGGCCCAACAAACCGGCTTTGCCCAGCGCCGGCATCAAATCGAAGGGCGGCGCATGACCGCGATCGCGGCGCCGCAACTCTTCGGGGGGAATATGTTGGTCGACGAACCGGTCGACGCTATCCAGGATCAAACGCAGCGTGTCGTCGTCGGTTGAGGTCTTGTCCATGAACCTATCCCGCTTGTAGGGTCCGGCGTCATTGTAAGCGCACTGCAGCCGTCGTTCGAATCGGAACGCACCATGTCCGCCCCCGTTATCTTTCTCTTTCGCCGCGACCTCCGGTTGGACGACAACCCAGCGTTAACCGCCGCGGTCGCGACCGGCCAACCCGTCATTTGTCTCTTTGTGCTGGATGAGGAGGTCCCGCGCCCGCCGGGGGGCGCGTCCGGGTGGTGGCTTCACCATAGCTTGGCCGCTTTGGATCGCGCGCTGCGCGCCTGCGGCGGGATCTTGATCCTGCGCCGCGGTGCCACGGTCGACGTCGTCGCCGATGTGGTCCGCACCTCAGGCGCCACCGCGCTCTACGTCGCACGGCGTTACGAGCCCGGCTCGGCCGATCAAGAGAACGCGCTCAAAAGCCGGCTGGACGCCCATGACGTGGCGGTGCATCGCTTCGCCGGTACCTTGCTCAGCGACCCCGACGCTATTCGCACCGGCCAAGGCGGGCCGTTCAAAGTGTTCACGCCGTTCTATCGTGCGGTCCTCAAGGCGGTGCCGCCATCCCAACCGATCTCGGCGCCCACCACGGTCGCGGCGCCCGCGACCTTGCCGAACAGCGACGATCTCGATGCCTGGGGGTTGCTGCCGCGCACGCCCGATTGGGCGGGTGGCTTGCGCGAGACCTGGACCCCCGGTGCGGCTGGCGCCCATAACCGTCTCGACGACTTTATCGATGCCGGCCTGACCACCTACGAAACGGGTCGGGATGTGCCCGGCATCGACGGCACCTCGGCGCTCTCGCCGCATTTGCACTTTGGCGAGATCAGCCCGCGCCAAGTCCGCGCGCGCCTTCTCTTTGCCGCCGATCGGCACCCCGAAACCGCGACCGGCGCCGCCGCGGTCGAACGCCAACTCGTATGGCGCGATTTCACCCATCACCTCTTGCATCACTGGCCGACGTTGCCCGAGACGCCGTTCCGTCCCGAATACGCAACCTTCCCCTGGCAGGACGATCCGACCGCGCTCAAAGCGTGGCAACACGGGCGCACCGGCTTTCCGTTGGTCGATGCCGGCATGCGTCAGCTCTGGCACACCGGCTGGATGCACAACCGCGTGCGCATGGTGGTGGCCTCGTTCTTGGTCAAACACCTGATGATCCCTTGGCAGGCGGGCGAAGCCTGGTTCTGGGACACCCTGGTCGATGCCGATCTCGCCAATAACGCGGCCAACTGGCAATGGGTCGCCGGGTGCGGGGCCGACGCGGCGCCATATTTCCGAGTCTTCAACCCGATCTTGCAAAGCCAAAAGTTCGATCCGCGTGGGATCTATCTGCGCCGCTGGCTGCCCGAACTATCATCTCTTTCGGATAAACAGATTCACCGCCCGTGGGACGTACCGCCGTTGGAACTGGCCGAGGCCGGCATCACCTTGGGCATTGACTACCCTGCGCCGATCATCACCCACGAAGCCGGCCGTGCCCGTGCTTTGGCGGCGTTCCAGGAGTGGCGCGACGGGGCGTCCTAGCCGGTCTTTCCGGCGAGCGCCGCGTCGCCGACGAACGGATTGGATTGCCGTTCCGCGCCAAACGTCGAAAGCGGTCCGTGTCCCGGCACGAACGTCACGTCGTCGCCCAGGGGCCACAGTTTGGTGGTGATCGCGTTGATTAAGTCGTCGTGGTTGCCGCGCGGAAAATCGGTGCGCCCGATCGAGCCTTGGAACAACACATCGCCAACTACCGCAACGTTGGCGCCGGGCTCATAGAACACGACATGCCCCGGCGTATGACCCGGACAATGCAGCACCTGCAGGGTCAAGTTGCCGACCGTCACCGTATCGCCGTCGACCAGCCAGCGGTCGGGCGTGAAGGGCGCCGCCTCGGGCAACCCATAGGCCGCGCCGGATTCGCTCGCCTGCTCGATCCAAAACGTATCGTCCTTGTGCGGCCCTTCGATCGGCACCCCGTGCCGTTCGGCAAAGGCCCCGGCGCTTCCGGCATGGTCGATGTGGCCGTGGGTGATCAGGATTTTCTCCAAGGTCACGCCTTGTTCCTTGATCGCCGCATCGATGTGGTCGAGGTCCCCGCCGGGATCCACCGCGGCGGCTTTCATGGTCTCGGAGCACCACAGCAACGAGCAGTTCTGCTGGAATGGGGTCACCGGAATGATGGCGGCTTGGAGTGAATGGGTCATAGCATCCCTTGTCAGTGCGCACCCCACGAATATAGGGTCTGGCTCTTGCCCACAAATATCTTGCCGCCCCGCGCCTGCGGCCAAAAGGACGTCATGACCGGTCTGCCTTCTCCGCCCAGCCGCCAACTCTTGCATAACCGCCAAATCCAGCTCGCCTGTTACGAGCGCGAAGACGGGCTGTTCGATGTCGAAGGCCACCTCGTCGATACCAAGCCGTTCGATCTCGTGCTGTCCACGGCGCGACGCAAAAATGCCGGCGAGCCGGTTCACGACATGCGGCTGCGCCTGACCTTCGACGAGACGATGACCATCGTCGATGCCGAAGGGGTCATGGATGTTCCGGCGCACGAGTTCTGCAACGGCGCCCTGCCCAGCTACAAAGCGCTCATCGGCATAAAAATCGGGTCGGGCTGGGTGCGCGAGGCGCTCAAGCGGATCCAGCGTGCGGACGGCTGTACGCATATGACGGAAATGTTTACCGAGATCGGCACCACCGCGATGCAAGGGATGTACGGTCGGGCGAACCGCAACCAACGTCGCGACAAGACCATTCGGCGCAAAATGGCGCCTCAGTTGGAAAACACCTGTTTCGGGTGGCGCACCGGCGGACCCATCGCGACCGCCGTGAGCGAAGGCAAGGACGCGTGACCGCCGATCTCGTCATCCGCAACGGCTTGATCGTCGACGGCACCGGCAGCGACCCGGTCCCCGGCGACCTCGCGATCAGCGACGGGAAGATCGTCGCGCTCGGGCAGGTCGACGACACCGGCAAACAGGAAGTCGATGCCACCGGCCATGCCGTGGCACCGGGATTCATCGACAGCCACACCCACTACGATGCGCAAATTTTGTGGGATCGTGGGCTGACGATCTCGCCGTGGCACGGCGTCACCACCGTGGTCATGGGCAATTGCGGTTTCGGCGTGGCACCCACCCGACCGGACCACCAACAGCTCATCTTGCGCACGCTCGAACGCGTCGAAGGGATGAGTCTCGCCGCGCTCAACGAAGGCATCGGCCCGGCATGGCCGTTCGAATCCTTCGGCGAATACCTCGATGCGGTGGCCACCCGCGGCACCGCGATCAATGTCGCGGCCTATATCGGCCATACGCCTTTGCGGCTCTACGTCATGGGCGAAGATGCGGTCCGCCGCAAAGCAACCCCCGAAGAAGTCGCGCAGATGCGCGACCTCGTGGACGAGGCCATGCGCGCGGGCGCGGTCGGTTTTTCCACCTCGCATTCGCCGCACCACGTCGGGTTCGACGGCTTGCCGGTGCCCAGTCGCCTCGCCGATGTCGCAGACGAGATCGATCCCTTGGTCGCCGCGGCCGCGGCGCATGGCGGCGTCATGCAGGCGACCGGTGGCCCGACCATGTTCCTCGACGAATTCGCCGCGCTGGCCCGCAAGCACGACGTGACGATCACCTGGACCGCGCTGATGGCGGGCCTCGAAGGGCCGGGCTCGCACCGGCCGTTGTTGGCGCGCTCGGCCGCCCTGCGGGCCGAGGGCCTGCGGATCAGCCCGCAAGCCACCTGCCGGCCGCTCAACTTCGATTTCTCCTTCGACGAACCCACGGCCTTTGCCAGCCTGCCGATGTTCGCCGAGCCCTTGCGCACCGACCGCGCCGGCCGGGAAAAGCTCTACCGCGATCCCGAATTCCGCGCCGCGTTCAAGGCCTCGCTGGCAAAAGGTGTCGAGCATCCTTTTGCCGAATGGTTCACGCGCACCGTGATTTCCTGGGCGCCCAGCGACCGCGGCTTGGAAGAACAGCCGCTGGACGCCGCCGCCGCGGCGCGCGGTGTCGATCCGGTCGACCTCGCCCTCGACCTCAGTCTGGAGAACGACCTCGAGGCCCGCTTCCGCCTCGCGATGTTCAACTACGACGCGGACGAGGTCGCCGAGATCATGGCCGACCCCAACATCATTCTGGGCCTCTCCGATGCCGGCGCGCATGCCAGCCAGCTGTGCGACGCCTGTTTTTCGACCCATCTTTTGGCCCATTGGGTGCGCGAGACCGGATTGCTCAGCCTGGCGCGCGGCGTCCAAATGCTGACCAGCGCGATCGCCGATGTGTTCGGGCTCGATCGCGGCCGTCTTGCCGTCGGGCTGCCCGCCGACGTCGTGGTCTTCGATCCCGACACCGTGGCCGCCACCGGCCTGCGGCGGATCCACGATCTACCCGGCGGTGCCGATCGCTTGGTCGCCGACGCGGTGGGCATTCACACCGTGATCTGCAACGGCCAAATTATTCGCCAGCACGATCAAGACATAGCGCAGACCGATCTGCCCGGCACCGTGTTGCGCCCGCGGGCGCGATAGCGCGGTATGGCGCGTGACTACCGCGTCGTCGTTATTCCCGGCGACGGCATTGGCCCCGAAGTCACCGACGCCACGCTTGCGGTATTGGCGGCGGTTCAAGACCACGACAACATCGCGCTTCGTTTTGAAACCCACAGGGCCGGCGCCGCGCATTACCACGACACCGGGCGGGCGATGGACGATGCAACTCTAGCCGCATGCCGCGACGCGGACGGCGTCCTCAAAGGCCCGGTCGGCGACCCCGCCGTGCGCGCCCCCGATGGCATCGAAGCCGGCACCTTGGGCGGCGTGTTGCGTCCGGGCCTTGATGCCTACGCCAATATCCGCCCCATCCGGCTCTATCCCGGCGTGTCCTCGGCGTTGCGCGATGTCGCAGCCGACGGCATCGACTACGTCATCGTCCGCGAAAACACCGAAGGTCTCTACGCCAGTCGCGGCAAGGGCGCCGTTACGCCCGAAGGCGTCACCGATTTCATGACCATGAGCCGCGCCGGTATCGACCGCGTCGTGCGCAAGGCCTTCGCGCTCGCCGCATCGCGTGCCACCGCGCGCGTCACTTGCGTCGACAAGGCCAACGTGCTGCGCGGCTTCGCCCTGTTCCGCGAAATCTTCGATGCCTGCGCCGCGCAGCACCCCGACATTGCCGCCGACCACCTCTACGCCGATGCCGCCGCCGCCGCGTTGGTCGAACGCCCCGGCACCTTCGATGTGCTGGTCACCGAAAATTTCGTCGGCGACATCTTGTCGGATCTCGGCGCCGCCACCGTGGGCGGCCTCGGCATGTGCCCATCGGGCAACATCGGGGACGATGCGGCCTACTTCGAACCGATCCACGGCTCCGCACTCGGCCTCGCCGGCCACGACAGCGCCAACCCGCTCGCCACCATCCTGTCGGCCGCCATGCTGCTCGACTGGCTCGACGAACCCGCCGCCGCCACGCGCATCCGGTCGGCTGTCGAACGCACGTTGGCCCGCGGCGCGATCACGCTGGCCCCCAACGGCACCACCCCCCAAGGCACCCAAGCCGCCGCCCAAGCCGTCATCGCCGCCCTGTAATCCCACCCCGCACTTCGGCTCATCCTGGGTCGGGCTGGTCTATGGTCCCCGTCGTGAAGCGTTCACGTTCCTGGTCCCCGCGATCACGTTCTCTGTCCCGCGCTTGATCTCAGGCGGCACCGTGCCCATCCCTAGGTCACGGCCCCAACCGCAACGTTTGCGAGACGCCATGACCTGATCGCCTAAAACTAGCCAACCCGTTGATTGCACGGCATTCTTTGGCTTCGTTCGTCGGCCGAAAAATCTAAGGTGTTGAAAAAAAGCGGTTTTTTGGCTTCGTTTGGAAATTTCAAGGTTAGTGCCGCTTTGACGCCCGCGCCCGCAGAGAACAGGCGTCTGCGCGCCTAGCCCACCACCAATCGTGGTGCGGCCGGGAGGTCCAGTTCGGGCAGGGTGAAGTGGAAGGTGGTGTTGCCGGGGCGGCTGTCGAAGCCGATGTGGCCGCCGTGCTTTTCGATCAGCAGTTTGCAGATCGATAGGCCGAGGCCCGACCCGTGGCTTGCGCCCGAGGCATCGGCCTGGGTGAACTTGTCGAACACCTTGCCGCGAAACTCGGGCGGGATGCCGGGGCCGTGGTCGGTGATCGAAAAGGTGATGCCGCCGTCTTGTTGCTGCGCGCCGATCTCGATGACGCCGTGCAGCGGCGAATGTTTGATCGCGTTGGAGATCAAATTGGTCAGCACTTGGTGCAGTTGATCGGGGGCGCCGTTGATCCGCGCGTTGGGGGCGTCGCCGATGACCTTGATGTCGATGCCGAATTTGTCGGCATAGGGCCGGTTCTCCGACACAGCGCCCTCGAGCACCTCTTTGACGCGCAAGGGACGGAACTCGATATCGAGGCGGCCGGATTCGATCCGCTCGATGTCGAGGATGTCGTTGACCAGCCGCACCAGGCGTTCGGCGTTGCGGCTGGCGATGTCGATCAGGCCCTTCGCGGCATCGGGCAGTTCGCCGATCATGCCGCCGGCCATCAACGACAACGCGCCCGAGATCGAGGTCAGCGGCGTGCGCAATTCGTGGCTCACCGTCGAGATGAAGTCGTTCTTCATGGTCTCGGCGCTGACCCGGTCGGTGATATCGAGCACCGTGAGCTGGATCGCCGGGGCGCCTTCCCATTCGACGACGCTGAGTTGGTTTTCGATCCAGATCCGCACGCCGTCGCGGCGCAAGGCTTTGTGGCGGAAGATGTTGGCCATCGGCGCGCCGCGTTCGCGGTTGGTCAGGTTGGCGGCAATCTCCGCGCGGTCTTCGGGCAGGAACACCGTCAACAGGCTTTCCAGCGCCAGCACGTCGTCGGGAAAGTCGAAGCCGAAAATGTCGGTGAAGGCTTGGTTGGCGAACAATGGTTTGAAGTCGCGGTGAATGCACACGCCTTGGCGCGAGCCTTCCACCAAGTTGCGGAATTTTTCTTCGCTCTCGCGCAGCGCTTCAAGGTTGCGTTTGCGCTCGGTCACGTCGCGCATGACCATCAGGATCGCGCGCTTGCCGCGATACGACAGCGCCCGCCCGGCGACCTCGACGAAGAACGCGGTGTCGTCGATCCGCTTCCAGCGTTCCTCGACGAACGGCACGCTGCCGCCCTTGTCGCGCAGTTGGCTCATGCGTTGCTGGGCGAGGTCCTGATAGACCGGGTCGAGAAAGCGGGTGATCGGCTTGCCGACCAATTCGCTGCGCCGGGTCGCGCCGAAAAGGCGCATCGCGCCCGAGTTGGCGAATTCGATGGTATCGCTGACCACCAGAATCGCGTCGGGCGAGAGTTCGACCAACGAGCGATAGCGCGCTTCGCTGTCGGCCAAGGCTTCTTCGGCGTGTTTGCGGTCTGAGATGTCGCGCGCGATCGCGATCGCCTCGAACTCTTGGCTCTTGAGCACGCGCACCTCGAAGTGATGCACGCTGCCGACGTCTTCGTTGCGCAACCAGTATTCGAAGAATTGCGGCTCGCCCGTGGCCAAGGCGCGGCGGATGTGCACCAGGGCCGGTTCGGCGACGCGTTCGGGAAACAGGTCCTGCAGCCGCTGGCCGACGATGTCTTCTTCTTTGAAATGCGGTTGGTAATAGCGTCCGGCCGAATAGCCCAGGATGGTGCCGTCGCCCGATAGGCTGATCACCAGGTCGGGGATGGCCGCCAGCATCGCGGCTTGCTTTTGCTCGCTTTCGTCCAACGCCCGCTCGGTGGCGCGGCGGTCGGAAATATCGCGCAAGGTGATCAGCCACGTGCCCGGCACGTCGTCGTCGTACGGGAAGATGGCGATTTCGGTGTCGAGGGCGGTTTGATCGCGGCGCAGCAAGGTCAGGTTGCGGTGTTCGCCCTCGGTACCGCCCTTACCCGAAGACAGCCAGACCGACAGCGCCGCGCGGTCGCGTGGGTGAACCAGGCTCGACAGCGGCAATCCGACCGGGCTTTCCCCGCCGGCAAAGCGCAGCATGCCCGTCAGGGTCGCGTTGGCGAAGTAAATCCGGCCGTCTTGCACCACGGCAAGGCCCTCGCCTGTCTTGTCGAGCAGGCGTTTCAGGAAGGCCGTTTTCTCGGTCACCTGGTCAAATCCAGGCCGTTCTCGTTGCGGGTTGCTTCAGCCGGTCATTGTCCGGCTTTTCAAGGTTATCCACAACCCAGGCACCGTCCCGCTAAAACTGAGGGGCACCACCGCGCCGGGTCAGGGTCGTCGCGGCCAAACCGACTAAGGCAAACGCGATCATCCCGATGCCCATCGGTCCTTGCGTCGTATGCGGCAAGAACCCGGCGACCACGGTACCGACCGCGCCGCCGGCCAGTTGGATCGCGCCGAACCCAGCCGAGGCCGTGCCTGCGACCTTGGGCGCCAGCCCCACCGCGCGGGCGCCCGCGATCGGCATCATGCCGCCGTTGCCCAGGCCAACCAGGAACAACGGCGCAATGACACCGGGAATGCTGGTCCACCCGCTTAGCCCGATCCCGGCGATGATCAGGCCGCCGATCAGCGAACAAATCGTGCCCACCGATAGCAATCGGTCGCCCCACGGACGGTTGCCGTAGCGCGCCGCGACTGCCGCGCCGATCAACGAGCCCGCGACCATCACCAGCATGAACACCCCGAAGATATCGGGTGGCATGCCGAGGTTGTCGATCAGCACAAACGGCGCCGAGCCCAGGAACACGAAGAACATCCCGTTCATCGCGCCGACGCTTAGGCAATAGCCGAGGTAGGGCGGAAAGGCGCACAGGCGGCGCAGGTCGGTTGCAATGCGCAAGATGCTCATCGGGCGTCCGATGTAGCGGTTGGTTTCGGGCAACCGAAAAATGCCGATCACCACCGGGATCGCACCGACCGCGGCAAGGAACCAAAACCCGGCGGCCCAGCCGAAGCGTGCCGCCAACTGGCCGCCGATCAGAGGCGACACGGCCGCACCCAAGCTGATCGACAGCGTCAGGAACCCCATGATGCTGGCCGATCCGTTGCGCCCCCAGGCATCGCGCACCAAGGCACGAGTCACCACGCTGCCGGCGCAGGCGCCGAAGGCCTGAAGCACGCGCCCGATCAGCAGCGCTTCGATCGAAAACGCCAGGGCGCACACGATGTTGGCCACCACGAACAACGCCGTACCCCACAGCAAGATCGGTCGCCGCCCGTAACGATCGGACATCGGGCCCAACACCAATTGCGCGATGCCGAACGCGACGAGAAACACCGTCAGGGTCAGTTGGACTTCGCTTGGCGAGGCGTCGAGCGCGCGACTGATTTCGGGTAAGGCGGGGACGTAGACGTTGATCGCCAAGACGCCGGCAAGGACCATCGTCATCAGCAACCCGATCGGTGGCCGTGCCGAAGGCGGCAGTCCGTCGTCGTCCGTGGTGGTCGTCAGGATTGCCGTCCGGTTGGTGCCTTCAAAGTTTTTCCGACCATTCTTCCGGCGACCCGGCCTTGAGCCCGGGTGGCAGCTTGGTCGTCTTGGTGCCGTAGGCCTTGCCGACTTGGGCCTGGGTCAATCCTCCGGCTTCTTGCAGATCGGCATCGGCGAGGTCGGCCCCCAGCAGGCTGGCGCGGGTCAGATCGGCCTGGGCCAGGTTGGCCTTGGCGAATTGTGCGCCGGCCAGATCGGCCCCGACCAAGGTCGCCTCCGACATATCGGCCAGGGTCAGGTTGGCATGCCACATCGCCGCATAGGACATATCGGCCCCGGACAGGCGAGCGCCCGACAGGTTCGCACGGCGCAGTTCGGCCGAGTTTAACGAGGCGCCGCTGCAGTCGCTATCCGACAGGTTGGCGCCGCGCAAACTGGCATTGGCCAAATTGGCGCCCGCCAAATCCGCGCCGGCCAAGTCGGCGTTCTCAAGGCGTGCTTTCACGCCGTCCTGGCCGTTCGTATCCAACCAAGTCTGGTGGGCATCGAGGTTGCCGGCGATATCGATAGACGGTTTGCGGTCGCGCTTTTTCTCTTTCTTCTTTTTCTTCGGCGCGACGGCGGCCTTCCAATCTTCGCTGTTGTCTTTTTTCTTGGGGGTCTTGGTGACCTCGGCGCTGAAGTCTCGCACTTCGGGTTTTGCCGGCGTCTTGACCACATCGTCGTCGCTGATTTTGCCCGACGGTTTTTTCGGCGGCGGCGGCGCCAAGTCGGCGTCGTCGATCTTGCCCGACGTTTTTTTCGCCGGGGCCGTCTTTTTCGGTTCGAGCGTTTCGATCGGCGCACCGTCACCGCCGGGTCTTTTGGGCGCGGCCTTGCCTTGCGGCTTGAGCACGGCGGCGGCGGGTTTTGGTCGCGCCTTACCCTGTGGCCGCGCCGCCACTTTGGACGAAGGTTTTGTCAGGCCCGGCGGCGGCGGCGCTTTTTCCGGTTCGATGCGCGGCAACTCGCGACGATCGGGCCCGGCAAAGTTCGCGTTGAGGACGATCCGCTCGGGTTTGAGCAACGTCGTCATCACTCGCATCAGCATCGCCTTTTCGGCGATCGGCTTGACGATGATGCCTTCGATGCCGGCAAGACTGGCTTCGTAGATGGCTTTCTTGTCCTGGGTCTTCACCATCAACACGATCGGCAACGACGAAAGCCGGCTGGCGCGTTTTTGGCGCAGGCCGGTGATGAACTCCGCGGCCGTCATGCCTTTGAACTGAAGGTCGACCATGCCGAGCGACGCGTCCGTGCGTTCGAGCGAATGAAGCGCGTCATGGCCGTCGGCGGTACTCATCACTTCGGCGACGCCGAGACGGTTAAACACCCCACGCGCCCAAAAACGAAACTGGTCATCCTGATCGAGCAGCAGGATGCGCTGGTGCTTCCAATCGAATTGCTGCGGGGATACCGCCATACCTCTCCCTGCGACGGCCGAGGGGGCCGCCGTTTTCTCTATGCTACACCCGATTTACGTTAGACGGTTGATTCCGTCGAGCGCCGCCGTTTTGTAGCATTCCGCCAGGGTTGGGTAATTGAAAACCGTATCGACGAAATAGTCGATATCGCCGCCGAGACTAAGCACCGCCTGCCCGATATGGATCAGTTCGGTGGCGCCCTCGCCGATGATCGAAACCCCGAGCAATTTGCGGGTTTCGGTGTGGAAGATCAGTTTCAGCAGGCCCGAATGGTCGCCGATGATCTGACCGCGGGCGATTTCCTTGTAAGAGGCTTTGCCCACCTCGTAGGGCACGCCCTCGCTGGTCAATTGTTCTTCGTTTTTGCCGACCACCGAGATTTCGGGGATTGTGTAAATGCCGAAAGGAAAAAGTTCGGGCACGCTTTGTGCCTGGACATTGAACATGTGGCACGACGCCAGACGCCCTTGCTCCATGCTGGTGGCGGCGAGGCTCGGAAATCCGATCACGTCTCCGGCGGCATAGATATGCGGTTGGTCGGTCTGGAAGTTCTCGTTGACGCTGATCCGACCGCGCTCGTCCGCATCCAGTCCGGCAGCTTCCAGATTCAACGACTCGGTCGCGCCCGTTCGCCCGATCGCGTACAGCGTCTTTTCCGAGATGACTTGTTTTCCACTTTCTAGCTTGATCCGGACGTGCTCGCCCTGATCGTCTTCGTAGGGCTCGACGCCCGCGACCCCTTCGCCGAGGCGCAGCGTTACGCGGTTCTCGCGCATGTGGTGGGCCAGCGCATCGGTTATTTCCCAGTCGAGGAAGTCGAGCAAACGCGGCCGCTTGTCGATCACCGTCACGCGAACGCCCAGGGCAGCGAAGACCGTGGCGTATTCGCAGCCGATAACCCCGGCACCGATCACAGCCAGACGTTTCGGCAGCGTCTTCAAGTTCAAGAGGTCGTCGCTGATGAATATCCGTTCGCCGTCGAAAGGAATATTCGGGTCGATCGTGCACACGGTGCCGACCGCGATCAGGATGTGTTCCGCGGTAATGTCGCGATGGCCGCCCGTGGCGACGTCGTTCAACCGCACCGTGTTGGCGTCGACGAACGACCCTGACGCGGAAATCACCTCGACCGAGTTACGCATCAGTTGATGCTGCGTGACATCGATCTCGCGCCGGATGACATGGTCGGTGCGATGCAGCAGATCCTGCATCTCGATCTTCTCTTTGACCCGGTAGGCTTGGCCGTAGATGCCGCGTTGGTTGTACCCCGACAAATGCATCACCGCTTCGCGCAGCGTTTTCGAGGGGATGGTGCCGGTGTTGATGCTGACCCCGCCGACGACACCTTTGTGCTCCACGACGGCGACGCTCTTGCCGACCTTGGCGGCTTGGATCGCCGCGCGCAGGCCGGCCGGCCCGGAACCAATCACAACCAAATCGTAGTCACGGCCAGACATAAACGGCCCTCGTTACTGTTCTATTGTTACCGAAACG
>Ga0181573_10003791_pt1 | contig 13175 bp, 11 predicted proteins | sample 101ome_25_FD_148643 | JGI IMG/M metagenome (GOLD analysis project Ga0181573, IMG submission 148643) | Coastal salt marsh microbial communities from the Groves Creek Marsh, Skidaway Island, Georgia - 101409BT metaG (spades assembly) | ecosystem: Environmental > Aquatic > Marine > Intertidal zone...
AAAAAAGGAACCGGTGTGTCGCCGTGAAGAGCCCGCCGCTCTCAGGGTGGTGGTTGTGTTAGGCAGGTATCGGGCTGACAGAATTCTGATCACCGTTGCGGGGGCAGCGCTGGATTCGCATGTTGCTCACCAGACTTCCCTTTTAACCCACCCAAGCCTCGGCTGGTGGGCACCCAACGCGGCGAACGATAAACGCCCGCCGTCGTGAGGTCAACTGCGGCGGTGCTACACTAGAGCCATGACCGACGCCCAATCCACATCCATCGACCGGTGGTATGACTACATCACGACCCGACTTGGGCGCGAGCCTCGTGGTCTGCGGGAAGTCGCCGCATTCAATGATCGCGGCGAGCCCGCGGTCATTCGCGTCTCCTCGGTGGTCGACGGCGCGCCTTTTCCGACCTTGTATTGGTTGATCGATCCGACGCTGTGTTTAGCCCTCGATCGTCTCGAGGCGGGTGGCGCGATCGCTCGGCTTCAGGCGCTAGTCGATCAGTCACAGACTTTGCAACAGTCTATGCGTTCGGATCACGAGCGGCATCAGCGGGCACGTGAGGCGTTTTTGACCACCGCCGACCGTCAATTCCTCGATGAAAAAAATCTTTGGCCCGCACTCAATTATCGCGGTATCGGCGGTATCGCCGATTTCACTCGGATTCGTTGTCTTCATACCTGGTACGGCGCGCACTGGGTTGAGTCCAACACGATCGGTCGCCTAATCGATGACATTTTGACATCCCCAAATCCGACCTGAGGTGTTATCCTCCCGCTCCCTTTGAATCTGAAGCAATTGGAGCCCCTGTCGTGACGACTCAGACAGACGATATTCGAATTAAAAATACCAAAGAGTTGATTTCCCCTGAGCAACTGCTTGTCGAGATCCCCATCAGTGATGTGGTCGCTGAAACGGTTGCGGCCGGCAGACAGGGTATCCATCGTATCTTGAGCGGTGAGGATGACCGCTTGGTTGTCGTTGTCGGTCCCTGTTCGATTCATGATCCGGCTGCGGCCATGGATTATGCGCGCCGCTTACTCCCCTTAGCGCAGCGGCACGGTGACGATCTGCTGGTTGTGATGCGCGTTTATTTTGAAAAGCCCCGCACCACCGTGGGTTGGAAAGGGCTGATTAATGATCCTGATTTAGATGATTCTTTTAACATCAACAAAGGACTGCACCTCGCTCGACAATTACTGATGGAAGTGAATGCACTGGGTTTACCGACAGGGACCGAGTACCTTGATCTCATTTCTCCTCAGTACATTGCGGATCTGGTTGCTTGGGGTGCGATTGGTGCGCGTACGACTGAAAGTCAGTCGCACCGCGAGTTGGCTTCTGGTCTGTCTTGCCCCGTCGGTTTTAAGAACGCAACCAACGGCGATGTGCAAATCGCCGTGGATGCCATCGGCGCGGCGCAGCGTCCACACCACTTTTTGTCCGTGACCAAGCAGGGCCAATCCGCCATTTTCCAGACCGCGGGCAACGAGGACTGCCACATTATTCTTCGTGGCGGTCGGTCGCCCAACTACGATATGTTTTCGGTGGACGATGCCTGCAAAGCGCTGGACAAAGCGAAATTGCAACAAGTAGTGATGATTGATGCCAGTCATGCCAACAGTCGCAAAATACCGGCGCGTCAGGCCGAAGTTGCGGCCGATATTGCGACGCAAGTGCGCCGCGGCAATCGCGCGATTATCGGGGTCATGCTCGAGAGTTTCATCGAGGCGGGTCGTCAGGATGTGGTGCCGGGGCAAGCGCTCGTTTATGGTCAGAGTATTACCGACCCTTGTATGGATTGGGAAACCACTGAGGCGATACTCGCGGATTTGGCAACTGCGGTTCAAGCGCGTCGGCAAAACTGATCAGATCACGCTTTTCGCCGAAGCGCCTCGCCGGTAAACTGCTGGGAAACCGGCGAGGTTAGGACGATGCGTCAAGTCATTCGAGCGGCATGGGCCGTTGTGTTGCTGTTCTTGGTATCACCGATCATCTTTGCTGCGTCAGCGCAGTCACTCACAAGCTATCCTGATATCGATCGCCTCACGACACTGGCTGAGGCAGCGCCGCCGGCGGAGCGTGAGGCGTTTCTTAATCGTCGAGACCAGCGGGCATTGCGACTGCTCAAAGCCCCGAGCGCCGCATCACTTGAGGACATTACCGAGTGGGAGCTCGCGCAGACGCTGTCGCTGATTCAGTCAATCGATCGCTCAGTATTAACCCGGATGGTCACATCGGCCGATGATGATACCGCCTCGGATAGCCATCTTCTGGTCGACAGCTACCGCGATGCGCTCAGTGAAACCCACCAAGCCCTCCTCGCGCTCGCTGCCGATTGGCTTGCGGTTCTGCCTGCTGAGCGGGTAAGCGGCTCAGGGTTTGATGCTTGGTTGCGTGATCAGGTTGCCGCGGATGCTGATCTCGCTTTGGGGCAACTATCACGGCTGGTGGTGGAATATCAGGCACTGCTCGACTTGTCAGCGACAACGGGTGAACCAGACCTTGCGACGGAGGTGGCCTTAGCGGAATACCACCTCGAGCGGGTCATGTCGCGTCTGACGCACAGTATCGCACTGCTCGAGGAGTTGGGGTTGCCCTCGGAGGAATATCGTCGGGGGTTGGCAGGGGCGAGGGATCGACTCTCGCTCGATTTATTGGCTGGCGATCAATTCACCCAATTGTGGCAGACAGGTATCGATCGACTCGCCCGGTGGTGGGCGCAATCAGCCACTGATGTGGCCCTGCAGACAGTGTTGTTTGTCATCATTTTGGTGATAGCACGCACAATTTCTCGCTTTGTGCGCAGGCTCGTGCGCGGCGCGCTGGCGCGCTCTCGCCGGGGAACCTCTAAGTTGCTTGCAGACGTCTTGGTCTCATTGAGCGGTGCTGTGGTGATGGTGATTGGTTTGCTGGTTGCCCTCGCGCAAGCCGGCATTTCTCTGGCACCGATGCTTGCCGGTCTGGGTGTTGCGGGCTTTATTATCGGCTTTGCGATGCAGGATACGCTCAGTAATTTCGCCGCAGGGGCAATGATCCTGCTCTACCGGCCTTTCGATATGGATGACTATATTGCGGTCGCCGGCATCGAGGGCACGGTCAAGCATATGAATTTGGTTTCAACGACCATCACTACGGTTGATAACAAAACACTCATCGTCCCCAACAGCAAGATCTGGGGTGATGTGATTCGCAATTTCACCGGCCAGACAACGCGACGCATCGATCTCGAGTTTGGCATCAGTTACAGCGATGATATCGAGCTTGCTGAGCGGGTTTTAGCGGACATTATTGCGGAGGTTCCAGCGATTCTGTCCGATCCTGCACCGGTGATTCGCGTGCATCGGCTCGGCGAATCGTCGGTCGATTTCGTAGTTCGCCCGTGGGTCGCCACGGCGGATTACTGGGAGACTCACTGGCTGCTACAAAAGCGCGTCAAACAGCGTTTTGATGAGGTGGGTATTACCATTCCATTTCCGCAGCGCGACGTTCATGTGCATGGATCAGCCGACTAGGTAGTGACCGTGAGCTGACTCAGGTGCGCACTTGCTGCGCATTCGTCTTGCGGAGCTGCCTACAGTAGCGCCCCATTTTCAATCTATTCGGAAATTCGCGTGTCACTTGACTTCATCAAGATGTGCGACGATTTGTTGTAAAGCATCCCGGAGGAGTATGCTGACGCTCGGATAGGGAGGACGTGCTGACCAATGGATATGTATATCGCAGCGCTCATTGTGGTCGCCTTGTTGGGAGGGCTACTGTTCACGCGTTATAGCGCGTCAATATTGTTTGCCATTGCCGCAGCGGTGTCGTTATTCACTGGGTTAGTGGCCGAGGACATGGTGTTGAGCAAGGTCGCGAATGAGGGCTTAGTGACCTTGGTTGTCCTGTTGTTGGTGGCCGTTGGACTCGAGCGACTGCCCTGGTTGGGGCTTTTGTCCAATTCCCTGCTCAAGGGTGGGCTGCGTTGGTCATTGTTGCGCTTATCGGGGGTGACCATGCTCTTCTCGGCATTGGTGAACAATACCGCCGTAGTGGCCACCTTAGCGAGTGGATTGCGGCGTAGCAAAAGCCCGTTGCCGAGTCAGGTGCTGATGCCCTTGTCTTACGCGGCGATACTCGGCGGCACCCTCACGCTGATCGGTACGTCAACCAACTTAATCGTGTCCTCGTTCCTCGAAGACGCGTCGGGTCAGGGCATGTCCTTTTTTGCCTTGCTACCGGTCGCACTGCCGGCAGCGCTGGCGGGTGTGACGGTGATGGTGGTCACTGCACATCGGCTGCCTGCTTATCAGCGGGGCGCAGTGCGCTCGAGCGATTACTTGATCGAGATGGAGGTGGAGGCGGGGTCATCGCTGATCGGGCGCTCGGTGACCGAGAACGGCTTGCGAGATCTCGGTGATTTATTCCTCGTTGAGATTGTCCGAGGCGAGCGCTTACTCACGCCGGTGGCTCCGAGTCAGCGCATCTTGGCGGGCGATAAGCTCATTTTTTCTGGAGATATCAGTAAGGTATCGGTCCTCGAGGGTTTTGACGGCCTGCGCTCATTTGCCGTCGAGGAGGGGCTGCTCGATCGCAACCTGACCGAGGTGGTCGTAATGCCGACCTCAACATTGGTCGGACAAACAATTAAAGGCAGTGCTTTTCGCTCACGCTTCGACGCGGCGGTGTTGGGCGTGCGGCGCGATGGCATGCGGCTCTCGGGGCGATTGGGCGATATCCGCTTGCGCGCCGGTGATTTTCTGATGTTAGCCGCGGGCCCTGACTTTCAACAGCGGATCAATCTACGCCGCAATTTTTTGATTCTCGATCGTGATGTTCAGGGAGCCGCGCCATCGCTTTCGGTGAGTATTGTGATTACAGCAGCCCTCTTCGGTGTCGTGACATTGGCGGCCCTCGGTTGGGTCTCTTTACTCAAAGGGATGGCGGGTTTGCTCGCTTTGATGCTGGCGTTGGATGTGTGTCGAGTGGGCGAGTTGCGCCGGCGATTTCCGTTTGAACTGTGGGTGGTGATTGCCTCGGCATTGGTCCTCGCTGAAGCACTCACCCAGAGCGGTCTGATCGGTGCGTTGGTGTCTGCGATCGAGCCATGGCTCGGCTCGATACCCGTCTGGGCGGCTTTGGCTGCGATTTACGGCTTGACGTTGCTCATGACCGAGTTGATGACTAACAATGCCGCCGCCGCCTTGGTCTTTCCCCTCGCTTACTCTTTGGCGTCGGCGCTGGGTGTGCAACCGATGGCCTTCGTTGCAGCAGTAGCATTGGGTGCGAGCGCGTCGTTCCTGACACCTTTTGGTTATGCGACCAACTTGATGGTACAAAACTTGGGCGGCTACTCACGCGCTGACTATGTTCGCTATGGGCTGCCCGTGAGCGCGGTGTACTCAGCGGTCGTCCTGTACCTTTTGCCGCAGGCTTACCCGCTCGCTTTGGGCTAGATTCAGCAGGGACCCTTTCGGGCGACCATCTCTCGTACCTTTAATGCTATGCTGTCATCGCGTATCCGATTCAGCAGTGTGAGGCCGCGTGATGGAGCGACCCTCTGACATTTTTGATCACGTCTTGCGATCGCAGTTGCTAAAAAAAAGCAATGCTCGGGCGCTTGGCTTACTACTCAGCACTTGGGCTGTGATCTTTGGCGTGCTGTGGCTGGCCGGAACTTACCCCAACCCCGCGACGATTATCTTGGCCTTGGTGGTGTTACCCGGCCGTCAACTGAGTCTGGCGGTGCTCATGCATGAGGGTGGTCATGGCTCCTTGTTTCGAAGTCAGTGGGCGAACCAGTGGGTAGTCCAGTGGTTTTGTGCGCTACCGACCTTGGGTGATCTTGAGAGTTACGCTCGCGGGCATGCCGCACATCATCGTCTTGCGGGTACCGAGAACGACCCGGATCTGCCGAACTATCAGGCTTACCCCGTTAGTCGCGACAGTTTTCGGCGAAAAGTCATTCGCGACCTTACGGGACAGACTGGCTTCAAGCTTGTTTCTGCGGTGTTTTTGGGCGCGACCGGTATCGTCGGCGACGGTCAGCGGCAGGGTTTCGCGCTGTTGCTCAAGCAGATTGCAGCACAAGTTGCAGTCTGGACTTTGCTGACTGCCCTCGGTGTGGGCTGGACTTGGTGGCTTTGGTTTGCCAGTTTCATGACCGGCTATATGTTGATTATCCGGTTGCGTCAGATTGCCGAGCACGCTGCGGTTCCCGACCTCATGGATTTAGATCCGCGATTGAATACAAGAACTGTGGTGGCGCCTGCTTGGCAGCATTTTCTCCTCGCCCCCAGTTACGTGAACTACCACATGGAGCACCACTATATGCCCGGCGTCCCCTGTTACCGACTTCCACTCTTACGAGCCGCGCTACTTGCACGAGGCCTGCTCGATGATGTGATCCAAGACACCGACTATGGTCAGGTGTTTCGTCGCGTGGTGCGGGCTTCATGAGCCCTGATCAGTGGGTCGAGGTTTGGGTTGGGCCGATCGCCCAGGGCTTATCGCAACTGGTGTTCTATCCCGTCACGCTGCTTGGCAGCTCGGTGCCACTGATCGTATTGTGGTTGGCGGTGGCTGCAGTGTTTTTCACCGTCTATCTGCGCTTTGTCAACATCCGTGCTTTGGGGCTGGCGATTCGCCATGCGCGTGGACATTTTGATGACCCCAAAGCGCGGGGCGAGATCAGTCATTTTCGGGCTGTGGCCACGGCGATTTCAGGGACGGTCGGTGTCGGCAATATCGGTGGGGTGGCTGTGGCTATTACCGTGGGTGGCCCCGGTGCCGCCTTCTGGTTGTTTGTGGCGGGCATTCTGGCCATGTCGACCAAGTTAGTGGAGTGCGCCTTGGGGGTGAAGTATCGTCGCCACCATGCCGATGGCTCGGTGTCGGGCGGGCCAATGTATTACATGGAGGACTGGTTTAAACACCGGGGCTGGCCATCGGTTGGGCGCCTTCTGGGCGGGTTTTATGCCCTGGCTCTGGTGATTGGCTGTTTCGGTATTGGCAACATGTTTCAGTCTAATCAGGCCTACACCCAGATGCTCGTGATTACCGGCGGCGACAGTGGTTTTCTGGCTGATCGTGGGTGGTTGTTTGGTGTGCTTTTGGCAGCTGTTATCGGTGCGGTCATTATCGGAGGTATTCGCTCCATTGCTCGGGTGGCCGGCATCTTGGTTCCCGCCATGGCGGTGCTTTACGTGGTCAGCGCATTGGTGGTGATAGGGTTGAGCGCCGAGCATATTCCCGCGGCTTTATCGATGGTGTTTAGCAGTGCGTTTTCCAGCGAGGCGGCCTCGGGCGGTGCGCTCGGTGCGTTGGTCATCGGTTTCCAACGGGCGCTGTTTTCCAATGAGGCGGGTTTGGGTTCAGCATCGATCGCTCATGCTGCTGTACAGACGGAACAGCCCGCCTCCGAGGGCATCACGGCCCTGTTAGAACCTTTCCTCGATACCGTGATTATTTGCAGCTTAAGCTCCCTTGTGATTCTCACCACTGCCTATCCTCAGGGCTTGGTGGGCGAGGGTTTAGCGGGCATTGAATTGACCTCAGCTGCGTTTGCTTGGCACTTTAGTTGGGCACCTTATGTGATTGCCCTCGCAGCGCTACTTTTTGCCTTCTCTACGGCTTTAGCATGGTCCTATTATGGGTTGAAAGCCTGGACTTATTTATTCGGTGAGAGCCGGGGCCGGGTGCTCACGTTTCAAAGCTTATTCTGTCTATTTATTGCGCTGGGTTGCATGCTCAAGCTTCAGGCAGTCCTCGACTTCTCTGACGCCATGGTCTTTTTAATTGCGTTGCCCAACATCCTTGCGCTGTATCTCTATGGACCTGAGGTCAAGCGTGACGTTGAGGCCTACTTGCAGCGAATTCGGTCAACTCAATAGGGGCGATCGCCCTCTGAAACCACGCGGTGTAACCGGCGTGTGGCTGGGAAAAAGTCATTCACCGGTTTGTGTAAGGTGCTGCGATTGTCCCAAATGGCAATGCTGTTTGCCTGCCACTTAAAGCGGCAGGTAAATTCCATCTGCGTGCAGTGCTGGTACAGGAATTCAAGGAGTTTCGTGGACTCCAACGGCGGTAGCCCTTGGATGTGACTGGTAAAGAGTGCGTTGACAAAGATGACTGATTTTCCGGTCTCAGGATGGGTCTGTATCACGGGGTGTGTCACTGGGGGATAAGCTGCGACCGCATCCGCGAGTCGCTCACGGCCACCGGGCTCTGCTAGGCTCTCTTTGAAGCCCTGACTAAAATCATGGATCGCGACCAGATCATTTAGATAGGCCTTCATGCCGGAGGACAGCGCGTCGTAAGCGGCGGTCATGCTCGCCCACATGGTATCGCCACCAACTCTAGGTATCTCGACGCCTTTGAGCAATGTGACCGATGGTGGATGTTGTCGAAAGGTCATATCGCTATGCCAGACTTCGATCTTGGAGGGATTTTGCGCAGTGCTCTCAAGCAACATCACCTCCGGCAGGTTGTCCACCGTGCCGTAGGCGGGGTGCGTTTGTAGCGGTCCGAAGATCAGGCCGAGATCGCGCTGTGCTTTGGGGCTGATGTCTTGATCCCGAAAAAAAATGACCTCATGCTCATTCAGCGCCTGCCGTAGCTCAGCCTGCGTGGCCGCATCGAGCGGACGCGATAAATCAACACCAGAAATCTCGGCGCCAAGCGCGCCGGCGACACGTTGAATGTCCATTCCCTGAAGAACTCCTGACAAAAAAGATCGAAAGGTCCTGCGAGTGGGAGGGATTGTGATCGTTTCTGGGCTCCTTAGGCAATATCAATTGAGTGAGACTAATTACCAGCTCGGCATTGGCGTGGCTTGTGACTGCTGCAGATCGATAGGGGATCGACTCACAGGCGACGCCTCCCCGAGAACCAATCCACTTCGCAGGTTTACGCGAGTTGCCTTATTGATCACTACTGGGAGGTTTTAATGACTCACAAATTCATCGGATGTTTAGTTACTTTATTGCTGATGGCACCCAGCCTGTCGCAGGCCAATACCGCGATTATTGATTCTCCAGCGGTGGTATCGACCGCTGACGACGCACCGCCGATCTATATTTTGGATGAAATGACCGCGTGGCAATTGCGCGGACGCTTTGCGCCATTGCCGTTGGTAATGGGTGTCACCAGTCTTGATCTCGCGTTGACTGGCTTATTTTGGGGCGTGTACGTCCCTTATTACTCTGAGGAAGAGGGGCCTGCGACCGATCAGGCGATTATCAGTAACGCGGAGCGATGATCTCATGGCATCGTCTCTTGAAACTCTGCGTCTGCGGCAATCGCATTATGAAGCACTGCGCAGCCGGACCGGACGATTTGTGAAACGGTTGCTGATCATAACAGTTGCATGGCTCGCATGGGCGAGTGCAGCGCTGCTCTGGATGCCTGTCTCATTAAGCGATTTGGCATTGCTGGGTCTGTGGATGTTACCCATGCCCTTGTTTGTGCTGCAGGCGTGGTATCACGGTGGGACATCATTGGTTGACGGTCATTGAGGCGTGGCTTGGCGAGCGGCTGTGATGCGCGGCGGCTTGATCGTCCTGTGTGCCCTACTGATGGGTTCGCGGGTCATCGATTTGCCGCTGCAGCGGTCTCAGTTTGACTGTGGTCCTGTTGCTTTGCACATTTGGCTGTCGCTGCGCTACCCCGAAATTGCGGCTCGCCCGGCTGTGCAACAGACGCTGGAGCGACACAGTGAGCAGACCTTGGCACTGCGCCGTGGCTTGAGCGTGCAGCAGGTGATCAGGCTCGGTGAGTCAGTAGGCGTGCCCCTGCGAGCGCGGTATATTCAGTTTGATGAATTGCAACCGCTCTTGCCGTTGTTGGTCTATCTTGAGATGCCAGCTGGCGCGCACTTTTCGGTGCTCACCAGAATTCTCGCGGGCCCAATTCCGGGAATAGAACTGACCGACCCGGCAGGCGGAGTGCAGTTGATCTCTCAGCAGCAATTTTTTCAGTGGTGGCAGCGGGGCATTGCGCTCTCGGATTGGCTACATCGCCGCGCGAATCCATACCAGCGCAATGGACCCTCAGCCTGATTACAGTTGCTGTCGCGCTAGGTCGAGCGCCATCACTTCGGGAAGGCTTGCGATCTCCGCGTTGGCGATCACAGCGGTGCTGGCACGCTCTGGTACGAGATACTCCTCGGTGACCCGACGGAGGTCGTCGAGCTGAGTATTGATCACGCCTTGTCGGAACAAGGCGCGATGCTCAGCTGTGCGCCCAAAGAGCCGATCGTGAAGCTGTTTTTTGGCCTCTCCCGCTGGCGATCCGGGCTTATCGAGGGAGGACACAACACTTAAAATGGCCTCTTCAAGCGCTTGCGGATCAAGCTTCGCGGATTTCACCCATTCGATCGACTGATCAAAGTCATCTAGGGTCGCTACGAGGCGTGGGTCGCGATAGGAGTAGAAACGGAAGGCGGCGATGTTGCTGTCTTGCCCCGCGCCACCGCCATAGGCGCCGCCTTGCTCGCGCACCGTGCGATGCAGGAAACCATTGCGCAGAAAGGCGCCGAGCACGGCAAATACGGGGGCATCGGAATGTCCAGCGGGCACGGTCGGATAGGCACGAGCACAGAAGTTGACCGCGGTGTTCGCAATCCAGATCTCTCTGCGTTGCTCGTGGATCGGTGGCAAAGACCAATCCGAGAGCTTGGCGTGAACCGGGACGCTTTCAAATCGGCTCGCCAACTGTCGTTTGGCGTCGTCAAGATGATCGGCATCGGCGATGGTCGAAATCACGACCTCGGCGCTTTCCTGAAGACGACCATAAAGTTGCTCAAGCGCGCGACAAAACTGATTCAAGCCTTCAGGATTTGATAGCTCATCATCCAGTGCTCGAATACGCCTGATACCCTCGAGTCCACCTTGTTCATGCGCGCGCAATGCGATGGGGCTCATGCCTGCACAGGCTGCGCTCATGGCCAGACTGTGACCATTGCCGGTGATGCTTTGGTCCCTTCGAGCGCGGATCTGACTGATGAGCTCCCGAATGCGCGGTTGTTCATCAAAACGAGCGCGGGTCGCCAAGTCAAACATCAGTGCGACCTGGTCGTCGACCCGATGAGCAAGGGCTTTGCTCGAGACGAGCCACCAACCTTCACTGCGTTGAGGGTCAAGTCGGTCAGATCGCGTGATGACCCCCGCGCCAATACTGCCCACCGAAGCAGACTGCCGCTCTTGAGTGGCAAGGTAGTCGTCTTGTCCCACGCCGACTTCACTCAGAAAGCCTGTGAGTAATGGCAGCATATTGAGCTCGTCTGCGTCGAGTTGAGGCAGTCGACGCAACACCTGCTGGTAAACTAGGCCATTCGTACCCACGTGAAAATCGAGTCCTCGCACAGCGGGGTAGTGCGTTTCTATCGGGGACAAGTGCGCGGTATCGCTGGGAATATCCGCTAACGTGACGCGCGGTAAAATATCGGGATCGTCGACCTGAAGTTGGCGCTCGCGCAACCGGGCAGCCAGATCGATGACGTTGGCACGACCCTGATCATCCAGACCCGCTGCCAGGGTTTCCAATCGACGATTCTCTCTCTCGAGTCGTTCGCTCGCCAGTGAGGGATCCGGTACCACTGTAAGAAGAACCCGATGCGGATTGTCGAGTAGCAGTCGGCGTATCAGCGCAGGGACGTAGGTAGGGTCGGAAATTCTTGCCCGTAACGCATCGATGGCAGGCGCCAAGTCAAGTGTTGCCGCAGCATCGCCATAGTGTGTGGCGGCCCCCAGAACGCGAAGCATTAAATTCAGACCGTAGGGCATGCCGTCGCCGCTGATCTCTCTTTGGTGGAGCTCAATTTGATGCAGTATGGCCTCCAGTCGGTCGGGCTGGACGCCGTTCTGGCAAACATCTTCAATAACCTCGAGCACGCTGGCCTCGAATGCTTGCGCGTGCTCGGCTTCGCTTCCCTCAATACCGCAGCACAACACCATTTCGCGCATGGATTCCTCCAGTCCGCACAGTGGCGACGGTGCGTTTCCTAGCGGCGTGGTCTCCAGCCATTTCATCAGAGGCGATGCGCTATTCTCCATCAGCACCGACGACACGATCTGCGCTTCAAGCATCGCCATGAGATCGGCGCTTTCACCGAGCTTCCAGCCCAGAATGAGATGTGTTTTCTCGGCGAGCGTATCATCGGTCTCGACGGCATACCGGTGTTGGGCTTGACGAGGCTGCTCAAAGGGCATTTCCAACGCAACTTCGACTTTTTCATCGAGTCGCGTAAAGCGGTTGAGCGCTTTTTGCTCAAAATGATGCTGATGGGTATGCGCTGGAATGTCACCAAAGGTAAGAAAAATCGCGTTACTCGGGTGATAGTGACTTCGATAGAAATCGCGCAACTGCTCGTAGGTAAGGTCGGGGATGTTCTCCGGATCACCACCACTGTTGAAATGGTAAGTATTGCTCGGGAACAGCTCGAAACACAGTCGATCCCAAAGCACAGAGTTAATTGAAGACATCGCCCCCTTCATTTCATTGAACACAACGCCTTTGAAGGTGAGTGCACCCGTACCATCTTCATTTTCAAACTCGATGCGATGACCTTCTTGGGCAAAATCGAGGGGGTCGAGTCGTGAGAAGAACACGGCGTCCAAATAGACCGACAACAGATTATCAAAGTCTTTTTTGTTCTGTGTGGCGAAGGGGTAGGCCGTCCAATCCGAGCTAGTAAAGGCATTCATGAACGTGTTGAGCGACCGCCTGAGCATCATAAAGAAGGGGTCGCGGACGGGATATTTTTCGCTACCGCACAAGGCCGTGTGCTCGAGAATATGGGCAACGCCAGTGGAGTCCTCGGGAACCGTTCTCAGAGCTACCATAAACACGTTCTCGCTGACCTGCGCCTGCAGGTGCAGGTGTTGTGCACCCGTGGGCTCGTGCTCGAACTCCTGAACAGTGACGTTCAGTGACGGTATCTCCACTTCTCGTTTCAAAATGAAATGATGATCCGTCTTGATCGCTTGCTCAGTCGATGTCATGGGTCACTCCGATCTTAAAATTGTGTCGTTGAGGCGATACAGCCACGGCCAGCGTTTCCCTGTTACCCAAATACCACCCGATGCCGGGTCTCTGGCGATGCCATTGAGCACATCGGTATTGGGCCGTCGCTCTGAAGCGGGAAGCAGGTTGTCCAGCGTGATGTCGCCCAGCACCTGACCGCTCTCAGGATGGATCCGCA
>Ga0181573_10003792_pt1 | contig 13167 bp, 9 predicted proteins | sample 101ome_25_FD_148643 | JGI IMG/M metagenome (GOLD analysis project Ga0181573, IMG submission 148643) | Coastal salt marsh microbial communities from the Groves Creek Marsh, Skidaway Island, Georgia - 101409BT metaG (spades assembly) | ecosystem: Environmental > Aquatic > Marine > Intertidal zone...
CTTCGTTTTGGAGAACGAATCCTCAACATAGGTGAAGCCCGTTTCAGGTGCACCACCTATCGCCCGGCCATTTTTTTCGTCTTTGGTGACGCGTGCCCCTACGACAAGCTGCAGCGCCTCGGACAGGTTATATTCCAGCTGGCCATAAACTGCGGTCGACTTCCCTTCGATAAAGTTGCCGCTCGTTTGAGTTCGAGTCACAGCACTCGCTGGCCCAATAATGCCGCCATTGGCACCCTCAATATAATATTTTAGTGACTGGGTGCCTTCGCCACCGGGCGGTGAGCCGGCATAGCCGCTATTCTCGAAGTACAAGGCGCCCAGCGTTAGCGTCATATCCTCTGAGTTATAAATCGCCTGCAGCTCGTTACTCCACTGATCCTCGTCAGAGTACGAGTTGGAGCAGACGACACAGAAGGACATGGTGAATCCATCGAGTGCTGGGTTGATCATGCCGGGCGCATCGGGCCCCATCGGCACACCACCGAAGCCCGAGATATCTGCCGGCTGGAAAACGTAGCTCTCGCGATAAGCCAAGATATTTTTGATCGACCAGCGATCATTCAACTCCCAATTGGCGGTCAGACTGTGACCTTCTACGCTTTGGTCACGATCTACTGAATAACCGTTGTAAACCGCGCCAGGTCGAGAGGTATCGCTGCCGACCGCCGAGGTCAGGGTGTTGAGATTGGCATTGTAGTCGAGAACCTCCAACACAGCGTTCTGATAGCCCAGCGTGCCCTGATAGGTTGCGTTCGCAATGATGTAGCCCATATCGGTAACGCCACCCGGATAATCTGCCGGATCGGGCTCATCGCCCGGATCCAAAGCCCTTTCCAGATTCTCATTGCTTACGAACGACAGTGAACTTGCCGTTGGCGTGCCATGGTCCTCAGAGTAGTCGAATTTATAAGTCAGGCTGAAGGACTCTGAAGGCTCCCATTTGACAGCGGCAAACCACGCGTAGTTGTCAGAGGCGCCCAGTGTGTCGGCAATGGTCGTCACACCCAGACCGAGGCCAGAGCGATCCCATTGTTTCCCTGCGGCGAGGTTTTTCACGTCGCCATCGCGAGTTTCGTGGATATAGCTCACATAGGCGCTGACATCGCCGACCTTGGGCAGATCAACCGTTGTGCGCGTGCGCAGATGATTGCGGCTGCCGAACTCGACATCTTGGCGGAAGCCCAATTCACCACTGGGGTCGCGTGTGCGAATACTGACGGCTCCTGAGGTTGCGTTGCGACCGAACAGCGTGCCCTGGGGCCCGCGCAGGACCTCAAGTTGCTCGATATCAGGTAACTGAAAAATGCCGCCTCTAGAGGAGCTGATGTACACCCCGTCGAGGTAAATCGATGTTTGTTTGTCCGAGCCCGGCACTACGCCGTAGCTGGTGATGCCCCGGATGGTGAAAGAGGGAATGTTGGTACCACCAGCAGCAGCGCGCACACCCACATTGGGCGCTAGGGCGTTCAAGTCGGCGACGGTGAAAACACGGTTGGTCTCGATCGCCTCTTGAGTCAGTGCAGTAATCGCGATCGGGACGTCCTGAGCGTCCTGAGCACGCCGCTGTGCCGTCACAACGACTTCCTCGAGCATGGTCGCCCGCTCAGCCGCCACATGTCCGACAAAACCGGTCGACGACAGCAGCGTTGCGGCCACCGCCAGGGAAAGGTGTTTGTTCTTGAAATTGCTTCTTCGCATTGGTTAGGTCTCCCCACATTGGTGATAACAATATTATGTTTTTACGACGAGCTAACTGAATGAAACCGACTCTTAGTCAGTTTTTAGACTAGCGCGAAAAATAGTGCCTCGCAACAGTTATTGGTGGTATCCGAAAGTGCCAATCGGCATCCGCGTCATTGCCTTGAGCAGGCGGCTGCGCGCGTTGATCAAGCTCGGTCGCCGCGGCTGTTTTGAGCGCAGCCGCGGCGATTAGGCCACATAATCAGACTAGCTTGACCTGTATCGGTGAATAGCCGCGTTGGTGCAAGCCGCCCATCAAAACGGGTGCTTCCGCATCTTGATTCAGTGCGATATTGGGGAAGCGGTCCATCAGGCCGTTAATGGCTTCCAGCATTTCTTGTTTCGCAACTTCCATGCCGAGACAGCGGTGCGCTCCGATACCAAAGGCGAGGTGCGACTGTCGCGGTCGATGGATATCGAATTCATGCGGGTTGTCCCAGCGTGCAGGATCACGGTTTGCAGAGGCTAGGCACAGATCGACGCGCGCGCCGGCCGGAATGTCGACGCCGTCAACCGTGACATCTTCTGTCAGCAGTCGTGGGAAGGTCGGGTCGGTCGGGAGCCAGCGTGCGCCTTCTTCAATCGCGGGTTCAATGAGATCGCGATTGTCGGCACAGGCTTCCCAGAAGTGTCTGCGGGAGAGCAGTGATACCAACGTAATCCCAAGTTGCCGCCATGTCGTACCGCCGCCGGCGAGCATGATGAGTCGGCAGTAGGAGAAAATTTCTTCGTTGGTGAGCTGTCGAGGGCCACCAGCCTCTCCCTCAAGTTCGGCTGCAACGAGAGCAGAGACCACGTCGTCCTGAGGGTCTTGACGTCGCGCTTCAATCAATTCGTTGAGCATGCGCGCCACTTCCGCATAAGAGTGGGCGACCTGCTCTTGCGGGAGCGTGCGTGACAAGATCGTGCTGGTCAGTAAGTGCTCGCGAAATTCCAGAGCCGCTGCGCCACCCAAGCCCATACCCTCGGTCACAATATGCACCGGCAGGCGAGCACACAACTCAAGATTGAGATCGACAGCATCCTGACCCATGATGCGATCAAGCAGTGTTTTCACCGCGCCTTCAATCCACCGGGGCCGCCAGTGCTTGATAGCCTCGGGTCGGACAAACATCGGTTGCACGAGCTTGCGGTAGTTCATGTGTCGCTCGCCCACCATCTTGAGAATGACATCGCCCATCATGCGCACGCCCGGGCTTTCGTCATAGACTTCAGATGAATAGAGCAAGTTGTTACGAAAAGCGCGATCACAGTTCTCGAAAGAAAACAGCGTGTAGTGCTCCCGCTCTGTGTCGTATTGCCCCGGACCCACTTCGGGGAGTTGCAGTAAATGATGCAACGACCCCTTTTGCACGGGCGCGATGTCACGCAGTGCGCACATCGCGCCGGTGAGATCAGAGAAGACCTGCCCACCGTTTGCTGACGCCTCCTCTTTAACGTCAAAAAGCTTTGCGTAACGCGGATCATCGGATGTCAACGTGTCAGCCATGCGTATTGTCCTCTTGTTGGTCAATCTTGTCGGTCGGTTTACAGGGCTTTTCCGGCTGAGAGTCCGCCATCGACGGGCAGATTCACACCCGTGATGTTGCGGGCTAAGTCAGAGGCAAGGAATAAGGCACCGGCGGCGCACTCCTCGGGTTCAACAACGCGGCCGAGTGGGTGTAGCTTTGCTGAGTGTTCCATGGCTTGCTCGGACATTTTCAGAACGCCGCCACCGAAGTTCGTTGGCATTGCCGCTGGGCACACCGAGTTGATGCGGATGCCTTGGCTTGCGAACTCCAGAGCGAGGGCGCGTACCATGCTGGTCACGGCGCCCTTGGAGCTACCGTAGACCGCGCCACCAAAGCCGATGAGTCCCGCAACTGAGGCGGTGATCACAATGCTGCCGCCGCCACCTTGCGCACTGAATTGGCGAATGGCGGATTGACAGCCGTGGATAACACCGCCGACGTTCACCGCGTTGATGACGTTGAGATCCCCATCGGGTGTATCGAGAAACTTTTGCCCTGGTTTCGTCGTAAGACCGGCGTTGTTGTACATGACATCGAGCCGGCCATAGGTCTCTACAGCCGTAGCGACCAATTGGTCGACCGACTCGGCACTGGTGACGTCACAGTGTGCGGCGATGGCTGTGCCGCCCGCTGCGGTGACCAGGGCAACCGTATCCTCTACGGCTTCTTGGTTGATATCTGCGGCGACAATCTTGCCACCGTGTTCGGCGAAAAGCAGGCTCGCTGCGCGGCCCACACCTGATCCAGCGCCGGTAATGATCACTACTTTGTCGTGTACAAGTCCTTCCATAGCTGGTTAGCCTCCTAAGTTGATGCAGGTCATTTGTTCGAAAATTCTGAGTCCTTCCTCTCCGCGCTCGCGGCCGATGCCACTGGCGCGTTGCCCTCCAGATGAGACATAGGCGCTCATCATGCCAGCGTTGACATTGACCGTGCCGGTCTTCATTCGCAAGGCCAGGTCATAGGCGGTGCGCTTGTCTTTGCCGTGGACATAGCCCGACAGGCCGAAGCGCGAGTCATTGGCCATCTCGATCGCGTGGTCGAGATCCTTGTAGCCGATGACCGACACCACCGGTCCAAATATTTCATCCTGCGCGGCGGGGTTTTTGTTATCTGGTAGGTCGAGCACGGTAGCCTGAAAGAAAAAGCCATCGGCGAGGCTATCCGGCCGCTGACCACCGACAACGACGCGTCCGCCGTGCTCTTGGGCCGCCGCGACGTAATGTTCGCAGCGGGCGACCTGGGTGGCACTGATCACCGGTCCCATTTGCGTTTCAGGATCTTCCGTAGAACCGACTTTGATACTGCTCACAGCGCCGGCCAGTTGTTGTAGTAGTGCCTCTTTGGCCTCTTCTGGGACGAACAATCGCGTGCCATGGGCGCAACCTTGGCCCGCGTGGCCCATGAAGACCCCCATGGCAGCGGGAATGACTTGATCGAGCGCATCGGGCAGGAAAATTTGCGCCGATTTGCCTCCGAGTTCGAGTTGCAGGCGTTTCATGGTGGGTGCCGCCTGCGCCATGATTAACTCGCCCACTTTCGAGGAACCGGTGAATGCGACCATATCAACGGCAACATCGGTGCTGAGTAGTTGGCCGCCTTCCAGTCCTGTTTCGCAGACGATATTGACAACGCCGTTGGGGATGTCAGCCGCTTGCGCCGCCTCGGCAAGCATCATTGCAGACAGCGGTGTCAGAGGACTGGGTCTCAGAATGACCGTGTTCCCGGTGAGGATGGCGGGGATGACTTTCCACAGTGCGGTGTAGAAAGGAAAGTTGTAGGCGGCGATGCCTGCAACCACCCCGATGGGACTGTAGCGCCGCAGGCTTTGCACGACTTGACCCATGGCATTGACGCGGTCTTTTGCGGGGAGCGGGTTGTCCTCGGTCTCCGGCATGGACAGATAGAGATCGATTAAGTCGTTTGCTTGATGGAGCGGGACGAGAACCTGAGCAGCCATGACGGGGCTGTGTCGCGGACATCCTGCCTCGGCCACCACGATATCGGTAATCGCCGCCGAGCGTGCCGCCAGCGCGGCAATCAGCGCGCGGACTTTTTCTGCGCGCTCGACCCGCGGCAAACCACTCCAGGCGCCGTTGTTAAAGGCACTGCGCGCCGACGCGATCGCGCCTTTGACTTGGTCGAGGGATGCGCCATTGACCGTGGTCACAATCTGTCCATTGGAAGGATTGTCGACCTGAATTGGCTCGCCTTCGCCCGCATGCAATTGGCCATCGAAGAAAACGGTGTGCTGAGGCATCATGATGTTTGTCCTGAGTTTTGAAGTGGTTGGGATTGCGCGGCTGTGACGACCCGGAAAGCGTTCACTGCGGCACCCGCGAGGACCGTATCGATGATGGTCTCGATCTCACGCAGACTCATGTCCTCACCGCTGTGTAGGACGCGCAACAGCACTGGGCCTGCAATGATATCGGCGATGATGTCGGGGTCGACATTGGCGGGCAGCTCTCCGCGCGCAATGCCTTGCTGAATAATGTCTCGCCGAAATGCTCTCGCCTCTGCACGCAAACGCGTCGCCAGCGAGTCGAGTTCCGCGTCAACATGGCTGTTGAGGGTGACCAAAATACCGCGCGAGATACTGTCCGTCGTTGAGCGAAGAAGGGTCGAGAAATAATCCAGTAAATCCCCGCGCAGCGAGCCGGTACTCGGCGTGTAGCGAGCGGAGTGCATATGGCTTTGAATCGCATCTGACACAAGGACTGATTTGGTCGGCCAGCGGCGATAAATGGTCGTTTTGTTCACACCTGCTCGCAAGGCGACATCCTCGATGCGCAGGCCCGCATAGCCATGGAGAGCGAGTTCCTCAGCGGTCGCGCGGAGCACGTTGTCTACTACACGGGCGGCCCGGCCGGACTTTTGCTTGCCCTGGGTACGGCGCTCAGGCGTTGACGGGTTGGCAGGACTTGCGAGTGTCGTCACGGTTGATCAGATCCAAATTGCGGTGGGCTTCAGCTGAGCGATACTAAAAGTGGCTGATACAAAAATCAACTAAAAGTTGCCATTAATCAGCTTGCCATGGGTGGGTAGAGCTTGTTTGGCGACAAAAACCCCAAAAAAAGTACTCAAAAGCCAGAATGTAGGGAGATACTTAAAAATGAGTTCTTTTAAAGGCAACTAGGCGTTGCTCATATTGGCGGTGTTTGTTATAAAGTGAAACGAATCAATCACTCATTGGAGAAAGCCATGTCCCCCGCACTGCACGCCGTAAAAGATGATGGCCATGCACCGCTCACCGCAACGAAGCGGCGTATTGTTGACGCCGATGCGCATCTCGATGCGCCGCATGAAATGTGGAAAGACTATTTGCCAGAGAACCTTCGCGATCGAGCGCCTTACATCGAACACGGCGAGGAACACGACTGGATCTGTTTCGAAGGCAATCGTCGCCCTGTGATGTTGATCTCTAATCAAGCGGGTCGCGAGGGCAAGAATTTTAAAATGGTGGGGCGCCGGGATGAAATGCGCCCGGTGTGGTTGCCTGAAACGCGATTGGCTGACATGGACGAAGACGGGATGGATGTGCAGGTGCTCTTTGGCGGCGGTCCGTTACCCACTGCAGAAACAGAGCTGTATATCGCCAGTTTCGATGCTTACAACCGTTGGTTATGGGATTTCTGCGGCACCGATCGCAGCCGATTGATCCCGGTTGGCTATGTGCCGGCACGCCGACCCGAAGAGACGGTCGCCATGCTCCAGGCGCTCGCGAAGATGGGGTTTAAGTCAGTCAATATCCCAGCGTTCCCACAGGCCGATGATGGCGTTACGACAACTGCGAAGGTGCAGGCGATTGCCTCGGGACAGGGCGCAGCATTGACGGGCAATCCGGGAGGGGGTCGTTCCTATGCAGATGCCGAGTGGGATATTTTGTGGGCGACCCTGCAAGACTTGAATATCACGGCGACCATGCACCTCGGCGGTCGTGTGCCGCGCTTTGGTCAGAAGGAGCATTTCCTGCCTGATCTGGTGATGAGTAAAGTGGCCATGGCCGAACCCGTGGCCATTGCGATCTACAACGGCATCTTCATGAAATATCCCAAGCTACGCTTGGTGATCGTTGAGAGCGGTGTCGGCTGGATGTCTTGGATGGCGGAATACATGGATCGGACCTGGGAGAAGCAGCGTTTCTGGACTGAAAATACCTTGGTCGAGCCGCCGAGCTATTACATGGATCAAAACGTTTACGGTTCGTTCATTCACGACCGTGTTGGCATCCTCAATCGTGATATGCCCGGCGGGAAAAATATCATGTGGTCATCTGATTACCCGCACTCGGAAACCACTTACCCGCATTCTCAAGATGTGATCGCCCGCGACTTCGACGGTATACCCGAGGCGGATGTGCGAGAGATTGTTTGCGAGCGTGCCCGCCGGATTTATGGCGCGGAGTGAATTGTTTTAGGGGTTAACCGATCTGGGCGGGGCGTCAACGCGCGGCGCTATCCGCGATGGTCACGATGGCTCCGGCCAATAGGGTGCCCTGAGGACTTTCTTGTTCAATTTGCCGGTCGGTGTTCGAGGTAATTCGGAGACAAATTCAAAAGACCTTGGAACGAGTTGCTTGCCGAGGCGCTCTTCTACAAAGGCTTTCAGTGCATCCTCTAGATCGGTCGATGGCGCTGTGCCGGGCGCAAGTTGCACTAGGCCCATGGCCACCTCACCGAGCTCCGGGTGCGGTACGCCGATCACCGCGACATCCATCAGTAGCGGGTGCAGGGCTAGAGTGTTCTCTATTTGTTGTGGATAGATATTGACGCCGCCGGAGATGATCATAAAGGACTTGCGGTCGGTTAAATACAGATAGCCCGCCTCGTCGAGATAACCCACATCGCCAACGGACATCCACGTCTCCTCAAAGGGGTGGCAGGCGGATCGAGTCTTCTCTGAATCCTTGTGATAGCTCACGCGAGTCCGCGGATCAATCTCTGCGTAGATGGTCCCCGATTCTCCGATGGGTAATTCGTGGCCGTCATCGTCGCAAATATGGAATGGTAGACCTGTCGATCGGCCGACTGATCCGGGATGATCGAGCCACTCTGCGCTGCTGATTTTCGTATAACCAATCGCCTCGGTTGAGGCGTAGTATTCCTCGATGATCGGCCCCCACCACTCGATCATTTGGCGTTTGACGTCAACAGGGCAGGGGGCTGCAGCGTGAATAGCGTGGGTTTGACTGCTTGTATCGTAGCGATTGCGAACAGCTTCCGGCAATTTCAGCAGGCGAATAAACATCGTCGGCACCCACTGACTGTGAGTGATACGGTATTGCTCGATCAATCGCAGAGATTCCTCTGCATCAAAACGGTCCATCATGACGACCGTGCCACCCATGGCAATGGTCGCATTGCTATAACCTAGCGGTGCGCCGTGATACATCGGTGCCGTTGAGAGATACATGGTGTGGGTGTCAAAGCCAAACAGCCGCCCGATACCTTGAACGGCTGGGTTGCCCTCTTCAGGCGTGGTGTCAAGCAATGGTCGCGCAACGCCCTTGGGGCGCCCCGTGGTGCCCGATGAATACATCATCACACCGCCCAAGGTTTCATTGTCGACATTGTGCTTCGGCTGATCTTCGCGCACCTCTTCGTACGCCATAAATCCCTCAAGTGCACCACCGATCGATAACTTGATCGCACAGTCACTCAGGCGGCCAAGCTCTGCCGCGTGTTCGAGATTGGCCGAGGCGAGCAGGACCTGAGCATCACAGTCGGCGACGATATAAGCGGCTTCCTGAGGTGCGAGATGATAGTTGATCGGCGTCAGTTGTAAGCCGGAACGAAGGCAGGCCCAGACAATCTCAAAGAATAGCGGGTTGTTTTCCAAAAATAGCGCAACGTGGTCTCCGCGCTTCAAGCCAAAGGATCGCAGTAGATGCGCCAATTGATTGGAGCCCTCGTTGAGTTGCCGATAGCTGACCGTGACTTCGCTTGCCGGGTGGATAATGGCAATCTTATCGGGCTGCGATTTTGCATAGACGCCAGGATACATCGTTGAGGCTCCTCTCAAAGGACGGCGAGATTTAGCGTAGCACTGCAAGGGCGCCTCAGCGCCTGCGATAATGGACAGAGCCCTTGCGCTCAGCGTGCGATAGGGTGCATGTCAAGTTTGACCCCGCGTCGCTTGTCGCGCTAAAAACCGACTGCTGGTCAGCTTTTACGCGAAGGTTGCCAGTGATCATTCGCAAAAGCAACGCCGCCCCTCATAAGGACGATGTCACGGGCGGTGCTGGCGTCGCATGATTGGGCGTCGTTTGATTGTCAGTGTTATCGTCACTGCGACCACAACGTGATTATGTCGTTCGAGGAAAACAACGCACCCGGGAGTATGCATATGGTATCGGCATCGCAAGGTTTGGAACCACTCAACGAATTGGGCTTTTATATGCTCGCGGGGCACACCAATGAACCCCGCGATCTGCTCGCCCAGGTGGCCGATGCTGAGGCCATGGGCCTCGGTGCCGCGTTTATCTCAGAGCGGTTCAATGTCAAGGACGCGCCCACTCTATGTGGTGCTGCTGCCGCTGCCAGCGAACGCATGGGTATCGCTACAGCGGCCACGAACCACAACACCCGTCACCCGATGATTACCGCCACCTTTGGTATGACCATGCACAAGTTAACCGGCGGCCGGTTTTCACTCGGTTTGGGTCGTGGGATGTCGCTGTTGTTTAAGGCCATGGGCCTAAAGCCCGTGACCTCGGCGCAACTCGAAGCGGCAGCTGATCTCATGCGACGGCTGTGGCGCGGCGAAAAAATACCCGGGTATGACAGCCCACTCGGTCAGTATCCTTATCTGCAACTCCTCGATGACTACAACGAGCGAATTCCGGTATCGATGGTGGCGATGGGTGAGAAAACCCTCGAGTTGGCTGGACGGTGTATGGACGCCGTGTATCTGCACACCTACTTTGACGATAGCGCTGTGGAGAAGTCTCTGGCAGCGGTTCGGCGCGGTGCCGAGGCGGCCGGTCGCGACCCGAGCGAGGTTCGGGTGTGGTCTATTTTATGCACCGTGGGTGATCACATCGAAGAGCCGCTGAGACTCAAAAAAACCGTGGGTCGAATGGCCTCTTATCTTCGGGGTTATGGTGACCTCTTGGTCGAGGTGAACGACTGGGACCCCGCGGCGCTCGAGCGCTTTCGCGCCGATGAATTTGTCCAGAACTTCAAGGGATCATTCGATGCCGTTGCGACGACCGAGGAGCTCGAATATTTGGCCGAGATCATTCCTGAGGCGTGGCTTGAGACCGCGGCGATGGGCACGCCTGAACAATGCGCTGCCGCCGTACAGCATCAGCTAGACCTCGGTTGTGACAGCGTGATTTTACATGGCGCGACGCCGCAAGAGTTGGCGCCTATTTTGCCGGCCTACCGAGGGATTCGCCGTGCGGAGATGGCGGCAAAGCCCGCCAACCCCGGCTGGAATCAATGACCGCGGGCGCCGCCGATATCGAACAGATTGATGCGCGCTGGTTGAGTGATGCGCTGAACTACTCGGTGCATGCTGTGCGTGCTGAACGCGTCGGTACCGGTCAGACCGGCGCCTCCTATCGACTTTATCTCGACGCTGAGTGTGGTCCTTCGACCGTACTTGCGAAGGTGGCCAATGGCACGCGAGAGGCACGACAGCGTGTCGCTGGCGGCTACGCCGGGGAGGTTGGCTTTTACACGCTGCTTGAACCGACAGTCGATATCCGTGTTCCCCAGTGTTTTTACGCGGCAATCAGTGACGACCAGAGCCAATTTACCTTACTGCTTGAAGATCTCGCGCCGAGGAAGCCCGGCGTGCAGGCGCTGAGTATGAGCCTGCCACAGGTCGAGGGTGCTATTCGCAACCTGGCGGGTTTACATGCACCGCGTTGGGATGACGCCACCCTCCATGAACATGCGTTCTTGCCGACAATGCAGGATGAAGCGCGGGCCGCCTTTATGGGGGACTTAACGCGTCAGGCGGTAGCGCAGTTCATTGACCATTTCTCGAGCTATTTGACGGCGGATGACGTTGCGGTGATGCGGGGTGCCGCCGCATTGGTTGAACGTTGGGCTACGTTGAGCAATACGCCTTTTACACTGCTTCATGGTGACTATCGGCCCGATAACTTGATGCTGGGGAGTGAGCCTGAAGATGTGGTGGCCTTGGATTGGCAGACGATGGTCATCGGCCCGCCCACTCGCGATCTGGCCTATTTTTTAGGCACCACGCTTGACCCTGAGGTGCGTCGTCAACACGAGAGTCAATTGGTGTCGTTTTATGCGAGCGAGCTCAGACGGCGGGGTGTTACAGCCTACAATAACGACCAGTGCTTTGCCGATTATCGAATCGGTCATATACAAGCCGTGATCATTACGACTGTCGGCTGGGCTTATTCGACGGGCGAGCAAACCGCGTCATCGGATGCGATGTTTGCAGCAATGGCTCGTCGCAGCAGTGCTGCGCTGCGAGAGTTGGAAACGCTGGAACGGGTTGAAGCGGCGACGTAGCCGCGACGTTTTGTCGAGCCGCTGTGATAAGAACCATAGATGCTTCGGGGCAATGATCTCAGCGTTCACTTGCGCAAGAGAGTTGTCTGAGAGCATTGCATGAGGCAGTTGTATTAGGGCGTGTATTAGAAACTTGTCATAGAAAATAGCCCTGGGCCGTGTGACGCGGTGTACTTTGTTGGGGGTAGAGAGGTTGAGATCGACGTGGACATGATTGAAGCGCAAGCGGCTGTGCTGTGGCCAGACGAGGATCAACTCGCGATCGAACCCGTAGCATTGGCGCCGCCGCGTGATGACGAGGTGCTGATCAAGGTGACGGCGTCCGGGATTTGCCACACGGATCTCGTGCTGATGGGGGCGTCGGTGGTTGAGCGCCCCGTCGTTTTGGGACACGAGGGGTCTGGTGTGGTGCAGGCTGTGGGTGCGGCCGTGACATCGCTGAAACCGGGTGATCCCGTTGTCATGAGTTACGCGAGTTGTGGACATTGTGGGGCCTGCAACGATCAGGCTGCGGCCTATTGCGACCAATTTTTTCCGCTGAATTTTATGGGGCGCCGACTCGACGGTGAGTGGAGTATGCTGTGTCGAGAACAGTCGGTCGGTTCGCGGATTTTCGGTCAATCGGCGCTGGCAAATTTTGCCGTCTGTCATGTGCGTAATGTGGTCAAGATTGACGCGCGAATGCCTTTAAAACTTGCCGGGCCGCTAGGTTGCGGGCTGCAAACAGGTGCCGGTGCCGTACTGAACTCCCTCGCGGTTCCACAAGGTGCCGAGGTGCTGGTGTTGGGTGCCGGCGCGGTGGGACTCGCGGCCATCATGGCAGCATCGTCGATTGTCGGTGCAGCGACGGTTGCTGCCCTCGATATTCACCCCAGTCGGCTCGCGTTGGCGCAGTCGGTGGGCGCCACGCAGGTGTTCGATGGCCGTCGTGAGGATGTCTTCGCAACGCTTCAGGCAGCATTTCCCTCTGGCGTGCAATACATCATCGACACCACGGGTCAGGTCGACCTCGTCAATCAGTGTGCAGCTTTACTCGCGACTCGGGGCAGGTTGGGTCTCGTCGCGTCCTATGACCCCCAGTCAATGCTGTCGATGAATGCGGTTACGGTACTCACGCGCGGCCAGCATGTGCAGGGTATTATGGCCGGCGATTCTGATATTCAGCGATTGATACCGGAGTTAGTGGCGCACTACCTAGAGGGTCGCTTCCCCATCGACCGGTTGGTGCGCTACTACGCCTTTGCCGAGGTCAATGACGCGGTCGCGGCAAGCCGGTCGGGCAGTGTGGTGAAGCCGATTGTGGTGATGGCGGACTAGCGACCCCAGTACAAGCCTGCTTTGATTTGAGTAGTGCCAGTTGCCAGTTGCCAGTTGCCAGTTGCCAGTTGCCAGTTGCCAGTTGCCAGTTGATAGTA
>Ga0181573_10003796_pt1 | contig 13157 bp, 7 predicted proteins | sample 101ome_25_FD_148643 | JGI IMG/M metagenome (GOLD analysis project Ga0181573, IMG submission 148643) | Coastal salt marsh microbial communities from the Groves Creek Marsh, Skidaway Island, Georgia - 101409BT metaG (spades assembly) | ecosystem: Environmental > Aquatic > Marine > Intertidal zone...
CGACATGATCCAGAACCACCTGATGCAGGTGCTGACCCTGGTCGCGATGGAGCCGCCCGCGTCGATGACCGCCGACGCGGTGCGCGACGAGAAGGTCAAGGTGCTCAAGGCGATCCGCTCGTTCGACCCCGAGGAGGTCGAGTTCGCGACGGTGCGCGCGCAGTACACGGCGGGCTCGTTCGGCGGCGAGGACGTCAAGGGCTACAAGGAGGAGGACGGCGTCGCGGCCGACTCCGTGACCGAGACCTACGCCGCCGTGCGCATCCAGCTCGACAACTGGCGGTGGGCGCGCACGCCCTTCTTCTTGCGCTCCGCCAAGCGCATGCCGCGCCGCGCGACCGAGGTCGCGATTCAGTTCAAGGAGCCGCCGCATGCGCTCTTCCACGCCAGCCAGTCGCCCTCGCCGAACGTGCTGCTGCTGCGGATCCAGCCCGACGAAGGCGTCGCCATGCGGTTCGGCGCGAAGGTCCCCGGACCCGACGTGCGCATCCGCGACGTCCGGATGGACTTCCGCTACGGCACGGCCTTCGGCAGCGAGACCGCGGATGCCTACGAGCGGCTGCTGCTCGACGCGATGCTCGGCGACGGCACGCTGTTCGCGCGCGCCGACGAGGTCGAAGAGGCGTGGCGTATCGTCGACTCGATCGTGGCGGGATGGCAGCAGTCCGACCACCCGCCCGCCGAGTACACCGCGGGCACCTGGGGACCCCAGGAGGCAGACACCCTGCTCGGCGAGGGAAGGACCTGGAGGCGGCCGTGAACGGCCCCTCCCTGGATCGGACCGAGACCTACGAGGCGTCGTGGACCGAGCTGCCCGACGCGCTCAACCGGCTGTGGGACGCGTGCATGCAGGACCAGGAGGGCTCTGACGTCGCGCGCGCGCTGACCTCGAACTTCGTCGGCGTCGCCAAGGTGGCGCACGCGCAGTGCCTGATCGACGCGACCGAGCAGCTGCAGCGGCGCTCCCCTTGCCGCGCGTTCCTGCTCCTGATCGACGACGACGCCCCCACCGAGACCGCGGAGCTGACGGCTACGACCCGTAAGCACGGCCCGCTGCGCGACATCGTCATGGAGCAGATCGTGCTGCGGCTGCGCAGAGACGATCTAAGGCGCGCGCCCGGGCTGCTGCGCCCGCTGATCCTGGACGAGCTGCCGTGCCACATGCTGTGGGCGCTGCCGTGGCCCCAGGACGAGCGCAACTTCGAGCTGCTCTTGGAGATGTGCGAACACGCCATCGTAGACTCGCGCTCGTTCGGCGACCCCGAGCGCGACCTGCACGTGATCCGCGAGCGCCGGGTGCGGGGGGAACGCATCAGCGACCTGAGCTGGCTTCGGCTGCAGCCGTGGCGACGCGCGCTCGCCGAGGCCTTCGAGCGGTTCGAGTGGCGGCCCGGCACGGCTGTCCGGGTGACGATCCGGCACAACCGCGAGGCGCGCACGTCGGCGCTCCACCTCGCCAACTGGCTGAAGGTGCGGCTGGACGCAGAGGTGGCCTACGAGCGCGGCGGCGACGACGCCCTGCTCGGCCCCGAGCACGTCGCGATGCAGGTCGGCGAGATCGAGATCGCCGTCGACCACCGGGACGGCATGCTGGTCACGCACGTCACGACGCCCAGCGTTTGCCTGCTGCCGATCACCAACAGCGCCGCGCGCGGCAGCGACGCCGAGCTGCTGGTGATGGCGATGGATCGGCAGTAGCGACGCTGCCTAGGGCGACGCCACCCGGAGCGAGGCCGCCTAGTGGTCCTCGTCGTGGCCTGCTTCGGCCGCGCCGCCGTGCGCCTCGTGACCCGCGGCCGCGCCGCCGGGCATCTGCTGCGGGTGCCACCCCATGACCGCGAGCATCGCGAAGAACCCGAGCACGTAGCCGACCGCGACGTGCCAGCCGTGGATCAGCCAGTTCTTGACCGACTTGGCCTCGGTGAACAGCCCCGCGAGCGCGACGCCCGCCGACGAGCCGAACCAGAGCATCGAGCCGCCGTAGCCGACCGTGTAGGCGAGCAGCCCCCAGTCGTAGCCGTCCTGGTCGATCGCCAGCTTGGTCAGCGGGATGTTGTCGAAGAAGGCCGACACGAAGCCGAGCCCGAGCGCGGTCCACTCGGACGGCGCCGGCAGCTCCTCGACCGGCATCATCGACGCGGCAGCGACGAGGCAGACCAGGAACACCATGCCGTGCGCGGCGTGCGGCAGCGCCTTCCAGTTGGCCTTGCTGAGCAGCTGCCCGAGCGCGATCGCGATCCAGACGCCCAGGGCCGGGAAGCTGAACGCGATGTTGGTGGAGATCGTGCCGACGATGATCATCCCGACGATCACCAGCTTGGTCTTGTCGACCGGCGGTGAGGCCTCCTCCGGCTTGATCAGCGGCTGCAGCGAGTTCTGCTGCGCGCTCGCGAAGATCCCGAAGAACGAGATCGCGACGACCGCCCCGATCGCGGCCTCGACCACCCAGAGCGGCGAGGCGCCTGCGATCCAGATCATGGTCGTGGTCGTGTCGCCGATGACCGAGCCGGCGCCGCCGGCGTTGGACGCGGCGACCATGGCGGCGAGGTAGCCGATGTGGACCTTGCGCTTGAACAGCGTGATCGCGGCGGCGCCACCGATCAGCGCCGCGGCGATGTTGTCGAGCAGCGCCGACAGCACCGCGATCAGCAGCAGCAGCAGGAAGGGACCGATCTTCCCGGCAGGCAGCTTCTCGGCCAGCTTCTCCGGCATGTAGCTGCGCTCGAAGTAGTCCGCCAGGATCGCGAAGCCCAACAGCAGCCCGGAGAGGTTGACCAGCTCCTTCCACTCGCCGCCGAAGTGACCGAGCACCGTGCCCGCAGGGTTGTGGTGGGACGGCGGGAAGCCGACCACGGCGCGGATCACGAGGGCGCCGAGCAGGCCGGTGACCGCGATCTGGACCGCATACTTGTGGAAGCGCGCGATGCCCAGAAGGGTGGCCGCGAACAGACCGAAGAGGAGGTAGTTGGTCACTGGCTGCGGGAGAGGGGTGGCCCGGAGACGTGCCGCAATGGTGCCGCAACCGGCGGGATCCTCCAACCCGAACCCGCAACAAACTCGGGCCCGGAGCGCAGCGCTACCGCCTGGCGAATTCGACCCACACGAGCCGGTGATCCGAGGCCTCGGCGAGCTTCAGCGTCTGCTCGAACGCCCGCGGCCAGAAGACCGCGCCCCCTGCGACGGAGAGGTCGCGCGACGGCAGCACGTAGTCCACGCGCAGGTTGCCGGGCCCTTTGCCCGGCGCATCGGCGAAGTCCCCGGTGTCGACGCCGGGGTCTCCCTGGTGCTGCATGTTCACCCCGAACTGCTTCAGCTTCTGCTCCGGTCCGCCGAGGCTCTTCGGCTCGGGGTCCTGGACGCGCGGGTGCGAGAGGAGCGCGCGCAGCGCGCCGCGGCGCGCGTCGCCGTCCACGGGATCGCAGTTGAGGTCGCCGAGCACGACGAACGACTGCCCCGCTGCGAGCCCGCCGGCTACGCCCGCGTCGTCGACGATCCATGCCGATCGCCCCTCGGTCAGGTAGTCGACCCAGAAGCGGATCTCGTCGTGGTTGCGACGGCCGTTGCGGTCCTCCTCGCCGTCGAACGCGGGCGGAGTCGGGTGGCTGCACAGAGCGTGCACGACGTAGCCGTCCTCGCGCGTGCCGATCCCGATCGGCACGTCCCAGTGGCTCTTGGAGGAGAGCCGGAGGCGCTGCCAGACTTCGTCTGCGTAGTAGCCCTCGGGCCGCAGCGCGCCCGGCATCGCGCTCCACGCGAGCCCCTGGAACGTCCGCACCTCGTCCTCGAGGATCGGGTAGCGCGACAGCAGCGCCATCCCGTACTGCCCCTCGAAGACGCCGTAGCCGAACGCATCCTGCGGCCCCTCGACCGCGCCGTCGGCGTCGAGGTCCATCCCGGACGGCAGCCCGGTGTTGACCGGCGCACAGAAGACGTAGGGGAACGCGATCGGGTCCTGTCCTCCCTGCGGCACGGCGAGGTACTCGTCGGCGAACACCCGCGCCGCGTCGCCCGCCGCGTCCCGGTCCAGCTCGTTGAGCAGGATCACGTCGACCTGCGCGCGCTGCACGACCTCCGCGAGCTTGCGCGCCGCCTCGCACTCCCCGCCGCGCAGCTCCTCTAGGAGTTGACCTTCGGCGGGCCGGTTCAGGGCGAGGTTGTAGGTCGCGAAGCGCACCGTCGGGCCGCCGCTTGCCCGGTCCCGAGTGGCGAGGTGGTAGACCAGCGGCACCGAGAGCCCCATGCAGAGCAGCGCCATCCAGGTGTAGTTGAACTTCATGGCTCGAGCCTCGTCGGTCCGGCCGCGGGCGACGCGAACATCTCCGCCGCGTCCGCGAGGCGCAACCGCGGTCCGATCAGGACGACCGTGTCGCCGACCTCGAGGACCGTGTCCGGATGGATCTCCGCGATGTTGTGGTCGCCGCGGCGGACGGCGACGACGCTCCACCCCGTGCGCCGACGGACACCGGAAGCGGCGACGGGCCGCCCCGCGACCGGCGCCCCCGCCTGGACGACGCGCACCGCGAAGCTCAGGCCGGGCAGGAAGCTCGCGACCTCGTCGGCGCCCGCGGGCGAGGACGCCCGGGCCCCGACGCCGGCGCGCGCGCGGGTCGCCCGGACCTGCCGCCCGATCTCGTCGTCGGTGACGAGGAAGCGCCGCAGGACGCGGACCAGCATCTCGACCGAGGCCTCCAGTTCCTGCGGCACGACCTCGTGCGCGCCGCTGCGCAGCAGCGGCGCGACGTCGTCCTCGTAGACGGCGCGCGCCAGCACGTGCGCGTGCGGCGCCCGCTGCCGCACCAGCTGGGCGATGCGGCGGGTCGCGGCCGCGTCGTTGACGGCGAGGATCACCAGCTGGGCGCGGCCGACGTCGAGGCTGTCGAGCACGGCCACGCGGGTCGCGTCGGCGAGCACGATCGGCACGCCGCGCGCCTTTTCGGCCTTCACCGTCGCGGCGTTCATTTCGGCGACGACGAACGGGATCCCGGCGGCCTCGAGCCCCGACGCGACGACGCGTCCTGTCGGCCCGAAGCCGACCACGATCGCGTGCTCGCTGCGGCCGGACGTCGAGACATCCGCGCCGTCACGCTCGCGCACGCGCCGCGCCCCGCCCGCCAGCCGCGCCCCGAGCGCGTAGAGCAGCGGCGTCGCGGCGATCGACACGACCGCCGCGACGACGAAGACGGCCTCGACCGACCCCGCCAGCAGCTGGTTGTCCTCACCGAGCTGCACCAGCACGAACGAGAACTCGCCGACCTGCGCGAGCGTCAGCGCAGCGCGCAGCCGCACGGGGAACGGCTGGCCGAGCAGCCGCGCTGCCCCCAGGACCACGAGCGCCTTGCCCAGCACGACGGCGAGGACGACCGCTGCCACCGTGCCCGGCGCCGACGCGATCGTCTGCCAGTCGAACAGCATCCCGATCGACACGAAGAACAGGCTCGCGAACGCGTCCCGGAACGGCTCGACCTCGGCGGCTGCCTGGCTGTGGTGGTCGCTGTCCGCCAGCAGGATCCCGGCGACGAAGGCCCCGAGCGCGAGCGACATGCCGAGCATCGCCGTGAGGGCCGCCAGGCCGAGGCACCAGGTCGCCAGGAACAGCACGAAGAGCTCCCGGCTCCGCGTCGCGCACACCAGCCGGACCAGCGGCTTGACCGACAGCTTGCCGCCCGCGACCAGCAGCAAGAGCAGGCCGAGGTCCCCGAGCACCGACAGCGCCGACGCCGCAGCGCCGTCGCCGGCCGCGCCCAGGAGCGGCACGACCAGGATCATCGGCACGACCGCGAGGTCCTGCGCGATCGCCACCCCGAGCACCGTGCGGCCGTGCGGCGCGCCGAGCTCGCCGTGGTCGACGAGCATCTTGGTCGCCGCGGCGGTGCTCGAGAGGGTCAGCAGGAACGACAGGAACAGCGCCTGCCGGAGCTCCAGGCCCAAGAGCAGGCACGCGACCGTCGAGAGCGCGACGGTCCCGAGCAGCTGCGCGCCGCCGCCGACCAAGATGGCGCGGCGGAGCCGACCCAGCTGCTGGAGCGGCACCTCCAGACCGACGGCGAAGAGCAGCACGACGATCCCGACCTCCGCGAGCTCGCGCACCACGTCCTCGTGGTGGACGAGGCCGACCGCGTTGGGGCCTACGACGACACCCGCGACCAGGAAGCCGACCAGCGGCGGCAGCCGCAGCCGATGGAACGTCACGGCTACCGCTACGCACAGCGCGAACAACAGCGCCAGTTCGAGCAGGAACGGTGCGAGCACGACCCGTAGGTAGCAGAGGGCCGCGGCGGCGAGAAGCGCCGAGTCCGATCTGCGCGCGGCGCCAGCAGATCGCCACCGACAGGCCTTGTCTCGCCCGCGCCGGGCGTGGACATTGCGCGCCGCATGAACACCACCTTCCTGAAGAAGCTCGGCGTCCAGAAGATCCACAGCGGCGCCTTCGACGGCTCCTGGCGCAAGACCAAGGGGGCGCTGCACGCGGTCGTCTCGCCCGTCGACGGCAAGGTCGTCGGCCAGGTGCGGATGGCGACGGCCGCCGACTACGCGGCGATCAGCAAGAAGGCGCACGCGACCTTCCTCAAGTGGCGCGAGCTGCCGGCGCCGCAGCGCGGGGAGTACGTGCGACGGATCGGCAACGCGTTCCGCGAGCACAAGGAGCTGCTCGGCAAGCTGGTCACGCTCGAGGCGGGCAAGATCGTGCAGGAGGGCCTCGGCGAGGCGCAGGAGTGCATCGACATCGCGGACTTCGCGGTCGGCCTGTCGCGGCAGCTCTACGGCTTGACGATCCAGAGCGAGCGCGACCAGCACCACATGCGCGAGCTGTGGCAGCCGCTCGGCAACGTCGGGATCATCACGGCGTTCAACTTCCCGATCGCGGTGTGGGCGTGGAACGCGATGCTGGCGCTCGTCTGCGGCGACAGCTGCATCTGGAAGCCGTCGCTCAAGACGCCCCTGACCGCCATCGCGATGACCAACATCGCCGCGAAGGTGCTCGGCAAGGAGTGGGCGCCGCTGGTGAGCTGCGTGATCGGCCCGGACGACACCGTCGGCGCCGCGCTGCTCGACGACCCGAACGTGCCGCTGGTCTCGGCGACCGGCAGCACCCGCATGGGCCGCATCGTCGGCCCGCGTGTCGCCCAGCGCTTCGGCCGCTCGCTGCTCGAGCTCGGCGGCAACAACGCCATCATCGTGATGGACGACTGCGACCTGGACCTCGCGGTGCGCGCGATCGTGTTCGGCGCGGTCGGCACCGCCGGCCAGCGCTGCACCACGACGCGCCGCGTGCTGGCGCACAAGTCGGTGATCGACAAGCTGCAGGCGCGCCTCGTGAAGGCCTACAAGACCTGCAAGATCGGCGACCCCAACGACAAGTCGACCCTGGTGGGACCGCTGGTCGACCAAGGCTCGGCCGACGCCTTCGCCGCGGCGATCGCGGCAGCCAAGGCCCAGGGCGGAAAGGTCGTACAGGGCGGCAAGCGCGCCGCGGTCGCGCCCAAGATCCGGGGCGGCGCCTACGTGCAGCCGACCATCGTGCGGTGCCCGAAGACGCTGCCGATCTGCAAGGAGGAGACGTTCGCGCCCGTGCTCTACCTGATCCCGATCACCTCGCTCGACGAGGCGATCCGGCTCAACAACGACGTGCCGCAAGGGCTCAGCAGCGCGATCTTCACCAACGACCTGCGATCCGCAGAGCGCTTCACATCCGCGATCGGCAGCGACTGCGGCATCGCCAACGTCAACATCGGCACCTCAGGCGCCGAGATCGGCGGCGCGTTCGGCGGCGAGAAGGAGACCGGCGGCGGCCGCGAGTCGGGCTCGGACAGCTGGAAGGCCTACATGCGGCGGCAGACGCAGACGATCAACTGGGGCACCAGCCTGCCGCTCGCACAGGGCATCACGTTCGGCTAGATCCGGCCCGCCCCTGCGGCGGTGCGCGGCGAGCCGCTTCGGTCCGAAGTAAGCCCCCGCGAGGCCGCTGCCACCGCCGGATCGGCGTCGCAGCGGCGCCGATCGTGGGGCCGGCCGGCGCTGGCGTGATAAGATTTACCGAGGCGCATCCCGCGCCTCTGATGCCCCATGCACAAGCTCCCCTGCATCGCGGCGATCGCGGCCCTTGGTGCCGCAGGTAGCGCCTCCGCACAGTTTGTCGAGCTCACCGGGACCCAGGGCTTCCCGCCGGTGCTCTGGTCGACCGGGGTCTACGGCAGCGGCCAGGCGGTCGCCGACTTCGACGGCGACGGCGACGTCGACGTGATCATCGCGCCGATGGCGGGCACGCCGTTCCGGATGTTCCGCAACGACGGCAACATGACGTTCACCGACGTCTCGGCGCAGTCCGGACTCGGCGTGCACTTCGGCCCGCACGCCGTCGAGGCCGCGGACATCGACAACGACGGCGACCAGGACCTATACGTCGGCGGCGCGCTGCTGCCGGCGATGATGTTCATCAACGACGGCTCCGGGGTGTTCAGCGAAGAGGCCGCCCAGCGCGGCCTGACGCACAGCGATGACAACTACTCCGCCAGCTTCGGGGACTTCGACCGCGACGGCTGGCTCGACCTCTACCTCGGCAACCGTCACGACGCCAACCCGCAGCTCCCGGGCGCCAACCGCCTCTACCGCAACACCGGCGGCGGCCACTTCGTCGACGTCACCGCGACCGCGGGCTGCGCGGGCCAGACGCTGACCCTGGCCTGCATGTTCTTCGACTACAACGAAGACGGCTGGCCCGACCTCTTCGAGGTCTCGGAGAAGAGCGCCAACCTGCACAATGAGGTCTGGCGGAACAACGGCGACGGCACCTTCACCCCCGTCGCGGCGCAGATCGGCGCGGACGTCTTGATCGACGGTATGGGCGTCGACATCGCCGACGCGTTCAACGACGGCGGCGTCGACTTCTACTGCTCGGACGGCCCGCCCGACCACCTGTTCCAGGTGTGGGACCCCGCGCTGCAGCGCTACACCGAGGAGACCCACACCTTCGGCCTCCAGGGCGGCGGCGTCGGCTGGGGCTGCAACTTCTTCGACTACGACAACAACGGCTGGCAGGACGTCTACTGCGTCCAGGAGAACTTCGGCAACGTCCTGTTCCACAACCCTGGGCAGCCCCGCTCCGCTGGCGTCCCGTGGCCGGACGTCGCGCCGATGGTCGGTCTCGACCAGGCCTACGCGCAGTTCACGATCTCGGTCGCCGACTTCGACGACGACGGCCGCCTCGACATGCTGCAGCGCTTCCACTTCGGCCTGACGGCGCCGAACGGCGTGATCGGCTACCGGAACGTGCAGCCGCCGAAGAGCTGGCTCAAGCTCCGCACCGAGGGCCGCCGCAGCAACCGCGACGGCATCGGCACGCGGGTGACGCTCCACACACCCGGCCTCACGCAGCGACAGTACGTGCGCAGCGGCGCCGGCTACCTGAGCGGCAACGACATGCGGCTGCACTTCGGCATGGACCAAGCCGCGCAGGCCGACCTCGTCGAAGTGGTCTGGCCGAGCGGGCAGCAGCAGTTTCTGACCGACGTGCCGGCCAACCAGATCCTCCACCTGCTCGAGCCGACCATCTCGGTGACCGGCCCGGCGCCGGTCGGCGGCAGCACGACCGTCGAGATTTCGGTGCCCGGAGACGAGGGCCTGCCCTACCTGATCCTGCTGTCGTTCTCGCGGCAGGTGGGCATCGCGATCGGGAGCCAGACGCTGCCGCTCGACTTCGACGCGCTGACGGCCATGTGCCTCAACCCGGCCAACCCCGTGCTGGTCGGCTCGGTCGGCACGGTCGACGCCAACGGCGACGCGAGCGCGACCCTGCAGGTCCCGCCGATCCCGGAGCTCAGCGGCCTGACGGTCTACGCCGGCGGCCTCACGACCGACCCGGCCAACTTCCCGCTCGCCCGCACCGTGCTCAACGAGTCGGTCGCGGTCCCGATCCAGTAGCGGAGGCCGGAGCGCCAAGCGGTATCGTGCGGCGATGGAACCGACACGTCCCGTAGCCGCCGTGGCGCTCGCGCTGCTCGCGGCGCCGCTGTGCAGCCAGAGTCACCAGGAGATCGCCGCGAAGATCCTGCGCGAGGGCACCACCAACAGCCAGGTGATGCGCTTTCAGGACGAGCTCTGCCACGACTACGGCAGCCGCCTGACCGGCTCGCTCGCGTTCGACCGGGCAGCGGACTGGGCCGTGCGTGAGTTCCGCGCGATGGGCCTCGACGCGCGGCTGGTTCCCTGGGGCGAGTGGAAGGTCCGCTGGGACCGCGAGCAGTGGATGGGCCGCATGGTCGAGCCGTCCCCGCTCGAGCTGCAGGTCGCGTGCCCGGCGTGGACCGGCGGCACGCGCGGGATCGCGCGCGGGACGCTCTTGCGCATGCCGGACGACGACGCGGCGTTCGACGCGTTGGCAGAGACGGTGAGCGGAGACGGCATGTTCTGGCTCTACGGCGCGCTGCCGCGCGGCGATCTGGGCGACAGGGTCCGCGCGCTGCTCGAGCGCGACAACGTGCACGGCATCGCGCAGTCGGCGACCAGCACGCGGTGGAACAGCAAGAGCTACCCGAACCAGATCCGCGTGTTCGGCGACCGCACGGCCCCGCTCAAGCCGTTCGAGGCGCGGCAGCGCTGGGCGCAGGCCGTCGTGCGCGACGACCAGTGCGAGCAGCTGGAGGCGGCGCTCGACGGCGACGCGCCGGTCGTCGTCGAGTTCGAGCTGCGCAACCGCTGGACCGACGGCCCGGTCACACTCAACAACGTGGTCGCCGACCTCGTCGGCACCGAGTTCCCCGACGAGCACGTCATCGTCTGCGCCCACCTCGACAGCTGGCACCAGGCGACCGGCGCGACCGACAACGGCACCGGCACCTGCTCGACGCTCGAGGCCGCGCGACTGATCACGAGCTCGGGCCTCAAGCCCAAGCGCACGATCCGCTTCATCCTCTGGGGCGGCGAAGAGCAGGGCCTGCTCGGCTCGCGCGGCTACGTGGTCCAGAACCGCACCCGCATGCACAAGGTCTCGGCCGTGTTCAACCACGACAGCGGCACCAACTGGGCCCACGCGCTCACCATCGCAGAGTCCCACCTCAAGGACTTCGAGCCGCTGGTCGCGCCGATCCTCGCAGCGATGCAGCCGCCGGAGGCCAGCCACGAGGGCGACGTCTTCACGCTCCGCGCCGTCAAAACCATGAAGCCCGCGGGCGGCGGCAGTGACCACGCCTCGTTCGCCGCGGTCGGCGTGCCGGCGTTCTCCTGGAGCCTCAAGGGCCCGGTCTCGTACGGCCGCGGCTGGCACTCGCAGTGGGACACGTATTCGATCGTGCGACCCGACTTCCAGCGACACAACGCGACCGTGTTCGCCGTGATCGCCGCAGGCGTCGCCGACCTCGACCACATGCTCTCGCGCGACGGCGTCGAGCGCGCCACCCCGGGCGGGCGCCGCGGCCGCGTCGACGCGCAGCTCATCGTCGAGACCTGGCTCGGCCTCGAGCTCGACGGCGTCACGGTGAGCGCGGTCACGTCGGACGGAGTCGCTGGCCGCAGCAAGCTGGCCGTCGGCGACGAGGTCCGGTCGGTGGGCGACGAGCCGGTCGAGAACGCCCGCGAGCTGCTCGCGGCCTTCCGCGCGCAGGCCTCCGAGCAGGACGTCGTGGTCCTGACCGTGCGGCGGAAGGGGCAGCGAGTGCAGGTGCCGGTGCGCCCGTAGCAGCGGCCCGGGAAGGGCTTGCGCGTGCCCGCGACGGTCGGTAGCTTTCGGCGCCCCGACGCCGCCCTGGCGTCGTCCTGGGCCGTTAACTCAGTTGGTAGAGTGCGATCGTCACAAGGTCGAAGTCACTGGTTCGAATCCAGTACGGCCCACCACCTTCCTTTGTTCCGCAGGCCTCATGGGTGCAGGAGGCCGCGCGCGCGCAGCAGGTCATGCCCCGGCAGCTGGTCACACGCGGCGCACGTTGCGATGAGCGCGCCCGCCGCAGCGCTACTTGCCGCTGCGCCGGGCGCCTTCCAGCGCGGTAGCCGCTGCTTCGATGGCCTGCTGGACGGCGGCGACATCATAGGGTGAAACGACCCGCAAGGCGTCTCCGCCTGACACCAGCGCCAGTTCCACCTCGCCGAGTTCGACGAGCTGCGGGCTGCGCTTGAGCGGGCCGATCTGCAGCACGACCTTGTGCGCGCCCCCGGCCGTGACCTGCACGCGCGCGGTGTCGAGCTCATCGAGCCGCCCAGCGCCGTGCCGCGTCACGCTGTACCAACCGGCGATGCGCTGGCTCATGCTGTCGTAGGCCTCGAGCGAGTCCGGAAGGCCAACGTTCTCGAGGCGCTGCAGCTGCACGTGCACCGGCAGGTCTCCTGCCAGCGCGCTGAGGCCGTGCAGCACGACGTCGACCGGCGGCACGCGCCGGAACACCAGCTCGCTCCTGCCGGGCACGAGCAGCTGGGTGTCCGCGACGTAGCCGCCCATCATCGGGACGACCTCGAGCTCCGGCGTCGTGTTGAACACCTCGCCGTAGCCTCCCTTCATCACCAGGCCAATGTACTGCTGCCGCCCGTCGCGCCGCGTGACCTTGGCCAGCTGGGGCCGGTTGACCGACACGGAAGCGCCGTTCTCGTCGACCGGGTAGATCTCGAATCGGTAGATGTAGGCCCCCAGGTCGAGCTCCTGAAGGCGCGGGTGAACCCCGACCTGACCAGGCTCGAGCACCAGCCGGTCGACGACCAGGAAGGCGTCGGGGAAGCCCTGCAGCCGGAACGCGACGTCGTAGACCCCGGGCCGCACCCAGTCGAAGTAGGCATAGGTGTTGCCCTCGTGGTCTCGCAGCTGATCTTCGCGCCGCTGCGGCTCCTCGCCGGGCGGCGCCGACACCGCGACCGGCAGCAGCTCGACCCGCACGCGCTTGCGGTTCATCCACTCGGGTGCAAGCACCGTGCCGACGACGCGGCACTTGCGCGGCAGCACGACGCGCAGGTCGTCCCCGTCCGCGACGTCCGCATAGGTCCGGAAGTGATCGCGCATCTCGACGCGGAGCCGGTAGCGGCCGGGCTCGAAGTCGCCGAACAAGTAGAACGATCCGTCTTCGACCGTCTCCGTGCGTACGAAGGGCTGGTCGACAAAGCGCGGCTCGGACCTGCCTTGCTCGAAGCGCGCGCGCTCGAGCTGCACCGACGCACCGGCCACCGGCGCGCCGGCGTCGTCG
>Ga0181573_10003797_pt1 | contig 13157 bp, 1 predicted proteins | sample 101ome_25_FD_148643 | JGI IMG/M metagenome (GOLD analysis project Ga0181573, IMG submission 148643) | Coastal salt marsh microbial communities from the Groves Creek Marsh, Skidaway Island, Georgia - 101409BT metaG (spades assembly) | ecosystem: Environmental > Aquatic > Marine > Intertidal zone...
CGCCCATGCCGCCCATGCCGCCCATGCCGCCCTTCATGCCCTTCTGTCGAGATTGGATCGAGGGAAAAAGATGTCAGCGGCGGGTCGATCGTCGCGGTTCGGGCGGCGGTTAGCGCGCGCGGGAGGAGGGAGGGAGGCGGGAGGGTCGTGAGAGGAAACGAGATCGGATCGAACGCGCACCATCATCTCTTCAAGCTGGCTCATGTCCATCCCGGAGAGGTCCGGACCGAGGGTGGGGTCGTCCTTGGGGTCCTGCGGGGAGGGTCGGGGAGGCGCGGGGTGAGCGACGATCCGAGGGCGATCGAGATCGGGCACTTTTTTCCGAGGTCTTCGACGGGGGCGCGGAAGGGGGAGTCGGGACGCACCACGGGGGAGTCCGCGGTGGAGGTGTCCTCCTCGAGGTCGGGAAGCTCATCGGGGTCGAGCTCTTCGATCTTGGGTCCCATCTTTGTCGTGTTCCGTGCCTTGGTCAGTGGATCAGACGAAGCGATCGGCGGCTCCCTTCCATCAGACACTTGCCCTCGCCGCCGGCTTCTCAGTTAGGAATCAGTTCGGCAGCCCTCGATCCTGTTGGACAGTTGGAAAAAGTTGTCCCGGACGTTTGAATTTGTCCCAGCCGAGGAGGAGAGGCGCTCGCTGGTCGAGTTTGGGGTCACACTGCTTTCCTGTCCGCGCATCGCGCGCCTCCGACCCTCTCTCTCGAGAATCGCGGGAGCGCGTCAGAGTCGCCCCGCGGCGCCATCAGGCTGCGCGCAGGGGGCTCGGCCGGAGGCAGGAAAAGGGGATTGTTAGTCAGCGCAGTGACGAGCAATCGGGGAAAAGATGGACTTCCTCTTCGACCTTTGGAGGACCGAGCGAGCGACCGAGGGCAAGAAGACCAAGGCAAAATCCAAGTCTTCTTCGATGACCGGATCCTCCAGTACGTCCAGATCGGCGCCCGCGTCTCCGCCGAGGTCCCAATCGGCGCCCGCCCCGCCGACGACGTCGACGAGCATCACCACCGTGCCCAATCTTCCGCCCCGAAAGCCGATGGGCGAAAAGCTGAGGGAGAACGTGAGAGCCGCCGGCGACGCGCTCCGGCAGGCGAAGCAGAAGGCCGCGGACGGATCGAAGCGCGCGTGCGCGCCCATCGCGGCCGGCGCCAGGAGCGCCTTCCGCGTGGGCCGGCGCAAGATCGGCGGGGACGACCCAAACTCCAAAGCCCGACGCGCCTGGTCGTGGGCGCTCGCTCGGGCGCTTCGCGTCTGGCGAGTCGCTCACGCGCTGGCGTGCCTCGCGGCGGGGGTATCGCGGGTCAACGCCCCGTCCGCGGTGTACCTCTTCCTCTTCACCGCGCAGTGCTCGCTGGCCCCCGCGGGCGGGCTGTACCAGGGCACGGCGCGCAAGGAGAGCCTCGACAGGACCCATCGCCTGCACGCGTGGTTCGCGCAGCGCCGGTTGCTCTGGCTGACGACGACGGCGTCCGCCGGGTGCCTCGCGGCCCAAATCGCGCTGCACGTCGCGCTGCGCGCCACGGGCGACGTCGTCCGCGCGGACACCGGGGTGTGGCGCGCGATGGGGATACACAGGTTCGACGACGGCGCCGACGCCGCGCTCGCCGTGGTTCCCGACGTGTTGCTCCTCTTTGTATCGTCCGTCGCTCTCACCGTCGTGAGGTCGGTGTGCGCGCTCGCGATGACCAACAGGTTCAAACACGCGGTGAAGCAGGTGATGACGCTGCAGCGCGGACTGAGACGACGCGGCGAGCCATGGAAGGTGGACGCGGGCTTCGACGACACCGTCGGTCTCACCGAAGCGGCGCTCGCCGCGCTTCAGAGCGCGAAGGACGCCGAGGAGCCTCCGGGGAACGACGCGAACGTCGCCCCCGCCGCCACCCGCGCCGACGAGCGCCTCGAGGCGTACCACGAGGTCATCCCGCCGACCAGGACGAGCAGCCGCGCGGCGGCGCTGTGGCGCGCGATCGGATCCGTCGCCACCGCCGCCGCCGGCTCGTGGCGCCCGAGCGTCCTCAACGGCGCCGTCTTCCTCGTCGCCGTAGCGCATTTCACGTCGCACGCGGCGGATCGAAGGGTTCCGAGGCTGTTGGACTCGATCGGCGCCGTGAGGTCCATGCGCGGGTGGGTCGCGACGGCGGCGCTCGCGCCTTACGTGATGTCCGTCGTCGAGGTGGCGTTCGGGGGCGTGGGCGGCGCCGCGGGCGACTTTGGGTTGACCGGGGGCGGCGAGCTCCGTCGCGAGGGTTCCGACTGGAACTGGCTGTGCCACTCCGTGGGCTTGTGGCCGATGGCGAACTCCCGCGGGCGATGGTGCTCGTGCGTGGACGAGGACCAGGGGTTCGCGTGGGCGTGGGCGATTCTCGCGTTGGCGCTCTTCGGGATGGGCGGGGACGGGCCGGGTCGGCCCGGGGAGTCGGACGGGGCGGAGAACGGGAAGACGAAGAAGGGGTCGTCGAGCAAACCGTGGCGGTACCTCTCTTGGACGGCGTGCGTCGAGGCGGTGTTGAGACGTCCGGGGAAGAAGAAGAAGAAAAAGAAGGAGGAGGAGGAGGAGGAGGAGGAGGCGTCGTCGGGGGTTGAGGGACTGTTGCCGGCGTCGCCGGCCGAGATTGGACCCGTGGACGGCGGCGAGTCCCCGTCCTCTGCAAAACTCACCCCCGAGAAGCGGCGTCCCGGTCAGCACGAAGTGCGCGTGGACCTGCTTCAAAAGTTGCGGTCGCGACAGGAGATGGTTCGCATGGGCGGGTCGAGCTCCGCGGCGGATCTTCAGCGACTTCTTCGGGACGCGGAGACGAGGGGTTCCGCTTCCGGCGTGTGGGTCTCGCGCGGCGAAGCCGAGAGCAAACCCGGGGATGACGAGTCCGACTTTCGAATCATCATGCGGTCGGTCAACTACCTCTTCGTGACGACGTTCACGAAAGCCACGTCGCTCACCAGGACCAAGTCCCTGAAGAAATCGTCAACCGACGGCGGCGGCGCGACGGGGCCCGCGTACCAACCCGAGGAGCTCCTCGCCGCGGCTGGCGGCGGAGCCGGCTCGAAGAAAAAGGCTCCGATGAAGGGGACGCAGTCCATCGGCCAGAGCACCAAGAAGGTGAAGACGGCGGTATTGAACACCGCGAACGCGTTCTGGAGTCGCAGCGGCGAGTCCATAGGCGCCGCAGCCGGGACGCTCAACCGCCGAGCGGACGGACCCCTCGGCGGCGGCGGCTTCCCGCTCTTCGCCTCGTTCATGCTCGCGACGTCGTATCCTAGCCTGCTCTCGGTGCCCCTGCTGCTGTGGTCCATGCTTCCCTTCATCGCGCCGTGGTCGCTGGCCGCGGACGGCGACCAGGGCGACACCGTGGAGGTGAAGAAGGCGTCGGCGATTGGCGAGGGGGCGGAGTCGGGAAAAGAGGAGGCTGAGGCTTCGCCGCCGTCGATGCCCGAGTCGGATCCGTCAAAGCCGGGCCCGCCGCAGCCGTCGCTCTCGAGGAGGATACTCAACCGCGTGACCTCCGGGAGCTTCAAGCGCGTGAAGGAGAGGTGGTCGCAGGTGGCGACGTGGGCCGGAAAGTCCAAGCTCGGCTCGTGGGCCAGCCGCGAGCGCCGTTCCGCGAAGGAGTTTGTCGCGCTTCACGTCGCGGGCCGGTATCGATGGTTCCACTTCATCGCGGCTATGTACGCCACCGGGCTCCTGATCCTCGATTACGGAAGCAGGCTCAGCACGGAGATGATTTACGTCAACGAGGCGAGCTCGGACAACTCATGGGGCAGTGAACTGATGTTCGGTCCCGCGAGGCGCGCGAGCGCCGCGGCCACGCTCCTGTTCAAGCTCCTATTCGTCGCGATGATGCTCCGACCGCACCCGCGAAGGGACGAGTCGAGGACGCTGAAAGAAGCCGTCGCCGCGTCCACAGCCGCCAAGGCGAAGGCCGAGCTGGCCGCGGAGGAGGTGGACGAGCTAGAGGACCGCGCGACTGAAGCCGACGGTATCGACAGGGCGCACGTGGACTCCCTCACGAAGGTGTCGGACGAGATCGCCGTCACCTTGAAAACCGCAGAGGCGAATAAGACGCGCGAGTCGTTCCCTCCCCTCGAATTCGTCCCCGATGAGGAGTACGTGAGGGAGTTGCAGGCGTGGTACGAGGAGAAGTCCGCCGCGAGGCAGCAACGCGCGCTCCGCGTCGCGTTCAGCGACCTCTCCCCGGGTTCACACGGCACCGGCGAGGGACCCGGGGCGTTTGAACGGAAGTTGGAGGGCGCGATGTCGGAAACCGAGCTCGCGGAGCAGGAGAAGAGGGAGGATGCCGAGGATCGTAAGACGCTGCTGCGACTGCGGAGGCAGTGCCGGCACAGACGCAGGTTCGCCGCGCGCAGGGACGCGTGGGTCAAGCGTTTGGACCACATGTCCGCGAGGACGCGCGCGATGATCGCCGCGGATCCCGGAAAGACACCCATGGGACCGCTGTGGTGGGTTCAGTACGTCGCGATGCTCTCGTTTGTCATCGCCATCGCCAACACGTCCACGATAATCGCCGGCGGAATGCTCGGCTTGCTGCTCCTGTACGTGGCATCGGTGGACTGGCGGTACAGCAGATGGTGGTGGGGATGCGCGTACGTGGGTCTGACCATGACTCTCCAGGTAACTTGGCTCTCCATCGCGGAGGCGTACCTGATCACGGAGGGCACGGTTGATTCGCACCTGGCGGAGGGTTTGGGTTTGAAAATTTATGGCGTGAGGGCGCCGCTGTGGGCATCCGGAGAGTTTTTCCTTCTGTTGCTACTGCTCCTCGTCGTCGTCGCGGAGCTCGTGGTGAACGATGCGAGGAATCTGCACGACCGGCACGTGGAGAGGTACGGCGCGGACGCCGAGGCTACGCTAGTCGCGGGCACCGACGAGGACGGCAAGCCGGTGACGAGGAAGGTGGAGGTGAAGAAACGCGCGGGGACGTCCGAGTTTTGGCTCGACGATCTCGGCGCGACCGTCGGTTCGATCGTTCGCATCAATCATCGCACCTCGCGGCAGCTGCGAGGGTTCGGGCGGTGGCTCCAGGAGATTGAGCCGCTCGGCGTGCTGCCGCTGACGCTCCTATTCTTAGTGCTCTGCGGCTTGACTCCGTCTGAGGGGCACACCGCAGATTTCGTCCACATGTTCGACGTCATGACCGCGTTGGGTTTACTCCTGAGATCGCTGCTGAGCTTCAGAAACCTGACGCACAGGATACACAGGCTGATGCGCAGGGACGACGAACGTTTCGAGCGCGAGGAGCGGGAGGAGCGGGAGAGGCTCGAGGAGGAGCGCAGGATGCGAGAGGAAGCCGAGGCGGAAGCCCGCGAAAGAAGCGTCCGCGGCGCCAATACTCCCGCGGAGGAGGGTCTCCCTGAGCTCCCGGAGACCCCACCGCCGACGGTCCCAGCGCCGCAGTCCACGTCCAGGCTCGCGGAGGCCAGGGGCGTGCCCGCGCCGAGGATCAAGACGGACGGATCGGAAGGCTCCTCGGATGAAGAGTTTACCCAGATTGAACTTGCCACGCCAAAGACAGAGAAGACCGCGCGGCGAACGCCCGCGTCGCCCACGCCGAAGAAGGAGGTCAAACCCGAGGAGGAGAAGCCTTCGGCGGTCAAGAGCGATCAGCCCACGCCGTCGCCCAAGAGCCCGGCGGCGGTGGTCGGAAGCAAGTTCAGATTTGGGAATCTGGTTGCGGGCGCGATGCTTCTCGGCTCTCGCGGAGACTCACGCCGCGACAGAGCCGCGGCGCAGAGCCAGTCGTCGATCGAGTACGTCCGCGACATGAAACCGTGGGCGGAGACCCGGCGCAGGGTTCGGAGGGGACTGCGAATTTACGTCGCTTTTCAGTGCATGTACATCACGGCGCTGTACATGTTCAATGTTCAGTACGTGAACCGCACCGTGCACAAGTACTGGCCGGATGAGATTGACAGGGTCATCGTCCCTGACGATTTCGGCATGTTCGTGGTGACCGGCTACGCGGAAAACCTGTGGCCTAGGATCCTCACGCTGCTCTTCGTCATCTTCAACATGCGGTGGCTAGACTGGAAGCACAGGCGAGACAGGCATCCCCCCGCGCCGTACGAAGATTCTGATGACGAAAAGGAAATCGTGGAGAAGGAGAAGAAAGCCGGGTACGATCGCAAGGGCTGGGACCCGAGCGTTTATCTCGCGGCCGTCGCCACGTTCTATGTAACTTCGAAGGCTCACGTGAAGAAGATGTTCGGGTCCAAGTTCGAGGCGCAGCTGCAGAAGCGCGCCATGGATATCCTGCTCCTCACCGTCATTGCCTGCGTCGCTGCAAGCATCGACCTCTTTGGCGTTTTCCACTCTGCGCTGGCGATTCACGCGGTGATCACGATCGCTACCGTGAAGAGCTTCGAGATGAGCGGTTTGAGCCGGATAATGAAGGGCGGGGGGCGCAAGCGTCGTGACTCCGTCGACTCCCTCATCGAGGAGGAAGCCGCCGCCGACCAAAAGAAAAAGGAGAAACCGAAAACGTGGCGAGAACGATTCGCGGCGACGTACGCGGCGCTGCCCGCGCTGCCCGCGCTGCCCTGGCGAAAGAAGAAGGGCGACGAGAAGGCGACGTCTCACGAGGAGATTGAGCTTCTCGAGAGCGGCGTGAGCGGCGTGTCCCAACCCTCGGGAGATTTCGGCGAGCCCGCTTCCCGGCGCGGGAGCAAGCGCCCGTCGTTGTACCACGAGGCTAACGATTACGGGCTCATGTTTGCGGTCATCGCGTCGGTATCGATGATTCTCAAGTACGTCGCGCAGCTTCGAATGTCCCAACTGGGAGGTATATTCGAGGACGTTACCGGCCCGAGCTGGGGCACGTGGCTGGGTCTCATACGTCTCACGGACCCCAGGCTGGAGTCCATCGGCGGCGTCCGCGATGGGGCGGAGACCTGCTGTCAGTGGCCAAACAAACTGTCCTCAAGCGGGAGCTACTGTGTCGCGTGGGTGGACCCCTACGCCGTCACCAACTCGTCCATCGTCGCCGTGTCCGCCGCGGGCGACGTGGTGGAACAGGCCGCGGCCGCGACGAGGACCTGCTCAGCGTTTGCGGGGTACTGGTGGCAGATGCGGTACCAAATTGCGATCGTCGTCATTGCCAGCATGCAGTGCCTGCTGCAGAGCAGGCATAACCTGCTCGCGGCAAAGAAGGCCACCGCCGCGATCGCCGCCGCGCACGGAAAGAAGATCGAGGTCACCGACGAGGACGAATCGTTCAAGAAATCGAGCCCGGAGAAGAAGGAGGAGAAGAATGATGGAGTGAAACCCTCGACCGCAGCAGCTGGGGCTGTTGGCGCTGGTGCCGCTGCCGTCGTAACTGCAGAATCTGAAAAGAAGGGTCCCACGGCGGCTGGGAAGAAGACGATGATCCAGGAGAGCCAGGTCCAGCTCCGTCGCATGGTCGAGTACGTGTTTGTGACCATCGCGACTTTCAACTTCGCCGAGTTTCTGGAGAAGCTGGAGTACCTCAGCGAGGCCGCGCCGTTCTTCAACTACATCATCGCAATGGCGCTGCTGCTGTCCTCGGCGTTTCTCAAGTCGAACATCAGCAGCATCTTCTACATCGCCATCCTCGGTTACCTTCAGTCCGAGAATTCGGAGGAGGGTTTGCGCAGGGTGCACAAAGAGGGTCACTACGTCGTCATCGCGGTCGGTGTGATGGTCATGGTCCACGTGCTCGCGTCGCTTCGGTTGCCGGATATTCTCCTGGACTCGGACTACTGCGTGGATTGCCCGACACGAAGGTTCTGGCTCAACTTCGGGTCGTGCCCCGACGATAATCCCGCGAACGTTTCCACGATGGTCCTGCCGATGTATAACTTACCGCCGCCGCCGCCCATGCCGTCTCCTCCCCCGCCGGGCCAAATCGCCGTCATCGACTCGGACGCGGCGGCTGGGGCCATCTCCGAGCAGGAAGCCGCGGCTAACCAGGAACTCGACCAGCTCTTCTATGATTCCCGGTGCAAAAGGCCCGTGACCACCACGGAATACTCGATCATCCCCGATCTCATTGTCATGCTTCTGTTGGCGTACTTCATCCGTCGCGCGAAGCTCGTCGCGATGAGCGAATCCGCGAGGATGACATGGAAACGTGGCATGGCCGGCGTGATGAAATCCAACCGTGAGATAAAAAAAGGAGCAGAGGCTGGCAAGGCGAGGGCCCTCACCGGCAGCGCCAAGGATGAGGAAGCGTACGAAACGATGCGCGAGCAGGGCGTCCTCTACCAGCGTCAGAAGGCACGTGCGTCCGATGTGAGCGAGGAGATCGCGAAGAAGGACGCGACGCTGCGCAACAGGAGGAGCGCCAAGCTGAAGGGCGAATCAGGCCGCGACGGAAAATTCAAATTCGGGGTGAGAGACGACCCGCTTGACCCGGCCAAGGGCGGTGACTCATCCTCAAGCGATGTTTCGACTTCCGCGCTCTCCGACGCGTTCCAGACCGCTAAGGTGAGGCGCGACGCCAGGGTCAAAAGAGCTAAGGCCGCGCCCGGGGCTGAGGCCGGCGGGGTGGACCTCAAGTCCATGACTCCGGAACGGAGGAGGGTGCACCGCGAGCGAATGCTGGCGGGCGAAAAGCTGAAGAAGACGCTTCGAAACGCGGGCGAGGCACTCGGATACGCGCTGCTCGTGCTCGTCGCGATATTCTTCCTGCCGCTAATCATCCTGTCCACGGTGCTCGCTGGGGTGAATCGCAAGATTGCAGATCTCATCGGCATCGGCTACATCATCATCGCTGTTGTCTTCGCCGTCAGGCTCAGAGATTTGCGCCTCAACCTGTGCATACGCACGGGCGTGCCCCCGTCGAGGACCAACATCGAGCTCTTCCGCATCCTGCCCCTCTACGTGTATGCCATCCTGGCGTGCAAGTTACTGTACCAGGTGCCCTACTTCCTGCCTCACCTCTTCGAGGGTGGCATCGCGAGCAAGGGGAAATGCGACTTGGGCACTGCGGGTTGCGACACCTGGATGGATTTCATCGGCGCGTTGAAATTAGACAAGGCTTGCGATCCAAGCATGATGGAGCAGTGCTCCGATGTCCTCTCCTGGTCCAGAGGAGGCATCCTGCCCGAGATCTTACTCTTCGTCATGTGTGCGATTCAGCAGAACCTGAACAGGAACGAGAGGTATGTCGAGATTGTTTGGTCTCGGCAGCTTCGCAGCGTGCGCCGCAGCGAGAAGGCCACCGTGCTGCACGTGCAGCGCATGATCGATTGGCGGAACTCCGAGGTTGAGGACCGCCGCCGGCACTACAGGGAGACCATTTACTCCATCCAAGACAGCGCCGCGCAGGTCAAAGCGTGGACAGAAGAGCTTCGTAAGGCTGAGGAGATGCCCGTCGGGGTGATGGATCCGGACTCGGGTGACAGGGCAAAGGTATCAGAGGTTCCGCTCAAGCCGTACGTGACAGTGATAAACCCCACCACGGTTAAGATCACGTGCGAGATGCTACCGAACGCGCCTCCGATCGAGTACTTCACCGTGAAGCGCGAGCCACACCCGAGACTCACCGCGCTGTCGCATTACAGCGATCCAATCGAGGTTGCGGTGGAGAAGCGCCCCGGTCGCGAAAGGCGCGGCGGCCATTCTCGCGCAGGAGCGCAGAAGGGTGTTGTCGAGATTAAGGATCTCAAACCCGGCAAGGGCTACACGTTCGTCGTGCACTCGTACACCGAGAGCAACGGTCACAGTACCGAGAGCGAGGCCTCGGATCCGATCGAGCTGCCCATGGAGACGAAGGAGCAGACCGACGCGAGGAAAAAGAAGGAGGATGAGGATAAAGAGGGCGGTTGGGCCATGTTCAAGCGCCTTTTCAAGGAAGGCGTGGACGTGTGCCTGGACAAGCTCGCGTATCTCCTCGATCCCGCGGTCTATCCCATCCCCGAGGTCAACGAGCGATATAAGGAGCAGTCCGGCGACGAGATGCAGACCATCATGATCAAGGATGTGGACGATGGCCTGTCCGACAGCGACAACGACTCGCTGCCGGACATCACCAAGGAGCCCGGTGCGGGGTCCCCCGAGATGAGGCGCCGCCGCGACACAAACGAGTTCGAGGGCGAGATGGATGCCATCTCCAACTGGTTCCACAAGGGACACTGGGGCGATAAGGGTGGTGTGATGGGTTTCTTCGGCGGCATCATCCGTCTGGTGTATTCGTTGTCAGAGTGGTTCGCTTACGCGAGCATCTGCGGCGCGTTGCTGACACACACTGACTTTTTCAGTGTCCTGCCAGTGATTTGGGTCATGCTCGTCGCGATCGTCCGCAACCCGCACCCGGCGCCGGAGTCGTGGTGGATGGCGTTCTGGTACAGCATCGCGGTGCTCATATTCCGCGTGACGTTCCAGACGAAAGCTTTCTGCATGGACGTCGACGAGGACACGTCGCCCTCGGACCTCAACCATTTCACGTTTTCTATGCAGCCCAAGTGCCCTGCAACAAAGGCTTCGTTGTTCAACTGGGACAACGGCGACTGGATGTACGCGACGAACGCGGTGGTTTTCCTCACAGTCAAGACGGGTGCGAGCACCATACTCAACGCGGTGCTCGTGGACATCTTCGTGTGCGCCAGCCTGCTGCTGCATATCGACCACCTCAATTTCGTAGGGATACGGACATACGAGGATATGAAGTACATTCGGCCGTGCATCAACTACGCAAAGCTCCACGGCCTTCGAACGGTGACACGGATGGACGAGGTCAAGGACAACATGCTCGGCCTAACCTTCGAGGAGGGCGTGTCCTCGGACTCGTCCACTCCGTCGGTGCTCTCGCCCGGGAAGGGCGTCGGCAAGCCGGGGTCGGGGTCGCAGACTCCCAGCGCACTCAAGGCGACGCCGGCGAGCATCAAATCCAAATCTTTCGTCAAGCGGCTTAAAGATCTGCTCGGCGATCGCAAGGACGAGGACCTGTACGGCATACCCGAGTTTACGGGGAGGAAGATCATGTGGCCCGGGCAGTACTACCGTGAGGCTTGCGTAAACCAGCTGGAAGGGGACAGAAAACGGGATGAAAAGCCGCCGAGCAGGAAAGAATTCAGGGAAAAGTACGGCGCAGCCATCAAGGAGAAGAAGATCGACAAGAACGCCGCGGTCAAGTCCGCTCTGAAGACGTTCGGCCGCGACCTTTGGGACTCGATCAAGTACTCGGCCAAATACGCGGTGGGCACGATTCGGGACTTTTTGACCGAAATTCAGCTCAGCAACAAGACGGAGCCGCCCAGTCGCAACACTGGCAAACCTGGTCGAGACCTCTACCCCATAGAGTTCTTCCTCCAGATCCTCGCGCTGGTGTGGCTCATCTTCGACTTCTCCAACCTCAACTTCGAGAACGATGGGCAGGCCAGCGGCGCGGAGCAGCTCCAGTCCGGCCTCACCATCGCCATCCTCACCTCCACGCTGTCCATGGTCATCTCCCGCCTCGTGTACGTCAGCCAGAACATGCTGATGAAGTACGTGATGCAGGTTGCATACACCCTAACGTTGCTACTGCACATCTTCATCATACTCCCGCTCGTGGACGGTAGGGCTTTCGTCAAGGCGCACGGCAATGTTCACCTGAAGGCTTTCGTCGCGTGCCAGCTCCTATACCTCCTGGTATCCGCGTTGCAGATTCGCACGGGGTACAGGGAAGGTAGCCAGTACCAGACTCTGTTCATGAAACTAGGCACCGGACCCGTGGCGTACTATGCGTTCATGATATATCAGAGCGTCCCGTTCCTGTTTGAGCTGCGCACACTGCTGGACTGGGTGATGAGCGAGTCGTCGCTGGACCTCCTCATGTGGTTCCGATTTGAGAACCTGTACCACATGCTATGGAAGGATTTGCTCTACCAGGAAGCGAGGCGGCAGAACAAGGAGATCTACAGCGGCCGCGACAAGTTCCCGCTCGTCTTTAAGATGCTCCAGGGTTTTACAATCTTTTCCGGCATCATCCTCCTGCTGCTCGCACCGATCTTCCTGTTCTCCTCCATCAACCCGGTGCTGTCCCCCAACAGGGTGACCAGCGCGAACCTGAACGTGGAGCTTAGGGTGAGGGTCAACAGCTCGCTGGCGGTTTACAACATCTACCAGGCGCAGGCGCAGAGCGTGGAAATGTCGGGCGAGGACATCGACGCCTCGGAACGGTACTTGATGACCTCACCGCTGACGCAAAAGTTCGATGCGGAGTGTCTCCTGTTCCCAAGGCACAGCTCAGTGTCGTGGGTGCTGCCAGCAGGGCCGAGGGGGGCACTCGCAACGAACCTGGTGACACACGCGAAGTGGCTCAACACAACCCGTCAGTTGACCTCAACCTCAACCTCGGAGAGCCAGGCTGAGCTCGTGTTTACCACCGCATTCACGCGGTCCGGCCCGCCCACCGCAAAGACCGTCACGATGGAGGTCAATTCCCCGCTCACGTCGAGCCAGGCGCTGGAGATGGGAACGATGATCGCCGACATCTCGGACCAAAAGGCGGAGGTTGCCGTGGAGCGTGCGCTGCCCAGGCTGCTTAACCTACCCCCGAGAGACCAGGTCATCAAGCTCTCGAAGACCGCGCCCGATCCGAATCCCAGCGACGACGCCACGACGATCCTATCTCTGGAGCGCCTTGACGACTCGCTGATGATATGGGGCTTGCGCACAAAACAGATCACGCTTGCGGGTGTCAAGAAGGGCTTCTGCGGGATGGTTGATTACACCGAGGAAGGAAGCCAAGGCGTTCTGTACGCCACCATGTCCGACAGGTTCCTCTCCGGCGTCGTCGAGCAGCTTGGTCTGGACAGTTACAGCATGCTGGCGCTCTACGCCTTCATCTTCGTCGCCATTGGAGGCGTGGTGAGAAGGTTCTTCCAGTTTAAGATTGAGGACGTGATGATCTACGAGATTCCAAACCCGGATTACCTGCTGAGGCTGTGCCGCGGGCTGCGGATGCTGCGAGCGCACAGATATCCGGGATGCAGGAGGGACGAGATCAAGCTGTTCCACACACTCATACAGATGCTTCGGTCGCCCGACATCCTCATAAAGGTGACCCGTAACAAGGACGTGTGACATATCGTTGAAGATGCGCTCACGAATGTAATTTTACCATCACAGTTTTCAAGAGCCCCGGCGGCCCGTCATCAGTAGTCGTCGTCGTCGTCTATCATCCTCCCGCCGCCCCCGAGTCCGTT
>Ga0181573_10003804_pt1 | contig 13137 bp, 13 predicted proteins | sample 101ome_25_FD_148643 | JGI IMG/M metagenome (GOLD analysis project Ga0181573, IMG submission 148643) | Coastal salt marsh microbial communities from the Groves Creek Marsh, Skidaway Island, Georgia - 101409BT metaG (spades assembly) | ecosystem: Environmental > Aquatic > Marine > Intertidal zone...
TGAAGTACCTCGGCGGGAAGCGCCGCAGGCCCCGCGCAAAAATTATGGGCTCTGGTCACTCTTCTGTCTCGTTGCTACCGCTATCCGAGGCTTCGTCTGTCACGACGGGTTGAGCAGGTTCTGCTGCGTCATCGTCCTCAGCGATTCGGCTCACGCTCACCAGTGCTTCACCGTCCCGGGTTCGTATGACTCTGACACCCTGCGTGTTACGGCCCAGGAGACTTACTTCATCGACACGGGTTCGAACGGCTGTACCCTGATTGGAGATCAGCATCATTTCGTCTCCATCCCAGACTTGAACCGCGCCCACAAGCGAACCGTTACGCTCTGAAGTAGACATGGCAATGACACCTTTACCACCCCGACCCTTCGCAGGAAATTCCGCATTCTCGGTCCGCTTACCGTAACCATTTTCTGTGACAGTCAGAATACGACCGCCCTCTTTTGGCACAATGAGCGAGATCAGTTTGTGACCAGCGGCAAGGTTAATACCCCTTACACCTCTGGCGGTACGTCCCATGGCTCTAACCTGGCCTTCATTGAAGCGCGTCGCCTTACCTTCGGTCGAAAACAGCATGATGTCGCTGTTACCGTCCGTGATAGCTGTGCCGACCAGCACATCATCCTCATCCAGCTCAATCGCTCGCAAGCCAACACTTCGCTGACGAGAGAACTGAGTGGCCGCCGTTTTCTTAACGGTACCTTTCGCAGTCGCCATAAAGATGAACTGATTCTCGTCATACCCATCGATGGGCAAGATGGACGTAATGCGTTCTTCTTCGTCGAGCGGTAGCAAGTTCACCATGGGGCGACCTCGCGAGTTTCGACTGGCCAACGGGATATGGAACACTTTTAGCCAATACACCTTGCCGAGGTTCGAGAAACACAGAACCGTCGCGTGAGTGCTCGCAATCAGCAAGTGCTCGACAAAGTCCTCATCTTTCACTGCAGTTGCACTTCGACCAGTACCACCACGACGTTGCGCCTGGTAATCCGTCAGGGACTGTGTTTTTGCATACCCTTGATGCGAGATGGTGACGACACGATCTTCTTCGGTAATCAGGTCTTCAACCGTCAGATCGTGTGCGGAATCGGTGATTTCAGTGAGGCGATCATCACCAAAGTCCTCTACGATCTCCTCGAGCTCCTCTCGAATGACGGACCTCAATCGATCGGGGTCACCCAGGATCTCCAGCAGGTCTGCGATTTCAGCAACCTTGTCAGCGTACTCTTGGAGTAACTTCTCGTGCTCCAGACCCGTAAGTCGATTGAGTCGCAACTCGAGAATGGCCTGCGCCTGTGCGGGCGACAGATGGTATTTACCGTCGATCAGGCCATAGTCACCTTCGAGGTCATCGGGCCTGCAGGCAGAATCACCGGCGCGCTCAAGCATGGCGCTAACATCGCCCGGCAACCAGGCAGCAGCCACCAATCGGTCTCGCGCATCCGCGGCGGTGGGCGATGTTTTGATCAGCTCAATGATTTCATCGATATTCGCAAGCGCTACAGCTAGGCCTTCAAGTACGTGCCCTCGCTCACGCGCCTTACGGAGAAGGAACAGTGTCCGGCGTGTAACAACCTCACGTCGGTGACGAATGAACGCCTCAATGATCTCCTTGAGGTTGAGCACCTTGGGCTGTCCATCGACCAAAGCCACCATGTTGATGCCAACGACCGACTGCAACTGCGTCTGTGCGTACAGGTTATTCAGCACAACATCGCCAACTTCACCTCGGCGCAACTCGATAACAACCCGCAATCCGTCTTTGTCGGATTCATCGCGAAGCTCGGTAATGCCCTCGATCTTCTTCTCTTTAACCAGCTCGGCAATACGCTCGAGCAAACGCGCCTTGTTCAGCTGGTACGGAATCTCGTGAATGATGATCGTGTCCTTGCCCTTGGACTCATCCGTGACCACTTCGGCTTTCGCTCGAACGTAGATACGCCCTCGACCCGTGCGATAAGCCTGAATAATCCCTGCTCGGCCCGTGATAATGGCCCCTGTGGGGAAATCCGGTCCGGGAATGTAACGAATGAGTTCGTCGACACTGATTTCAGGGTTGTCGAGCAAGGCCAAACAGCCAGCAACAACTTCGCGCATGTTGTGAGGCGGAATATTGGTCGCCATACCAACAGCAATACCAGCAGAGCCGTTAATCAGTAGATTGGGAACACGCGTTGGTAAGACAACGGGAATGTGCTCGGTGCCGTCATAGTTTTCCGCAAAATCAACGGTTTCTTTCTCGAGATCGGCCAGCAGCGAGTGCGCCAGCTTGGTCATCCTGATCTCGGTGTATCGCATCGCTGCAGCAGAGTCGCCATCGATGGAGCCGAAATTACCCTGGCCATCGACGAGCGGATAACGAAGCGAGAATGTTTGCGCCATACGAACGATGGTGTCGTAAACCGCCGAATCACCGTGCGGGTGGTACTTACCAATCACGTCACCAACGACACGAGCGGACTTTTTATACGCCTTGTTCCAGTCGTTGTTCAGTTCGTTCATAGCGAACAAGACACGACGGTGGACGGGTTTCAAGCCATCTCGGACGTCGGGCAACGCTCGTCCGACAATAACGCTCATCGCATAATCCATGTAGGATTGCTTGAGCTCGTCCTCGATATTTATGGGGAGTACTTCTTGCGCTAAATCTTGCTGCTGATCTGACATCCGGTGATCTTTTTTTATCGGCGGGCACGCCGCCAAAACCCTGCAGTTTGTAAGGTGCAAATACTATCAAATTCAGCCTGTTAAGGCTACTTTTAGCAGGCCAGAAAAGTGGAAACTTACGATTTATGACATCAGCTAATTTTGCGGTTCACGCAGAAGCGATCATCTCGGTCTCGGGGCCTGAAAATATCCTGAAATCTCACAGTATTGTTGTGAAGCAAGGACTCATTGATGCGCTAATGCCGCATGCGGAGGCGCGGGCCTTGAATGACATAGATCACCTCGAGCTTCCCGGACATGTGCTCATGCCAGGCCTTGTGAACGCGCACGGCCATGCAGCCATGACATTGCTACGCGGCTATGCCGACGACATGTCGCTGGCATCGTGGCTTAACGACAAAATCTGGCCATTGGAAGCCCGTTGGGTGTCGCCCGAGTTCGTTCGCGATGGCACGGACATTGCCGCGGCCGAGATGCTGCTCAGCGGTATCACAACCACTAGTGACATGTATTTCTTCCCAGATATCGCAGCCCAGAGCCTGCGCGCTGCTGGCATGCGAACTCAGCTGGTATTTCCGGTGATGAATATCGAGACTGCCTGGGCCAAAAACGCCGAGGAGTATCTCGAAAAAGGATTGGCCCTCAGGGATTACTTTAGAAGCGATGATCTTATCGATATTGGTTTCGGCCCTCACTCGACCTACACCGTCGATGAGTCCCTCCTCTCCCGAACCGCGATGCTGGCAAACGAGCTTGATGCTGCCATCCAAATCCATCTCCACGAGACCGCAGCAGAGGTGTTGGCACATGTTGAGGCGACAGGGGAACGTCCCATCGATTTACTAGCGCGCATTGGTTTACTCGGGCCGCGAACACAGTGTGTCCACATGACGGCCCTGGGGTCACAGGATATCGAGACCGTCGCGGCCCACGGTGCACACGTCGTGCACTGCCCGCGCTCCAACATGAAACTCGCGTCGGGCGCCTGCCCCGTCAAAAAGCTACAAGAGGCAGGTATCAACGTTGCATTGGGCACGGATGGTGCCGCGAGCAATAATCGACTGAATGGCCTTGCAGAGATACAGTCAGCCGCCTTGCTGGCAAAATTGGAGAGCAGCGACCCGACAGCACTCTCGGCCAGTGAGGCTATCCGAATGGCTACCCTCGACGGCGCGCGCGCCCTTGGACTGGACCATGTCACAGGCAGTCTCGAGGCAGGTAAATCCGCTGACTTTATCGCCATCGACATGAGTGGTGTTCACATGGCGCCCAGCCACCAGGTTGAATCCAATATTGTCTACGCTGCCTCTGGAAACGAAGTCACTCACAGCTGGATCGCTGGCAAAAACGTGGTGAAAAACGGACAATTGCAAAGCCTAGACAACGATGCCCTGAGGCACAAAGCCGCCGATTGGCGCGCTAAACTCTCCGCCTAATCCTGACGTATATGCAGGCAGCCGCCTGACTGAGATGACTAAATCATGACTTACAGCAATGTAGACCCGGACGAAATCGCCAAATTTGAGGCGCTGGCGTCACGATGGTGGGACGAAAATAGCGAATTTAAGCCATTGCACGACATCAACCCGCTGCGGGCCAGCTGGATCGACCAGTTCAGCGAAGTGAGAGGCAAAAAACTGATCGATGTGGGCTGTGGTGGCGGATTGCTGAGCGAGGCTATGGCTCATCGCGGTGCAACCGTTACCGGCATTGATATGGGCGAGGCACCACTGTCGGTCGCAAAAATTCATTTGCTCGAGTCAAAGCTCAACATTGAGTACCGCCAGACCACAGCCGAAAGCATTGCCGAGGAGCGCCCTGCCACCTACGACGTGGTGACCTGCCTTGAAATGCTGGAGCACGTTCCTGATCCATCAAAAGTCATTCAGGCCTGCGCTGATATGGCCAAGCCGGGCGCCGATCTTTACTTTTCAACCATCAACCGCAACCCAAAGGCGTGGCTATTCGCCATTGTGGGGGCGGAGTATGTGCTCAATTTGCTTCCAAAGGGCACCCATGAATACGACAAGCTCATCAAACCATCGGAGCTTGCACGGTGGGCGCGAGCTGCTGGGCTCAGTGTCGAGGCGATGATTGGACTGACCTACAACCCCATCACCAAGCATTACCGACTTGTAGAGGGTGATGTGTCCGTGAATTACATGATTCGAGCGAGTAAGCCCGCGTGAGTCAGCGCGTCTTCGACGCCTTCGTTTTCGATCTCGATGGAACACTGGTCGATACAGCTAGCGAGCTCATCGCGGCCTATCAGAAGCTGTGCATCGAACTCGGCGGCGGCGAAAAGCCCTTTGATGATGCTCGGAAATTAATCTCTCACGGCTCAGGGCGTCTTGTCACGGAAGCGACAGGTATCGAGGAAGGTGACCCGCGATGGGAGCCGTATCGCCAGCAATACCTCGATTGGTACGAGGAACTCCTGGGCTCAACTGCCAAACCCTATGATGGATTGGTGGCGGTTTTAAAAGCGGCTCATGGTGCGGGTAAGAAATGGGGTGTAGTGACAAACAAATTTCGCCGCTTTGCCGAGCCACTAATGAATGAGATGCCATTCGAGCCGACGGCAGGTGCACTGGTGACTCCCTGCGATGTCACCCACGCCAAACCTCACCCAGAACCGGTCCTGCTCGCTGCATCCCAGCTGAATGTGTCGCCCGAGGCGATGGTCTACGTTGGCGATCACATTCGGGATATCGAAGCAGGCAATGCTGCTGGATGCTTCACCGTCGCGGTGAAATACGGCTATATCGAAGATCACGATAATCCGGAGCGGTGGGGAGCCGACCTCTGTGTCGACTCGCCACAAGCACTCTGCCAATGGATAAGGAATCAACTGTAATGCCTATCGCTCCCAGTGAATGGTCTCCCACGCAAACCGAGTTATCGGGAAAAACCATTTTGGTTACCGGTGCGTCAGAGGGTATCGGCCGTGCCGCTAGTCTTGCCTACGCGGGCTGCGGCGCGGAAGTACTGCTACTCAGTCGCAACGAGGAACGATTGGAAGCCCTTTACGACGAGATCGTGGCATTGGGTGCGCCTGAGCCTGCATTACTCCCCATGGATCTAGCTAAAGCGACCCACGACGATTTTGTTGCGCTCGCGGGCTCTCTGAGAGAGGCGTTACCGAAATTGGATGGGTTGCTGCATAATGCCAGTCTGCTCGGCGATCGAAAACCGATTGCCCAAACTCGAGCTGCCACGTGGCACGATGTGATGCAGGTGAATGTCAACGCAGGCTTCATGCTCACACAGACCCTGCTACCTCTCCTCGATCAAGCGCCGTCAGCATCCATTGTTTTCACCAGCTCAGGTGTCGGTAGAACCGGACGCGCGTACTGGGGAAGCTACGCCGTATCGAAGTTTGCAACGGAAGGCTTGATGCAAGTCCTTGCTGATGAGCTTGGTGCCACATCAACCATTCGCGTTAACAGCCTTAACCCTGGCGCCGTCAACACTGCCATGCGGCGCTCTGCTTATCCCGCTGAGCCGCCGACAACCAACCCTAGTCCAGAAGATATTATCCATGAGTGGGTGTACCTCATGAGTGATGTGAGTGCGCAGCTTAACGGGGAAGCGCTGAGTGCTCAGTAGCCTCTCCAATGGTAAAAAGTACGGTTTGATTCAGATCTGCGTGTGCTAACGGTCAATGGCACCTATTTGCGAGTAGCGCGCATCAGCACCCGCCCGTCGCACATCGTTATTGGGATTGACGTTCTTTCTTATGTCTCTTAGCGATGTGCTTACCACTCTTCCTCGCTTGACGCTCACGCTTGTCAGCCAACTTCTTTGAGGGTTGATAGACGGGCTTAGGCTCCATTTGCGCCATGGTGTACACCACATCAGCATCGCGCTGCTTCAACTCCATCCACTGCCCTTTTTTGAGCTTCGAGGGAATAAAAACGTCGCCGTAGCGAACACGCTTGAGCCGAGATACGGTCGTCCCCTGCGACTCCCAGAGGCGACGTACTTCGCGATTACGTCCCTCCGATAATACGACGTAAAAGAAACGGTTGATGCCCTCACTGTCACCACCACCCTCTTGAATATCGGTAAAACGTGCCGGACCGTCATCCAACTCAACGCCCGACTTCAAGCGATCCAACATCGCGTCATCAACACGACCCATGACACGAACAAGGTACTCTCGCTCGACACGCGTCGACGGGTGCATCAGCGCATTGGCCAGCTCACCATCGGTTGTCATTAGCAAGAGCCCAGACGTGTTGTAATCGAGACGCCCCACAGACACCCAACGCCCGGATTTTAAGCGAGGCAAACCATCGAAGACCGTTGCTCGCCCCTCGGGGTCTTTGCGCGAGCAGACCTCTCCCACCGGCTTGTGATAAAGCAAAATTCGGTTATCCAAGAGCTGATCATTATCGACGGGGCGTCCTTTGAACTTGATCTTGTCGCCCGCAACGACCCGATCACCCAGCTTTGCGGTCTTACCGTTTACCGTAATGTCGCCCGCCTGAATGCTCTCCTCGAGTTTTCGCCGCGACCCAAGCCCCATGCGCGCGAGTACCTTCTGAAGTTTCTCACCATCGGGCTTGACCGCCACGTCACCCACGATCAATTTTTCGGTCTGTGTGTCTGACTTGCTCATTCTGAATCAACGGCCTCTTCGTCCTGCACAGAATCGACCGCAATACCCTGAGATTCAGCGACTGGGGGTTCATTCTCTTCGCCACGCGAATCATGAAACTCCTCAAGAGGCAGTGCACTCGTCATGGTTTCAAGATCTTTAACATCTGCCAAAGGCGGCAACTGGTCCAGCGACTTTAGATTGAAGTAATCCAGAAACTCCCGTGTTGTGGCATACATCGCTGGTTTGCCGGGCACGTCGCGGTGGCCCACCACTTTCACCCACTCGCGCTCAAGCAAGCTCTTCATGATATTGCTCGATACCGCAACACCACGAATGTCCTCAATTTCACCCCGTGTGATTGGCTGACGGTAAGCAATCAATGACAAAGTCTCGAGCAAAGCGCGCGAGTAACGAACAGGACGCTCTACCCACAGTTTGCTGACCCATGGCGACAGGTTTTGTCGCACCTGGAAACGAAAACCACTGGCCACCTCAACCAGTTCAAAGCCACGCCCATCGCATCGCTCAGCCACTTCAGCAAGCGCCGCCGTGATATCCGCAGTCGACGGTCGATCGAGTTCATCAAAAAGCTGCGCCAACTGCTTCTTGGACAAAGGCTCTCCGGCTGCCAGCAACGCGCCTTCGATAATTTCAACTAAATCGTGATCACCCATAGTCCGCTTTACTCGCTTCTCGCCTTGATGTGGATGGGTGCAAACTCATCTGATTGCACAATATCCACCAAAGATTCTTTGATTAATTCCAAGATGGCCAAGAAGGTCACCACGACACCCAGCCTGCCCTCTTCCACTTTGAACAGTGAGTCAAAGGAGCAAAATTCTTGCTCTTGGAGCGCCTGTAGCACATCAGCCATACGCTCACGCGTCGATAAGGATTCACGTTTTATCTGGTGGCTTTCGTAGAGATCCGCACGCTTTAGGACCTCTGAAAACGCAATAACCAAGTCCTGCAGATTCACCTCGGGCAATGGCTTCGTACGCTCCATAACGGGGGCCTCAGCCGATCCAACCCAGGTATCGCGCTCAACACGCGGCAGCGTTGCCATGTCTTCTGCCGCTTTTTTGAAGCGCTCGTATTCCTGCAGTCGACGCACCAGGGTGGCACGTGGATCTTCCTCGTCATCATCCGCTTCATTGGAGCGTGGCAAGAGCATCCGTGACTTGATCTCAGCGAGCATGGCAGCCATCAAGAGATACTCCGCCGCCAGTTCAAACTGCATGGCATCCATCAGTTCGACGTATTGCATGTACTGCTCGGTAATGACCGCGACGTCAATATCCAAAATATCGAGGTTCTGACGCCGAATCAGATAGAGCAGTAAATCGAGTGGCCCCTCAAAGGCCTCGAGAAAGACCTCGAGAGCCCGAGGCGGAATGTACAAGTCCTTTGGCAACTCGGTGAGCGCCTCACCTTGCACGACAGCAAACGGCATTTCGCCCTGCTGCGGTTGACCCATGCGCTTTTCAACGGCCGAGGAGACTCGCAACAAAGCCTCAGGCGCACCTTCATTGGCGCTACTGTCGGAACCTCGTTGGGGATCAACCGCGTCCTGAGTCATGTTGTCGTTCGTATCTGTCACGTCAATCCTAGGACCTAAGCAAAGTCTGTCGTATCACCCAAGCCCTGTCTCAGAACTTGTGTTTGGTCGCCACTCATATCGATCACCGACGTCGGGTCTAAACCGCAGTAACCGCCATCAATCACCAAATCAACGTCACGCTCGAGCGTCGTACGTATATCGTACGGATCGCTGAGCGGATAGTCATCTCCGGGCAGCAAAAGCGTCGCGGACATGAGGGGCTCGCCCAACTCTCTTAGGAGCGCTTGAGCAATAGCATTATCTGGAACACGCAAACCAATGGTTTTGCGCTTTGGATTCATTAAACGGCGCGGCACTTCTTTGCTGGCCTCGAAAATAAAGGTGTAAGGCCCGGGCGTTGAATGCTTTATTTGTCGGTACGCCGCATTATCGACCCGCGCGTAACGCGACAGCTCCGATAGGTCCTGGCATACCAGTGTGAAGTTGTGGTCATCTTCCAGCTTGCGAATCTGTTTGATGCGTTCTGCACCCGACTTGTTATCGAGAAGACAGCCAAGGGCATAAGCAGAGTCGGTTGGGTAAGCAATCACGCCGCCGGAATGGAGAATCTCAACCGCTTGATTGATTAATCGCCCTTGCGGCGTCTCTGGGTGTATGGAGAAAAACTGGCTCATGCGGAAGCCTCCAATGCATCCCAGACATAAGCGCCATTGGGTAAGCGTTCGACATCGATACCGAGCTTGGGACCATACTCGAAGTCCCGATGAAAATCGGATCCAACAGAGCACATCAATCCGTTGCCTTCAGCTAGCTGACTTAACCGTTTTAGATCAGTCTCGGGCTGACGACCGTTCAACACCTCGATTGCCCCCCCACCCGCTGCTTTGAAATCGTTGATTAGCGCGCGAAGCTTCATGCCCGTCAGTCGATATTTCAGCGGATGAGCGAGAATCGCCACACCACCTGCAAGAGTGATCGCCTGCACAACGTCAATCAAAGGTGGCCAGAACATTTTGACGTCCCCTATTTTCCCGGCACCCAGATACTTATCAAACGCCTCGGTTACCGAATCCACGGCACCCGCTTCCGCCATCCAGGTGGCGAAATGCGGTCGCCCAATTTGACTCTCGTTTGCAATCGCTTTGGCACCCTCCAAGGCACCATCTATTCCAACACCCGCCAGACGCTTCGCAATCTTCTCAGCTCGCTCCTCACGCGCCTGCGTCAACTGTTCGACCATTGCGACCATTTCCGGTGCGTCGGCATCAAAATTCAGTCCCACAACGTGTACCGTCGTGGTGGCCCACCGGCAGGACAATTCGACTCCCGAAATGAGCCCTACTTCGCCGGCTTCACTCGTGTGTCTGACGGAAAGATACCCAGCCGTAGTGTCGTGGTCAGTCAATGCAAATTGTCGAATGCCAGCTGCCTTCGCCTGCCGCAATAACTCCATCGGCGCTAGAGCGCCATCAGATGCCAGAGAATGAGTGTGGAAGTCGACGATCACAATTACTAAACTTGCAGCCTGAATGGCTCGTAATGAATACAGAGTCGTATGGTACCAGAGCCGACATGAAGCAACTGCTAGAATTCTTACCCATCATCATATTCTTCATCGTCTACCAAATGTCGGGTACGACGTTGACTATTGGCAGCACGGTTTACACCTTTGATGGCATCTATACCGCCACCATCGCACTAATCCTCGCGACGTTACTTCAGGTTGTTATCGTCAAACTGATTTGGGGCTCCGTGGAAAAGCGGTTGCTAGGTGTCGCAGGCGCCGTCATCGTCTTCGGTGGCGCGACAGTCCTACTGAGAGATCCCGTATTTATTTTCTGGAAACCCACAGTGTTTAACTGGGCACTGGCCGCCGTCTATGTGGTTTGGCACGTGGCCAGAGGCAAATGCTTCTTCCAGGAGTTACTGCCAGACGAGATCGATATGCCTAACCACATATGGACTCGAGTGACTGTGGTATCGACGTGTCATTTTTTTATGGTCGGTGCTGTGAATCTTTACGTGGCTTACAACTTCTCGATGGATACGTGGGTCTCATTCAAGCTTTGGTCCGCATTACTTTTCACCGTGCTTTGGGCGGTGATGATTGGCATTATCATGGGACCTTACTTAAAAGAAGACTTAAAAGAAGACTTAAAAGAAGACTTAAAAGAAGACTTGCGAGAAGCCGGCAGCGCCGAGGAAAACGAAACGACAAAAACCTTTTAGGGTCTTTGGGGGCGTCTTTGGGGGCCATCAACCTATGCACATTTTTAAATTAACCCTGCTCAGCGGCTTGGCGGTACTGACGTCCGCAAGCGCGCTGGCCCAGGTAGACAGTAATACCTCCGCGGGCGGTGAAACTCGCTATGTCACCGACCTCATTTTCACTCCGATTCGTACGGGCCCCGGGGGTGATTATAGAATCATTAATAAAGGCCTCCCCTCGGGCACCGAATTAACTTATTACGGCACCACTGAAGACGGTGTTTGGGCTGAGGTAGAAACCCGAGGCGGCACGCGCGGCTATTTGAGGGCACAGTACCTACAAACAGACATACCGCGGGCGAATCAGCTCAATGTACTGGAGGCTGAGCTCGCGACGAGTCGAGACCGGGCGTCAACGCTTCAGCAAAACCTGGATGAGGCGATGGAGCAGTTGGCCTCCAGCGACTCCACGATGAGCTCAACAGCCACAGAACTCGCCGAGACACGCGCTGAACTCGATGAGATCAAACGTATTTCGGGCAACGCGCTCCAGCTCGACCAATTGACCAAGGAATTAACGGGAAAGCTGGAGGACGCGAGCGCGCGCAACGATTTACTCGCGCTTGAAAATGCTCGACTGGAGGACCGTGTGGCGAGCAATCAACGCCTCGAAGGCGTACTGTCTTTAATCGCAGGCATTGTCATCGCATTGCTCATCCCTCGACTGACTGTGAAGCGACGGCGAAACGACGGCTGGCGTTAACTGGTAAAGGATACCAACGTGACCACTCTCAATACCCTTGTAAAGCACCTAATGGGCTTCGCCCTGATTGTTCTGAGCTCATCAGCGCTAGCAGAAAACCCAATCGTTAAGCTTGAAACCAGCGAAGGGGACATCACCGTTGTGCTCTACGCTGATAAGTCCCCAAAAACCGTTGAGAACTTTCTTGCTCATGTCGACGAGGGCTTCTACGAAAACACGGTCTTTCATCGGATTATTGACAACTTCATGGTTCAAGGCGGCGGCTTTGATGTCGACCTCAACCAGAAGAAAACCGAGCGCAAAGTCATCAATGAGTCCAAAAACCGACTACACAATGACCGGGGCACCTTGGCTATGGCACGGACCAGCGATCCGGATTCTGCTGGCAGCCAGTTTTTCATCAACCAGCGCAACAATCCTCGACTCGATTGGACACCTTTCAAACCGGGATACACGGTCTTTGGTGAGGTGATCACGGGCATGCGCATTGTGGATTTCATGGCGTCCACGCCCACAGGCAACGCTGTGGGTAAGACCGATAAAGGCCAGATGCCGTTGCAGAACGTACCATTGGATCCCATTGTTCTACTGAGGGTGACCCGCGTATCACCATGACGGTTCTCAGCGTTAATCTGAACAAGGTCGCTCTCGTTCGAAACTCGCGCGACACGACCTCCCCTTCACCTGTCGAATTTGCCGCGGTTGCTATTGCCGCAGGCGCAGGCGGTATTACGGTACACCCGCGGCCCGATCAGCGACACATCCGGGTCAGCGATTGCCTCGCTCTAGCGCAATCCGTCGATGTCGAATTCAATATTGAGGGCAACCCCTTCGCCGATCCCATGACCTGTGATCGAGCGAGGGTCTCTGACTACCCGGGCTTTATGGCTTTGGTTGAAGCGACGCGTCCAGCGCAGGCGACTCTCGTGCCTGATGGCAACGCACAGCTCACATCAGATCATGGCTTCGACCTGCGCAAAGACGGTGATCGACTGGCACCCATGATCGCTCAGCTCAAAGACTGGGGCTGCCGCGTCAGTTTATTCATGGATCCGGAGCCTGAAGACATGGCTTTGGCAGCAGCGATCGGCGCCGACCGTGTGGAGCTGTATACCGAATCTTATGCCGTGGCGTTCGCTGCAGGCGATTACTCGCAGGTGCTCGATCGGTTCTCTCAGTCCGCAGCCGCTGCACATGCTGCGGGCCTGGGCGTAAACGCGGGACACGACCTGAATTTAGCAAACCTCCCAGAATTCACGATCCCGCACTTACTGGAGGTGTCCATTGGACATGCACTGACCGTAGATGCCTTACGGTTTGGGTTTTCG
>Ga0181573_10003809_pt1 | contig 13131 bp, 8 predicted proteins | sample 101ome_25_FD_148643 | JGI IMG/M metagenome (GOLD analysis project Ga0181573, IMG submission 148643) | Coastal salt marsh microbial communities from the Groves Creek Marsh, Skidaway Island, Georgia - 101409BT metaG (spades assembly) | ecosystem: Environmental > Aquatic > Marine > Intertidal zone...
GGGGGGGGGGGGGGGGGGGGGGGGGGGGGGGGGGGGGAGGACGCGGGGCGGACGTCCGCGGCGGAGCCGTGAATCGATTGGAATCGTCGTCCGTCCCTCGCTCTCCCTCTCCCCGCCCTCCCTCCCCGCCCTCCCTCCCCGCCCTCCCTCCCCGCCCTCTCTACCCCGCGCGGCGCCGACGCCACTTGTACACGGTCGTCCCGCCGCGCGTCCCGCCCTCGTCGGCGTAGGGCGTCGCCTCCCCCCCCACGACCGTCTTCGTGACGCCCCTGCCCCCCTTTCCGCTCAATTTCGCGGTCAGTTCGAGCCGGGCCTCGACCCTGGCGAGGGAGGCTCCGCGCCGCCGCGCCCGCGCCGCCTCCGCGTAGGCGAGCCGCCGCTGGCCGTCGGCCCGGAGCAGGGCCCGGCGGGCGGCGCCGGGCGCCGTGCGGCCGCCGGCGCCGCCGGCGCCGGGGAGGGCGTCCGCGGCCCGCCTGCGCCCCAGCCCCGCCCCGCCGGACACCAACGAGGGGTCGGCGAGCTGCTCGACGCGGAGGCGGTTGTGCGCCCTCCCCAGCAGCGCGGGGGCCGTCCCCAGGCGCTCGGCCGGATCGAGGCCCGCCGCCTCCTCCGCCGTGTCGGCGAACAGGACGTGTCTCCGCCCGACGGCCTCCGCCGACGCCCCCACCGCGTGCAGGCTTCGCCCCAGACGCTCGGCCCGCGCCGTCTCCTCGGCGGCGCGGGTGCGGAGGTAGCCGCGGTCCGCGCCCCGCATCAGGGCCAGTTCCGCCTGGGAGAAGCGGCGGCCGGCCTCGGCGGCCGAGAGGCCGACGACGTGGACTCCGCCGACGGTGCGGCTCGTCTTCATGCCAGGGGCGTACTCGTCGGGGTTGCGCTGATCCGCCTTGTGGCGGAGGGCCTGGGGGGGGGGGGGGGGGGGGGGGGGGGGGGGGGGGGGGGGGGGGGGGGGGGGGGGGGGGGGGGGGGGGCCCCCCCCAGGGCGGCCCCCCCCCCCCCGGGGCGCCCCGCCCCCGGGCTCCGCATCGAACTCGCCGTGAGGGCGTTCTCCTTGCGATGGAAGTCTCGCGCGCGCTCCCGGTAGTCGCCCTTTTTCTCGAGGAGGCCAAGGTGGGCGCGGGCGGCGGGCTGGTGTCGCTCGCGGTGCGTCCGGCGGCTTACGGACTTGCGAAAGGCCCGCTCCGTTTTGAGCTTCATGACCTTAGGCGGCATGGCGGGGACGTGGAAGGTCGCGGTCTACTGTCCGTTCGGGGTCGACGCGCGAGAGGAGGCGCGCGAGGGGCAGGGAGGTGGCGCGCCGGCGGCGGCCGAGGAGCGGGCCGCGGCGGCGGTCGCGGGGGCTCGAGGGGGGCCGGAAAGTCGACCTTGCCCTCGACTCCGCGTTCCAGCAGCGTAGCGCTGCTGTTGCTGTCCCCAGGGCAGCGCGAGGACGGGTTCGGGAACCATCATGTCTGCTCCGGGGCTAGGCTCTCGAGCCACCTGCCCTCACGGATTTCGGGATTTCGCTCTGGCTGACGCTCCACAGATTCCGTTGCACACTCGCGCAAGATGGCGCAGCGCACCCTGGCGGTGCAAGTCCGTGCGGGACCGCCCCCCGCTCCGTCGCCTGGGGGCGGCTGTGGCCGCCAGCGCGGCTCCAAGCCCCAGCCGCGGGCTCTCCGCCACGCCGCGCGGGTCTTTGGCGCGACGGCGAGTCGGTGGCGACGGGGTGGGGGGGCGAAGTCGAGAGGACGGAGCGGCGGCCGACGACGGCGGCCGACCCGTCGCGTCTGACCCCGCTTCCGCCTCGCTGATGGTCGTCCATGTCGCTGATATGTGGTCGATGGACGCTTGAATGATCTTTTCGACGGTTGGAGCGCGGTTCGGCGCGTTCCGGCCTCCGTCCGTCCTTCCCAACCCCGACGCCCCGCCCCGTCATCGTCCTGCAGGCCGCTGTCACTGCCGCCACGGCCCTGGCCCCCGTCGAGCTTCTGGTAGGTGGCGGAGGCGGCCCCGGCGGTCCCTTTGGAGGAGGAGCAGGAGGTGGCGGCGGTGGAGGGGGTGGAGGCCCCCTAGGCGGCCTGCTGCGTCGGGCCCTCGTCGCCCGTGCCGACGAGGTGGACGACGACGACGCGTCCGGATCCGACGACGAGGACGACGACGACGAGGCCTCGGGCTCGGACGGCGAGGAGGAGAAGGAGGATAACGACGAAGATGGCCTCTCAGACGACGACGACGAGGACGACGCCGCGGCGCGCCGCCGCCGCGCGGCCGCGGGCCGGGCCGACGACGACGACGATGGCCCCGCCCTCGCCGACGGCGACTTTGTGTGCCTCGAGATGAAGGCCGCGGGCTTGCCCCGCGAGGAGGGCGTCCCCACCGAGGAGGAGCTGTTCGCGAACCTCAAATGCCAGCCCGGCTTTCGGTGCACGCGGGCCGAGCTCGCCGACGATCTGAGGACGCTGATGGGTCTCGGCCTGTTTGAGGACGTCACCGCGGACGTCGAGCCCCTGTCGCGGGACGAGGCCTCGCGCCTGTCGCGCCGCGGCCAGAGCAAGGGCGGCAAGGCTCCGCGCGGCGGCTCCCGGCTCGTTGTGCGGTTCGACCAGAAGATCTGGCCCCGGATGGAGTCGTTCGAATGCAAAGGCGCGACCGTGCTCCCGCAGAGCGTCGTCGACCGCGTCATGGAGGAGCACGCCAAAACGGAAGGGCCGAGCAACATGCGCACTCTGGCCCTCGTCAAAAACGTCGTCGAGGGGTGGTACCAAGAGCGTGGATACCCCTTCTCCTACATTCAAACGTACGACGGCATGGACACGGGCAAGGTTGTCGCAAACGTCATCGAGGGCAGGGTGTCCCAGGTCAACCTCGTCTTCCAGGACGACAACGGCAATCCCGTCCGCGGCGGCGGCGAGACCGACCCGGCCATCGTGACGCGGGAGCTGCCCTTCAAGGAGGGCAATCTCTACTCGCAGGACGATGCCCGCAAGGCGCTCCGCGACGTCTTCGCCACCAACCTGTTCGACAATGTGCAGCTCGCTCCGCGGCAATCTGCCAAGAACGAGCGCGACATTGAGGTCGATGTGTTGCTGAAAGAGCGCCCGTCCAAGTCGGCCGAGGTCGAGGCCGAGTGGCAGCTGGCCCCGACGGACCGGGGCATCCCCGCTCCAGTGTCCTTTGTCCCCGGCGGATCCGTGACGTTCGAGCACCGCAACCTGCAGGGGTGCGGCAACCAGCTGAGCGCTTCCATCAACACGCAAAACTTTTTGCGACCCGCGGAGGACCTCGGATTCCGGCTCGAGTACCGCGTCCCCTTTTTGCGGGGCCCCGCGGACCCGGCGCGCGCGTCCCTGGGCGCCCAGGCCTTCAACGCGCGGAAGCAGTCGCCCGTCTTCACCGCCGGCCCGGGCGGCGACGGCGGCGAGGTTCCGCCCGTCTGGGTCGATCGCACGGGTGCCAAGATTACCTTGCACGAGGCGCACTCGCGCTCCAGCAAGAGCGCCCTGTCCTTCGTCGCGCAGGAGATCGGCACGTTCGACGACCAGGGCCAGCGCGTCAGCCGCAGCGCCAAGCAGGGCCGCGGCGGCGCCGCGGGCGGGGGCGCCGCCCCCACGACGACCCTCAGCCCCACGGGGCGCGACCGCACGGCCTTCCTGCAGGCCTCGCTCGTCCGCGACGCCACCTACTTTGCCGACGGGGCCACGGTCGGCCCCCGCGACGTCCTCAAGGTCGACCAGGGGCTCGGGCTCGGCCCCGGCGCGCCCTTCTACAACCGGTGGGAGGCGTCGGTGACGCGGCACGTGCGGCTGCCGCGCCCGCCCGCCTGGCTGGGCCTCCCGGGGAACGCCCTGGGCGCCCCCTCCAAGACGGCCCGCGTGCACAAGGCGCGCGGCGGCCGGGGCCGGCGGTCGTCGTCGACGGGGCCCCAGGTGCCCCCGCCCACCCTCATCGTGCAGTGCCGCGCGGGCCACACGACGGGAGACCTCCCCGCCTACGACGCCCACCCGCTCGGCGGCCCTTACTCCGTCCGCGGTTACACCCACGGCGAGCTCGGCGCCGTGCGCACCTTCCTCGAGACGGCCGTCGAGGTCCGCGCCCCGCTGCCCTGGAGCCGCAGCCTCGGCTACTGCTTCTGGGAGCGGGGCACGGGCCTGGGCAGCGCCGGCACCGTGGACGGCAACCCCACCGAGTACTTCGGGAAGGCGGGGTCGGGGACCGGGTACGGCGCGGGGATCAAGGCGGGCGCCGTGAGGGCCGAGTGGGCGGTGGACGCCAACGCGGGCAAGGGGGCCTGGTTCGTGCGGTTCGGAGAGCGCTTTGGGGGGGCTTGAGGAAAGGGAACCGCAAGCGCGACCGTCAAGCCGCCCTCACCGCCCGCCCCCGCCCGTCGCTTTCTAAGCGTTCCTCTTCTTCTTCTTCTTCTTCTTCTGGGGACAGCAGGACCCGCAGCTGCGGGAGGGACGGGGGGGGGCGATCGGCGGGAGAGCGGGTGAGAGGACGGGGACGAGGGAGGCGGGGGGGCAAGGGCGGCGGGCCTCGCCTCGCGCCCACGCCGCGTCAGCGCTTGGGCCCCAGCTTCGACTTCAGCCGGGCTCGCCAGGACATGGCGGGGGGCGCCTCCGGGGAGTCGGGCCGCGGACTGCGCGCCGCCGCCTTGGTCCTCTCGGCCCGGCTGGCGACGGGCGAGCCCGCCGCGACGGAATCCGCGCCGAAGGACGAACCCGGGTCCGCGTCGTCGAGCGTCTCCGTCTCGTTGATGACGGACACGCCGCGCGAGGGCGCGCCGACCGTCGAGAGGCGGGACCGAGCGCGCTCCCGGAAGCTCATGGGCGAGTCGGGGTCGGCGCCGCCCGCCTTGACGGGCGAGGCGGGGCCGCCGCCGGACGACCGGGGCAGGGACGCCAGGGAGGCCGCCCCGTCCGAGTCGCGGCGGCCGCCCGCGTGGGGCGTCCGCGTCGACGTCCTCGACTCGGCGCCCGATCCGCGGCTCTCCCGCCTCTCCCGGGTCGGCTTGAGCGAGGGGCTGAGCCCGAGGCGAGCGTCCTGCCTGCCCCCGCCCGGCACCTTGGACGTCGAGAGCCGCGGCGCCGCCGCGCCCACCCGCGACGCGCCGGACACGCCCGCGTGCGCCGCCGAGTGGGCGGCGACCCGGCTGCCCGCCCGGCTCTGTCCTTGGATGGACGACGCGCCGCCCACCCGCGACGCCCCGGATCCGCCGTAGGACTCCATCTGCCGCCGCATCTGGGCGGCGCGGACCCCGACGGCCTCGGCACCGCCCCCGGACCCCTTGAGGCCCTTGGCCCGGCGCACCGCCCAGGGGTCCGTGCGTCCCGCCAGGAGGAGCCGGTCCCGTCCCTCCCGCTCTCTGCTCTCGGGCTCGGGCTCCGGAGCGGGTGGGGGGGGGGGGGGGGCGGGGGGGGGGGCGGGGGCGGGGGCGGGGGCGGGGGCAGGGGCGGGGGCGTCGCGGCCCGCGGAGGCGGCCCCTCCGCGGACGACTCGATGGCCGTCCGGCGGCGGGTCAGCGCGACGACGAGGGGCAGGGCGATGGCGAGAAGGAGGAGGCCGAGCGTGCCCAGAAGGAACAGGAGATCCCAGTTGGACCACGTCTCCTCGGCGGGTTCGGGCCGCGGTCCGCAGACGCCGCCGGGCGGGCCGCAGACGCCGGGGTCGGCGGCATCCATCCAGGCGGGGCGGACGACGGGCCGATCGCAGACGCCGCCGGGCGGGCCGCAGACGCCGGGGTCGGCGGCGTCCATCCAGGCGGGGCGGACGACGGGCCGGTCGCAGACGCCGCCGTCAGGACCGCAGACGCCGGGGTCGGCCCGGACCGCCTCGGCGGGGCCGCAGACTCCCCCGGCCAGGGGCGACTGGCCCCACGGGGCGCGGATGGGACCGTGGGCCGGGCCGCAGATCCCGGCGTCGGCCTGGGACATCCACCGGGGCCGCCCCTCGGGGCCGTTGGGGGGCCCCGTCCACGAGCCGTCGGGGGCCTCGACCACGGGGGCCGGCCGAAGCGCCCAGGCGGCGAGGACGGCCGCCGACGCGGGCACCGTCCACCACCACCAAGGCAGGAGAGGCGCGACGACGCGCTCGGGCTCCTTTTCCTCGGGGGGCTCGGGCGCGGGCTCGACGACCGGCGGCGGCGGAGGCGGCGGCGGCCGGGACCGCACGAGGTAGCCGCGCCACCGCGTCTGCACGACGACAGCCGCGTCGTTCCGCCGGCGGTCCTCGCGCATCTCGAAGGCGCGGGTCCGCCCAAGGACCCCGCGCCAGTGGCTCTGGATGGCCGTCGCGGCCTCCTCGGCGGTGAGTGCCCGGCGGAGGGCGGCGAAGCGGCGGCGGGCGAGCTCGCCGCGCCACCAAGCCTGGATTCGCGTCGCCGCCTCCTCCCGCCTGAGCGCCTCGCGCAGGGCCGCGGCCCGGCGGCGGGCGAGGGCCCCGCGCCAGTGGGCCTGGAGGGTTGTCGCGGCCTCTTCACGCAGAAGCGCGTCTCGTATCGCGCGGAACCGACGGCGGGCGAGCTCGCCGCGCCACCAGGCCTGGATTCGCGTCGCCGCCTCCTCCCGCCTGAGCGCCTCGCGCAGGGCCGCGGCCCTGCGACGGGCCATGAGACCGCGCCAGTGGGCCTGGATGGTCGTCGTGGCCTCTTCCCGCAGAAGCGCGTCCCTGAGCGCCGCGGCCCGACGGCGACCCAGGACGCCACGCCACCACGCCTGCAGCGTCCGCGCCGCCCACTCGCGGCGTTTCGCGGCATCAGACCGGAGGGCATCGGCATGGCGCCGCGCGAGCACGCCGCGCCACGCAGCCTGCAGGGCGACGGCAGCGTTCTCCGCCGCCAGAGCGTCCCGCAGCGCGCGGAACCGACGGCGGGCGAGCTCGCCGCGCCACCAAGCCTGGATTCGCGTCGCCGCCTCCTCCCGCCTGAGCGCCTCGCGCAGGGCCGCGGCCCGGCGGCGGGCGAGGGCCCCGCGCCAGTGGGCCTGGAGGGTTGTCGCGGCCTCTTCACGCAGAAGCGCGTCTCGTATCGCGCGGAACCGACGGCGGGCGAGCTCGCCGCGCCACCAGGCCTGGATTCGCGTCGCCGCCTCCTCCCGCCTGAGCGCCTCGCGCAGGGCCGCGGCCCTGCGACGGGCCATGAGACCGCGCCAGTGGGCCTGGATGGTCGTCGCGGCGCGGTCGCAACGCACGGCTGCCATCATCCGCTTGAATGCATTCTCGACCGCGCGGCTGGGGCCGACGATGTTGGCGGCCGGGTCAGGCCTCCGCTCCGGGGCCAGTAGCTGGCAGAGCTCCACGGCCTCTCGCGCTGCATCGGGCCCGCGCGCAAGCAGGGCCACCGTCGCGCGGGGCAGGCCGGGCATCGTCGACGCCCGGCCAAGGTCGGCGCCCGTCGTCGCCGCCGACGCCGCCGCCACGGCGCGCGCCAAGTCGGCGTAGAGGGCCTCGTGCTGCCCCCGCCGCCACTCGGCCCGCGGTCCGTCGGCCGACGCGCGAAACACCTCCATCGCCCGCTGCGTGGGCCGGGCGAGCCCACGGCCCGAGGCGCAAGCCCCGCGGCCGGCGCGCTCAAGCTCGGGGCGCAGAGACCGGAGCGACGAGGCGGCGAGGGCGGCGTCGACCTCGGCGAGGCGCGCGCGGAGGCGAGCGGCGATCGAGTCGTCGGTCGCGTCATCGGGGGCGTCGAGGTCGTCCGCGGCAGCGGCGCCGGCGTCGGCCGCGGAGGCAGCGGACGTCGTCTCGGCCCCGTTCCTGGCCGAGCCGCCGGGGCCCGCCGGGGCCGCCGCTCCCGTCTCCCCGTCGTCGCCACCGAATCCGCCGCCGGCCCGCATCATCATCCGCAGGCGGTGAACGTGCCAGGCCGCCTGCACGCGCGACGCGGCCTCGTCCGGCCCAGGGGGCGCCCGGACGGGCGGGGCGTCGTCCTCATCGATCGGCGTCGCCCGACGCCGCCGGTCCCTGGCCTCGCGCCGCCGCCGCGCCTCCTCCCGGTCGCTCCGCGCCTTGACCTGCTGCGCCGCCCGGCGCCGCCGCGCGAGCTCCTCGGGTGGGATGGCGTCCGCGTAGGCGCCCTCGGGGAAGCACACCGGGCACCTGCACCCCCGGCGCGGCGGGCCGTTGGGGTCGTGCTCCGCGTGGGCAAAGGCGCCCTCGAGGTCCGTCGCATCGAGGAAGGATCCCGCAGGCAGCAGCGCCGAGGCGTCGAGCGCGGTGCCGGCGAGGAACGTGGACGCCGACTTATCGAGCTCGGGGGGTAGGAGCATGGCCATGGTCCGCGTGCGGTAGGCGGTGCGGGGGCGACGCACGGGAGGAGCGGCCTCGGTCATGGTCGACGACGGGTCTGACGTCGAAGCCTTTCCGGTCGACCGGCCCCAGTTCGGGACCAGATAGGCCTCGAAGGTCATTTATTCGGGCGTTTTCCGTGCGATATCTCAAGTCGGGGCCCAGAAAATGTCGCAGAAAGGCGCACGATGGGCCAGCGCCGCGCGCCAAACCTCGACAACGCTGCCGTCGGGGCGGGGCGGGCGCGGCTTTTCGGGGCCACCACTTGTCGGGCTGGGGGTTCCGGCGTGGGGGTATGAGGGAGTTGCGCCCCCCTTTTTGCTTGTTGCGGATCGAAGCGGCCCCAAGGAGTCAAAAAAGTCATATGTCACGGTCGAGTGGGGTCGACGGAGCCCGCCCAACGGGCATGGGGGCAAAATGCCCCGCTTTTTTTCGTGACCACTCTCTCTGACGAGACTCATTTCTTCTCGTGTCTCCAATCGGGTCTCGGCGGGCTAGACCGCACTCGAAGAGAGACCCGTAGCGGCCGTCGCCGCCGCCGTCTCCGAGCTCCGGGTCCCACGGCGACCGGCGTCGTTGTTCCGTGGACGTCCCCGCCCGGAGAATGGGCGTCGACGAGAATGAGGTCCCCGACCTCACCGGAGCGACGCCTGAACAGCTCGGAGAATTTCTCCTGGAGGGCGCGAGGCAAGCTGGCGCGGGGGCCGTCGTCGCGCCGGTTCGGCCGAGGGTTGGAGACCCAAACCCTCACCCGTTTCCTATCGCTTCATCCCCCCCCCCCCCCCCCCCCCCCCCCCCTTCCACCCAACGCAGGTACGGCGATGAGGACGACGTCCGCGCGGCACTAGCGGCCGGCGCCCCCGTTGACAGCACTGACGCTGCCGGCCGCACATCCCTCCACATGGCCGCCGCCAACGGCCACGCCGCCCTCGTCTCGGCCCTCCTCGCGGCCGGCGCCGCTCCCGCCGTCGCCAACGAGTCCGGAAACACCCCTCTCCACTACGCCTGCCTCAATGCCCACCCGGAGTGCGCCCGACTGCTCCTCGCGGCGGGGGCGAGCCCCGGCGCCGCCAATGCCGCTGAACGGACGCCCGCCGATGAGGCTCTGGGACTCGGGGCGCGGGGCGAGGCCACGATGGCGGAGATTCGCAAGGCGTTTCCGACCGCCGAGGGGGGCGAGGGGGAGGAGGGGAAGGTGGAGGAGGAGGCGATGGAGGCGGGGTGAGGACGGGCCATCGCATGCCCCGGCAGATTTAATCATTACCCCCGTCCCCCTCGCCACGGTGAGTTCTCGATCTTTCCGACCCTCGCCATGACGACCGTCCCGTCTCTCACCGTCCCGGCGAGTGTCGACGCTCGGCCCCCGGCCCATGCCGTCGGCGGCGTGGCCTCTTCCGCACCGCCCGAGAAGGGGAGCGCTGGCGCGTCTCTCGGGGCTCTAGCAGAGTCGAACCGCGGCTCAGAAGTTCGAGGGTACAAAAAATTCCGCGAGAGCGTCCTACCGCGTGACGCGCGTCTGTTTAAGCGCCGCGAGGGCCGTCGACATCGATGGCCGTCGACGGCCGGTCGACGAACCCTGCCTGCACCGACCTCTGGGGCACGACCCCACCGTTTGCGTCACTCCTCTCGGGACCCACACGGAACTCGCTGCGATCCTCTCGCGTCGACTGCCGCATCCCCCCCCCCCCCCCCCCCCCGAGCGCTTGTTGCCCACGCCCACCCCCCCTCGCCCCGCGTGACTGCCCTCCGTGACCTCTGCGCCGCTGTGACCCCTACCTCCCGACCCCTCCTCACCGCTCGCCCCATCGCCCCACCCCGCGACCTCAGGCTCACAAGGCGGCCGCTCCCGCCCCCCTCCCCACCGCCGCTCCCGTTGCGGCTTGCCCCGCCCTCGGGCGCTTCACGGCGGTCGTCGTCGAGCCCCACTGCGCCAAGACGAAGTGCGTCCACCCTGACCGGCCGATGTCCAAGGCCTGCAAGGACTGCCCTCGCCGCGGATGAGCAACGAGCGGCGCGTAGATGGGGTGGGCGGGGAGGGAGAGGGGGTCCGATCCGATTCAAGGGGATCGACGAAGACGGCGGCTGCGGAGTGGGGCGAGGGTGGCCTCGCCCCTCGCCGGGATGGGCCCTTTCGCGAGTCGTCGTCTCCGCCGCGGTACCCAAAGCTCTCCCGCGCTCCCACACCGCCAGCGCCGCCGTCCACCCGCGGATGCGTCTCGCCGTCGGGTCCGGTCGAAGCGCCGCCCCCACGAACCTCGGCGTGTCGCCGTTGTCCAGTCGCCCCCACGTCACCCTCCCGCGTCGTCAGGTCATGGCGCCTGCTCCCGCCGCCGTTGCGGGCCCCAAGGCGTGGGACCCCAAGGTTGAGCGTCCCGATGTGAACGGACGGCGAGTTGCACGGAGGGCGGAGACGGCGCGGAGAGGCCGAGTGGGGCGGCCGTCGTCCACTCGTCGGTGGACGACGGCCGCCTCCCTCACTCGCTGCGCTCGGTCTACAAAGACGCTAAAACTTGAGCCTCCCGGAACGTTTTTATCCTCAATTCTGCAAATATCTGTCGAAATTTGCCGGAAACTCACTGTGTGTACCCCCGCGCCCCCTACTTCCGCGGCCTCGCCCTGGGCGCCTCCGCCCGACGCGGCTGCCCCACCCCCCCCCCTCTCCCCAGGTTCGGCGTCTACGGCGGCAAGTACGTCCCCGAGACCCTTATCTTCGCCCTGACCGAGCTTGAAAAGGAGTACAAGAAGTGGACGGCGGACCCGGGCTTCCGCGAAGAGCTAGCGACAATGCTCAAGGACTATGTGGGCAGAGAGAGTCCCCTCTACCACGCCGAGCGCCTGTCGGCCGAGCTTGGCAGGATGGGCCCCGACGGGAAGGAGCGCTCCGACCCCTCCAAGTACCCCCAAATCTACCTGAAGCGCGAGGACCTCAATCACACGGGCGCTCACAAGATCAACAACGCGCTGGCGCAGGCCATCCTGTGCGTACGCATGGGCAAGAAGCGCATCATCGCCGAGACGGGCGCGGGGCAGCACGGCGTGGCCACGGCGACGGCCTGCGCGCGCTACGGGCTCAAGTGCATCATCTACATGGGGGCGGTGGACATGGAGCGGCAGGCGCTCAACGTGTTTCGGATGCGGCTGATGGGCGCCGAGGTCAGGGCCGTGCACAGCGGCACCGCCACGCTCAAGGACGCCACGTCCGAGGCCATCCGCGACTGGGTGACGAACGTCGAGGACACCCACTACATCCTCGGGTCCGTCGCCGGTCCCCACCCGTACCCGATGATGGTCCGCGACTTCCACGCCGTCATCGGCCAGGAGACGCGGCGGCAGTGTCAGCAAAGGTGGGGCGGCAAGCCCGACGTCCTCGTGGCTTGCGTGGGCGGCGGCTCAAACGCCATGGGATTGTTTCACGAGTTCATCGACGACACGGACGTGCGCGTCGTCGGGGTCGAGGCTGCCGGGCACGGCCTGTCCAAGGGTCCGGGGCACCACGCGGCCACCTTGACCCTGGGCACCGCGGGCGTCCTCCACGGCTCCTTCTCCTACCTCCTCCAGGACGCGGACGGCCAGGTCATCAACCCTCACTCCATCAGCGCCGGCCTGGACTACCCCGGCATCGGGCCCGAGCACTCCTTCCTCAAGGACGCGGGGCGCGTCGAGTACGTGTCGGCCACCGACGACGAGGCCCTCGCGGCCTTCCAGCAGCTGTCGCTGCTCGAGGGCATCATCCCGGCGCTCGAGACCAGCCACGCGCTGGCCCATCTGCCCAAGCTCATGCCGACGCTCCCGGACGGGGCGCGCGTGGTGCTCAACCTGTCGGGACGGGGGGACAAGGACGTCGCGACGGTGGCGAAGTACCTGACGCACCTGGGGCCCGCCGCCTGAGGGGGGTAGAGGGGGGCGGCGGGACGCGAACCGACACGGACCGCGCGGAGAGGCGGCGGTAGCGGCGGCGGCGGCGGCGCGGTGGGAGCGGCCCCGTCCGCGACGGCGGCGGCGGCGGCCCGCCCTCGCCCGGCGCGACCCCCACCCGGCGCGACCACCGCCCGGCATGTCGAGGACGTCGCAGCCTCCATCTTCCAGCCCCGCCGCGCCCGCCCCCCGCCTCTTTCACGCACGATGCAGGCTCTCCGCGTCTCGCTCCCCGTCGCCGCGACGGCCGCCCCCTCGCGGGCGGTGCGGGCCCAGGCCGCCCGGGCTCCTTTGAGGCGAGACGCGTGCCAAGATGCGGCGGAAAGGGCCGTGTTGATGCTCTCTCGGTTCGAGAAAATCGAAAAATTCGGCCGAAGACCCTCGACGGTCCCGGAGAAGCGCGACGTGGAGCGAAAGAAGCAGAAAAGCCACCCGAGCTGCTCCGTTCTCGCTTTGGGGACCCCTAGGGGCCCAAGCGGGTTCGACCCCGACCTATGAACCGTTGATTGCGGTCTGATGGCTCGGAGGGAGGCGCGCGCGCCCCGAGACGAAGAGGGTATCGGACCGCGAACGCCGGCCGCTCGCTCGTTTCTCCGCGTGGCGCTCCCCCTGGCCCCTTCCGTCTCCGAGCGCGAAAGACAGCGAGAGATCTCTCGTCAATTTGCCGTCCGAAAGCGCAACGCTGTACCTCGACGCTCGGGCGGTCCGAGGGGGTCGCGTGGGCGGTGCAGCAGAACGACGGCCGCTCTCTTGAGCGCCCCTGGGGCGTTTCTGGGCCTGCCGTTATCATACATCCCTCTTCACGCCGTCTATATTCCGTCGAGCTCGGTAAATCCCGAGATCAATCCCCGCGCGCTCCCCGCGGGAACTCTTTCGTGCGGCGGCCCCCCTGACGCACCTTCGGGCGACGCCCGCCCCCCGCCCGGCCCTCTGGCCGCCCCTCCGACCCCCCCCCACCCC
>Ga0181573_10003811_pt1 | contig 13124 bp, 10 predicted proteins | sample 101ome_25_FD_148643 | JGI IMG/M metagenome (GOLD analysis project Ga0181573, IMG submission 148643) | Coastal salt marsh microbial communities from the Groves Creek Marsh, Skidaway Island, Georgia - 101409BT metaG (spades assembly) | ecosystem: Environmental > Aquatic > Marine > Intertidal zone...
CCCGCCGACCCTGCATCTGTAAAGTGGTTGCGATCGCCGTTCATGCGAAAGCCCCGTCGGCAAGGAGTTCCCGCTTGTCAGCATGGGCGAGCCTTTGGCAAGCTTCGCTATGGCAGCCAACCAAGAACCGAATTCCCTCGATCGCGAGTTCTATCTCCGGGCCGACGACTTCTTCACGGCCAACAAGGATTGCGCCCTCACCTACGACGATCTGACGCTCGCCACGCTCTATTCGGAGATCCTGCCGCGCGACACCCAGCTGGAGACCTCCCTGGCCGAGGGGCTCGACCTGCACCTTCCCATTGTGTCCTCGGACATGGACACGGTCACCGAATCCCGCATGGCCATCGCCATGGCCCAGAACGGCGGCATCGGTCTGATCCATTACAACATGAGCGAAAAGGATCAGCTCAAAGAGGTTTCGCGGGTGAAGAACCACGTCCACGGCCTCATCCAGGATCCCATCACCGTCGCTCCGGATGAGACGATCGGCCATGTGCTCGACGTGATCGACCGCAGGGGTTTCACCTTCAGCACGTTCCCGGTGGTCGATGACGCGGGAAGACTGATCGGTCTGCTGCCCGGCAGCGTCGTGCGGCCCCGCTACTCCGGCCGCACCGCCAAGGAGGCCCTCACGCCGCGCGATGAGGTTTTTACCCTCGCCGAAAAGGAACTGGGGCAGGACCCCATCGCCCGGGCCGACCAGTTTTTTGCCGATCACCCGCGCATCGACAAGCTGATGGTCGTCGATGACGAGGACCGGCTTCGCGGATTGTTCACCCTGTCCGATGTCGACCGGATCACCCAGGAGCGTCAGGCGCAGTTCAAGCCAGCGCGTGATTCAAAATTCCAACTGGTCTGCGGCGCGGCGGTTTCCGCGACGCGAAACGCCTTCGGCGAACTGGATCGCGACCGCATTTCCGGGCACATCGGGGCTCTTGTCGAGCGCGGCGTCGATGCGGTGGCCGTATCGACGGCCCACGGGCACACCAAGGGCGTCGGCGATACGGTGCGCTTGATTCGCGACATTTTCCCCGACCTTCCGATCATTGCCGGCAATGTGACGAGCGGGGCCGGCGTCGAGTATCTCGCCGAGTGCGGAGCGAACTGCATCAAGATCGGGCAGGGCCCCGGCAGCATCTGCACGACGCGCGTTGTGGCCGGCGTGGGCATCCCGCAGATGTCGGCCCTCTATGTGGCCGGCAAGGCGGCGAGAAGGAAGGGCGTCACCATCCTCGCGGACGGCGGGATCAGCAAGTCCGGCGACATTGTGAAGGCGTTGACCCTCGCCGATGCGGTCATCTGCGGCGGTCTGCTGGCCGGTTGCGAGGAGGCCCCGGGAGAAATCCTCGAGATCAGCGGCAAACTCTACAAGCAATACCGGGGCATGGGCAGCATCGCCGCCATGAAGGCCGGTTCCGCTGCGCGCTATGGCCACAGCTCCAAGGACACCACCCGCAAGGTTTCCGCCGAAGGCGTCGAGGCCCTGAAGGAGGTGTCCGGCTCGGTTGACAAGGTGCTGGGGCAGTTGATCGGCGGCATCCAATCCGGCATGGGCTACCTCGGGGCGGGAAACCTGGCGGACCTGCGCGACCGCGCCCGTTACATCCGAATCAGCGCCGCCGGCCAACGCGAGTCTTCCACCCACGATATCGTCGAACTCAAAACCGGGGCCTGATCGGAGGCTCAACCCCGATCCGGCGGGGCGGCCAGGTAGGGGGTGAGTTTTTCAACCAGAACCCCGGGAATTCGGACCCCCCTGTTGTCCCGGTCCGTGCAGGCGTGTCGGGTCAGGCCATGGAACAGCAGCCGGTCGTCGTCCGTGACGATTCGATACCCGAAATCCAGGCGGATTCGCGCAAGGGATGTCAGCCAGAGGTCGACCTGGATCAGTTCGTCGTATCGGGCGGCGATCCGGTAGTCGCCTTCGCAATGGATGACCGGAAAGGCGAAGCCCTCATCCTCAAGATCCTGGAATGAATGACCCAACGTCCGAAAGAAGTCGCCCCGGGCCGCCTCCAGAAAATCGAAGTAACGGGCGTAGTAGACGTGGTTTCCAACGGTGCAGTCGGCATAGGCGACACGCAGCGTATGACGAAATGTCCGGTGAGCCTGCATGGCCGGATCCTACCTGGGAACCCTCCCAAAGCGAGTCCCGGATGCTTTCCCGGCCATCCCGAATGACAAACCCGGTTGCGTTTGCGCCGATTGGGCGTAGTTTGTGCGACCGTTTTTTGACTTGAGTTCCTGATCGAAACGCGCACCCTGAACGCACAAATCGTCTTTTGCCCCAGGCATGAGCAAAGCCAGTCCCTCTCCGCTCTTCTTCAGCCGATCTCGAACCGACGCCGCGTCCGGCGCGGCGACGGGGAGTTCGTGGACCCCGAACACCGATGTGTATGTGGCGGATGGGGGCCTGGTGGTCACGGTTGAGCTGGCCGGCATGCGCCGCGAGGACCTGGATCTGGCGGTGGATGGGCGGCGGTTGATCGTCAGCGGCGCCCGGTTCGACGGCTCGCGCGACGCCAAGTCCAAGTTTCTCGTCATGGAGATCAATTATGGCGCGTTCGAGAGCGTGATCGACATTCCGGACGGCTACGATCTCGCCAAGGCGAAGGCCATCTATCAAAACGGCTTCCTGCGCATCGAGGTTCCCGCTTCGGTCAAGACGTCGCGGAGGAGGAAGATTCCGGTTTCGGATGATTGAGGTTCCGACGCGGAACTTTTTCCCGGGGGCGGCCATTCAATGAGGTGACGGAATTCCCATGAGTTCTCCGGACACCGAATTCATCAACATTCTCAAGGCATCCGATCTCGTCGACGATTCCGGAGCCCGCGGCTCGGCCAAGGCCATGCCCGACACGCTGCCCATCCTCGGGTTGGCGGATGTGGTCATCTTTCCCGGCCTCATCGTCCCCCTGATCGTCGATACCCCCGAGGGAGCCCAACTGATCGATGACGTGGTCCAGGGCGACCGCTTCCTTGGCCTCGTGCTCCAACGCAGTCCGGACATCGACTCTCCCGCCCCGGAAGACCTCTACGAATACGGCTGCGCGGGCCGTGTCACCAAGATGCTCAAGACCACGGACGACACCGTCCGCGTCCTGGTCGAGGGCGTCCGGCGGTTCGGGATCGTCGACTATCCCTCCCGCAAACCCTACCTGAAGGCGAAGGTCAACTACCTGTCCGGCAATGTCGGGGAATCGGTCGAACTCACGGCCCTGACCCGCAACGCCCGCAAGGCCTTCGAGGAGGTGGTGGAGCTTTCCCCCGGATTGAGCGAGTCGGTCAAGGAGACCGCGGAGAACACGGACGATCCCAGCCGGCTGTCGGACCTGATCGCCGCCAATCTGAACCTCGGTCTCGACGAGCGGCAGGAACTCCTCGCCGCCAACGATGTGGTCGAGCGGTTGAACCGGTTGCTGCCGCTGCTGCACCGCGAGCGGGAGGTGCTGCTGCTCGGCTCCAAGATTCAGAAGGATGTCGCCGGCGTGATGTCCCAGACCCAGCGCGAGCATTTTCTCCGCGAACAGATCCGGGCGATCCAAAGGGAGCTCGGCGAGTCCGATCCCGCCGCCGACGAAGCCAACGAGCTGTTGTCCCAGATCGAGAAGAACGAACTCCCACCTGAGATTGCCGGGGTCGCGCGCAAGGAGCTCAACCGGTTGCAGCAGACCCCCCCCTCGTCCGGAGAATATGCCATCATCCGCAATTACCTCGATTGGATTGTCCACCTGCCGTGGAACACGACGACGGAGGACCGGATCGATCTGGACGAGGCGGCGCGAATCCTGGACGCGGGGCACCACGGCCTGGCCAAGATCAAGGACCGGTTGCTGGAGTTCCTGGCCGTCATCCAGTTGCGGCGATCGCTGAAAGGGCCGCTGTTGTGCCTGGTCGGCCCGCCCGGCGTGGGCAAGACCTCGCTGGGCAAGAGCGTCGCGGAGGCTTTGGGCCGGAAGTTTCTCCGCATCTCCCTGGGCGGTGTGCGCGACGAGGCGGAAATTCGCGGGCATCGGCGGACCTACCTCGGCGCCATGCCTGGCCGGATCATCCAGGGTCTTCGGAAGGTCGGCAGCGCAAATCCCGTGATCCTGCTGGACGAATTGGACAAGGTGGGCGCGGATTCCCGCGGCGACCCCGCGGCCGCCCTGATGGAAGCCCTCGACCCACAGCAGAACCCGACCTTCACCGATCACTACCTGGATCTGCCGTTCAACCTGTCGCGCGTCATGTTCATCGCCACGGCGAACTGGCTGGACCCGATCCATCCCGCCCTGCGCGATCGCCTGGAGGTCATCGAACTGCCGAGTTACACCACGACGGAGAAGATCCAGATCGCCAGACGCCACCTTGTGCCGCGTCAACTCGCCGAGCATGGCCTCAGGAAAAGCCAGGCGCGGATCCAGGACGCCGCCCTGAAGGGCATCATCGAACTCTACACGCGCGAGGCCGGTTGCCGGCAGCTCGATCGTGAGATCGCCTCGGTGGCCCGCAAGGCCGCCCGCGACATCGCCGGCGGCAGGAAGGGCCGCAAGCCCTTCAATGTCTCGGGAGCCTCCCTGCGCAAACTCCTGGGACCTCCAAGGTTCGAGTCCGAAACCGCGGGCCGGGTCACCCAATGCGGCATTGCCATCGGACTGGCATGGACGCCGGTCGGCGGGGAAATCCTGTTCATCGAGGCCACGAAGATGCCGGGCCGGGGAAAGCTGATCCTTACCGGCTCCCTCGGCGAGATCATGAAGGAAAGCGCTCAGACCGCGCTCAGCTACCTGCGGTCGAACGCGGACGACATCGGCGTCGATTCCGCCGTGTTTGAGAACAATGACATTCACGTCCATGTGCCGGCCGGCGCCACGCCCAAGGACGGCCCCAGCGCCGGCGTGGCGATCGTCATGGCGTTAACGTCGCTCCTGACCGGACGGCGTGTGCGCTCCGATCTGGCCACGACCGGCGAGATCAGCCTGCGCGGCCGCGTGCTTCCCGTCGGCGGCGTGAAGGAAAAGCTGCTGGCCGCCGCGCGCGCGGGCGTGAAACGCGTGATCCTGCCGGAACGCAACCGCAAGGACTGGGACGAGGCCCCGCCTGAGGTCCGCGATAGAATAGATGTCAGTTTCGCGCGTCTAATCTCCGACCTGAATCCATTGGCCATATTGAAGAGATGAAATCTGTCGTTGCGTCATTCCTGTTGCTCGCGTTGCTGGGAGCGGAGCCCCCGCAGGCGGCCGGCGCGGACGTTCAGCGCGACACGGCGCTCGTCGAAGGGCGCCGGATCGCCCGGATGCTGCTGGGCCAGCGGCCGACGGCCGACGCCTCGGTCTCCGGCTCCATCCACATCCGTCCCCGCGGCGGAAAGGCGCGGGAGATTCCCTTTCGCTCGTCCGTCACGGTCGGCGGGAACGACTGGAAGACCGTCTATGAGACCGAGGCGATCGAAGGAACCCCGGCGGTCCGCCTGACCATCCGTCACACGAGCAACGTCGTCGCCGAGTTCTTTGTGCAGGATCTGGAGGCGGACGGGACGTTCGGTGAGGCAGTGAGGCTGACCTGGGCCGAGGCGTTCCGGCCGTTCGTGGGATCCGACTTCCGGATCATCGACCTCGCCTACCCGCATTCCGATCATCTCACCTGGCCCACCCAGCGACTGCTGAGCCGGGACATCCGGCGCGGACAGTCCTGCCACCAACTGGAGAGCGTCAACCCGACACCCGCCAAAGGCGGTTTTGCAAAGGTGATCTCCTGGATCGACATCGACACCGGCGGCCCCCTGGAGATCACCGGCTACGATCTGTCCGGCGACAAACTCCTCCAGTTCTCCCCCAAACGCTTCCGCAAGGTGAACGGCGAATTCAAGGTCACCGAACTCCATATCTCCAACCGGCAGACCAGATCCCGAACCGTGCTGCGGTTGGTTTACGGAAAACCGGAATCCGAAAAGGAAGCCGCCAAAGCCGTCGAATCGCGCCGGTCCGCCCTCAACGCCCGGGCGGATGCGCTCCTCAATCCGAAGGACTGAAGGCCCGGTCTTCAACCCGAAGGGTTGAAAGCCCGGGTAGCCGGGGGGAAGCCGCCACCGACGGCGCCACCCCGGATCATCGGCCCCAATCGGTTGCATCCTGAAGGGCTGCCAGCAGGGCGAGAGCTTCCGGCGCGTTGATCTGCGACCCCTTCAGGGTCGGATGTGTTCTTACTTGTTGTCCGGGGGTGGCGTCCGCTGTCGCGGACTTACCCCCGGCTACCTTGGCTGGGAACCCTTCGGGTTTTGGGGAGGGTGGATAGGTGATATCGAGAGCACGGTCGCATCGAGACGGCACAGATTGCCGAAGGCCGAATCGCGGTCCGTTGACAGGTCGGGCCTGTGAAATCGTCCGAAAAAACGAAGGCGGCCTGAAGGGCCGCGCGCGAACCGGGGATCCAAGGCCGCGCACGGCCTTTCAGGCCGTATTTCTCTTCAAACGCGCAACATAGGGCTGAAGCCCCATGCTTTGCGCGGTGGGGCCTTCAGCCCCGAGAGTTGCCATAGGTTGCATCTCAAGTTGCGGAACGGAGGCAATGGGTTGGATGCTCACGCTCGGAGTCCTTGGATTCTCCACACACAAAAAAACGCGCCGCCTTTCGGCGACGCGTTTGTGGTGATTGGATTGTGGAGCCGGCTCAGTCCTGAGCGGCTTCGGCAGCTTCTTCGGCGGGCTTGTCCTCGCCGCCTTCAGCCGGGGCGTCTCCGCCTTCGCCCATTTCCTTGTCGCGCTCTTCCATCGCGGCCTTGCGCGAGAGCTTGACGCGGCCCTTCTCGTCGATGCCGAGGCACTTGACCCAGATTTCATCGCCCATCTTGACGATGTCCTCGGTCTTGCGGACGCGGAAGTTGGCGAGTTCGCTGATGTGGCAGAGGCCGTCCTTGCCGGGGAGGAATTCGACGAAACAGCCGAAGTCCTTGATCGTGACGACCTTGCCGCGGTAGGTCCGGCCGACCTCGGCCTCGGCGGTCATGCCCTCGATCTGCTCCTTGGCGATGGCCATGCCTTCCTCGGCGATGGAGTAGATGTGGACGCTGCCGTCGTCGTCGATGTTGATCTCGCAGCCGGACTCCTCGACGATGCGCTTGATGTTCTTGCCGCCGGGGCCGATGAGGGCGCCGATCTTGTCCGGGTTGATCTGGAGCGTGATGATGCGCGGGGCGTATTTGCTCATCTCCTCGCGCGGACCGGCCAGGGTCTTGGCCATCTCGGCCAGGATGTGCGTGTTGGCCTTGCGGGCCTTCTCGATCGCTTCGGCCATGATGTCGAGGCGCAGGCCCTTGAGCTTGAGGTCGAGCTGGAAGCCGGTGATGCCCTTGGCGGTGGAGGCGATCTTGCAGTCCATGTCGCAGTAGGCGTCCTCCCAGCCGATGATGTCCGTCAGCAGGCTGTAGCGGGAGATCTTGCCCTCGTCGTCGGACTCGGTGCAGAGGCCGATGGAGATGCCGGCGCAGGGGCTGCTCATCGGCACGCCGGCGTCGAGCATCGCGAGGCTGCCGCCGCAGACCGACGCCATCGAGGTGGAGCCGTTGGACTCCATGATCTCGCTGGTGATGCGGACGGTGTAGGGGAAGTTCTCGTGATCCACGAGCGAGGCGAGCGAACGCTCGGCCAGGGCGCCATGACCGATCTCACGACGGCCGGGGCCCATGATGCGGCCGGTTTCGCCGACGGAGTAGTTCGGGAAGTTGTAGTGCAGCATCAACTGCTTCTCGGTCGGGCCGCCGGTCCAGGCGTCGAACTCCTGGGAGTCGTCGGTGGTGCCGAGCGTGACGATGGCCATGCCCTGCGTCTCGCCGCGCTGGAAGATCGCGGAGCCATGCGTGCGGGGCAGGACGCCGGCCTCGGTGTAGATCGGGCGGACGTCGTCGAAGCCGCGGCCGTCCTGACGCTTGCCGTCGTTGATGATCAGGCTGCGGACCGTTTCCTTCTGCAACTGGTAGAAGGCCTGTTCGACGATAAAGCCGGTGACCTTCTCCTCGCCGTGCTTCTCGATCATCTTGGCGGCGACTTCCTCCTCGATCGCCTTGCAGGCGTCCTGGCGCTCCATCTTCTTTTCGGTGAGCAACGCCGGTCCGAGACGATCGCCGACCAGTTCGCGGAAATCGGCCATCAGGTCATCCGGGACGGTCTTGAGTTCGATCTCGCGCTTCGGCTTGCCCGCCTTCTCGGCGAGTTCCTTCTGCGCGGCGATCAGCGGCTGGCAGGCTTCCTGACCGAAGGCCAACGCCTTGATGAAATCCTCGTCGGAAATCTCGTCGGCGGAGCCTTCGAACATCACGACGTCGCTCTCATTGCCGACGTAGATCAGGTCAAGGTCGCTTTCCTCGCGCTCGGAGTGGGTGGGGTTGGCGACGAACTCGCCATTGACGCGGCCGACGCGGACGGCGCCGAGCGGCCCGGCCCAAGGGATGTCGGAGACCATCAGCGCGGCGGAGGCGCCCATGATGCTGAGGATGTCCGAATCGTTCTCGCCGTCGGCGCTGAGCAGGAGGCTTTGCACCTGCGTTTCATTGTACATTCCCTTGGGGAACAGCGGGCGGATCGGGCGATCCGTCATGCGCATGGTGAGGATTTCCTTCTCGGAGGGGCGTCCCTCACGCTTGAAGAACCCGCCCGGGAACTTGCCGGCGGCGGAGGATTTCTCTCGGTAATCGACCTGCAGGGGGAAGAAGTCCTGTCCTTCCTTGGCCTTGGCGGCGGCGACGCAGGCGACCAGGATGACGGTCTCGCCCATTTGGATGGTGACGGCGCCGGAGGCCTGCTTGGCCAGTTTGCCGGTTTCAATGCTGATTTCCTTGTCGCCAAGTTTGGCGGTGACTCTTGTTGCTTCCATTGTCTTCTTTCATCTGCGCCCGCCGGCCCAGAGGAACTTCATTCAACGTCCGAAATCGGATCCGGGGCGCTGAATGAAATTTCCCTTGGCTGGCGGGCGACGGGTTGAGGTGAGGTGTTGTTGTGTGGGGGTTGAAAAACGCATCGACCGGACACAACGAATCGGTCGATGCGTGAAATCATCGGGAAAACCTTCTCGAGGCTTGGGGAATCGGAATGGAAAAAGCCGGACGAATCCACCCCAAGGCGGATCCGCGCAAAAAAAGCCCGCCCTTAGCGGCGGAGCTTCAGCTTCTTCGTGAGCGCGTGGTAGCGGTCGGTGTCCGTGTCGTGGAGGTAATCCAGGAGACGACGGCGTTGTCCGACCATCTTCAGGAGGCCGCGGCGCGAGCTGTGGTCCTTCTTGTTCTCCTTCAAGTGACCGGTCAATTCATTGATGCGCTGCGTCAACTTCGCAATCTGCACGTCCGCGGACCCGGTGTCCTTTTCATGCAATCGGACGTCTTCGATAATCTTTTCGATCTTGTCTGCCATAACCCTTCGTGGTTCGGTTTGTTCTTCTTTTCTCTTAGCTGAAAGCGGCCAGCATAGATTTCTGGGATGGGGGGTGTAAAGGCATTTCAGGACATTTTTTCGGTCCCGGGGAACCGTCCGTCCGTCATTGCCAAACCTCCCCGGGCGCCCTTACCATCCCGCCTCCGGTGAAAATCCGACTTCGGACGCCGGTTTGCCCATGACCGATTACAAAGTCCAGATCGAACTGTTTGAGGGTCCGCTCGACCTCCTGCTCTACCTCGTCCGCAAGGAGGAGGTGGACATCTACCAGGTCAACCTGACCAAGATCGCCAAGGAGTTCATCGAATACGTGGAGCTCATGCGGGAGCTTGACCTGGAGATTGCCGGCGAGTTTCTCGTGATGGCCTCCACGCTCGTGTACATCAAGAGCAAGGAGCTGTTGCCGGTCGACAAGCAGGTCACGGACGAGGAGGATGAGGAGGAGGGCGACCCCCGCTGGGAGCTCATCCGCCAGTTGGTCGAGTACAAGAAGTTCAAGGACGTGGCCGAGCAGCTCAAGGGCCGCGCCGAGGAGCGGGAGCAGGTCTACCCGCGTCTGGCGCCCAAGCCGGATCTTGAAGCCGCCGCCGCCTCAACCCTGGGTCCTGATTCCAAGGTTTCCATCTTCGATCTCGTCAACGCCGTCAACGCCATCATCAAGCGCTTCGACGAACGCGACTCCGAAAGTCGCGAGATCTACGAGGACAAGTGGACGGTCAGTGAGAAGATCGAGCACATCCGCGTGACCCTGACCAACAAGAAGCGCTTCCGCTTCACCGCGCTGTTTGCCGACGCCACCAGTCGGTCCGAGGTGGTCGTGACCTTCCTCGCCATGCTGGAGCTGATCCGCATGCGCCAGCTGCGCGTCGACCAGGAGGAGAGTTTCGGGGAGATTGACATCGTCCGCGTCGAGGAGGAGGAGCGGCAGGCCGAGGACGCGGAACGCGAGGCGTTGGCCCAGGCCGAGGAGGAGGCCGAGGCAAAGCGGGCCGCCGAAGCCCGGACCCAGGCCTCGTTGCCAATCGATGACCGGCGCGGGCCCTCCGACAAAACCGACAATTCCCAAGACGAAGCAAGGTCCTGACATGGAACTCAAGAAGGTATTGGAAGCGATCCTCTTCTCGGCGCAGAAACCGCTGAATCCGAAAGAGCTTCGCGAGGTGTTGAACACCACCGCCAAGGAGGCCGATGAGGAGGCCGACAGCCAGGTCAGGCTGCTCAAGAAGCCGAAGGCCGCGGAGATCGAGAACGCGTTGGAACTGATCGCCCAGGACCACGAGGACGCCAATCGCGGATTCCGGCTGGTCTGCATCGCGGGCTCCTGGCAGTTCGTCAGCCCGGCCGAGTATCATCCCTGGATTCGCGCGCTGCTGGGCGAGAAGCCCAAGCCCGCGCGCCTGTCGCAACCCGCCCTGGAGACCCTGGCCATCATCGCCTACCGCCAGCCCCTGACCCGCTCCGAGATGGAGGACATCCGCGGCGTCGCGGTGGATGGCGTGGTCGCCACGCTGGTTGAGCGAGGCCTCGCCGAGAAGGTCGGCCAGGCGGATCTGCCGGGACGGCCGGCGCTCTACGGGACGACGCCCTTGTTCCTCGAGTATTTCGGCCTGGCTTCATTGGACGATCTTCCCGCCGCGGACGACCTGCGGCGCATCCCCGTGCAGAAACCCGAGACGCTCATCACCGCCAGCCCCGATCTCGCCACCCAACCGGAGGAGCAGCTCGATCTCGACGAGGTCGAATCCGGGCCCGCCGGCGGCGCCGGGGAAGTCGAAGATAATCCGGCCCCCGAACCGGAAGCGGAAGACGCGCCCGCGCCCGAGGACGAGGCCGCCGGGTCCGGGGAAAGCGCAGGGGAGAGTGAGGCGGAGGAGCCGGCTCCCGACGAATCCAAGGAATAACCGCGTCCCGCCATGACCATCGCCCAGCGACGCAAACTCATCGATAAACTGGACGCCGAGATTGTGCGGCTCCTGAATGAACGGACGACGCTGGCGCTTGAGATCGGGGAGGAAAAGGCCAAGGCGGGCGAGGAACTGTTCACCCCGGACCGGGTGAAACGTCTCATCGACCGGCTCAGCAAGCTGAACAAGGGGCCCCTGTCCGACGACTCCCTGCGCGCCATCTACCGGGAGGTCATCTCCGGTTCGCTCGCCCAGCACAAGACCATGACGATCGCCTACCTCGGTCCGGAGGCGACCTACACCCACCAGGCCGCGTTGAACCGCTTCGGCGCCAGCCTCAATTACGCGCCGCAGAAGACCATCGCCGATGTCTTTGCCGAGGTGGAGCGCAAGAGCGCGGACTACGGCGTCGTGCCGGTCGAGAACTCCACCGAGGGCGTGGTCACCCACACCTTGGACATGTTCGTCGACAGCGATCTCAAGGTCGTCGCGCAGGCGTTGATGCCCATCAAGCATTGCCTGATCGGCAAGGTGAAGCTTTCCGGTGTGAAGAGGCTTTTCAGTCATCCGCAGGCGCTGGCGCAGTGCCGCGGCTGGATCCAGACCCACCTGGCCAAGGCCGAAATCGTCGAGACCTCCTCCACCACCCGCGCAGCGGAAGAGGCGTCCAAGCAAAAGGCCTCGGCCGCGATCGCCAGCTCGCTGGCCGCGGAGGTCTACAGGTTGAAGGTGATCGATGAGGGCATCCAGGACAGCGTCGGCAACATGACCCGCTTTCTCGTCCTCGGCCGAAAATCGCCCGAGCCCTCCGGCGACGACCGCACCAGCGTGATGTTCAGCATCGCGCACAAGGCCGGCGCCCTGCACAAGGCGCTCGAGCCCTTCCGTCGCCGCCGCATCAACATGACCAAGATCGAATCCCGCCCCAGCAAGCGCAAGGCCTGGGAGTATTTCTTCTTTGTCGACATCGAGGGCCACGAACAGGACCGCAAGGTCGCCAACGCCCTTGCCTCCCTCACCGAACACTGCAGCCTGGTGAAGGTCCTGGGGTCCTTTCCGACGATGGATTGAACGGGCGCCTGTCTCTTGCCAGCCGCAAGGGAACCAGGTGGAGGATTTGACGCAGGGCGTGAATTGGAATGAGCGCGGCGCGCCCAAGCCTGCCAATGCCTACCCCCGGGATCCACGCGATGTCCTCGATCTTGAGCCTGTCACCAGTGTGATGCTCGGCGCTCCGGATCGCGATGGACGGGCGGTGATCGAACGCGGCCGAGGCCATCCGGTTTCGCGGGTTCAACCCTGCGCCAATGGCTTTCGAACCTTCGGTTTGGGCTGATGTTTTCGCCGGTTGCTCCCGCCTTGCTGATCGTGCGATGCTGCGCGCGATGGATGACGTTCCGCCGCCAGCAGATTCGCCGATGCGCCCTTGGGATCGCGCGGACTTTCATGGCATACAGCAGTGGGGCGGCGAGTGCGGGTTTTATGAGAGACGCGGGCGCGGAAGGAAGCGTCGGTTGGTTCCGCAGGCCTGCGAAAGGGAGGAGTTGATCGCCCGGTGCGCGGATTTGAAGGCGTCGCCGGTGAATTTCGTGTGGACGCCGGAAAGCCCCTTCATCCAGAACATCCGCGAGGTGGCCTTTCTGGCGCCCGCGTTCATGGCGCGCCGGAAGCGGGAGGCGAAGAGGGGGCTGAAGCGCTCATTGATTCACGTGATACTCTGGCCGGCTTTGTTGTGGCATGCCAGTGGCGCGGAGGATTTTGAGCCCGGGGATCTGGAGATGGGCATGTTCTGCATGGCGTTGATTTTCGGGGT
>Ga0181573_10003815_pt1 | contig 13111 bp, 12 predicted proteins | sample 101ome_25_FD_148643 | JGI IMG/M metagenome (GOLD analysis project Ga0181573, IMG submission 148643) | Coastal salt marsh microbial communities from the Groves Creek Marsh, Skidaway Island, Georgia - 101409BT metaG (spades assembly) | ecosystem: Environmental > Aquatic > Marine > Intertidal zone...
GGCGAACGTCAGCCGCTCGCGCCCCGGGCTGCCCCCTCTCGGCAAAGCACGCCGACCGCCGACCGCCGACCGCCGACCGCCGACCGCCGACCGGCATCACCCACCCACCCGACCACCCGACCACCGAAAAAAAAGCCGGCCACCGCACTCGGGAGCGTTGGCCGAGGCGACTCCTTCTGGAACCTTCTACGTAAGCGTAACGAGAGAGGCACCCAACAAGTCAAACCCTCGTCATCGTCGTCCCGCAGTTTCAATCATGGTGACAACCCGCACACACAGGATCCCTTCTCAGAAAGCAGCACAGTATAAGAGCGACCAGTCTCTGTCTGAGGAGACTGAGGGAGAGGATTTTCGTTCTTCCGACGCGAAAATGCCAGCGAACTTTACGTCCCAGCCGCCGGCTCCCTTCGTGCTGAAGACGTATGACATGGTGATGGACCCGGCGACGGATAACATCATCAGCTGGACCGCCGATGGCACTGCCTTTTGTGTTCGTTCGTGAATTCGCACGTGTCGCTCCCCGCTGCCTCGCTCACGCTCGTCGTCGTCGTCACCCCGCTCGTCGTCTCTTCTACGCCAGGTGCATCACACCGAGTACTTCTCCCAGAACCTTCTCCCCCTGCACTTCAAACACAACAACTTCTCCTCCTTCGTCCGCCAACTCAACACGTACCGGTTCCGCAAGATCGACCCGGACAGCTGGACGTTCAAGAACGACTACTTCGTCCGGGGCCGGGCCGACCAGCTTTGCATGATTGTCCGCAAGACCTCTGACGCGAGCAAGCAGCCGGGGGGAGCCAGGGGGAGCAAGCAGGCCGCGCAAGTGCAGCCCGCCCTCGAAGTGGGCGCGTATGGCGGCTACATGGGCGGTAACACCAGCCTCGACGCGGTGCGTCGCGACAACGCGTTGCTCCGCCAGGAGGTGATTCGCCTCCGTCACGATATGGAGTCGAGCAAGGCGCAGTCGGACAACCAGATGATGGCGATGGAGCAGCGGTTGGAGCGGTACGATCGGGAACGACGGAGTCTTCTCGCGATGATCGCCCAGACGCTGCAACACCCCGGGCTCATGCAGCACCTGGTTGCGAGCAGTCCCAACGTGATGCGGATCGAGGACGGTACGTCGGCGAGGAGAAGAAGGAAGGTCGCGAAGCGGGGTACCGGCGGAGGGGTCGTTGTCGAGACTGCAGACAGCGACGACGAGCAGCCGCGTGGCGAGACCAACCCGACAAACCAGACCAACCAGCAGCTGGTCGTCCACCAACAGACGCCGTTTTCGGACCTCGCCAACCAGTTCATGCAGTTGCTGACGACCTCTGATGCGGATCACGCCGGAGGCAGGATCGGCCCGCTGGTGGAAGAGGCCGGGGACTCGCACGCGGACAACGGATCCGGACCGAGCCCCCGCGGCATCGGCGGTATCGGAAGGATCGAAACGATCGGAACGCATCCGATGGTGGACGAGCCGGCCGATCCTGTGGCTGATACCCTCGCGCAGCAGGTGGGCGTCAACACCGACCTCGGCCTCAGCCCGAACCTCGAGAATATCAACCTCGACGATTTTGACCTGGGCAGCATGGGAGACTTTGACGGCCTCGGCATGAGCCAGGCCATGAGCCTGACGGAGAGCGACATTGAGCGCATCGCCGGCAATCAATAAAATGCCATCACGATACTGATTCTTACACGTACTTCTTACATGTCCACTTACCTGTATTTACCCCTGAAACGAGCTCTCTGGAAACTTGGCAATCGCGTCCCTCACGCTTGGCTTGTCCTCCTCGCTCCAGTAGTTGATCACGTCTGTCAGCGTATTCAACAGCTTCACCTTGTCCCCACTCCGAATCCAAGCCTTCGCCTCCCTCTCATCCAGCGCCTGCTTCAGGCCCTCCCACGCATCCTCCCGGGGCCACCAAAAGTACTCTGTAATCGGCGCGCGATGCCCCCGTCCAAACACCTGGTCCACAGCCACCGCCAGATTCTTATCCAGCCACAGGAACGACAGCGCAAACTCCGAAGTCTCCGCCTCTTCCACGGACGCGTCGGTGAACGACGACGGCGACGACGACGACGACGGCGGCGGCGGCGACGACGCGCGCTCTTCCTCCTCGGCGTAGAGGCGCGTGGGGGCGGTCAAGGGCCGCTGGCCTTTCTGACGCTGAAGGGTGTGTCGTCGACGAAAGTCGCCGCCCGGACTGCGCGTCGGACGACCGACGACGGCGACGACGCGACCGATCGTCGTCCTCGATTGCGTCCTCCTCTGTGCCAGTGTCGCGCTCGGCAACGCGCCACCGCGCTGTGCTATTCGGTGGCGATGCATCCGTGAGGAACGTTTGGCTACGAGTTCTCGTTCGTTCGTTCGTTCCGTGCAGAGTCGTCGGGCACGGCGCGTACGTGGTACACTGTGCGCTATGTGCGTATGTGTCTGCAAAGGTTTGCGCGAACGTACCAGTAGGTACGTCAAAATCTGTGCTGGGCGACTGCGCCGAGTGATAAACCTGATTAAATTCGCCGACGACGGTTTTGCGCGCAGTCCCGAGCTATGGGGTCGTTCATCGCGCAGATGGTGACACAATCCGTCCAATGTGGGCGGCGGGGCGTCCGATCCGCCGAGCGGCGGGGCGTGGGAGGATTGGGCGTGTTCGGTTGCTCGCAGCGGGGGAGACGGTCGCCGGTGCGGGCGACGGCCCGTACCCGCACCTCGACGTGCGTTCGCGCAGACACACACACGTCGGTCGCGTCGGTCGCGAGGGCCGACGCGACTGTCGCCGACGGAGCCGACGGCGACTCGCCGTCGGGAATGCCCTCGGGTCTGGTCGCCGCTCGGCATTCGAGTACCACGTCGATGGTGCTGTCGGTGCTAGCGTTGGCGATGTTGGGGTCACTGGCGGAAGCTTCGGTGCCAGGCGCGGCAGCGGCGGGTTCAGCAGACCTCGCCTTGTCGATTCCCGGTCTGGTCGGCGACAGTCCGTTCCGAGAGGGTTTCGTGTCGGGCTTTCTCCTCATTTTCTTCTCCGAAATCGGCGACAAGACCTTCTTCATTGCCCTCCTGCTGGCACTGCAGCGTACGTGACACAGCTTTTCCGTGCCGTCGTTTCGTTATTCGTTTCTCGTTTCTCACCATTCACCCTTCACCGCTGTGCTCAAACCCGCCGTCTCTGTAGGCCCAAAGTCTGTCGTGTTTGCGGGCACGTTCGGCGCGCTGGCCATCATGACGGTCATCTCGGTGGGCCTGGGTCGTGTGCTGCACGAGGTCGACGAGCTCTTCCCGGACGTGGGGTTCCCTCTGGACGACGCGCTGGCGGTGGCGCTCCTCATCTTCTTCGGCGTGTCCACGCTGGCGAGCGCGTCTCAGGCAAACGAGACGGCAGAGGAGGAGAAGGAGGAGGCACAGGAGGTCGTCGACGAGTTTGGCAAGAAGGAGTACGAGGTGGCGGGTCTGGTGGCGAGCACGTTTGCGTTGGTGTTTGCGGCAGAGTGGGGGGATAAGAGCTTTCTGGCGACGATCGCCCTGGCGGCGGCGAGCGATCCGTTGGGGGTGATTGGCGGGGCGGTGACTGGGCACGGTGTGGCCACGGTGATTGCGGTGCTCGGTGGGAGCTTCTTGGGCAAGTATTTGAGCGAGCGGACGGTCCAGTACGTGGGGGGAAGCCTGTTCCTTGTCTTTGCGGCCGCAACCCTCGTGGATATCTTTAGGGGGATGTAAGTGCCGTGTTATTAGTTACCAGGCGTAGATGAACTCCACCCACGAGCGCGCCAGCGAGCTGCGTCCTGGCCTTTGGCGACCGCTGGCAGTCCGAGTCTACGCCTGATCACCACCCGAACCAAACCGGTTTGAAACCCTTACAGTGTCAGCCCCAACAACGGGATCAAGATATATTCGAAATAAAACGCCTTCCAAATATCCATATAACACCCATACGCATCCTCCGGGTTCCCCACGTCGGTCCTCCCCGCCCGCTTCAGAACGAGACCGCCGACCACCGCGTGCGCGGCGGCACTCCCGATCCTCGCCCACCCCTCCAGCCGAACCAGACTATACACAACACCGCTCGCATACGCCAGCTCCAACAGCGCGATACACGCCCAGAAGACGGTCTTCGCCCCGAGCCGCACTGTGAACGTGCGCATATCGTTCATCTTGTCCCCCCGCGCGTCGGGAATGTCCTTGAACAGCGCGATGACGATGGAAAAGACAAACATGAACGCTGTCGCAAAGTACAGCGCCTCTTGAGAGAGGAGCGTCGTGCTCGCTGCCGCGGTCGCCGCCGCCATCGCCCGCTGCATGTGAAAGAAGAACCCAAACTGGACGAGCACCGCCCGCACCGACAGGATGCACATGGCCGCAACCGTCGGATACCGCTTCCAACGCAACATGGGCGCGTCCACGGAATACGCGATGCCCAGCGCGAGGCTCCCGACCAACGTGCAGATCAACGGGAGCGACCCCGTCAGCAGGCCCAGCGCCAGGCTCAGGATCTGGCGACGAACAACGGCGAACAACGGGCGAGCGACCGAAGGGAGTGAGTGGAGGCATTCTGGAGAGCCACCGTGATTGAGTGACGCACCGCCGTCGCGCATACAATCCGCCACGCGGTACCGATGGACAGCTCGCCTGACGCGATCGGCAGGTACGGCTTGTTCGTCTTGTCGATTTCCACGTCATAAATCTGGTTGAGACCCACGATACTGATGTTCATGAGCAGCGCCGGAACGAGTGCCGAGGCGATGGTCGAGGCAACGACAGGCGTCACGCTTGACGCCGACACCACAGAAACCGCAGACGTCAACGACATCATCGATGTAACCGCCAGCATGGAGACCGAGACGATGGAAATAAAGGTACCCAGCATTGTATGTGGCCGCGAGAAGCGCCACAACGTCGCGAGCGGGACAAGGACGCTCTTGACTGTGTCGGTTCCTTCACCTCGTGCCAACGGGCCGGTGCGGACATCGTCGATCGGGTATCCACTTGCGCCCGAGCCGCACGCGATCACCCGCCGTGTGCGCGAGGGCCTCCCGGACCCCGGCCTTTGTGCGATCAAAGGTTCTCGTTTTCTGAAGTTTGCCAGGCCGCCCGCGCCAGGACACCCCGCTCGGCTCGGCGCTGTCGACGACGGCCGCAGAGCAACTGTACTCATTCGGGCGGCGCGATCGATCGATCGAATCGACAGGCGCTTTCGTTCGATGTGACTCGTTGTCGCCAGTTGAAAACTGAACTGAACGCGCGGAGACGATCGTCTCGGTGGCATATGGAGGTCGTCGTCGTCAGTCAAGTGGGACTGACTGATACGTCTCAGTCTCAAGACTCTGCGAATCGCGCGTCTCGCCGGCGCGTCAGCATTCAACGGCGACGAGCCTATGCATCCGACCGATGACCGAGCGAGAGGCCTGCGCTGCAGCCGCCCGCTCGCGTCTCTCTCGCGTCTCTCGTGTCCCTGGCGCCTGTCGTCATAGGTAGGTCCGTCTGCATCACCGAGCGAAAGATTCTCATCCCTCCTCGTCCCTGCTCTCTCGTCCTCCTCTCTCGTCTCTCATCTCGACACCGGCCGAGGATTAGTGCTATGCGAACTGAATGCCCAGTGCACATGTGGGTTCTTTTCCGCTTATTGACTGAGGCTATATCTGTCGAGTCGAGGGAGTCGCCATTCCAGCCCAGCGTGTCGTTTTGATCGCACGCCTGGTACTAACTAGGCGTAAACCAGATGGGTGGATACCTATTCTGTGTCGGGCGTGCCCATGCTCGTCTCAGAAGCGAAGCCCGAACAACATACATACGTCAAACCTCCTCTCACACTATCTTTACAGCTCGACGCTACGGCAGCAAGGTACGCCCAAGGTCGTCGCGGCCTTGCATCCACTTCCATTCTGCCCACCCAACTTCCACGGTGGATGGACCATACGTATGCATAGAATGATCATCGTGATGTCGTTCAGCGGCCGGCCTCGTCCAGGGGCCGGCAGAGCGTTCATTTTCGGGCCAGTTAGACCGTTTGCCTGGCCCGTCCGGCGGCATCAGACACCCCGGCAGGAGCCACTCACTCACGATTCGTTCCGCGATCGACGACGACAGGAAGAGGTCCACGTTGTGTTTTCCGGTTCCTTCTCCTTCCTCACGTGTTGTGATGCAAATTCGTTTCTAGAAACGAACAGATTGTTCAGTTTTTTCCGTCGCCGAGCACCATCATCCCTGATGTGCCCATCATCAGCGCCACGGTGACGCCTTGGGCGACCACACGAGCCCGCATCATCGTCTGGCTCATGCTCTTGTTGCCTGACTTGTACGCGAAGAGGCCGGCGCCCAGGATGGCTGCCGTGACCCCCGCACCCAACATAACCAGCGGCGATCGCTTGCGTCTTGTCCACCACTCTGCGTCCGCGATCGACGACGACGACGCGTGCGTGGTCGCTTGGTGGCCAGAGAGGTCAGACATGATGATGATGCAGAAGATCGTCGTCGTCGTAGTAGTATCACTTGCAAACAAAAGACGAAAGACGCGCTATTTCTTGAAGAGATTCCAGCGGGTCGACTCGGCCTCGGCGTCTCCCAACGCGCTGCTTCCCCCTCGGTTGGACAGGCTCGGGCTGGATTTCCCCTTGTTGCTCCGGCTCAGCCCGAGGGCGCTCCGCATGCTGTCCATCCTGCTCGGGCTGCGCTGGGTCTCGAAGGCCGAGCCGTCGTTGATCCGCTGGGTCGTCCCGGCGGTGCTGGCCGCGCGCAGGGAACGCCTGCGCTCGAGCTCATCCCTGGTCATCGAGGTTGCCGTTTTGAAGCTCCCGTTCTGCTGAGAGGCCGTCCAACGCAGGCTGCCCTCGATGCTGGCCTTGCTGCTGGCGGCCGAAAGCCGCTTGCTCTCCGCCTCGGCCATCTCGCGCTCCGCCTTCCACTGGTTGGTAAGGCTGTCGCGGTCCTTGCCCTTCTTTCTCTTGTTGTACGACATAATGAGGGCGACGAGGAGGGCGATCAGGATGAGACCGCCGACGATGCAGCCGATAATGATGCCGATCGTGGCGCCGCTGACGCCGCCGGAATCGGCGTCCGAGGCCTCCTCGCCGATGAGCTGCTCCAAATCGAGCGCCTGAGTGACATCCAGGACGCCGCCAATTTCAGGCCCGGCGTACCGGGTCTGCAGGACCTTGGCGGACGTGATTCCGCTGGCGACGAGAGAATCCCTCATGGTGGCCTCGCCCTGGATCGACTTGAGCGCACTGGTCTGCAGCTGAGACTCAGTCTTGTCGAGCGCGCGGACGGCGAAGTACCAGATACCGACTGTATCTGGCGGCAGCTCCACCGCGGCAGGCGGGGGCGGGGGCGGAGAGGCCACGACGGGGACGACGGGCGGCCGCGGCTGGACCGGGGGCCTGAACGGCGGACGGAACGGCGGGGGAGAGGGCTGGGCGTACGGAAAATAGCCGTACGGGTCCGGCGAGTTGTAGCCGTACGGATCTGGCGAGTTGTAGCCGTACGGATCTGGCGAGTTGTAGCCGTACGGATCTGGCGAGTTGTAGCCGTACGGGTCCGGCGAGTTGTAGCGGTACGGGTCCGGCGAGTTGTAGCCGTACGGGTCTGGCGAGTTGTAGCCGTAGTTGCCGTACTTGCCGCCGGAGTAGTCGCATTGGTCGCAGTTTTCGTAGTCCCCGTAGCAGCTGCAATCCTGGTACTCTGAGCGGTACGGATCGTGGCTTTGCAGCCGGCGGCGGCGGGACGCGGTTCGCACCCCACGCGAGCGCAGCATGCGCCGGCCGAAGAGTGAAGGGTCAATCTTGAGACCGTCTGCAGTTGTCGTCGGTTCTCCCGGGACCGCGGGGACCGCCGGCTCCACCGGCTCTGACACTGGCTCGGGCACCGGCTCCACCGGCTCTGACACTGGCTCGGGCACCGGCTCCACGACGGGCGACTCGACCGTCGCTGCTGGATCATCAGTCGTGACGGGCTCGACGACCGGATCGGGAGTCAGCGTCGGCAGGTTGGGGTCGACAAATGGCTCTGGCACGGCCACGGGCTCCGGCGGTGGCGGCGGGGGGAACACGGGCGGTGGCGGGGCCATTGCCGTCGGCGAATTCACGTCCGTCAGCGGCGGGATACCCACGGGAGAGGAAGGCACAAGCCCTGGCACGGCCGGCTGCGCTCCCCTGTACTGCCAGACCGCACCCGTCACGTTGCTCATTGCGTAGACGAACGCCTCTATCTGCTGTTGCGACAACGGAAGCTCCCAAGGCACGCCGATCACCTGTAAAACGACGTAGTTCTCCTCCTCGTTTTTCTTCGGGTCAATCCGGTGGTTGGGATCGACCGCATCACGAAGCTGGGGTCCGTAGGGAGGGCGGAAACTCCTCGGATCCAGCATGGGCGGTGGCGGCGCTGGTGGGGAGTTCTTTTTGGGTGGCTCTGGCTCTGGCTCTGGCTCTGGCTCTGGCTCCGGTTCGGGCTCCGTTGGTGCCTCGTATGCCTCGTACGCCTCGTACGGCTCGGGCACCGGTTCGGGCTCCGTTGGTGCCTCGTACGCCTCGTACGCCTCGTACGCCTCGTACGCCTCGTACGCCCCATATCCGGTGTCTTCCTCGTCCTTCGCAAACCTGTTGTAGTTGCACTTGCAGCAGCTCACGCCGTCGCGCTCGTACAGTTTGGGGTCCACGCTCGCCTTGTCCTCTACACCGACAATCTTCTGATTGCAAAATAACGTGCACTCCTCCATATCACTCGTCACCAAATGACTGTCCGACTTGCAGACGCCCTGGGAAGCAACCGAGCGCAATGCACGAGTGAGCGAGCGAGTCGTCGATACGTGCCCACCGGCGGATTCCTCCTACCTACCTGACTGTTGACCGTGGCGACCAGCGACGACGCCACCAAGACGACGAGCAATGCCATGGCCGGCATTGAATCCCTATAAAGACGCATACTTGAGCACGCGAGGGCAGCGGCGTGTCTGTCTGTTCGCACGCGAAGTCTTCCGACGCGGATGCGGGGATCTGACGCCCAAACGGAATTGCTGAAACTGAAACTCCTCTCCTGGCGCGCCGTGTCGCGTGTTGAGTTACGCTTTGAGTTAAAAATGTGTGTCGGCGGTGAACGAGGGCTATCGGTCCATTCGCGGCACCAGCCCGATTCGCCAGCAACCCTCGGTCCGGAGCGGCCTCGAATGGGAGGAGGAGGAAACCTCGAGCCCATACCCGTCGCAACGCGCCAGGAGACCTGCCAGATCATCCTGCGTGCACGCTGTAGCGATCCGAGCCCCGGTTCTCCTGGCCATGTCTGCCGCAATCCGCAGCACGTCTTCACCGCAGACGTCTCCGTCATCCGAGGGCCACTCGAAGACGATGAGCTGCGCTCGATCGACGTCGTCGGGGCAGCCGACGCGTATCCGTTCCCAGAGCACCCGACTCGAGTTTGCGTTCAAGAGCCGCTGCACTCGAGACATAACGCGCGAGCCGCCGACAGGGCACGCGATGACACGCCGCACGCCCCACGTCGAGAGCAGTGCGACGGAGAGTATTCCCGACGACCTGGACGTGACCAACTCGACTGTGTGGCTCAGCGACCTGGACTCGCTGGACGTGCACAGGTCTTCCGCCAGGAATCGGTCGACGGCGCGAACCGAGGGAAGGGTGACGCGCAGGTATCCCACCGACTCGTACGATTCGTACGATTCATCCGTGGGTTGCGTATTACGTTCTTCATACGAGTCGAGTGCGCTGTCCTCCGCGGATTCTGCCCGAATCGCAGTCCCCACACCGTCAACGCCAATCTCGCTCGCACTCGCCTTTCGCCACACGCCTTGGACATACCTGGCGAACGAGCGAAGCGCATCACGCGAGTGAGAGATTCTTCGGGGCGTGCCGCACCTGCGAAAAGCGAGCGCACGCCGGTCGAGGTCAATACCCACCGCCGGACGCGTGCCGCACCCGTCTTTCGATTCAGCTCGTTCTTCTCCAAGACGCCCGCCTCCATCCGTTCGACAGGCAAAAAACCGGCGCTTGCAAACAGACGGTTCAGCATCTGCGTGGAGAAATAGTAGCAGCGCGTGCCCTGGAGATCCAAAGGTGGTGCATTGAGTGAGTGCGCGGGCGCGGATGGGGCCGAGCCGGATCCGACGGCCGCCTGCCGTCATCGAAATTCCGATACCTACATCCCCTCGCACGTAAAACCCGTCCTCGAGCAGCCGCTGTCGCCCCTCTCCACGCATCCGCGATTCGCAGAGGTCGCCCTCCGCATAATCCCGAAGGCAAACCACCCCGACGTCGTCCTTCAGCGCGTGCCGCACGTTCTCCAGCGCGTGCCGCATCTTGCGTGGGCTGATTGCGCTGAGGACAAACACCATCAACGCAGCGTCGACGCTGGCAGGCGGCACATGCCCAAGCAACGCGTCCGACTGGGTCAGGTCGGCCTCAAACGCAGTCACGCGCTCAGGGGAGTACTGCTTGTGCCGGCGGACCAGGTCGACAGCGGTCGAGGCGAAATCACAGGCATACACGTGGGACTTCGGACCGGTGATGTCGAGCAGCGGGTAGATCGTCGAGCCCGTGCCGCAGCCCGCCTCGAGGAACGTGGTCTTGCCCACGAGGTGCTCACCGAATTCGTGCTCAAACCAGTGGCGGTCCTTGTAAAAGTTGTTGGCGTGTAGGACGTAGAACTCCGTCCAGTACAGTCCCGCACGTTCCTCCAAGACGTCGGCGCGCGCTTGCTCGACCAGGCGCGGCTTGGACGCGTACATCGTGTCGGTCAACGGCCGCAAAGCCAGTGTACGTCTCTCTTGGCTACGTTAGTTCTCGGCATAAATTTGAAAAACAAACCCCTTCGGTCGGCGCCGTGCTGTCCAATAGAGCCGTTTTGCACCATCGTCATGCATGATGAAGGCAGTTAATATTCCATGTTGCAACTTTAAAAGCACCTCAAACGTGGGCGTGATCTGGCCCCTGTTGGCGCCATGGCAGTCATTAAGGAGGTAGACACCCTTAGGAAGCGCGGCGGGGCGGGCGATGAGACGGTGGAGGAAGACATGGAGGGGGCAGCTGCGGTCGAAGACGCAGACGACGAGCCTGTCGACGACATTGTCGAAGCGACCTGGAGTCAGCTCGTCTACCACTGGTTCATACTCGGCTGGACGGCGTTCGGAGGACCGGCGGCGCACGTCGGCATGGTGGGTATCGAGCTCGACCGCGCTCTGCTCGAACGCCCCGACCCGCTCACTCGCGCTCCGCTCGAAAAATATCCAGTTCCACAAGCTTTTCGTTGAGAGACTGCATTGGTGTAGTGACCTCGTCTTTACCGAACTGTTCATGCTCGGCCAGTGCATGCCTGGACCGACTAGCACGCAGATGGGCTTTGCGCAGGGCATCCTCAAGAAGGTGGGGTACTGACGTCGGCCGCCGCGCGCTCGCCCTGACTCTCTCACTCGCGCTACGCGCTCGTTCATTCGCAGGGTCTTCCGGGTGGCCTCGTCAGCGGCGCCCTCTTCCAGGGTCCAGGCCTCTTGATTCTCTCGGCGCTGGGCTGGGCCCTCGCCAACACCCTCGCGAAGAACATCGACTGGCTCAACGGACTGGTATCTGGTCTGGCCGCAGCGGGCATCTCGCTGGTCGCAGGGGCCGCGGTCAACCTCAACAAGAAGATAAACTCGACCCGGGAGCTCCTGGTCATCTCGACCACGTCGGCAGTCATCGCCTTCTATTGGCCTCAGCCGTGGACGTTCCCCTGCCTCATCCTCCTGGGCGGGCTCACCACGATGGTTCTATCCCAGGTCTTCAAGCGACAGGGTAGCACGCCGAGCCAGAAGAACATGGCCGCGGGTGTGGGGCACCTCGGCTTCAACAAGCTCGGCGGCGGCATCCTGCTGGCGGTGTGGATCGCCGTGCTGATCGCGGTGCTCGTGGCGGCCGGACAGACGACTTACGTCGATCAGAAAGAGTTGCATTGGTTTGCTGCATTCTACAGGACGGGATCGATCATCTTTGGCGGCGGGCAGGTGGTGCTGCCGATGCTCTACAACGACGTCGTTGCCGCCGACTGCCCGCAACAGGACGCCATCTGCTGTCCGAAAGACATTACGCAGATCGCTGACCCGATCTCCGGCCCGTTCAACAACTCGACGACGACGACGACGACGGACTCCATACCCGACGCGGTGTTCCTCAATCAGACGCTCATCGACTTGTGCAGCGACTATTCCACGGCGCTGTACGCGGACGAGTGCAAGTGCAGCTGGATGAGTGCTTCTCAATTCTATTTCGGGTTGTCGCTGGCACAGGCGTGCCCGGGACCGCTGTTCAACTTCTCCGCGTACCTGGGTGCTGTCATCGCGCAGAACGCCGGGGTCTTTGCCATCGCCGGCATTGCCCTGTGCTGGATCGGGCTCTTCGCCCCGGGGCTCTTGATCATATTCGCCATCCTTCCGTACTGGGGCGTCTTCCGGTCATTCAAGCTCTATCGTACCGCCCTTCCGGGCCTGAACTCTGCCGCCGTCGGACTCATCATCGCATCCGTGTTCCAGCTGGGCACCAATGCCTACGTCTCCTCGCCTTTCCCAGTCACGTTCATCTGTATCGGCATCGCATGCTTCGGGTTCTCCGAGGTGCTCGGCGTGCCCGCGCCTTTCATCGTCGCCGGCGGGGGCGCGGCGGGCGTCGTTGCGTGGGCCATCCCGATGCAGTGACGCAGTGATGCAGCGAGCCATCGCCTCAAAACGGGTGTCTCCTTTTGTAACCATCACGCGTGTTCAGGGGCGGCGTCCATGGCTTGCCGTCGACCATCTCGATGTGGCGCTCGGCGACGAGCGAGGCGACGTCGGCCAGGTCGAGGGCCAAGAACGCCTCGACGATCCGAGGCGTCAGCGTGCCCGTTTGGTAGCAAGCTTCGAAGAGGGTGATGACGATCGACTCGGGCACGTACTGCAGCGCGTCGACAGTGAGCACGTGGGTGGCCGAGCGAACGATCGCGCATAGGCAGTGTAGCTGAAGCGATTGCGGTCCGTGTTGGGTTGTGCCGCTCGCCGTGATCGTCGTCGTGTCGTATTCGGCGTCCGGGTCAACGAGGTCCATGAGATGCGAGATGTGAGATGCGAGAGACGCGCGGGCGCTTTCTGGGCTGCCCTGGATTTTTATGACCGGACCC
>Ga0181573_10003820_pt1 | contig 13102 bp, 6 predicted proteins | sample 101ome_25_FD_148643 | JGI IMG/M metagenome (GOLD analysis project Ga0181573, IMG submission 148643) | Coastal salt marsh microbial communities from the Groves Creek Marsh, Skidaway Island, Georgia - 101409BT metaG (spades assembly) | ecosystem: Environmental > Aquatic > Marine > Intertidal zone...
TGACTGGGGGACGCCGCAGATGAGGGGAGAGATGGACTTGATGCGGTTGTTGGCGTCGAGGGGCGCGCGGTAAACGCAGCCGCACTTGTTCTGCTCGATGCCGATGTGATCACCGTTTGCATGGTCGCCCTTGCTGGTGAGCTTTTCCTCCATGGAGGCTTCGTTGGAAGAGATGGCGAAGTACATCTCCCTACGTTTCTTCGACCAGGTGATGCCCTCGAGCTTGCGCCACTGGGAGCTCGCGCCCTTGTATGCGGCGTAGATGCGGGTCTCGAATCGGGAGGCGGCTTTGTCCATGCCGGCCTTGAGCTTGAGGCACATCGCACCGCCGTCGACGACGGTGGCCGTGAAGCCGGAAGCGCAGGTGAAGTCGTAGTCGCCGTTGGGGCCGGCGGTCTTGGTGCCAATGTCAAACATGTCGGTGAACTTGATGTAGCTGCCGGCCGTTCCCATGAGGGTCTTGATCTCCGCGTTTGTGGCGCTGCCGAGGGAGATCCACTCGACGTTGAACTTGCCGGCGCCGACGCCCTTGTCGGATGTCTGCGTGACCTTCATGGCGAAAAGCTCGCCGGAGGAGAGGTCGTTGGGCGTGGCAGGGATAAACATCGCGAGGACGCCGGTGTTGGAGTCGTCGGTGATGTAGCACACCTGGGGAAAGTCGCCGACGCAGTAGGGGAGCTCGATGGCGTAGCGGCCCATGGAGTAGTGCTTGACGGCGGTGATGGTCGGGCTGGTCACGCTGGAGGAATCGTCGACGGTGACCTCGTTGACCCAGCGGTGCATGTACGGAGTCCAAGAGTTTTTGATCGTGGCGAGATCATCGTCGTGGAGGCCGAGATGGCGCAGCCCCAGAACGTCTGAGCCCAGATCCGATGTCGACGTGAAGGCACCGGTAACGGCGCTGTCCCACTTGAGGGAGTTCGGGACGCCCCACTCCTCGCCTCCGAGGTGGGTGTTCCACGGGGAAACGGATCCAGCGCAGGTGGCGATGAGGCCGTTGTCGGCGGAGAAATCAGCCTTGTGGATTTTCTTGACGGTGAGGATACCGGTATCTGCAGCCTGCTCGAGCTGAAGAACCTGGATGTTCGCGGGCTTATCCTCGAGATGCACAACGGCCCAGACAGTGTTCGGACTGGCGATGTTGCTGGTCTTGAGGAGAGACACGAAATCCTCCATGTTGGAAACCATGGTGTTGCTGTGGCTTTTGCCCACGTCGTCGTCGTACGCGAGAGTGGTGGACTTGCTGCTGTCAGTCATGCCGGTGATGGTGGCCACGCTGCCGAGAGTCGACGAGTGAGGGATAGCCGCGCCGGCCGTGGTCTTGATCTGGGCGAAGATGTCAGTGCCGACCTTCTGACCGGATCGGATGAGCTCGGTGTACTTGAGGGGCTGCATGCTGCCCTTGTAGATGATGTAATCGGAGGCCAAGTTCTTCTGCTGATTCGCCGATGTCTCCGGATACGGAGACTCCGTGAACGCCGTGTACGTGGAAGGCATGACCTTCTGCTGTGCAGCGGCCAGGCCTGCGAACAGCGCCAGGAAGGCGATGATCTTGTATCGGAGCATATTATCTCTGTCTGCGACGATCGGGCGATGGCGTTTTGGGGCAGATGGTTGGTCAGGGTCTTCGCGCGAGGAGAACGCCAAGAGGAGCGGGCAATTGGGCGTCGCGTGCGTGAAGGACGGAAATGATTCGACTCGAAAACGATGTTTGCGGGGGGCGCACGGGGTTCGGACCTCTCGATGAGGCGCGCGCGTGGGGCGCGGGTCGAGGGAGTGATCGACCTCGGGTGTGTTCGGGCGTTTTCTCGTTGTTACGGAAAATTCGGGTCGCCAAGATGCCTTTCAAAGGAACACTTTCGGGAGATATTTTTTGAAGGCACCCCGCCCTTTTCTTGGTTCGAAACCGGTCGATGAAGTTTCGATCCTTCGGAAACGTCGTCTTAACGCTTCGACGAATATACCCACTTGCCCGATTCCAAATTTGCGCGGTTCCGTTCCACTGTAACTGAAAGCCCATACCCGGCCGAGAGGAAATAATCGGAATATTCTCTGCCACGTCTGCGCCGGTTCGGGTCGACGAGTCGCGGAGGTTGCCCACCTACTCGGCCGTCGTCAGCAACCGCCCCTCGCCTCGACTCGTTCGTGTCAGCCAACGCGCGCGCGCCCGCGTTTGTCCGTCCCTACATCGAGCCTCGGCGCATGAGCGGCGCGGATACCCCCGCCGCCGCCTCGGATGCCCCCGCGGCGGTTCGCACTTTTTCGCGCGGCGGCGAAGATGAGCCCGATGCTCGCGACGACGATTCCGATTCGCGCGCATCTTCCGGGGACCGCCCCGACGACCAGCTCGAGAGGCAGTGCGGGGAGTGGTGCGTGCCCCTCGACGATCTCGACAACAACGACACGTCCGCGTCGGACGCCGAGTACTTCAAGACGGTCGTGTGGACCGCGGCGATGGGAACCGCCGTCGACGCGGTCCTCGCCGTCGTAAAGTTCGCCGCGGGTTTCGCCTTCGCATCCTCCGCGCTCGTCGCCGACGCCGTGCACTCCGCCTCGGACGTCGTCTCGGATCTCGTCGTCATCGCCGCGGCCCGGTACGCCAGCGCGCCCCCGGACGCGAGGTACCCGTACGGTCGCGGGCGTTGGGAGGCGGTCGCCACCCTCTTCGTCTCCGTCGCGCTCGCGTGGGCGGCGTCCACGCTCATCGTGGAGTTTGCCGAGAGGCTCGCCGCCGCGTACATTCCCCTCGGCCGACACTTGGGTAACCCCGGGGTCCCTCCGCGTTCGCGGCTCCCGGGCACCAGGAACGCGCTGCTCGAGGTCCCGGCGAACGGCGTCGGCGCGTCGTCGACGTCGATCCTCGACGATGTCGCGGCGGCGATGCGAACGGAGGACCCCACCGACGCTTCGCGCTTCCGGCCCTCGACGGAGGAGGAGGAGGATCCCGAGGGGAAAACCGTCGCCGTCGCCATGGACTCCGCCGCGGTGCTCGTCGCGCTCCTGTCCGTCGTCGCGAAGGAGGCGGCGTTTCAGGTGACGAACCGCGTCGCGGAACGCATCGGGTCCAAGGTGCTCGCGGCGAACGCGTGGCACCACCGCTCCGACGCCGTCTCCGCCTTCGCCGCGCTCGTGGGCGTCGCCGGAGCCGCCGCCGGGTTCGCGTGGCTGGACGCCGCCGCGGGGGTGGCCGTCGCCGCGCTGGTGCTCAAAGCCGGGTGGGAGATTGGCAAGGGCGCGACGATGGCGCTCGTCGACGCGAACGCCGCGGACGGGGCGGTGGAGGAGGCGGTCGGGGCCGCCGCGTCGGAGGCGCTGGGGACGGGGGCGAAGAGCCCGACCGTCGCGGGTCTTCGCGCGAGGCGCGTCGGGCGAAGAACGCACGTGGACTGCTGGGTGGAGCTGCACCCGGCATCGCAGACCAGCGTCGGGGACGCGTTGCGTCGAACGGAGGAGCTCCGGGCCGGGGTGAGGCGGAGACTGGGTGACGAAGCCGGGGACGTCACGGTGCAGCTTCGATTTAAGGAGGAGGCGTACGTCGGCGGGGCGTTCTTGTACGCCCACCTGTGAATACGATGGTCATAGTCCACGACGACATCATCCGTGTGAATACGATAGTCCACGACGACATCATCCGTGTGAATAACTTACGATAGTCTACGACGACATCATCCGTGTGAATAACTTACGATAGTCCACGACGACATCATCTCCGAGGGCCCCGTCTCCCCAGTTCAACCGAGTCGACGGTTCACGTCAGATCAGAGCCATCAGCTCCTGGACCTTAGCCTGCGACTGCCGCTTGTGCTGCGCCACCTCCTGCAGCAGCGCGCGCATCTCCGCCTCGACGCGTCGCACCTTCTCCGTCGCGGCCCGCTCTCGCTCGTCGATGCTGGCGACCCGCGCCTCCGCCTTTAACGCCGCCTCAGCCGCCTCGGCTCTCGCCGCCGCGGCGTCTTCCCTCGCCGCCCTCGCCTCAGCCTTGATCTCGTCGTCCGCGTCGTCGCGTTCGGCTAAGGACTTGAGCGCGTCGTCGCGCTCGCGCCTCAGGCTTTCCTCGCGTTGCGCGAACATCGACTTGACCGACTCGACCTCGCTGGACACGTACGCGAGCATCTGGTCCCTCTCCGCAATCTCCCTCCGCGCATCCGCCGCGGCATCCTCCGCCGCGTCCCGCCGCGCGGTCACCTCCTCCAGAGCCTTCTCCAGGCGCTCGATGGCGGCGTCCGCGCCCGCGAGGTCCTTCTTGAGCCGACGCAGGTCGTCCTCGGTGGATTTGGCCCGCGACGTCGCCGCGCGTTCCGCATCCGCCGCCGCCTTGACCGCGCCCGACGCGGCTTCCTTGTTCCGCGCGTTCTCATCCTTCAGACTCTTGATGAGCTCAGCCTGGGACTCGAGCATGGCGTCCTTGATGCGCACGTTGTCGTGCGCGAGCTCGAGCTGCTTTCTGACGCCGTCCACCTCCGCGATGGCCGCGATCGACTGCGACTTCTGGTCCTTGACCAGGTCCAACGCCTTGGTCGCGGCGCGCTCGGCGGCGACGGATGAAGCGGCTCGTTTCTCCGCCTCCCTGATTCGCACCTGCATCTCGCCCACGTCCGCCCTGGCGGCCGCCGCGTCAGCCTCGGCGCGCTCCGCCCTGCGCCTGTCGCGCGCCATGTCCTCTATGGCGACCCTCTGCTGCTCGCAAACTTCCGCGAGCTCCTCGGCCAAAGTCTCGGCGTCCCTCTTACCGTCGAGAGCGACTCGAGCGACTCGCGTCATCTCCTCAACCTCCGCGGTTAATCGCGTCTTATCCTCCTCGGACTCCTTGAGCGCCCACCTGAACTCGTCCTCGACCGCCTTGACGCGTTCGTTGACCCTGCGAACCTCGCTTTCCAACGCGTCTCGCGCCGTCTTCGAGTCGGCCAGGTCCCGAACCACCTTGCGGGTCAAATCGTTCGCGGCGACGAGGTTCTCGTCCCGGAGCTGGCACTCGCGCGCGTGCATGGCTCGCAGCGCGTCGAGATTCGCGGCAGCCTCCTCGCGAACCTCCCTGAGCGTCGCCTCGAGCTCCTTCGCGGCGGTCTCGGCGACGTCGCGCTCGGCGTTGACCGCGGCGAGCGTCGCGGCTTCGACGGCGGCTGGGTGCTCCGCCAGCGACTTCAACGCGACGTCCCTCGCCTCCGTCGCCTCCTTCGCTAAACGCGTGGACGCGTCGACCGACTTGGCGTGGTCGTCTTTGAGCCTCTGCGTCTCTAGCGCGTGCCGTTCGCGCTCCGCGGTAACCTCGGCTCGCGCCGCGGCGAGTTTCCGCGCGAGCTCCGCTTCGCGTTCAGCCGCCGTGGCCAACCGCTTCGCCGGCGACGACGACACGGCCGTGAGCGACGCTGTTCCGGCCGTCGTCGCCGCGTCGGCGTCGTCGTCCGCGGTGGAGCCGCCGACGCCGCCCGGCCCGTCGTCGTCGTCGTCGCCGCCGCCGCCCGCCCCGACCTCGACGTCGTCCGCCCCCGGCCCCGGCTGCTGCCGCGACTCGCGCGGTTGGTTCCCTCTCACCGGCGGGGGCGTGGACGGAATGGTCGCCCTTCGCCCCGGATGCTGCCAATCGGGCCGGCCCGCCCCCGAACCCTTGCCCGCGCCCCGCTCCCTCAGCAGCGCCTCGACCTGCGACTTGAGCGCGGACACCTCCGCCTCGAGCTGCTCCTGCGCGCTCTGGGGTTTCGGTTTCGGCGAGTGCGGGGTTTTGGCGAGGGCGCCGCGGCCGAGGCTGACCGACGTCTGCGTGGATACCCCAGGTTCCGCGTGGACACCGCCCGCCTCGCGCCGCGCGCTCGCCGCTCGGAGCAGGTCCCGCTCGATGCGTCTCAGCCTGAGCTCGTGGTCCACCACCGCGGCGTCCGCCTCGTCCGCCTCCGCGCGTCGCCGCTCTCGCTCCTTTCGATCGCGCTTCTTCGCTCGCTTGCGTTCGACCCGGAGCGCGTCCTCGTCCTCGTCCTCCTCCTCCTCCTCCTCGTCCTTCTCGCCCTCGTCGCGAACCATCCCACCCGCGTTCGTCGTGGACGGCTCGTTCAGGTCGGGCTCCGCGCTCGCGACGCTACCCTCCGCCGCCTTCGTGGATACCCCGTCGTCGTCCAGCGCCTGGAGAATTTCATCCGTCAGCGCAAACGTCACCTCGCGCTGATCCCGCTTGGCCGGGGACCTGCCCGACCGGCCGGCATGCACCGCCCTGGCCTTGTACCGGGTCAGCGCCTCGTCCATCTTCGGCGTCGTTCGATTCCGTCGCGCGGCGGCCGAGTCGTCCGACGCGATCGCCTCCGGAGACTCTTCCGCGGCGGCAAAGGACGGATCCTCCTCTTTTTTCGAGTCCCCTCTTTTAAGTCCCGCTCGCGCCTCTTTTCCCTCTCGCGCCGCCTCCGCCGCGGACCGCGCGAGCGCCGCGGTCTCCGCGGTCTCCGCCGCCTCGCGCGCGGCGCGCTCCAGCAGATCCGCGTTCCTGGCGTCCGCGACCGCGCCGGATCCCTCCGCCAAGTCGTCGGGTCCCCGCGATAACGGTTCCCCGTCGAGCTCCCGAAGCCACGGCGCGAGCGCGGCGATGGCCAGCCTGTAACTGGGCTCCAGGCACACGGGGTTACCCACGCGGCGTCCCGAGGTCTCCGCGTCCTCCCCGACGCCCGCCGTGGCTTCGAGCGAGTCGGTCGTCGACGGCGGCGCGGAGGACAATCCGCGATCGTCCGCATCCGACGAGGGTTCGAAAGACCCAAACAAATTCGACGACCGCAGGAGGATCGCTCGAAGGCTCACCACCGCCGCCAGCCCCGCGCCGAGGTCCGCGAACGTCTCCACGTTGTTGTCGCGGATGTCGAGGTGCGCGAGCGACCACGGCTGGCCGTCGGCCCGCGGGATGGTGAGCGCGTGCAGCGATCGGATTCGGTTGTACCGCGCGATGAGCCGGCTCAGCTTCGGGGCGCCGAGGTCGACGCCGTCGAGGGAGACGATGGCGTTGTTGGTGACGTCCAACGTGCGCAGGTTTCGGAGCACGGGTAACCCCTCGAGGCGCGCGAGGCGGTTGCTGGAGAGGTTAAGGTCTCGGAGCGAGTCGCCGCACGCCCTGAGCATCGGATCGACGTCCATCCGGGTCAGCCGGCAGCCGTGCACGCACAAGGAGCGCAGGTTGGCGAACCTGCTGATGCCGACGATCTGCGACAGCGACTGCAACCGACCTCCGTAGCACGATATGTCGGTGACTTCGCCGTCGGGTGTGGTGGGGTCGTCCCTCAGATCCACCTGGGGGAGGTCGCCCTTGCCGAAGGATGGGGCGTCCCTGTCGAGCGAGCGGCGCGCGGCGGGTTCCTTGTCGGCATCACCCTGTCGCGAGCGACGCCTCTCGGCCTCTTCCCGCTGACGCTCTTGCAGCTGCTGCGCGCGGCGCTGGACCCTTTTGGGGCTGTGCCTGGGCGGCGCCATCGCCACGGCGACGCCCCTCTCTCTGCCTTCGGACAACGCCCTCGGAAGGCTCGATGAGATTTTGACAGCCGGCGACTGTCGCCTCCGAAGAGGAGGGATACCCCTCCGGTCCTACTCGGAAGGGCGCGAGGTGTAGATGAACGCCCTCGCGGTACCGGACCGTGCCGCCGGTGACGTTCGACGACGTGCGTCGCGCGGTTTGTGTCGCGGCGCGCGCGTCGAGCGCCGCTAGTTACCGTAGCCGTTAGTGAAATTTCAAATTGCGCTCGACAAATTTGCAGCCGACCGAGTGGTGTCCGACCTGACCGTTCCGGCAGTTCGGTGGTGGAAAGGCACGAGACGGCGCGCGTCCCGGCGCCACTTGGCGTCGACGCCCGGTCGTTTCCGGCGGACCATGGGCGGCGCCTACGATGAGATCGACCTAGAGGATATGGACTGGAACTCGGAGCTCGGCGCGTTCACGTACCAGTGCCCGTGCGGCGACCTCTTCCAGATCACCCCCGAGGAGCTTCGCGCGGGCGAGGAGGTTGGCCACTGTCCGTCGTGCTCGTTGGTCATCACGGTGGTTTACGACCCAGACGAGCTGAAGGAGCTCATACCGGCGGGAAATCGGGACGAGAGCGGGCGGTGGGTGGAGGCGGAGGAGTAGAGAGAGGGACGAGGCCGGGGATGGAGACGGGGAGAGGGACGCGTCCGCATCGATGGGAGTGGCGGCGGGGGCGGCGGTCGTCGCGTGGTTGGACGCGAACGTGAGCTCCCCGCAGACCCACCGGCTCCCTCCGACACTCACCTCCGGGCCCGGGGAGGCATCCACGGCCCATCGAGGGACGCGCGGAACCTTCCGCGCACCCTCACTCGGCACGCCACGCGCGGCATAGGCAACGTAGACCACATAGCTCACGAACCTCGCGATTCGAGTTTCATGAAAAAGACACATAGCACCCGCGGCGGTCATCGCCTCGACTCCGCGACGCACCCGACGCACTCGCGCAGCTCCCTCAGCAGCGCCCTGGCCTGAGCCTCCACCACCGCGCCTCTCGCGTCCGCGCCGTACGACGCGTACAGCCACTCCACCGCATCTCCGAGGTGATGCGCCCCGTCTCCGATCCCCCCGATCGTCGCTCGTCGAGCCGACTCCGCCGCCGCGAGCCCGCGAGCCGCCCGAGCGAAGAGGATGAGCGCCGCGACGTGACGCTCGGGAGCCTCCGAAACCTCGCGCCTGCGAATGGCCGCGGCGATGGACCGGTCCCCGTCGTCCCCGTGCGCGTCACTCGCGGTCCCCTTCGATCCCTCATCCGCGACGGCGGCTGGCGGCTTGGACAGCGCGGACGCGGCGGCGGCGGCGAGGGGCTGGAGGGAACCCACCGCCCTCGCCAGCTGATCCTTCGCAAGCGCCTCCATCGCGCCACCGTCTCCGCGCGCCTCCTCCCCCCGAAGCGCGACATCCGCGAGCGCGAGCCGCGCGGACGCGAGCTGGAGGCGCATGTTCGCAGCCGCAGCCTCCGCGGCGGCGCCCGGCCGCGCCCACCCGAACATCGGGTTGATCCTCTGTTCGACGAGCTCGATGACTCCCCGGACCAAGCCGCTCGGCCGTATGTCGTCCGCGTCGAGGAGCTCTCTCGGTATCCCCAGGCCCATGGCGTCGCTGAGTCGCGCCTCGTGGATACGAACCGCCGAGCGCAGCGCGTCGATCGCGTCGCTTCGTCTCCCCATCGCCTCCAGGGACCGCGCGCGAGCCTCGAGCGCGGCGGCGACGGCGAATCTTCGCTGCGACATCGCCAAATCCCTGACGAACCCCCGCTTACCGGGCTCGTGGTCCCCGTGCGCCCTGCTCGAACGCTCCCTCGCCTCCAGCACCCTCGTACGCAGACGCTCGGCGCGGACGTGGTCCCCGAGGCAGTCGCCGCGGACCTGCGCCAGCCGCTCTATTCGACGGAGGTTAACCGCCGAGTCGTTTTGGCCGCACTCGTCCATCACCCGGACGCTGCGTTCCAACAGCGCGGCGCACGCCTCGTGCTCGCCCCCCGCGCGCTTGGCCTCGGCCATGTGGAACAGCGTCTGCGCGTAGTCCGGGTGCGACGTGCCGAGGGTTTTGGCCTTCTTCTTCGCCGCGCTCGCGTACGCGTCGTAAGCGCCTCGAGAGTCGCCCCTCGCGAGTTTACATCCCCCGAGGTTGTGCCACGCCGTGGCCGCGAGTGGGTGCGACGGGCCGAAGTGCCGCTCCAGCGCCCTCGCCGCGTCTTCGTACAGCCTCTCCGCCTCGTCCCATCGCTTCTGCAGGCGGTAGAGCTCCGCGAGGTTGTTACGAGCGGCGGCGACGTGGGGGTCGTCCTTGCCGAATCCCTCCTGCGCCTCCTTGAGCGCGCGTCGCAGGTACTTCCCCGCCTCTTCGTGCTCGCCCCTGGACGATAGATCCCTGGCGATGTCGGTGTACACCCTCCACTGAGCGGTGGCCTTGTTCGCCGCGGTCGGATACGCCGCGGCGATGGGCGCATCGAGCGGCGTCACCTCGCGGCGGTTGGCGCCGGCGATCGGGTCGGCGCCCCGGTCGTCCGATGACGTGGACGGTCCCGCCTCGGTCGCGGCGGCGGCGGAGCAGAGGTACGTCGCCACCGCGCCGGTCGCGGCGATCGCCCGAGTCGACCCGGACGCCAACGCGCGCAGCATCGCTCCGAGCGTCGCGCCCGCGGGTGCGCCGGGACGGTGCGCGCGACGGCCAGAAAACAAAGAGGTGACACGAACCAGCCCTGAAGTCTTGCCAAACAGAACTGCCAAAAAAGTTGGAAGGGCACCTCCTCGGAAGCCCCGAAGGCTTCGACTCGTGTGACTCGAGGTTGGCGGTGTATTCGCGTCGTTCGAGGCTCGAGGGCTCGAATTTGAACCCCCGAAAAGCGCCCCGACACGCACGCCGCTGCCAAAAGACAACGACGTCCTCCCGCCTCGTCACGACGGACGCTCGCCTCGATACGAGCGTCGAGGGCACCTCCTCCGCTCCGCGCGATGGTCAGCACCTCGGAGGCTGACTGGACCGAGTACGAGTGCCCGCCGACGGACGTCGCCGCGCCAGCCGCGCGGTCCGCCCCGCGGCAGAGGCACGCCGGAGCGGTCCAGCCGCCCACCAGGGCGGTCACCTCCACCGGCGCCAGGCTCACGGAACTCGGCGACTTGCTGGTCGACTTGGAGAGCCAGATCATCGCGGAAGCGCAGCAGAGGACGTGGGAGCAGTGCCGCCACCACTGGAGGCAGCGCGTGCACTCCCTCGTGCCCGGCGAGGACGCCTGCCGCCGACTCTCCCTCCTCCTCCTCGGTGCGTTCGAACGCGGCCCCTCGAAACCAACAAAAAGCCAAAACCTCCTCTTTTCGTTGAAAGCCCACTTTTGAGAAGAAGTTTGACGCGACCCGACGCCCGCCGACGACCTGAAACCCCACACCTAAACCCCACACCCGCGAACGCGCGCAGACCTGGAGGCGTCGCTGCTCATCGACGCGCAGCACGAGAGCTGGATCGACACCCACCGCAGGCACTGGGTCCGGCGGTGCAAGGACCTCGCGGGACTGGACGAGAACCTCGAGGACGTCCATCCCCGAGTTGCTTTCGTTGGACGGTCCTCGGCAACGAGGCGGCTCGACGTCGTGCTGCGCTCGTACTCGGTCCTGGCGCTCGGACTGTTCGGAGGGATTCGGACGGACGCGCTGCGCAGGATCGCGGAGGGCGGTTGGGACGCGGACGGGTGCAGGGAGTGGAACCGTCGCATCAGGCTGATCATGGACGACGAAGGGTTCCCCGAAGAACCCGAGCCTGAGGAGATCGACGTTCCCGTCCTCGAGGAGATGACGCGGGTGAGGGAACTCGTTCGACGGCTCCCGCGCAGGGCACCCGACGCGCGAGACGAGGCGGTGGCGGCGGCGCAGCGGACGGCGACCCGGCTCGAGCGGGGTTACCTCGACGGCGGCGACGACACAGCCGGCGACCTTCGCGACCTTCCCGACATTTCCACGGACGAGGACGACTCGTACGCCGACGAGGAGGAGACCGCCGCGGTCGCCGGCACAAACCTGACGCGCGAGATTCTCCACGAGTCGCCGCACTACAGGCAGCTCGTCGAGCACTACAGGCGGCGCATGGGCGAACCCGGCTACGACCCCGACGCCAGCGAGGACGAGGACGACCCGATTCGAGATTCCTTGGTCGCCGCGACGGTCAGGGAAACCGTGGGACTGCACGAGGGGGCGAGGCGGGTCACACACGTCGCGGTGGGTCACGACGGCGCGCACGGCCTCGTGACCGCGACTCGGGCCAGTCGGGGCGCGGAGGCGAGGGTGGCGGCGCGAGCGGCCGTCGCGGCGAGGGAGGTGTACGCCGCCGCGGGTCTCCCGTATCCGCCGCACGCGAGGAACCTCACGTACGACGAGGGCTTGGGGTTCAGGGAGGCTCACAGGTTCGCGGGGGTCCCTTACCCGGACATCATCCCTCACCCGGACGCGGGCGTCGATTCCACGCGCTCCGAGGACGACCGCGCGGGACGGCTTCTCGCCAGGCGCCTCGTCGAGCGCGAGCGACTGGTGCGAGCGGCGGGCGACGGCGACGAGGACACATCGAGGAGTGACACGGCCGGCGACGACGACGCCGCGACGGTCGCGCCTTCGCCGCCCTCCCTCCTCCCTCCGCCGATCGACGAGGCGGGCCTCGGGGAGATGGACGAGCGCGACTTGCGAGCCGCGCTGATGGACACCGCGCGTCGGCTCGAGGCGGCGCAGGACGAGCTCCTCTGCCAGATTTGTTTCACGGATCGTCGCGACGCGCTCATCATGCCGTGCCTCCACCTGCTGTACTGCCGGCGCTGCGTGGACAGGTCGAGCGAGGCGAACGAGCGGCGGGGTCTGCCGGACAGGTGCCCGTGCTGTCGCGCGAGCGTCGGGGGCGTGTTGCGGTGCAAGAGGCTGTGACCGACGGGTGAGAAGGGACGGACGAACGACGGATACGCACGAATCAGACGACGAAAATCAGCGAGATTAGAGGTAACTTCCAGGTGATGTGTGAGCAGGCGTTTTTTTCTCAACCTTTCGCCTCCCGCGAGATTGTCAACGTAATCGCAGCCTCCCGCGTCGAGGTCACTTCGCACTCGCCCGCCGCCCGTGTCCCCGACGTATCGCCATGCCGCTCATCGAGGAGATCGTCGAGGAGCCCATCGACGACGTCGAGCCCGGGCGCGGGGATGAGTGCTCCATGACCGTAGACCAGAAGATACAGTGGAGTGAGCGGCTGAAACTCGCCGGTAACGCACACTTCAAGCGCGGGAACCTCGAGAAGGCCGTCGCCAAGTACCGCCGCGGCACCAAGCTCTTCGAGATGTTGTACGCGGTGTCCGCCACCGACGAAGAGGGTTACGAGGCGGCGAACGAGCGCTGCTACGTCGCCGCCGCTCCCCTCTACAACAACCTCGCGCTCTGCCTGTACAAGCAGGGCAAGTGGAAGGAGGCCGCGGACGCGTGCACGGACAATCTCGATCTCACACCCACGGATGCGAAATCGCTCCTCCGACGCGCGGCGTGCTACGCCAAGATCAACGAGTGGGTAGAAGCGGAGCGGGATATCAAGTGCGCGCTCATCCTTTGCGAAGAGAAGTGGGCGCTCAGGAGCGCGGCGGAGACCAGGAAGGAG
>Ga0181573_10003822_pt1 | contig 13098 bp, 6 predicted proteins | sample 101ome_25_FD_148643 | JGI IMG/M metagenome (GOLD analysis project Ga0181573, IMG submission 148643) | Coastal salt marsh microbial communities from the Groves Creek Marsh, Skidaway Island, Georgia - 101409BT metaG (spades assembly) | ecosystem: Environmental > Aquatic > Marine > Intertidal zone...
TTCAGGGAAGGCAGCGATTTGGACCGCATCCCGGATGCGTACGAGCGACTCTTCCTTGATGCTATCCAAGGCGATCAGTCCCTCTTTGTTGGCAGAGAAGAAATTGAGGAAAGCTGGCGTTGGTGCGACGAGCTGATTGACGCTTGTCAAAGTCAAAACGTACCTGCCCTTCCTTACCAGGCAGGCTCGTGGGGCCCTGCCAAAGCGGAGGTGCTGATCGAGAAGGATTTCCGGAGCTGGCATGTCTGAGCAACATCGCTATGACAGTCGCGATGAGCTCGATGCGGCGCTGACTGAGACGATTGCAACTCAGCTCGTGCAAGGCATTACGTCTCGCGGATCCGCGAGCCTCGTTGTCTCAGGTGGCAGCACACCGAAGGGTCTGTTTAAAACACTGTCATCAACCGAGCTCGACTGGGAAAAGGTGACGGTCTTGTTAGCCGATGAGCGGTGGGTGCCCGAAACTCATGCGGACAGTAACTCAGCGATGGTCAAGTCGCTTCTTCTCCAAGGCAAGGCAGCGGCGGCAAACTGGATCGATTTTGGTGCCGGGCAGGGAGATGCGGATGCAGAAGTAGCGCGTATCACCGAGATCCTGTCTGCCATGGATTCGTTTGACGTAGTCATCCTTGGTATGGGCGGTGATTCCCACACAGCATCACTGTTTCCCTGCTCTATTGAATTGCCTGAGGGCTTGAGCACGACAGCGCCAGTCCTCATGACTCAGCCGACGACCGCGCCTCACAGACGTATGAGTCTCTCGAAGGACCGCTTACTCAGGACAGAGTTAGGCATCATCCACTTGGTGGGCGACAGCAAGCTCGAAGTCTATGAAAAGGCAACGGCACATGCCGACGATGACATGCACCCTATTAGTCACTTCGCGCATCACGACCAGTTCTCGCTCTGGTTTGCGCCCTAGCGCTACGGCTGATCAGATGCCGGATCGCCTACGGCTGTTTTAACTTTTATCCCGCTGGTGATTTCCAGCTATCAGTAGACAATCGGCGTATCTGCATTGTATGCCGACTCTTAAGCAGGACCTGATGCGCCGACTCATCGACAGGTGGGCGAACGCGTAAAAAAAAAGGGGGCACTAAGGCCCCCAAACACTCACACTCAAAAACTGTTACGCAGCGTTGCTAACGTCCACCGATGCAGCGGCCATCAAACAACCGGTATCCAACATACGATTGGAGAAACCCCACTCGTTGTCATACCACGAAAGCACCTTAACCAAACGACCACTCACGCGCGTGTGATTTGCGTCGAAGTTGCTCGAATATGCGTTGTGATTGAAATCGGCAGACACTAAAGGCTGTGTATTGCAGGCCAGCACACCGTAAGGGTCTGCTTTCGCCGCTGCTGCCAAAATGTCGTTAATCTCCTCAACCGTGGTGTCGCGAGACGCTGTGAAGGTCAAATCAACGAGCGAAACATTGATCGTAGGCACGCGCACAGCCAACCCATCCAACCGACCTTTCAGTTCAGGGAGAACAAGACCAATGGCTGCTGCTGCACCTGTCTTTGTAGGGATCATGCTGTGTGTCGCCGATCGCGCTCTGTAAAGGTCAGAGTGGTAAACATCACTCAAATTCTGATCGTTCGTATAAGCGTGCACCGTGGTCATCAAGCCGTTCTCTACCCCCACTGTCTTGTGGAGCGGCGCAACGATGGGCGCGAGGCAATTAGTCGTGCATGACGCGTTTGAGACAATGACCGCATCATCTGTGAGCACATCCTGATTCACACCGTAAACTACGGTCGCGTCAGCGTCGCCTGAAGGCGCCGAGATCAGTACTTTGCGAGCACCGGCGCGCAAGTGAGCCGATGCCTTGTCTCGCGACGTGAAGATGCCGGTGCACTCAAACACCACGTCAATCTTGAGATCACCCCAAGGCAGGTCTTCTGGATTACGCTCAGCAAATACGGCTATACGATCACCATTGATGTTGAGTGCGCCCTCTTCGACCGCAACGGTGGCACCAAATCGGCCATGCGTCGTATCGAATTGAAGCAGGTGTGCGTTTATTTCAGGAGTTCCCAGATCGTTAATCGCGACAACACGAAGCTGTGAAGCAACATCGGGGCGCTCGTACAGCGCGCGAAGAATATTTCTACCGATCCGACCAAATCCGTTGATTGCTACGTTAATCATAACGTCCCCCTTTAATGAGATCATTATGTAGTAAATTTACAAATATTCAAATTAATTTGCCTGAAAATGCTGATTTTTTTAGTTTTATTACAAATATTGGCGATAAAATTACAGAATTTCGGTGCCTCCGCCCGAAAACTGAGGCATCATTCGTAATATTCTTACCAAATGCGGGATGCGCAATGACGTCCGAACCCAATCTGCTGGCCGTCATTCAGCGACAGCTGAATGAGCTCAATAAGTCCGAAGCGAAAGTGGCGCAGGCCATTTTGAACGCACCGGAAGAAGCGACGCGTTCCAGTATTGCGTCTCTCGCAGCGGCGGCAGGCGTCAGTGAACCCAGCGTTAATCGTTTCTGTAAGCGCTTTGGTGCCACAGGTTTCCCTGACTTCAAGCTACAGCTAGCGACATCCTTAGCTTCAGGCGTGCGCTACGTTAGTCGTGCAGTTGAGTTCTCTGACGACATCAACACGTTCCCAACCAAGCTCTTCGATAACGCGATCAACGCACTGATGACGGCGAAAGAAGAACTACCCTTAAAAGCCATCGCCCGGGCTGTTGATCAGATCGCGCAGGCGCGGCGGGTGTATTTTTTCGGACTGGGCACTTCGGCCGCTGTCGCGCGCGATGCTGAGCACAAGTTTTTCCGTTTTAACGTTCCGGTATTTACCCACGAAGACCCGCTGATGCAGCGAATGCTCGCCGCATCTGCCGGAGTGGGCGATCTATTCTTTTTTATCTCCCACACCGGGAGAACAAAAGTATTGGTAGAAGCGGCTGAGATCGCTCGCCAAACAGAGGCCACCATTGTGTCTCTGACCGCGGAAGGCTCGCCTCTCGCAGATAAAAGCCACTGCTGCATCAATGTAAAAGTAGAAGAAGACACTGAGCAATATTTGCCCATGACGTCTCGGCTGGTGCAGCTGGTCATTCTTGATGTCCTCGCCGCCGGTGTAACGTTGCGCCGCGGAGAAGGCTTCACTCCTCACCTCGCTCGAATCAAAGACAGCCTTAAAGACACTAGATTCCAAACGAGCTAACTGATGACATATGACCATGCACTGGACACATCACCCCTTCGTCAAAATGTACGCCTACTGGGAGACACCCTAGGCGAAATTATTCGAACAACGGTTGGGGAAGATCTTTTTCAAAGTATTGAATCCATCCGCCAAGCGTCGAAACTCGCCACCGAGGCGGAGCAAACCGCTGCGCTCTTTGATCAGCTTAAACGCCTGGATGCTGAGCAACTCTTGCTCATCTCACGCGGTTTCGCACAGTTTCTGAACCTTGCAAATATAGCGGATCAACACTTCACAACCACTAAGTCAGTGAGTAGTCGCTTCGGCGCATACGACCGTATTGTGGGCGCTATTAACGAACTGAGCGCGATAGCAAGCAAGGCTGAGTTGGCCAGCGCTATTGCCAACTTGCACATGGATCTCGTGCTCACGGCGCACCCGACTGAGATAACTCGGCGAACACTCATTCACAAACATGGCGAGATTCATGATTGTCTGACATCGCTGGACTCAGATCAGGCCGACGAGGCCAAGGTGCAACGGCGCCTGGCCGACTTGATCGCACAGATCTGGCATACCGAGGAGTTCCTTGAGCAGCGACCGACACCCATCGACGAGGCGCGCTGGAGTTTTGCGGTCATAGAAAACTCGCTGTGGGATGCGGTTCCCGAGTTCATGCGCGACTTGGACGCCATTGCCGATAAATTTGATTTGGATATCCCTCCGCGATCGAAACCGGTCGTACGACTCTCGAGCTGGATTGGCGGTGATCGAGACGGAAACCCCAACGTCACAGCTAAAGTCACATTCCGCGCCATGATTATCAGTCGCTGGCAGGCGGCCGATCTTATTCTCCGAAATCTCGAAGAAATCTATGAGGAACTGTCGGTCACTAAGGCAACTGACGCGCTACGTGAGATGACAAACGGCGCGCGCGAGCCCTATCGCGCAATTTTAAGACCCGTGCGAGACGCAGTTCGCAAGCAGCGGGACGGCTTGGGAGCCTATATTCAAGACGGCTCTCTGACTCCACCCGCCTACTTACCGACAGACACCATCACTGACAGCCTAGAGCTCTGCCGCCAATCGCTATTAGCGATGGGTCTCGACGCCATTGCTGGCGGAAAACTTCTCGATTTGCTGCGACGCTTGGAAACCTTCGGCTCTCACCTGGTAACGCTCGATATTCGTCAGGAAAGCACGCGTCACAGCGATGTCATCGGTGAAATCACAGAAGCATTGGGTCTAGGCGATTATCACGCATGGTCCGAACCGGAAAAGCAGGCTTTTCTTGAAGCCGAAATCGCCAATCCACGCCCACTGCTACCAATCAACTTTAAAGCATCAGATCCTTGCCAAGAGGTTATCGATACCTTCCGAGTCATTGCCAACGCACCACGAGAAGCGCTGGGCTGCTATGTCATTTCAATGGCGTCTCAACCGTCTGACGTGCTCGCTGTTCAGCTTCTATTGAAAGCGACAGGTGGGCCGCTCGACTTACCGGTTTCTCCCCTGTTTGAAACACTGGATGACCTCGACGGCGCGCCCGCGACAATCGATGCGTTACTGACCAATGTCGCGTTTAAGGCGCGAGCTAACCATGCCATGGTCGTCATGATTGGCTACTCCGACAGTGCAAAAGACGCCGGTATGCTTTCAGCGGGCTGGGCGCAATATCGAGCGCAAGAAGCGTTGCTCGACATCTGCCATGCTCACGGAGTGAAGTTACAGTTGTTTCACGGTCGCGGCGGCACCATCGGACGAGGCGGCGCGCCGGCCCATCAAGCGCTGCTGTCTCAGCCACCCGGCTCGTTGCAACAAGGGTTGAGAGTGACCGAGCAAGGCGAAATGATCAGGGTGAAGCTCGGGCTCAAGCCGCTGGCGGTTAATACCCTTGGGCAGTACACGAGCGCGATTCTTCGGGGCAACCTCACGCCACCACCCGTTCCCAAGCAAGCATGGCGCGAGCTCATGAATGAGCTTGCTGACAATGCCTGCACTGATTACCGAAGTTGGGTAAGAGGGAACCCGCATTTTGTTGAGTACTTCCGCCAGGCAACCCCAGAGCCTGAGCTTGCAAGCCTCCCTCTCGGCTCGCGGCCTGCGAGACGCCGAACCGGGGGGGGCATCGAGACACTCCGGGCGATTCCATGGATTTTTGCCTGGTCGCAAAACCGCTTGGTTCTGCCAGCGTGGCTTGGGGCCGGCTCAGCGCTTGAGAAAGCCGCATCCTCAGGAAACATGTCAATGCTTAAGGAGATGCGTCACGAGTGGCCATTTTTTGCCTCCAGGTTATCCATGCTCGATATGGTCTACGCCAAGTCAAATAGCATGATTAACGTGCTTTATGACGAAACGCTGGTTGATTCGGAATTGCGAGGTCTAGGACAAGATTTGCGCGAACAGCTCGCCAAGGACATCAACTCAGTCCAACGTATATTGGAGGTGGACACGCTCATGGCGGGTGATCCCTGGGGCTTGGAGTCGATTGGCTTGAGAAATGTGTATACCGCGCCACTGAACCTAGTGCAGATAGAATTACTGCGACGTATTCGTGAAAGCGAGGATGCATCAGTACAGCGCGCACTGATGGTATCGATTGCCGGTGTCGCAGCAGGAATGCGCAACACCGGCTGAGGCCACGAACTGAGCCGCGGCTTAGTTCATCGCAAGCTGTCTGATGTCACTCAGTAGTGCGACGAGGTAGGTCAAAAACCGACCTGCATCACCACCGTTCACAACACGGTGATCGTAGGACAGCGAGACTGGAAGCATGGTGCGAGGCTGGAATGCGGAGCCGTCCCACACCGGTTGGGTGGAGGCCTTGCTGACACCCAAAATGCCCACTTCTGGTGTGTTTACGATCGGTGTAAATCCACGCCCACCAATGTTCCCTAAGCTACTAACGGTAAAGACCGCGCCTTGCATTTCGTCCGGCTTGAGCTTCTTGTCTTTCGCTTTCGCGGCAAGCTCCCGAATTTCATCACTCAATGCCCAAATAGACTTCTTGTCCGCATCACGGATAACCGGCACCACCAAACCGTTGGGTGTATCGACAGCCATACCAATGTGGCAGTAGTCCTTGTAGACAAGCACGCCGCCCTGCTCTGCCAGCGAACTCTTCAGCTTAGGATTCGCATTAAGCGCAATCGCAACCGCTTTAATGATGAACGGTACGGGCGATAATTTGCTGCCTCGTTGCTCAGCCTCCGCTTTGATCGAACTCCGGAAAGCTTCTAGATCAGTGATGTCCGCGTCATCAAACTGCGTGACGTGTGGCACGTTGAGCCACGACTTCGACATATTGGTCGCGGTGACTTTATCGATGCGTGATCTCTCCTCATAACGAACCGGACCAAACTTCGAGAAATCAATCTGCGCCACTTCCGGTATACCGCTGCCAATGGAAACGGCGCGGGTCGCAGGATCAGCCAGACGTTGCGAAACGTACGCCTGTAAATCTTCTTTAACGATGCGTCCCTTGGGGCCCGACCCTTTTACAGCTTTCAGGTCGACACCAAACTCACGAGCCAGCTTCCGCACGGCAGGTCCAACGTACAAATCTGACGCATCATCGGAGGCCGACGAGGATGGCTGCACAGAGACCTTAGGCGTGCTCACCTGGGGAGCAAGATTTGCTGCGGCCACTGGTGAGGACGTCTTAACGGCCGAGTCAGTGGAGTCAACGGCTGTCAGGGCAGCGGATGTGGCTGCCGCAGCTGGTAATGAATCTCCTTTAACGCTCAGCTTTATGAGCGCTGCCCCTTGAGCAACCGAGGCTCCCTCAGCGATTAAGAGCTCCAGGACCTCACCTGCCGCGGGAGAGGGAACCTCCATTGAGGCTTTATCGGACTCAAGCACGACGATCGAGTCGCCCTCGCCGATCATATCGCCAACGCTCACGCAGAGCTCGACGACCTCAACATCACCATCCGTACCGATATCGGGCACTTCGACAATTTGCTCCGAAACCGCTTGGCTTGCGCTCGCGTCAAGGTCGGCTGAAGCTGCAACCCCCTGGCTGCCCTCATCCACCCGCTGCGTAATAGTGAGGTCGGCATCAGACGATACAGCGCCCTGATCAGTGCTTGAAGCTTCCTGATGGCTCGCCTCGGCGTTATCACCTTCAGCCGCTGACGTATCCAGTACGAGAATGGCATCGCCTTCAGATAGCTGGTCACCGACCGCCATCTTAAGCTCGACGACAACGCCGGCATGCGATGCCGGGATTTCCATGGAGGCCTTATCAGATTCGAGAACAATCAAGCTCTGCTCGAGCTCGATAGCATCACCCACTGCCACCAGAAGCTCGACTACCTCGGCACCTTCGGCGCCACCAATATCAGGAACTACAACCGTTTGATGTGTCATCTGCAGCGCCTCCCTTAGACCGTTGTGGGGTCTGGCTTGGCAGGATCGATGCCCAAATCAGTCATGACTTTGGCAACATCTGCTCGTGACACCACACCTTCATCCGCCAAGGCGGTCATTGCTGCCAGGACAACGTAGCGACGATCAACCTCGAAGAACTCCCGCAGCTGTGCGCGCGTGTCACTCCGCCCGAAACCATCAGTGCCGAGGACCGTAAAGCTGCGCGGTATAAACTCTCTAATCTGATTGGTATGCGCTCTGATGTAATCAGTCGCAGCGATGATGGGACCCTCGGTCGGCGCGAGGCACTGTGTGACATAAGGCACTTCCGGCTCCTCCGCAGGATTCATCATGTTGCGGCGCGACACCTTATGGCCATCCCTCGCTAACTCATTGACGCTCGTCATGCTCCAGATATCCGCGGCAACACCATAATCCTTTTCCAGAATGACGGCCGCAGCTTCGACCTCTCGCATAATGGTTCCCGCGCTCATCAATTGAACGCGCTTCTGTCCTTTCTTCGCGGATTTCTTGAGCGGATACAAGCCTCGCACAATGCCCTCTTCCACACCCTCAGGCATATCAGGATGGACATAGTTCTCGTTCATGGTCGTGATGTAATAAAAAACGTTTTCGCCATCTTCAAACATCCGCTTCATGCCAGAACTGATGATGGTCGCGAGCTCATAGCTGTAAGTCGGGTCATAAGAAATGCAATTAGGAATGGTGGTAGCCATGAGGTGGCTGTGACCGTCCTGGTGCTGCAAACCCTCGCCATTCAGCGTCGTACGACCTGCCGTGGCGCCAATAAGGAAGCCTCGCGCCTGACTGTCGCCTGCTGCCCACGCTAAATCATGAATTCGCTGGAATCCGAACATGGAGTAGAAGATGTAGAACGGCACCATCGGGTAATCTGATACCGAGTACGATGTTGCAGCCGCAAGCCAGGCTGACATGGCGCCCGCCTCATTAATGCCTTCCTCGAGAATCTGACCGGTCTCTTCCTCCTTGTAGTAGAGGATTTGCCCCGCGTCGTGCGGGGTGTATTGCTGGCCTACTGAAGAGTAAATACCTAACTGACGGAACATCCCTTCCATACCAAAGGTACGGGCCTCATCAGGAACAATAGGTACAACACGCTCGCCGATCTGCTTGTCCTTCACTAGAGATGACAGCACGCGGACGAAGGCCATGGTCGTTGAAATTTCGCGCTTACCACTGCCCTTTAACTGGCTCGCATACGCGGACTGCGCCGGTGCTGGCAAGCTGTAAGACGTCGCACGACGCGCAGGGATGCTACCTCCAAGCTCTGCTCGACGCTCTCTGAGGTAACGCATTTCAGGACTGTCCTCAGGTGGGCGATAGAACGGCACGTCCTTCAAATCTTTATCGCTGATGGGCACGCCAAAGCGATCCCTGAAGGCTTTCAGGCTTTTTAGATCGAGCTTCTTGAGCGAGTGTGTTTCATTGCTCGCCTCACCTGCCTCACTGGTACCGTAGCCTTTCACCGTCATGGCGAGGATTGCAGTCGGCCGCTCTGTCTCTTCACAGGCAGCTGCATAAGCCGCGTATACCTTGTAAGGGTCATGCCCGCCTCGGTTGAGATACATGATGTCGTCATCCGAGAGGTCTTTTACTAAATCGAGCGTCTCAGGGTATTTCCCGAAGAAATGCTCGCGGGTGTACGCGCCACCGTTGAACTTACAGTTTTGCAGCTCACCATCGCAGACTTCATCCATCCGCTTTAGGAGCAGACCAGACTTGTCGCGCTCCAACAGCGGATCCCAGCGTCGCCCCCAAACAACTTTAATCACATTCCAGCCAGCACCGCGGAAAACGCCCTCGAGCTCCTGAATAATTTTACTGTTGCCGCGAACCGGCCCGTCCAATCGCTGTAGGTTGCAGTTAACGACAAAGTGAAGATTACCCAAGCCCTCACGCCCAGCGAGGCCAATCGCACCCAAGGACTCAGGCTCATCGCATTCGCCATCCCCAAGGAAACACCAGACCTTTCTATCCCGATGATCCACCAGGCCACGTTTTTGCTGATACTTCATGACATGTGCTTGGTAGATGGCCTGCAAAGGACCCAGCCCCATCGAAACCGTTGGGAACTGCCAGTAGTTTGGCATCAACCACGGGTGGGGATAGGACGATAGGCCTTTTCCTGAAACCTCACGGCGAAAGTTTTCGAGTTGGCTTTCGTCAAAAACCCCTTCCAAATACGAGCGCGCGTACATACCCGGCGCACTGTGTCCTTGATAGAAAACAAGATCCCCCGGATGGCCGTTTCCTGTGCCCCGGAAGAAATAGTTCATTCCGACGTCGTACAGCGTCGCGCTCGAACTGAAGCTTGAGATATGACCGCCCAAACCGTCTTCGTTGTCATTAGCACGCATGACCATGGCCATCGCGTTCCAACGAATAAGCGACCGAATACGCCGCTCCATAAACAAGTCACCGGGCATGACGCGTTCATCTTCGGGGTTAATGGTGTTTTTAAAAGGCGTCGTGATGGCGGCCGGCAACCTCACACCCTGTTCTCGAGCGTGATCGGTTAATCGCTGAATTAGCTCGCTGGAGACGTTGCTACCGTTAAAGCGAGTAACTGCGTCAAACGAGTCTAACCACTCTTTTGCCTCGACTGGATCTAAGTTTGTATTCACGCCAACCCCCAGTAAGTTCTATATTAGAACGAATAAATACGTTATTCTGACTTAAAGGGTATGGAAATATAGGAATAATTTCTACATAGTTCTATATTAGAACTATGTAGAAATATTTACAGGTGATTTAGGCGCCTAAATCTTAAAGCGCCTGTTTTGGCATGTCTTTGTGGAATTGATCAACGTCCTCGACGACAACACCGCCATCCAAGGAGCCAAACGCCTGATCTGCGTAGCGCTGACCTTTCAGCTGAATGACGATTCGCGATCGCGTTTCACTAAAGACCGTGGCATCGTAAAACGCCTGTACGTCAGCCAACGTAGCAGACTCCACCGCCTCAATGAGTTGGTCACGCGTGTCAAAGTCATAGTTTTCTATCGACCAGTCCGAGGCAAACGGCCCCGCTTCTGCCGATAGATTCTTGGGAGGTTCAGTCAGCGCTGTAAGTACGCCGGCCTTGAACTTCGCAAAAGAGTCTTCCGTAAGCGCCGCCAGCTCGTCCCGATATTCCTGTGTGTAGGCATTAAACCTGTCCAGCATGTCCTGAGGACCCTTAACAGGCGTCTGTATGTAGAGGATCACCATCGGGTGCTGGTACAGATCGAGTGACCCGCCGCCTGCCGCATAGCCAAGTTGCTCTTCTGTTCTCAAGGTCTCGAACGCGCGCACTCGCAGATGCCGCGCAAGGATTCGCGCGAGGGCCTGATTCTTTATCGACGCCTCAGGTGCCGCGAAGCCATACAGCATACCGAGGTCTTCTACCGGGACCTCTCTATTGAGCATGAGCGTTGCGCCAGGCTCTGGGTTATAAATACCAGCCCGTGCATAGCCCGCTGAACGGCTGGGAGTGACATAGTCTTCCAACTGCGCAAATGCAGATCGCACATCAGATTCGTCATAGTTTCCGAAGAAAAATCCACGCAAGTGACTCGTTGTGAGGACCGCTTCGACAAACTGAGTGAAGCCCTCCAGGTTCGCCTTTGACGCGGCGAGTGCTAGCGATGCATCCGTGTATCGGCCTTCGCGAGTCAATACCCCGAGAAGAGGCGTGAATCGAGTGTAAGGGAACGCGCGTTTTGAATTCTCAATGCGGCGCAAATAACGCTCTACTGCCTGACCGAACTCGAGCTCGCTGGGGTTCACCCTCAAGCCTTCTAACGCTCGTGCTAGTAGTTCGGGTTGCTTATCGGTAAAACCTGACATCGTGAGTGATAGTCCATTGGACGCGCTCATCGACAGACTCATGCCTGCAATGGATGCCTCCGTTGCCAATCGCGCTTGCTTCAGGTCATAGAGGGACTCCCAGAGCGACAGGTATACGAAATTCTCGACACTGTTCAGCGCCTTGTCGGTACTCAGCTGGAGACGCGTAAACCCCTTCGGCAACCCATCAAAGTTCTCACTACCCTTCAACCAAAAGGTCACGTTATCCGCGACCGCAATCGACGTAACGACGGCGGGCGTTTCTTTGAGATCGAAAGCCTCAGGGAGCAAACCATTTTCACTGGGCAGTGCTAATCCGAGACGATTTACCAGCGCAAGCGCCTCGTCGATATCTCTGGCTTCAAGATCCTCTATCGCGTGTGGCCCAACATAGAACTCAAGCTCGCTATCGGTTTCTTCCTCTTGCGAGATGTACCAAACGTTCAGTCGCTCAGGCACCAACTGGGCCAACAGCGAATCGACAGCTTCCTGATTGAACCCATCAAAGCGATACGGTGCATCGATAACGTGCTCAATCGGATAGTCCTGCATGGCGGCCGCCAAGCTCGCGGCGTAAGAGAAGTCATCTATCTTCTCAAGGAAGGTAAACCGATTGTTCAGAGACTGGCGGTACTCCTCGGCATAGCGATCATCGACGCCCTCTCGACGAAGTAGTTCAATATAGCCAGAGAGCACATCAAAGATTTCCTCACGACGCTTCATGCCTTGAGGTGTTAGCTGAACACTGATTTCGAAGGTTCCGTAGTTGCCGTAGAGCGACTCGTAACTCGATGTCATCAATTCACTGATGAGTCCCAGTGACTTCAGTTTGTCGGCAGGTGTACCTGGCATTTCGGAGCCGATGACATAACCCAGGTAATCACCCGGCTTACTGCGCCACTCAGCCGCATTGTTATCAATGATGTAGCTCAATCGCATTTCACGCAGGTCACGCTGCGGCTTGAAGCGAATCAACTTACCTGCCACCTCCTTGAAGTTTACTTCGGTGGTGACCAAAGGCTCATCGACCTCTTTATTCGGAATGAGGGAGAAATGCTGCTGTGCCAAACTTTCCATTTCAGCGACAGGCAAGGGGCTAATCAACACCAGCGCCATCAAATTCGCCGAGTAATACTGCTCAAAGAACTCAATCGTGGCGGGGTGTAGTTCGCGGGTATCTTTGTCCGCCAGAGTATCGAGATTACCGATCGTAAAGCGGTTGGCTGGATGCTCGCCCAGCAGCGCACGCTGCAGACGGTAAATCGACCGTCCCTCTGACTCTCTGCGCATCGACCACTCGGCGTTGACGGCGTTCTTCTCTTTTTGAATGTAGCCCGGGTCGAGTATCGGCGCAGAAAAGAACTCTGAAAGCCGGTGCAGCGCTTCAGGGAAAGCCGCATTCTCGATGGTGATCATGTAATTGGTGATTTCGCTCGAGGTGTAGGCATTAGAACTACCGCCATTTTCTGCCGCAAAATTCATATAGCCGTCAGGCTCCGGAAATGATTCCGAGCCCATAAACAGCATGTGCTCTAGGTAGTGGGCCATCCCCTGAAAGTCCATAGGATCCGAAAATGCCCCAACGCCCACACTGAGCGCGGCAGCAGACTTCTCGGTAGTCGCATCGGAGACCATCAAGACTTTGAGGCCATTATCTAGCGTTACCGCAGCGTACTC
>Ga0181573_10003824_pt1 | contig 13096 bp, 11 predicted proteins | sample 101ome_25_FD_148643 | JGI IMG/M metagenome (GOLD analysis project Ga0181573, IMG submission 148643) | Coastal salt marsh microbial communities from the Groves Creek Marsh, Skidaway Island, Georgia - 101409BT metaG (spades assembly) | ecosystem: Environmental > Aquatic > Marine > Intertidal zone...
CTCCCTCTCCCTCTCCCTCTCCCTCTCCTCTGCCACCTCCCGCTCCGCAGCCAATTCTGGGAACAAGTCAGACAGCAGAAGCGTGTTTTTCCTCTTCGCCATGCTGCAGCCGTCAACGCAACAACGTATATCACACACTAGACAATCGATTGACGCGCGAATAGACGCAGACCACGGATTAAGTATGCCGTGCTCGACTGGCTTCGTTTTCGACTGGCGAAACTGAGAAGACCGAATTCGGCAGAACTAAACCATAGTTTGCGTGGGTTCGTCCGTCCAGACGTCTCTTACGGTGTTATCTACGTAATAGTGTGCGAGGGAGCGTGTGTTAACGGCTGAATCATGGCGAAACGCAAGAAGAAGCTTCTCTTGTCGGACCTTTATCCTGAACTGGCCGCGGAGCGGGAGGTGGCAGAGGAGAGGGAGCGGGAGAGGGAGCGGGAGAGGGAGCGGGAGAGGGAGGAGCCGGTGAGGAAGAAGAGCAAGCGGGGAGGGAAGCCGGACGAGGAGAAGTGGAAGGCCCGTCTGGAGGTGTGCAAGGAATGGAAGCGGACGAAGGGGCGGTTTCCGAAGAGGAACCCGAAGGACAAGGAGGAGGACAGTTTGTACCAGTGGCTGAGGCATTGCAAGCCTGGTGGAAGGAAGTGGACCCAGGCTCGCTGGGAGAAGCTGAACGAGGCGTTCGGCGAGGGATGGGAGAAGGAGTGCTTCCCCTACCTGGAAACCGGTACTTGGGGTTTCCAGCCGGGCCACCAGCATAATCCCAGGGACGAGGCCCAGTGGGACGCGATCCTGGAGGCCGTGAAGCAGTTCAAGCGGACCCACGGCAGGTTCCCGAGGAGCAGCGGCGGCGATGCGGACGAGACGAGGCTGTACTTCTGGCTGGCGAAAAACATGGACACCACCTCCGTCTACTACACCCAGGAACGCGCCAACAAGCTCGTCCTGGCCTTCGGCGACCGCTGGCAGTCCGAGTGCTTCCCCAAGTCCATCTGGGCATGGTAAAAATCGAAGACACAGATCAACCGTATTTCCGTGCCCTCTGACCGCAAAGGCCCACACCGTTGCCCTCCCCGTAGAGGGCACTCCAGATCGCACATGACCGTGAGCGCGTCGTCCACAGCCCCTCCGCCCGCCAAGAACAACACGGATTCCATGGCCACCAAATCTTCAATCGGAGTTTCGGGCCCGCCAGGCGCCTCGCCCTCGGCCTCTCCAGCCGCACCGACGCCGCCGGACGAGAACCCGCCATCGTACGATGCGGTGGTCGCTCAGAAACAGACGACGCCCTCGAATGCGGCCAATCCAACGCCCGGTTCTCTCTCTCTCCCGTCCCCTTGGACGTCGATCACGGTCGTCGACCCCGTCAAGCAGGGCGAAGGCGTCAACGCCTACATCAGCTACAAGATCGTGACGCACGAGCGCGCGATCGACGAGGCGCCGACGGGGCCGACGGCGGCAGCGACGACGAGCCCCGACAAGCAGCACGCGGTCATCAGGCGCTTTCGGGACTTCTACTGGCTTCGGCAGTCACTTGCCAAGCAGTACGCCGGCGTCATTCTCCCGCCGCTGCCGCCGCGAAACGTCGTGGAAAAGTACAAGATGGCGACCGAGTTTATCGAGGACAGGCGCCGGGCGCTCGAGCGGTTCCTGGTGAAGACTGCGGAACACGCCATGTTGAACCGAGCGGCGTCGCTGCGGCTCTTCCTCACGGCGAGCGAGTCGGAGTTCAACATCGAGTCGTCGCGGATGTCGCAAGCGCTCGGATCGGCGGCGCCGGCAGAGAGCGGCGGCGCCTCTGGGCTGGCGACGAGCGCGCTCAACACTGCGAGCAAGCTGTGGCGGAACCTGACGGACAACGCGGGATACGTGATGAATGCGCCACAGGCTCTTTCGGGGAGCAACGCGGTGCAGCATCACGTGCGAAGCGAGGAGAGCCCCGAGTATGCGGCGCTGAGACAGTACTATAACCATTTGGAGGCGCACTTGAACGAGCTCCACTCGCAGGCCCAGCGATTGACCAAGCAACACGAGCGATTCGGGTCGAGCTTATCCGAGTTTGGAGCAGCCCTGGGGTCGCTGTCGAGTCTCCAGATGGTCGACGGGAGCTCCCCGCCGCCGCCGACGACGACGGCAGATGCCGATACGGCCGCTGCGGCCACTGCGAACGCCTCGAACCCCACATCCACCGCGTCGAGCGACGAGGCACAGTCGACGGCCGTGGCGCTGGGTCAGAAGGCGCGCGTCGCGGGACAGGGCTGGGTGTCTGTGTCGGCAGAGCTGCACGCAAACTTCGAGCAGCCCCTGCGCGAGCTGCTGCGGGCGGTGCAGTCGGCGAAAAAGACGATTGAGGACCGCGACGAGGCGTTGCAGAGCAAGATTCAGGCACAGATGAACGTCGACGCAAAGCGGGCCATGGTCGCAAGGCTCCAGGCGACGCCTGGTACACGGCAGGACCGGGTGATGGCCGAGGAGCGGAGCCTGCAGCAGGCCATCGAGAGGAGCGAGGCGGCCACCAAGTTTTACAAAGAGCTCGTCGAGCGGATGGACGCCGACATCGAGCGGTTCCAGAAAGAGCGGCAGGCCGACCTCCAGAACGTCCTCGTCCGCTTCGGGGAGATCCTGGCCACGTGTCACAGCAGGACAGGGTCCGAGTCGTGGTCGTAGTCGTAAATTTACGAGTAATATACACAATTGAGGTAAACGAAGGCTCAAAGCAGAAAGAAAAGGAAGGTTCACCGGCGGGGCAACGGGATGGCCATTCCCCCGTTGCGCTCGTCCTCCTTGTCAGCCGACCGACCGAGCGTGTTCTTCACAAAGTCCCGTATCGGCGGGGACCCAAGTACATTCTGAGACGGCGGCGTCGCGTCCGGCACGCTCCCAGCCATGATCATCTGGAGCTCCTTGATCCCCGACATGACCGACGGCGTGAGCTCCGGGACGTCCTTCAGCGCGTCGGTTGTTTCATTCCGCGAGACGTCCACAGCAGTATCGTTGTTGCCATTGATCGTATCATGTTGTTCCGCCATGGTGGTGGCCTGGCGGTCGAGAGGAAGACGGCGGGTGGGTGAGCGTCGGGGGTGGGGGTGGTCATGCGAGCGAGGTGCGTCATCGTCGCCCACGTACCGCCCTGCCCACCGCCTCCGAAAGCAGAGACTTTGTCTTCGACGCAGTCATCCCTCCCTCCAGTCGGCCAGCGTCCAGTCAAGTTAACTGAGAGCGTCTCTTTCGTCGTCGCCGAATTCTCGGGGTGGTAGAGCTACGGGCCAATAGACGACGCGTGGAGGACGCCGTACGGTCGTTCAGATTCGAATGGATGCGTGCATGCGAGAGAACGGTAAAGGAGAAAGGTAAAACAAAACGGAAGGAAGGGAGAAAACGAGCCAGCAACCGTCGTCACATCGTCACTCAGAGACCACCACCACCCGCCGCGTTGTCGTCGTCCATGCTGCCGTCCGCCGGATAGCTGTACGGGTCGGCGTATCCGCGCTGCCGCCGGCCGCCTTCGGCCATCGCCGCCCCCCAACTCGCGGCGTTTGCCGCTGCCAGCCCGAACCGCAGCCGCTTGGCCGCCGTGGCGGCCCCTTTCGCAACACTGGCCACCGTTCCTTCGCTATACTTCATCCCACTGCGCCTCACCAACGCCCTCTCTGCCGCCCGCCGCGCCAACGGCCTCCCTTCCGTCCACAGCTCTTTGGCGAGGTGCGCGCCCTCCCGAACGTTGGACTCTGCCCCCACGAGCGCCCTCGCGCTCGCCCGAAGCCCCGCCGTCAGATCACTGCCGAGATCAGACACCTCCTCGATGGCATCCTGGAGCTCCAGTCCGGAGAGACGGACGGCGGCAAGCGTATCGGGAAGCTCGTCTTGCAGCGTATCGATGAGCATCTCGCTCGCAACCATCGTTCGCCGGAAGGCGATCAGGGCCGGGATGAGGTAGATCAGGAGAATAGAGAGCGTGACAGCCGCGATCAGGGCCGCGAAGGAGGTGAGGAAGGAGATGGGGTTGGCCACGAAGGCGAGCTTCAGTGACGTCACGAGGGCCGTCGTCGACACGGTCGCCGCTGCCGCGGCCGCCGGAGGCCGCAAGCGACGACCCAGGGTCGGAGTGTTGATGTGTGTGTTGGTGACGGTGCGGGAGTGGCGACGGCAGGCACAGCGATCGCCGACGCGAGCCGCGCCGGAGCAACCCTGCACGTTCAGACGCATCACCGGTTCGTCCCGACCGCCGATTCTGCCCGCGGTTCGCCGTCCCCGATACACGCCCCGCGCTGCAGGCAGAGACATACATGCGACCGTCATGGTGGTGAGGGTGGCGATGGCGATGGCGAGAAGACTGCACGACGGGTCCGGTTTCAAAGACACGGATCGTCAGTCAAATTCGAATGGCACAACATCGAGCGTTCCTTTTCCATGCATGCACCTCCACGCAGCGCACTCCGACACCGACGACTCCCAGAACGATAAACGCCCGCCTCGACCATGGCGCGCAACGAGGAAAAAGCGCAGTTTATGCTGAACCGCTACCTCAAACAGAAATCCGACGAGGCGGACGAAGGCCAGTCGCAGCGGCCCCGTCGGCGGCCCCACCTCGCCGCCCAGTGCACGGATCTGCACGAGGCGGACAAATGGCGCAACCAGATTCTGCGAGAGATCGGCAGCAAAGTCATGGAGATCCAGAATGAGGGCCTGGGCGAGGACCGGCTACGACAGCTGAACGACGAAATCAACAAGCTGATGCGGACAAAGCACCACTGGGAGAAGCGGATCGTGGAGCTCGGCGGTCCGGACCATACGAAGACGTCGCTGAAGATCGCCGGCGAACACGCGGACGAGCGGGGGAACCTGCCACCGGGGAGCTACCGGTACTACGGCGCGGCAAAGCAGCTGCCGGGCGTGAAGGAGCTGTTCGAGGTTAGCAAGAAGAATGCGAAGAAAAAGCAGACAAAGGGCGAGCTGATGAAGAAGATCGACCCGAGCTACTACGGGTTCCGGGACGAGGACGACGGCGGGGTGATGGTGGAGAAGGAGGCGGCGGCCGAGGGCGGCTTGCGGGCACGGAAGCTGGAGGAGCAGAAGGCGGCATGGGCGGCGCAACAGGTACAGGGCGGGGGCGGGGGTGGAGATGGGGGTGGATTGGAGGCCGTGCACGGCGGGGAGTACGAAGCGTACGTGCCGCTGCCGAGCGCCGCCGAGATCGAGGCCAGGATTCTCGAGAGCAAAAAGGCCAGGTTGCTGAGCACGTACGGCAACGCTGCAAACAATTGACGAAGTGATACGAAGTGATACGAAGTGATACGCGATACTTCTTTGTGACCTCCTGCTGCCGGGTCCCACAGAAGAAGAAAAGAACGAACTGTCCATCCTCCGAGTCCTGGGGCATCAAGAAGACGATCAGGGCAACCCAGAGACCAGCCGTAGCAGACGAAGCATCGCAATGGGACCGAGGGCCAAGCGCAAAAAGCCAACGCATGACGAGACGACTGCAATCGTCGTCTCAAAACCAAACGGCAGCGCCGGCGGCGCAGACAAGGCCAAGCAGGGTCAACAGTATCGGACAAGTGCACTTCAAGCACCGACGATGCTGCTCACTGGCCACTTGAGCGCAGTAAACGCCGTCAAGTTTCACCCGAACGGTGCGTCGTGGTCCTCTCTCGGACGGCCTCTCTCTCCGAGCCTCCCGTTCTCTCCCTCACGCCTACGCTCCTACGCTCCTACGCTCCTACGCTCCTACGCTCCTACGCTCCTACGCTCCTACGCTCCTACGCTCCTACGCTCCTACGCTCCTACGCTCCTACGCTCCTACGCTCACGCACCCTCCCCCAACCCACCATCCAATCCACCGATAGGCTCGACGCTGGCGTCCGGCTCGCACGACAAGAAGATATTCCTGTGGAACACGTACGGCGACTGCAGCAACTACGCAGTTCTCTCGGGCCACAAGAATGCCGTCCTGTCCGTTTCCTACATGGACGACGGCGAGGGACTCGTCTCGTGCTCTCCCGACATGACGGTGCGTGCCTGGGACACGCTCACCGGGGAACAGCTGTCCTCCCTCCGGGAGCACACGGCCGTGGTCAACTGCGTCGCGGCGACGCCTTCCGGCCACGCCCTCGTCGCGTCCGCGTCTGACGACGGTACTGTCAAGCTGTGGGACACTCGGTCGAGGAAGGCGAGCAGCACGCTGGCAGAGCCGGGGAACAAGTTTGCGCTGTGTGCCGTCGGAATTGCCGAGAACGGCGAGTACGTCTACGCGGGCGGCATCGACAACGCCGTCAAGGCCTGGGACCTGCGGAAGGATAACGAGCTCTGTATGCGTATGGCAGGGCACGAAGACACGATCACGGGACTGTCTGTGAGTCCCGACGGGACACACGTGCTGACAAACTCGATGGACATGACGATGCGGTCGTGGGACGTGCGGGCATTCGTGGAGAAGGAGGACAAGCGGTGCGTGCGGATATTCAGCGGCCATCAGCACAGCGCGGAGAAGAACCTGCTGCGGTGTTCCTGGTCTGCAGACGGGAAGCGGGTGAGCGGCGGTAGCAGCGATCATATGGTGCACGTGTGGGACGTGGCCAGTGGGGAGCTGGAGTACAGCCTGCCGGGTCATAGCGGAGGCGTGAACGAGGTGAGCTGGAGCGGGGCCGAGGGGACGGTCATCTGCAGCGCGAGCTCCGACCGGAGCCTGTATCTCGGCGAATTGATGTGAGCCCACGAGCTCCTCCAAGCCGGACGCGGGCGGCGACCCCCTGGATTCTATATATCTATCTATCCATTGGCACCGAACACCGAATACCGGGAGAGCAGTGCATAGACGCCGACGACGAACAACGTGCGTTCGGTCGACTCGAATTCTTGCCACCCGGGTTTTTGCCTGCCGCGCATAGACCGCATAGATACACGATAAACCCCGCGAGCCTGTCATCCATTTCGATATGAGACACACGCTGACGCCGGGAGCGAAGCCCCGCGCTCCCTCCGTCGTGCGCACGGGGCCATCTCTCGCTTCTGTGCGGCATGCCTTCGTGGCGCTCGCGAGACGAACGCCCCACAGGGCGAGGGCCTCCGGGGATCGTCGCATCACGGCGCAGGCGGGCGAAGGGAGGGTCTCGAACTCGAACTCGAACAGGAGGAACTCGAACCGTGGTCCGGGCAACCGCGTCATCGTTCGCTCGGACGGCGAGGACCACCTGGGGTCGGCGCTCAACAAGGGGTTCCGGCGTCGTTTCCCGGGGCCGCCGCCGGGCGAGGGACCGCCGATTCGCGTGCTTCCAATCGGCGGTCTGGGAGAGATCGGGATGAACTGCATGCTGGTGGGCGTGCACGATCGGTACATTTTGATCGACGCTGGGCTCATGTTTCCCGACTTTTCCGACCTCGGTATGCAGAAGATTTTGCCGGATACATCGTTCCTTTCGCAATGGCGCGACAAAATTGAGGCAGTCGTGATTACGCACGGACACGAGGATCACATCGGGGCCCTGCCCTGGGTGGTGCCTGCGCTCGACCCGGGGACGCCGATCTACGCGGGCGGGTTTGCGATGCAGCTGATCAAGAGGCGCTTGCAGGAGTTTAACCTGTGGGATGCGTCGAGGATGCATACGCTCGAGGTGCGAAAGCCGTTCCAGTGCGGACCGTTCGAGGTGGAGCCGCTGCGCGTGACGCACTCCATCCCCGACTGCTGCGGGCTCATTATGCGCAGCGAGCACGGGACCATCGTGCACACGGGCGACTGGAAGATCGACGAGAATCCCGTGGACGGGGACGGGTTCGATCGGGACTACTTCTACGAGCTGGGCAAGGAGAACGTGACGCTGTTCATGTCGGATTCGACCAACGTGCTGTCGCCCGGCCGTACCACGAGCGAGACGGACGTGGAGGCAAACTTGGTTCGCCGGGTGATGGGACATCACGGCAAGGGGCGCGTGATCACGACGCAGTTCGCGTCGAACCTGCACCGGCTTGCGTCGGTGAAAAAGGCGGCAGACGCGGCGGGCAGGAAGATTTGCTTCATCGGCATGAGCCTCAACACGTACCTGGAGGCTGCGTATCGCGAGGGGCGGGCGCCAATCAATCCGAAGGACCTGGTACCGTCGTCTGCCATCGACGACATGGATCCGAACGAGCTGCTGGTTGTGACGACGGGCAGTCAGGGGGAGCCACGCGCCGCGCTCAACCTCGCCTCTCGCGACGCGAGCCACATGCTCAAGCTGCGCAACTCGGACCTGTTGCTGTACTCGGCGAAGATCATTCCCGGAAATGATACCAAGGTGGTGCAGATGATGAACAGGATCGCGGAGATTGGGCCGGAGATTGCGATGAGCCGGGAGGAGGGACTGCACACGTCGGGGCACGCCTACAAGGACGAGCTCCAGGAAATCCTGCGCGCGGTGAAGCCGCAGCACTTCCTTCCCGTGCACGGCGAGTACTCGTTCCTGTGCGCGCACGCACAGCTCGGACGGGAGACCGGGATCCACAACACATCGGTGATCAGGAACGGGCAGATGCTCGGCGTTTGGGACAAGAGGAACAAGAACACGGTGTCCACGGGCTCGGCGGCTATGCTCGGCGAAGCAAAGCTCGTCAATTTCTACAACGACGGCAACAAAGGAACCGGCACGGCGGCAGAGATGTCGCTGCAGCAGCGGCAGCACATTGCCACGGAGGGCGTGGTCGTGGCGGCGGTCGACGTCATCCGCGACCCGGCCGTCATCTCCGTGGTGGCCGCCTTGAGCAAACAGCAATCGCAGCAGTCGCAGTCGAAGGAGGGCGAGAACGCCGACGGCGCCACGACCGCGGCGCTCCAGGAGGCATCGAGGCGAAAGCTCAAGGCGAAGATCCGGATAACGACGAGGGCCATGTGGACGGATGGCGGCAAGCTCCTCGAGCTGCTGCACACGTCTGCGGAGGCCGCGATCGCCAAGCTTCCCGGGGACGCGGCGCTGAGCGCCGTGGAGCGCGTGGTGGGCGACAGCCTGCGTCGCGCGTCCAAGCAGTTCAACAACCGGCGGCCCGAGGTGATCATCATCGCGCATGAGGCGGACCCGAGGATGGGCGCCGCGGCGGGAGCCATGGCAAGGCGGCGGTCGTCGAGGGACGTTCGAGACGGGGAGCGTGACGACAGCCGGGGCAGGCGGGGGTCCGGGCCGGGGTCCGGGTCTGGGCCGGCGAGACCAAGGAGGGGGGGAGCTACCGGAAGCGGCAGCATGGCGGGTGGGAGGGGGCGGGGCCGTCCGCCCAAGGGACCGCCGCCGTTGGAACGGCTGTCGCCCGAGGCGCTCGCAGAGAGGAAGAAGAACAACCCGAGGGAGAAGGGGGGCGGTGGCGGGGACGTCGAGTATCCTTAACATGTTATTATTCGCACGACCACGAGAAGAGAGAGCTCTAGATATCGATTACACGTCCTCGCCGTCAAAGTACGGTACCCGCTTCTTAGCCTCCACCTTGAAAATCGCCCCCTTCGCCACCTTGTCCCCGTACGTCTTCAAGATGAGCTTGACCGCCTCGTCCAGGAAGTCGCCCTGGCACACCAGCTCCTCCTTGTTCTCCGCATTCTTCGACACCGCACACCCGCTCGCGAATTTCGTCTTGAACATCTTTGCCGCCTCCTGGTTCTTCACGCCGAACATGTCGAGCCCCGTGATTATGGTCGTCGTCTTCCGCTTGTTCCGCTTGTTTGTCTCGATGACGACGGCCGGCTCCTTGGACTTTTTCTTCTTGCTCGACTTGCTCGGCTCCTTGACCGCCTCGCCCGTTTCCCCGCCGTTCCCTTGACCCGCCGCGAGCGAGAGCTTTTCCATGTCGGCCGACGCACCGTCGGCAGTGCTGCCGGCCTCCGCCTGGCCTTTCAGCGCCTTGAACTCGGCGCAGTCCTTCGGCAGGTAGTCGTTATATTCCTCCGGGATGCCGGTGACCGGGTGGTACTCCACGACGAGCGGTGCGACCCCACCGCTGGCAATCACCTCGGCCATGCTGCTCTAGGACGATTTGAAACGGGTCGCGTGCTCGTCTCCCTGTCTCCCTGTCTCCCTGTCTCTCTGTCAATCGCCGGATGAATGACGAACGACGAACGAAGATTCGATTCTTTCAGTCAGTGCCGGAAGAGCGAAAACGGATCGACTTTCGAGTGCTTCGAAGCAGGCGACTTTTGGCTGGCCTCCCAAAAGGCCTCGATGCGACCAGTCGACTCGGCCGCGTCACGCTCCACGCTCGCATAGTGCAGACTCGACCCGCCGTTCAGCTGTTCCCGGTACTTCTTGGACGAAAACAGGCTCCCCTCGTTGCCGATCACCGCCGGGCTGTCAAACCCGTCGTCGTAGAGCATGCTGTTGTCCCGGCTCGGCGTCACGCTCTGCCGGCGTCGCGCTCTCTTCATGGCCTCCTTCTCCTCGTCCTTATTCTTCTCCCCTTCCTTCGTGGTACCGGTCGCCGTGGGACCCACGCCGGCGACCGTCACGCCGGGACACATCATCGCGACCCGCGCATCCTCGCGTCTCCAGTTCGCCTCCACCCCGTCCGCATCCCCGTACCCGTCCTCGTCCTCGTTTCCGTCCCCATCCGTATCGTGCCTTCCCAAACCCAACGCCCGCTTCAGCCCCTTCTTCATCGCCTGAAGATTCACCATCAGCTGCCCGTTTGGCTTGCGAACGTGCGTCGCCTGCTGCTGGTGCTGCTGCGAGAGGTGACGCGAGAGGTCCAACGACTCCTTCCTGGCTCCCACGTCCTTGATCCGCGACGCATTCACGGCCACGCGATGCATCAACGACGACGACGACGCCGTGAGCTGCCGTTCCCCCCGTTCCCCCCGTTCCCCCCGCCGTTCCCCTCGCCCCACCTCCTGCCCGCCCCTCGCAGCAAACGGCAGCCACGTCACGGGATGCAGCCTCCCTTCTGCAATCCCTCGCGCCGTCTCGTGCTCAATCTCCTTCCCGAGAAAGTCTGCCTCCCCGTTCACCAGCCGCGCCGCCTCGGGACAAAACCCGTCGCTCTCCAGCCCCAGCTCTGGGATCTCGTTCAAATTCACGACGCAGCGCCGCCGTGGGCAATAGACCCGCTGATACTTGAACGTCCAGAGCGCCCGCTGAACCTTCCCTGCGTACTCTTTCGGCACCTTGATCCCGTCGAACCGCAGCCCGCGGATCACCCGCTCCACGCTCCTCGTCCGCCGCATGTGCCCGTGCGCCTTCTTCACGCCGATACCGGGCAGCGCCTTGACGAAATCACACCCTGCCAACACACACATCTGCTGAAACATGCCCAGGTCCCACCCAACAAAGCTCAGCTCCCGACAGTGGACCAGGTCCCCGAACTGCACCCTGTCCGCCACCACCCCGTCGAACTTGAACAGGACCCTCGAGCACCCGTAGCACAGAAGGTCGGAATCCTCGGTGAGCACGGCATCGACGTAGCCATTCAGAGCCAGGTACGCGCACTGGGCGTCGGCCTCGTACGGCGCGACCAGAAACCTGATGTTTCGGCGCTTGAGCTCCTGCACAAAGGCATTGGCAATCTCTGGCGTGATATCTACCGCCCGCTGATAGTACTCAATCGAGGCAACCTTGGACCCTTGCGACCACAGGTGCCGCGCCTTCTGCAACGCCTCGGCCCTACAGTAACGAGAATAACGAGCAACGCGCACAAAAGCGCGAGTGAGCGTCGAGTGAGCGTCGAGTGAGCGTCGAGTGAGCGTCGAGTGAGCGTCGAGTGGACGTCTGGCCTCGCACAGAGCACGTCGGCCGAGTCAAGTCGTACCTCGACGCCTGCCTGGCCGCCTCCTCTTCCGCCTTGTTCGGGAGCGCGCCGCCGTCGAACACAACAAAGGGGATCACGCCCGCCTCGATGAGCAGTTCGATCCTCCGGATACAGTAGTTGGTACACTTCTCCGTCGGGATGCCCTCGACGAGCTCCCGCGAGCAGGCGTAGGCGCCACGATGCAAGAGCACGTATGCGTCCACGGCCACCGTCTTGCCCCGGAAAGAGCTGATCGGCACTCGCTCCGTGACGGACCGGAGGTTGGGCAAGAGGCCCGAGATGCCCATCGTCGTGTGGGTAACCGAAGACGAACCGGAAAATGCCTCGTGTTCGTTCGTCTTGCGCCGGCGTATTCCCGCTCGCCTACCGTCCACCGTCCACCGACCGCCGTCCGCCGACCGCCGACCGCACGAATCGCCTGCTCGATACGTCGATACGTCGACACGTCGATGCGTCGACCTACCTACCCGCGTGTCTGCCCGAGGATGTCCCAGTCGACCTGTTTTTTATTTGAACTTCCTCCTCGAGAAGTTAACACATAGCGTCGTGATGATCGGCAAGATTGCTTTCAAACAGAAGCCTGGGAGCTGGGACCAGGCGAGCCTGTGCGTCGTCGTTGTTGCGACCGCTGCTTCTCACGCTTCGCTGCCCGTCCGTCCGTCCGTCCGTCCGTCCCCGATCCTCCCTCACACCACCTCCTTCACGCGCACTTCAGGTATGACGCCATCTTTACCATTCGCGTCCTGCTCGCCGTGTTGCTCGGCATCGGGTGCGGTCTGACGGGGCTGACAGGGCTGCAGACGTTCATCGCCTTTATGACAGCGAACTTCATCGTGCCGAGCTCGTGGTTTGGGTACCAGGGCGTCGACCCGGTGTCGTTCGAGGACGAGAAGCAGCCGCTCAGTATGGAAGGGTTCGGGCAGGGGATGAGTCTATTTGTCTTGTCGTGGACCGTGTCGTATAGCCTCGCCCACGGGCTTGTTGCATGACGAGTTGTAAGGCATCATGTATAGCTATACCCTATGGGGTATCATTCGAAAAACTCGTGGTGGAGGGCGCGCAGGGTGTGCGTGGCCTGGTCGTCCCGGATGATGAGGGCGATGTTGCTCTTGCTGGCTCCCTGGCTCATCATCTGGATGTTCACGCGCTCCCGTCCGAGCACGCGGAAGACGCGCTCCAAGATTTCGCTCGACTTGTCGACGTTGCAGATGAGCGAGAGGATGGAGTAGCCGCGTGCGTACCTCGTCTTGGCCACGCCCTGGGGTGAGAAGTGAGCGAGGGGAGCGATGGGGCAGCGCGCGAGTGAGCGAGTGAGCGAGTGAGTGAGCGAGTGAGCGAGTGAGTG